>Ga0208700_1000098_pt1 | contig 32791 bp, 32 predicted proteins | sample DeeseametaMP2016_FD_184179 | JGI IMG/M metagenome (GOLD analysis project Ga0208700, IMG submission 184179) | Marine microbial communities from the Deep Pacific Ocean - MP2016 (SPAdes) | ecosystem: Environmental > Aquatic > Marine > Oceanic | place: East of Hawaii, North Pacific Ocean | collected... | reverse complement strand
TCGGCGGTGAGGGTCTGGTGGTGGTTCTCGACGCGGGCGAGGTGGAGGCCGAGCATCCCGGTGTCGGGGTCGACCTCGGGGGTGCCGGGTCCTTCGTTGCCGCGGAGGGCTGCCTCGGAGAGGTGGATGTGGAGGACGACCTGGCGGGAGCGGGTGGGTGGTCTCGACGCCCGCTCCTCGCTGGCGCTCGTCGCTGCTCGACCACCTGAGTCGGCCTCGTCGTTGGGGGTCAGCTCGGTGGGGAGGTCGAGGGTGAGGTCGCCGCGGGAGAGGTAGCCCAGTGCCTTGGCGCGGCGGACGTCCAGGCTGTCGGTGGACCCGGCGGCCAGCAGTTGGTCGGCGATGGTGCGGATGGCGTGCTCGAGCTCTTCGGCATCGGCCCGGTCGAGGAGCCCACTGAGGTGGACGCCGCTGGCGGTGCCGATGGACCAGGCGGTGGTCAGGTCGAGGGTGACGTGCAGCGTGGCGGCGGTGTCGGCCTCTTCCATCTCAGCCGTCTCGGGGTCGAAGCGTGCGGCGGCTTCGGCGACGAGTCGCTTGACGGTGGTGAAGGAGGCGGTGTGGACGACGTGGGCGAGGTGGGCGTCGACGAACGCCGCAGCCTCCTGGGTGAGGCCGCGGGTGAGGTCGGTGACGCGGCGGACCCGCCAGACCTGGACCTGGCCGTCGAGGAGTCGCTGCCAGATCTTCGGTAGCCGGTAGCGGGCCTCGACCGCATCCGAGAGCAGCATCCGGCCCGAGTCGGTCGACCTGCCCAGGGCGGCGGCGAGCTCGATGACGGCGAACTCGCTGATCTCGGGGGCACCGGGCCCGGCGAGCTCGAGCATCGTGTCGGCCCCAGGCATCCCGAACCGGGACACCCACGCGTTCTCAGCCTCGGTGTGGGCATCGTCGTCGGGCAGCCCGAACGTGCCGTACAGGTCGGGCAACAGTTGCCCGGTGGTGTGGCGGTCGGCCCACTCGGCGATCGCGATGAACCGATCCCGGTCTGCCTGGTCAGCAGCCCGGTCGAGGTCGCGGATGGAGGTCAGCAGGTCACCGGTCGGGACAGGAGCGGAGTCCTGTGCCGAGTGGTCCTGGTGCCCGAGTGCCATGACCAGAGTTTACTAGAACACCAGTTCGAATGGAACCCCCGTTGCGGGCCCCGGATCGAATATGTGGAGGGCGAAGCAAGCGCAACCCGAGCGAGCACCTCATGGGCGCGCAAGCCAGGAGCAGACCGCAACCAAGTACCGAAATGAAGGCCCACCGCTGGCACGCCTTCGAGAAATGCAGGACCCGCTGCAGCGCGAACGTCCAGGCGCCCACCCACCCCGACCACCGAGTCGAAGGGGACCGGAGGGCGTCCCGTGAAAGGGGGTCACGAGGAACCCTCCAGTCTGCCGAAGAGCAGGCTGCTTGTCGGCGTACGGGGTCTCGAGACGGCGCTGGCGCGCCTCCTCGACCGGCGGTGGGAACGGCGCTGGCGCGCCTCCTCGACCGGCGGGTGGGGCGGCTCGCTGGCGCTCGCCTGCTCGACCAGCGGCTCGGGGCTCAACCAGCGGAGGGCAGCGGGTGTCGGCGTCAGCCGAAGGGCAGCGGTTCGGGGGCGAGCGAGACGGCCTTGGCGCGGGCGGCGGTGAGCCGGCGGCGGTGGTGCTGCCGACAGAGGACCTCGTAGGCGACGTCGACGTCCGCGTCGTGGTGGTCGGGCTGCTCGACGTCGCCGACGACGATGACGTCGCCCTCGACGACCATGACGCCGTTCTCGGTGCGGGCGTTGTGGGTGGCGCGCTTGCCGCACCAGCACAGCGCCTCGACCTGGAGCACGTTCATCCGGTCCGCGAGCTCGACGAGCCGCGCGGAGCCGGGGAACATCAGCGTGCGGAAGTCGGTGAGGATGCCGAAGGCGAAGACGTCGATCTGCAGCTCGTCGACGATCTTGGCCAGTGCGTCGATCTGCTCGGGGGAGTAGAACTGGGCCTCGTCGCAGATCAGGTAGTCGATCCGGCCGCCCTGGGTCAGGTGGTCGACGACGTGGCGCCAGAAGTCGAAGTCGCTGTCGACCTCGATGGCGTCGTGGGTGAGGCCGAGTCTGCTGGAGAGCCGACCGGTGCCGGCGCGGTCACGGGTGACGAAGATCTGTCCGACCCTGCCGCGGGCGGCGTGGTTGTGGTTGGTCTGGAGCGCCAGCGTGCTCTTGCCGGAGTCCATGGTGCCGGTGAAGAACTGGAGCTCAGCCACGGGGCGAGATCCTAGGTGTCCGGCAGGATGGGCGCATGTCCGGGCCAGTGCACCCCCTCATCGACACCGTCGACCTCCGCGCGCTCATCGACGCCGACCGCCCGCCGACCGTGCTCGATGTGCGCTACCGCCTCGGTGCGTCGCAGGGCGCTGCCGAGCACGAGGCGGGGCACGTGCCCGGAGCGGCCTACGTCGACCTCGACACGGCTCTGGCGGCGCCACCGGGCGCGGGTGGCCGGCACCCGCTGCCGGACACGGCGACCTTCGTCGGGGCGATGCGGTCGGCCGGTGTGCGGAGCGGTCACCCGGTCGTCGTCTACGACGACTGGTCGGGCCACGCCGCCGCGCGCGGCTGGTGGTTGCTACACCACCACGGCGTCGAGGACGTCCGGGTGCTCGACGGCGGGTGGAGTGCGTGGGTCGCCGACGGCGGGCCGGTGGAGACAGGTCCGGTCGACACGGAGCCGGGCGACCTGGACGGGACGCCGGGATCGATGCCGGTCGTCGAGCCCGACGGGGTGCTCGAGGTCGGGGTGCTGGTCGACGCGCGGGCGGGCGAGCGCTACCGCGGTGAGGTCGAGCCGGTGGATCCCGTGGCCGGGCACGTCCCCGGCGCCGTGAACGTGCCGACCTCGATGAACCTCACGCCCGAGGGCAGGTTCCGACCGGTCGCCGAGCTCCGCGAGCTGTACGCCGGAGTCGGGGCCGTCCCCGGGGCCGACGTCGCGGCCTACTGCGGCTCCGGCGTGACCGCCTGCCTCGACGTGCTCGCCCTGGAGCTGGCGGGCGTGCGGGCCGCGCTCTACCCGGGCAGCTGGAGCGACTGGGTCAGCGACCCGGGGCGCCCTGTGCAGACCGGTCGCTGACCGCGGCACGGTCTGCGACCGCCGGGCGGGTCACCGACGCCACACGACGAAGGTGGCGACGAGGGCCTGCACCGCTGCCGCGGCGGAGAGCACGAAGCCGCCGGTGGGTCCCTGCGCGAAGTATCCGGCGGCTGCCCAGACCACGAGCAGGGTGACGCCGACGACCAGCAGCCCCGAGACCCCCGGGGTGCGGCGGGCCCGGCGACGTGCGACCACCGCGCCGACGAGGACGAGCAGGACGCCGGTCACGACGGCGCCGGCGTCGATGCCCGGCGAGACGAGCAGGCGTTCGCCGGACTTCACCACGAGCACAGCCGCCGCCAGGCCGGAGAGGGCGCACAGGACCGCGATGGTCCGCAGGCCCGAGTAGGAACGGTGGCGTTGGGTCACCAATGAACGCCCTTGAAGATTCGGGCCAGCATGATCTGCTCGGACTCGCGGGTGCCGCCCTCGCCGGCCTGACCGCGGGCGGCGGCGGAGTCGGGGAACACGTGGTATGCCATGTTGAGCACGCGGAACGCCAGCTTGGGGGCGACGGTGTGGGCGATGGCGCCCGCATTGCCGAGGGCGGTGTTGATCTCGTGCGGCCGCTCGACCATCGCCCTGATGACCAGGTCGGCTGCCTGCGCCGGTGAGATCGTGGGGAACTTGTCGTAGATCTTGGTCGGGGCGATCATCGGCGTCCGCACCAGCGGCATGTGGATGCCGGTGAACGTGATCCCGTCGCCGACCAGCTCCGACGACACCACGTTGGACCAGGAGTCCAGGGCCGCCTTCGAGGCGACGTAGGCCGAGAAACGCGGCGGGTTGGTCTGCACGCCGATGGAGCTGATGTTCACGATGTGCCCGCGCCGCTGCTCCCGCATGGCCGGGATCAGGCCCATCACCAGGCGGATCGCGCCGAAGTAGTTCAGCTGCATGGTCCGCTCGAAGTCGTGGAAGCGGTCGTGGCTGAGCTTGAGCGAGCGGCGGATCGAGCGCCCGGCGTTGTTGACCACGAAGTCGACCGAGGGGAGCTCGGCCGCCATCTGCACGCAGAGTGCATCGATCGCATCGAGGTCGGAGAGGTCGCACGGGTAGACGTGGGCGGTCCCACCCCGTGACTCGATGACCGCCCTGGTCTCCTCCAGCTTGTCCTTGCCGCGGGCGACCAGCACCGGGATGCCGCCGCACTGCGCGACCTTCAGGGCGGTGACCTGGCCGATGCCCGAGGAGGCGCCGGTGATGACGACGTGCTTGCCCTGCAGGGCGGCGCGGTTGTCGGCGTCGCGCCCGCAGGAGTCGTCGAGGTGCTCCTCCCAGTAGCCCCACAGGGTGCGGGCGTAGGACTCCAGGTCCGGCACGCCGATGCCGGAGCCGGCCAGCGCCTTCTCCGTGCGCCGCGAGTCGAAGACCGGGGCGAACCCGGTGTGCCCCAGCACCTCCGCGGGGATGCCGAGCTGGCTGGTCAGCGGGTCGAGGACCGATTGCACGATCCCGTTGCGGGCCAGCGCCGCGGCGTACGTCGAGGGGCGCACCGCGCGGGGGAGCAGGGCGAGCGGCCCGGCCCGGGTGACGCCGCGGTCGACCGGGGTGGCGAACCGTGGGGCGCCGGCGGCGGCGCAGAAGGCGTTCACGACGTCGACGACCGGCTGCGGCTCGGGGTTGACGAGGTGGAAGGCCTGGCCGTCGAGGTCGGGACGGTGGGCGATGTGGTCCATCGCCTTCGCGACGTAGTCGACCGGCACCACGTTGGTGTCGCCGAGGTCGACGCCCACGAGCGGCAGCCAGGCGGGCAGCCGGTCGCGCAGCAGCTTCATCAGGGGGAAGAAGTAGTAGGGGCCGTCGACCTTGTCCATCTCGCCGGACTGGGAGTCCCCGACCACGATGGCCGGTCGGTAGACGCGCCAGGGGACCGTCGCCTCCTCGCGGACGATCCGCTCGGACTCGAACTTGGTGCGGTGGTAGGGCGAGGGCAGGTGCTGGCCCTCGTCGAACATCGTCTCGTCGAAGCGGCCGCGGTGCTCGCCGGCGGCGGCCACCGACGACACCTGGTGGAAGCAGCCCACCTCCAGCGCCTCGGCGAGCTCGAGGGCGTGGCGGGTGCCGCCGACGTTCATCGTCTCGTTGGTCGCGTCGTCGGCGGTCATGTCGTAGATCGCCGCGAGGTGGAAGAAGTGCTCGATCGAGCCGCGGTGCTCGGCGACCCAGGCGGGGTCGACACCGAGCCCGTCCTGGGACAGGTCGCCCACGACCGGGGTGACGCGGTCGCTGCCCCAGCGTCGGACGAGTGCGTCCATCCGATGTCGGCTGCCCTCGCGGACGAGGACGAAGACCTCGCCCTCGCGGTGGTCGAGCAGCTCGGTCACGAGGAACCGCCCGATGAAGCCTGTGGCGCCGGTCACGAAGTAGGCCATGGGCGGAGACTAGCCCCGCTCGGCGCTCGTGGGGATGCCCCGAGGGCTACTCCTTGGAGCCGCCGAACATGATCTCGTCCCAGCTCGGGACGGACGCGCGGCCGCGCTTGCGGGCCGGCTTGCGGGCGGCGGGCTCGTCGACGTGCTCGGGCGCGGCCTGCTGGGCAGCCGGCGGCTCGGTCGTCTCCCGCGCGGCCGGAGCGGGCTCGTCCTGCGAGGACGGGGCCGGCTCGGGCTGACCGGGCTCGGCGTCCGCGCGCACGGCCTCGCCCGGCACCTGGGTCGGCGCCTCGTCGTGCAGGTCGGGCAGCGACTCGGGTGCGACGAGGTGGATCGCGTCGTCGCCCAGGGGCAGCTGGTCGGGCTCGTCGAGGGCGGCGGCACGACGGCGGCGCACCTGCTCGAGGTCGTCGGGGGCCGGGGGTGCGGCCGGGGTCGCCGACCGGTCGCCGATGAGCCAGCGGGCGTCGTCGTCCTCGGCCACGACGTAGTTGCCGGGCATGTCGTAGGTGTAGGTGCCGGTGCCCGAGCGGGTCTGGGTGGCGAAGTCGGCGGTGAGGACCCAGCGCCCGTCCTCGCGGCGCCAGGCGTCCCAGGCGACGGTGTCGGCGCCGACGTTGACCGAGCGCAGGTGGGACTCGACGGCCTCGCCGAGGATGCGCGCCCCGTCACCGTTGCGACGGCGTACCGAGCTGCGCTGCGCGCGCTGGGCGACGTGCTCGCGCTCGGCGAGGACGGGGCCGGCGAACGGCATGATCTTCTCGACGCTGGTCTGCGCCGCCTCGGCGACCGCCTCCGGCGTCTCGCCGGCGCGGATGCGGGCCTGGATGTCGCGAGGCCGCAGGACGCTCTCCATGGTGATCTCCAACTGACCGAGTCGTGACGTCTCGCCGCGCAGGGCGCTACGGAGCCGGGCGTCGACGTCGAGGGTGTGCTCCTCCCCGGCGTCGCTGACCAGGAGCAGGCGCTTCCCGTCCTCGCTCGTGCCCGCGAGGGTCAGGTGCACCATGAGCCGGTCCACCTCCTGCTTCGTAGTCCATCGCCGCCGGAGTGCCCGGGGTGGGCCGAGCCTACGCCAGCAGACGCCCCGGACCAGGGACCCCGGCGCCCGAGGGGTCCGTGGCGCGCTCGCGGTGCGTTCGCGGTGCGCCCGCGGTGCGGCGGTGCGTCGGCCCCGCCGCGCAAATGCGTGGCGCACCACTGCTCGCAGGCCCCACCATCTGCTCATGACCACGACCTGGCTCCCGACGGACTGGGAGCACCCGCTGCGGGTGGAGCTGCCCACCGGCCACCACCTGCGTCCCATCACCGCCGACGACACCGAGAAGGACATGCAGGCCGTCATGGGCTCGCGGGAGCGGCTGTGGGCGATCTACGGCGACGCCTGGGGCTGGCCGCCGGCGGACATGAGCGCCGAGGCCGACCGCGAGGACCTGCAGCGGCACTGGGAGGAGATGCAGACCCACGAGTCCTTCAACTACGCGCTCCTCGACGCCGAGGAGACCGAGCTGATCGGCTGCGTCTACGTCGATCCCGGTGACGGCCCCGGGTGCGACGCCGTCATCTCGTGGTGGGTGCGGGACGAGTACGTCGGCAACGAGCTCGAGTCCACGCTGGACGCCTTCGTCCCCGACTGGATCGCCCGCGACTGGCCGCTGACCTCGCCGTTCTACGGGGTGCGCTGAGGTCGTCCGCGGCCGCTGGGTCCCGGCCCCCGGCTGTGGGTAGCCTGCGCGGGTGCCGACCCCCGAGCCCAGCGTGACCCTGGTCGTCCTCGACCTCGTGGGCATCTTCGTCTTCGCGATCTCCGGGGCGCTCGTGGCGGTCCGCAAGGAGCTCGACGTCTTCGGCGTGATGGTCCTGGCCGGCGTCACGGGTCTGGGCGGCGGGTTCCTCCGCGACGTGCTCATCGACGCCACGCCGCCGGCCGCGCTGCAGGACTGGCGCTACCTCCTCGTGCCGGTCGCTGCCGGCCTGGTGACCTTCCTCTACCACCCGGCGCTGGGCCGGATGGAGCGGCTGGTCAACGTCTTCGACGCCTTCGGTCTCTCGTTGTTCTGCGTCGCCGGGGCGCTCAAGGCGGTCGACTACGGCCTGGGGCCGCTGCCGGCGGCGCTGCTGGGGATGGCGACCGGCATCGGCGGCGGCATGATGCGCGACGTGCTGGCCGGCCGCGTGCCGGTGATCTTCCGGGGCGAGCTCTACGCGACCCCTGCTCTGGCAGGGGCGCTCGTCGCGGTGCTGCTCGACCGTGCGGACGTGCCGTTCGGCCTGGCCGCCGCGGCCGGGGCCACGGTCTGCCTGGTGTGGCGGCTGCTGTCGATGTGGCGCGGCTGGCAGGCGCCGGTGCCGCGGGGACCCGCCAGCGTCTGAGGTCCGTCAGTCGCCGTCGGACACCGGGGGCCGCGGCAGCGTGAGCGCCGCCAGCGCGGCGAGGAGGCCGGCGGCCAGGGACACCAGGTACGCCGGGTTCGCGCCGTGGTGGTCGACGACGAAACCGGAGGCGGCGGCACCGGGGGCGACCCCGGCGACCAGGCCCGTCTGCACGAGCGCCATCCCCTCGGTGAGGCGGGCCCGCGGGGTGCTGGACTGCACCAGCGACATCGTGGCGATCAGCGTCGGGGCGATGGCGGCACCCCCGATGAGCAGCACCAGCCCCATCAGAGGCAGCGACCCGACCAGCCACAGCGGCGCCATGGCCAGGGCCATCGCGGTCGCCCCCACCCGCAGTCGCGTCGTGACCGAGGCACGCCACGTCAGCGCACCGGTGACGACGCCGGAGACCAGGCTGCCCAGGGCCCACAGGGCCAGCAGCGCGCCGGCCCAGGCGGGAGCCCCCTGCTCGTCCGCGAAGGCGACCGTGGTCACCTCGGCAGCACCGAAGAGGACGCCCAGGCACGCGGAGACGACCGTGAGCGGAGCCAGCGTGCGCCAGGGCAGCGGCACGCGCCGGTCACCCCCGCGCCGGTGCGGGTGGGCCGGGGGAGCGGTGGAGCGCTGGGCGGCGAACGCCCACGAGCCCAGGGACCCCGCGGCGGCGGCCACCGCCAGCCCGAGCACGGGGTGCACCAGCGTGGCGAGCACCGTCACCAGGATCGGGCCGAGGATGAAGACGACCTCGTCGAAGACGGCCTCGAGGGCGTACGCGGTCTGCACCTGCGCCGGCCGGTCGAGCACCTGCGCCCAGCGGGCACGCACGGCCGAGCCGATCTGGGGCAGCGAGCCCCCGGCCACGGCCGCGGCGACGTACGACGCGGTGCGCGGCCAGTCCGCCTGGACCGACCAGACCAGCAGCGAGGTCGCGATGCCGAAGGCCGTGCCCGCCACGGCCAGGACCGGTCCCTGCCCCCAGCGGTCCAGCAGCCGGCCCTGCGCGATGGCGAGCACGGCGTTGGCGACCATGTAGGCCGCGGAGACCGAGCCGGCCAGCCCGTACGAACCGGTCGCCCCCTCGACCAGCAGCACGATGCCGAGGCCGGCCATGGAGATCGGCAGCCGGGCCACCAGGCCCGTGAGCGAGAACGCGAGCGCGCCGGGGTGCGTCAGCACGTCCCGGTAGCTCCTCAGCCCGCCTCCGGTCCCGGGTCCAGCCCCGCCTCCAGCCATGCCCGGAACCTAGGACTCCCGGGGGCGTCGGGCTAAATCGCGGGTGAGCCGTGGGGGTGAGGGGAGGGGTTCCTACGATGTGGGCATGGCCAGCCCCGACGTGAGCCCCTACGACGCCCTGCTGCTCGTCTCCTTCGGAGGTCCGGAGAAGCCCGAGGACGTCGTGCCGTTCCTGGAGAACGTCACGCGTGGCCGGGGCATCCCGCGCGAGCGGCTCGAGGAGGTGGGCGAGCACTACTTCCTCTTCGGCGGTCGCTCGCCGATCAACGACCAGTGCCGCGACCTGCTGGCCGCGATCCGCACCGAGCTCGCCGGCGCGGGGATCGACCTCCCGGTCTACTGGGGCAACCGCAACTGGGACCCGTTCCTCACCGACACGCTGCAGCAGATGGCCGAGGACGGCATCACCCGCGCCGCCTGCTTCGTGACCAGCGCCTACAGCTCGTGGTCGTCGTGCCGGCAGTACCGCGAGAACCTCTGGGACGCCGTCGACCCGCTCGGCGACGGTCCCGGCCCCGAGGGCTCGCCCGTGCGGCTGGACAAGCTGCGCCACTACTTCAACCACCCCGGCTTCGTGGAGCCCAACGTCGACGCGGTGCTCGCGGCGCTGGCCGACCTCCCCGAGGACGTCCGCTCCGGTGCCGAGCTGGTGTTCGTCACCCACTCGATCCCCACGGCCATGAGCGAGCGCAGCGGCGACCCGGAGAAGGACTGGGAAGAGGGGAGTGCCTACGTCGCGCAGCACCTCGACGTCGCCCGCAGCATCGTCGAGCGCGTCGCGGAGGAGACCGGCACCCGCCACGACCACGCCCTGGTCTACTGCTCGCGCTCGGGCTCGCCGCAGGTGCCGTGGCTCGAGCCCGACGTCAACGACCAACTCACCGCCATGAAGGAGCGCGGGGCCGCCGCGGCCGTGATCGTGCCCGTGGGCTTCGTCTCCGACCACATGGAGGTCGTCTACGACCTCGACACGGAGGCGCTGGCCACCGCGAAGGAGGTGGGCCTGCCCGCCACGCGAGCGGCGACCGCCGGCACCGACCCGCGCTTCGTGTCGATGGTGCGCGACCTGCTGGTCGAGCGCGCCACCGTCGAGCGTGGCGAGGAGGTCGTGCGCGCCGCGACGGGCGGGATCGGCGCGATGTGGGACGTGTGCCCCGTGGGCTGCTGCGCCAACCCGCGCGCCGAGCGACCCGCCCTCTGCGGCCGCGACACGTGAGCGCTCCGCGCGACCTGGCCGCCCTGTCCCGCGAGGTCGCGACCGAGGCCGCCGCCCTGGTCCGCGAGCACGCGGTCGGAGGCGTCGAGGTCGCGGCCACCAAGTCCAGCGACGTCGACGTGGTCACCGCGGCCGACCGCGCGAGCGAGGAGCTGCTGCGCGCGCGGTTGGTCGCCGCCCGGCCGCAGGACGCGATCCTGGGGGAGGAGGGGGAGGACCGGCCCGGCACGTCGGGCGTGCGGTGGGTCCTGGACCCGATCGACGGCACCGTGAACTTCCTCTACGGGCTGCCGCGCCACGCCGTCTCCGTCGCCGCGCAGGTGGCCGACGACGCGGCACCCGACGGCTGGTCGACCGTCGCCGGAACCGTCCTGGAGGTCCCGACCGGCTCCACCTGGAGCGCGCACCTCGAGGACGGGCAGCCCGTCGGCGCCCGTGACGGCGTGCCCGTGCGGGTGCGCGACCCGCAGCCGCTGGCGCAGATGCTGGTCGCGACCGGCTTCTCCTACGACCGTGAGGTGCGTCGCCGCCAAGCGGAGTCCCTGGTGCGGCTGCTGCCCCGGGTGCGCGACATCCGTCGCCTCGGCTCGTGCGCGCTCGACCTGTGCCTGCTCGCCTCGGGGCACCTCGACGCCTACGTCGAGGAGGGCGTGAACCTGTGGGACCACGCGGCAGCGGCGCTCGTCGCGCGCGCCGCGGGCGCGCGGTGGGAGCTGCACACGGGCGCCTCGGGGCGTGACCTGCTCGTGGCGGCCCCCGCAGCGGCGTACGACGTGTTCTGCGAGGCGGTCCTGGAGGCCGGGTACGCCGCCTCCGCGACGTCGGAGGGGTGACCTCCGCGCGGGGGGAATAGGGCGACGTCACCCACTGTTCACCGCCCGCCACACCAGACCGGTGTGGAGTGGTCCCCGGCGATGGTGCACACTGTGGCGCCGATCGACCGGACGAGGGGAGTGACGACGATGGCAACCGACTACGACGCGCCACGCAAGAACGAGGAGGACTCCTCCGAGGAGAGCATCGAGGAGCTCAAGGCACGCCGGCACGACAAGAGCTCGGGCAAGGTCGACGAGGACGAGACCGAGGCGGCGGAGAACTTCGAGCTCCCCGGAGCCGACCTGTCGCACGAGGAGCTCGCCGTCGAGGTGAAGCCCAAGCAGGAGGACGAGTTCACCTGCATGAGCTGCTTCCTGGTGCACCACCGCTCGCAGCTGGCGGACGCCAAGAAGAAGATCTGCTTCGACTGCGCCTGAGGCCCTCGGGGGCCCTCAGGCGTCAGCCGACCAGCAGTTCAGCTGGGCAGTTCAGCTGGGCAGACCAGCTGGGCAGACCAGCTGGGCAGATCAGGGAGGACGGGTCAGACCCCGTCCTTCTCGAGTCCCGGGGGAAGGTGCCCCGCGGACTTCGTGTAGTACCGGGCGGCGCCGCGCATGGCGAGCATGCGCGCGACCGAGACCGCAGCCCCCGTGGCGACCGCCCAGGCCAGGGCCTCACCGATGTTGACGTCGGGGTCGGCCGGGTTCGCCGGCGGCTTGCGGCGCGCGGCCTTCGACCACCCCGTGGTCAGCACCTTGCGGGTGACGACGGCGGCACCGACCGCCGAGCCCTTCTCCATCACAGACCAGACCTTGGACATGGTCCGACCCTAGCCCCCTGCAGCACCCCACCGGAGGGGGAGGGACCAGCAGTGGGTCAGCCCGCGGCCTCGACGGCGCGGGTCAGCGCCTCGGCCAGCCGCTCCGGGCGGCGCGTGCTGACCAGCCAGTACGGCGTGGGGTCGGCCGGGTCGCGCAGCGCCACCTTGACCGCCTTGCTGCGGTAGGGCCGCAGCAGCAGGTAGGCCCGGGCGTCGGCCTCACGACCGGCCACGAGGCGGGTCCGCTCGGCGTCCAGGGCCTCCACCTCGCCGACGAAGCGGACCTCGACCTTCGCGCGGCCGGCGCGGAACCAGCCGTCCTTCACGCTCAGCACGGCTCCGCCGTACGTGAGGAAGAAGGCGACCATCAGCGCGGCGGCGACGAAGGTGACGGCCCACGCGAAGGGGCCGGGGACCGCGACGATCACCGCCAACCAGAGGCTGGCGACCAGCATCGTGCCCTGGGCCCACCACCGGATCGGCACGGCGAGCCGCTCGCGGTAGTGCGTGCCCGTGTCCACGGGACAGGAGTCTCGCACTAGGGTCCCTGCCGTGGACGACCAGGCCTCCTCACCGCCCGTTGCTCTGCCCGTCCCCCTGCCCGTCCCGGTGGTCAGGCTGGACCCCGAGCTGCCGCTCCCGTCCTACGCGCACCCCGGCGACGCCGGCGCCGACCTGCACACCACGGTCGACGTCGTGCTCGCGCCGGGGGAGCGCGCGCTGGTGCCGACCGGGATCGCGCTCGCGCTGCCCGAGGGGTACGTCGGTCTCGTGCACCCGCGCTCGGGGCTGGCGGCCCGGCACGGCGTCTCCATCGTCAACACGCCCGGCACCGTGGACGCCGGCTACCGCGGCGAGGTCAAGGTGCTGCTGGTCAACCTCGACCCGACCGAGCCGGTGGAGCTGCGCCGCGGCGAGCGCGTCGCCCAGCTGGTGGTCCAGCGGGTCGAGCGGGCCGCGTTCGTCGAGGTCGACGCCCTGCCGGACTCCGCCCGGGGCAGCGGGGGCTACGGTTCTACCGGTACCTGACCCGCCACTCGAGGGAGCGCTCGTGAAGTTCCGCCGCAAGTCCGCCACTGAGCCGGAGACCCCGGACCAGGCCGCGACCGAGCCGGCTGAGGGGTCCGAGGGGCAGGTCAGCCGGCCCGCCGGGCCCTACGACGTCTCCGAGATGCCCGACCTGCCCGAGGGCGTGCAGCGCATCGACCTCGGCTCGCTGCTCATCGCCCCCGTGGTCGGCACCGAGCTGCGCCTGCAGGTCGACGAGGCCAGCGGCGAGGTCCAGGCCGTCCTGCTCACCGCGCCCGAGGGCGCGCTCGAGCTGCGCGCGTTCGCCGCTCCCCGCAACGGCGACCTGTGGAGCGAGGTGCGCCCCCAGATCGCGGCCGACATGTCGCAGCGCGGCGGCACCGCGTCCGACGAGGAGGGCCGCTGGGGCACCGAGCTGGCGTGCGAGCTGACCCGGACCCTGTCCGACGGCCGCACCGGGCAGCAGCTCTCGCGGATCATCGGCATCAACGGCGCGCGCTGGATGCTGCGCGCCACGCTCATCGGTGGCCCGGCCCGTCCCGGCGCCGACCGCGACACGTGGGACGCCGTCATCAGCACCGTCGCGGTGCGCCGCGGCGACGGCGCGATGCCCGTCGGGGAGCCGCTGCCGCTCGCGCTGCCCGAGGGCGCGCGCCGCGTGGGGGGCTAGGCGACCCGTGGCCGAGAAGTCCCGCCTGCGTCGCAGCATCTCGCGCTGGGCCAACAGCTCGGACATGCTCGCCCGCGACATGCTCAAGACCTACGTCGAGCCCGGCAAGGACACCATCGCCGAGGCCGAGGACCGCGCCCGGGTGCGCCTGCAGGGAACGCTGCGCACCGTGACGCTGCGCCCCCGCGGCGGCGTGCCCGCGCTGGAGGCCGAGCTCTTCGACGGCTCGGGGGCACTGACCATCATCTGGCTGGGACGCCGACGCATCGTCGGCATCGACCCGGGCGTCTCGATCGAGGTCGAGGGCCGGATCGGCGTCCACGAGGGGCAGCGGGTGATCTTCAACCCCCGCTACCAGCTGCTGCCATGAGCGACCACCAGGTGGCGCCGGGGGTGACGGTCGAGGAGGTCGTCCGCGGCCAGCTCGCCAAGGCCCTCGGCGGGCGACGCGGCATGGTCGAGGCCGCCGTCCCGACGATCGTGTTCACCGTGCTGTGGCTGACGACGCGCGAGCTGCAGGTCGCCCTGGGCGTCAGCGTCGGCGTCGCCGTGCTGCTGCTCGTGGTCCGGCTCGTGCAGCGCTCGACGGTGCAGTTCGTCGTCAACGCGCTCTTCGGCATCGGCATCGGCTGGTTCTTCGTCCGCCTCGCCGCCTCCCGAGGCGGGAGCGAGGACGAGCAGGCGCTGGCCTACTTCCTGCCCGGCCTGCTCTACAACGGCGGGTACGCCGTCGTCATGGCCTTCACCTGCCTGATCGGCTGGCCGCTGGTCGGCTTCATGGTGGGCTCGGTGACCGGCGAGGTGACCGAGTGGCACCGCGACAAGCAGGTCGTGCGGCTGTGCACGACGCTGACCTGGCTGCTCGCCGTCCCCTGCGTCGTGCGCGTGGTCCTGCAGGCGCCGCTGTGGCTGGGCGGGTGGAGCGGGTCGATCGACACCGACTTCGCGATCGCCGCGCTCGGCATCCTCAAGATCGCGCTGGGCTGGCCGCTGCAGCTGGCCGCGCTGGCGGGGATGCTGTGGGTGCTCGGCCGCAACCGGACGCCCGTGGAGCCGGTCACCCCCTGAGCGGGGCGGTCGCTCTCAGCCGCCGTGGGAGGAGGGCGCGAGCAGACGCTCGAGCTCGTCCTCCTTCTCGGCCGGCACGACGAACAGCAGCTCGTCCCCGGACTCGATGGGCTGCTCCGGGTCCGGGGTGTAGACCTGCCCGTCCCGCAGGATCGTCACCAGCGCGCAGGACTCCGGCAGCGGCACCAGACCGGCCGGCTTGCCGACGTACGGGCTGTCGGAGGGCAGGGTCATCTCGACGAGGTTGGCGTTGCCCTGGCGGAAGGTGAACAGTCGCACCAGGTCGCCGACCGTGACCGCCTCCTCGACCAGCGCCGACATGATGCGAGGCGTCGAGACGTTGACGTCGACGCCCCACGCCTCGCTGAAGAGCCACTCGTTGTTGGGGTGGTTGACCCGGCCCACGGTGCGCGGGACGCCGAACTCGGTCTTGGCCAGCAGCGAGGCCACGAGGTTGGCCTTGTCGTCGCCGGTGGCGGAGATCAGCACGTCGCAGCGGTCCAGGCGTGCCTCCTCCAGCGAGGACATCTCGCAGCAGTCGGCCAGCAACCACTCGGCGTCCGGCACCCGCTCGGGCTTGATGGCCTGGGCGTTCTTGTCGATCAGCAGGACCTCGTGGCCGTTGCCGATCAGCTCGCGGGCGATGGACCGGCCGACAGCCCCGGCCCCGGCGATGGCGACGCGCATCAGCTCTCCTCCGGTCCCTTGTCGAGGACCGCGAACGTGTGGGCGGCCATCTGCTCACGGATGACCAGGTGCAGCATGTCGCCCTCCTGCAGGATCGTCTCGCGGGTGGGCAGCATGCCCTCGCCGAGCCGGTCGATCCACGCGATGCGCGACTTGCTCTGCAGCTGCAGGTCGATGGTCTTCTGACCGATCCAGGCGTCGGGGACGGTGATGTGGTCCACGCGCACCGTTCCGCTGGGGTCGCGGAAGTCGGGCTCGGCGCCAGCGGGCAGGATGCGGCGCAGCACCTGGTCGGCGGTCCACTTCACGGTGGCGACCGTGGTGATGCCCAGGCGCTGGTAGACCTCGGCGCGGCCGGGGTCGTAGATGCGGGCCACGACCTGCTGGATGCCGAAGGTCTCGCGGGCCACGCGGGCGGCGATGATGTTGGAGTTGTCTCCGGAGGAGACCGCGGCGAACGCGTCCGCGCGCCGGATGCCGGCCTTCTCCAGGACCTCCTGGTCGAAGCCCATCCCGGCGATCTTGTCGCCGTTGAACCCCGGTCCGAGGCGTCGGAAGGCGTCCGGCTCGGAGTCGATCACCGAGACGGTGTGGTTGCGGTCCTCCAGGGAGCGGGCGAGGGTCGAGCCGACCCGGCCGCACCCCATGATCACGACGTGCACGGGACCACGCTATCCGCAAGTGACCTCCGGGGCCGCACGTGCCGTAGCCTTCCGGTCCGTGGGTGTCGGCGACGTCTCGAAGCGGATCCTCCTGGGACGCAAGCTGCGCAGCTCCCAGCTGGGGGAGACGCTGCTCCCCAAGCGCATCGCGCTGCCGGTCTTCGCCAGCGACGCGCTCTCGTCGGTCGCCTACGCGCCCGACGAGATCCTGATCATGCTCTCGCTGGCCGGCGCGTCGGCCTACACCTACTCCTGGCAGGTCGGCGTCGCCGTCGCCGTCGTGATGGCCGTGGTCATCGCGTCCTACCGCCAGACCGTGCAGGCCTACCCCTCCGGCGGTGGCGACTACGAGGTCGCCCGGACCAACCTGGGGGAGAAGGCCGGCACCACGGTGGCCAGCGCCCTGCTCATCGACTACGTCCTCACGGTCGCGGTCTCGATCTCGGCCGGGGCGCAGTACGCCGCGGCGGCCCTGCCCGTGCTCAGCGGCCACGAGGGCGCGGTCGCGGCGGGCCTGGTCGCCTTCGTCGCCGCGCTGAACCTGCGCGGCGTCCGGGAGTCGCGGGCGATCTTCGCCGCCCCCACGTATCTCTTCATGCTCGCCATGGGCGCGATGGTCGTGGTCGGTGCGGTGCGCTGGTGGTCGGGCAACCTGCCCCGGGCCGCGTCCGCCGACATCACGATCGTGCCGCACGACGGGCTCGAGGGGCCGTTGACCACGCTGGCCCTGGTGTTCCTGCTGGCGCGGGCGTTCTCGTCGGGCTGCGTGGCGCTGACCGGTGTCGAGGCGGTCTCGACCGGCGTACCCGCGTTCCGTCGGCCCAAGGCCCGCAACGCCGGCACCACGCTGCTGCTGCTGGGCCTGATCGCGGTCACGATGATGCTCAGCGTCATCATCCTGGCCCGCGAGATCGGGGTGCGGATCGTCGACCCGTCCGACCGCGACCGGCTCTTCCTCGACGGGGCTCCGGTCCCCGAGGACTACGACCTGGACACCCTGATCAGCCAGATCGCGGAGTCGGTCTTCTCCGGCTTCCCGCCGGGGTTCTACTTCACCGTCACCGTGACCGCGGTGATCCTGCTCTTCGCGGCCAACACGGCCTTCAACGGCTTCCCGGTCCTCGGCTCGATCCTCGCCCGCGACGGCTACGCCCCGCGCGCGTTCGGCTCCCGGGGCGACCGGCTGGCCTACTCCAACGGCATCGTTGCGCTCGCCGCCCTCGCGATCGTGCTGATCTGGGCCTTCGACGCCGAGGTCACCCGGCTGATCCAGCTCTACATCGTCGGGGTCTTCGTCTCCTTCACCCTCAGCCAGCTCGGCATGGTCCGGCACTGGACCCGCGCGCTGGCCGAGGAGCGTGACGCCGCCGAGCGGCACCGGATGATGCGCGCGCGGGTGCTCAACGCCGTCGGGCTCACGATGACCTCGCTGGTGCTGGTGGTCGTCGTGGTCACCAAGTTCCTCGCCGGCGCGTGGATCACCATCTTGGCCATCACCTTCTTCTACGTCGTGATGCAGGCGATCCGCACCCACTACGACCGGGTCTCGGCCGAGCTGGCCGCGGACGAGGAGGACAAGGTCCTCCCCACGCGGGTCCACGCGATGGTGCTGGTCAGCAAGCTGCACAAGCCGACCCTGCGGGCCCTGGCCTTCGCGAAGGCGACCAGGCCCAACGCCCTCGAGGGCGTCTACGTCGCCACCGACGGGCGGGCCACGTCGGCGTTGATGGCCGAGTGGGACGAGCGTGACATCGACCTGCCGCTGAAGGTGCTGCACTCGCCGTACCGCGAGCTGATCCGCCCGATCGTCGAGTACGCCACCGAGATCCGCCGCGCCAACCCGCGTGGCGTCGTGGCCGTGTACATCCCGGAGTACGTCGTCGGCCGGTGGTGGGAGCAGCTGCTCCACAACCAGACCGCCCTGCGGCTCAAGGGTCGGTTGCTGTTCCAGCCCGGGATCATGGTCATCTCCGTGCCCTACCAGCTGCAGTCCTCGGAGGCCGCGCGCGAGCGGGCCTACGACGACGACACGCGGGTGCGCCCCGGCGACCTGCGTCGTGGCGACGTCAGGGACCGCCGATGAGCGGCCCGGTCGGCTCGCGCCTCGAGGGCGTGGTCGGACCCGTCGCCCACGGCGGGCACTGCGTGCTGCGGCAGGAGGACGGCCCGGTCGTGTTCGTCCGGCACACGCTGCCCGGCGAGCGCGTGGTCGTCGAGATCACCGAGGGCGCCGAGGGCGACCGGTTCTGGCGCGGTGACGCCGTGGAGGTGCTGGAGGCCTCGCCGGACCGCGTCGAGGCGCCGTGCCGGTTCGCCGGTCCGGGACTGTGCGGCGGTTGCGACCTGCAGCACGTGCGACTGCCCGCGCAGCGCGCGCTGAAGGCCGGCGTCGTGCGCGAGCAGATGGTGCGACTGGCCGGCCTCGAGGTCGACGTCGAGGTCGAGGCGGTGCCCGGTGACGTCGACGGGCTGCGCTGGCGCACCCGCCAGCGCTACGTCGACCTGGGCGACGGCCGCCGCGGCATGCGCCAGCACCGCAGCCACGAGGTCGTCGAGATCGACGACTGCCTCATCGACGGCCGTGGCCGGGTCTCCGAGGCCGAGCTGCACACCGTCCGCGGCGTGGAGTTCTCCGTCGCCCCCGGCGGGTTCTGGCAGGTGCACCCCGGCGCCGCCGAGGTGCTGGTCGAGACCGTCCTCGCCGGCCTGGAGCCGCAGTCGGGCGACCGCGTGCTGGACCTGTACGCCGGAGTCGGGCTCTTCGCGCGCTTCGTCGGCGAGGCCGTGGGTCGCTCGGGCGCCGTCGGGCTGGTCGAGGGCGACCGCACCGCCGTCTCGCACGCGCGCACCAACCTCGCCACCCTCCCCGGCGCCTGGGAGGCCGTCTCCGGCGACGTCGAGCGCGTCCTCGCCCGCCCGCGCGGCGACCTGCTCACCGGCGCCGTCGACCTGGTCGTGCTGGACCCGCCGCGCCAGGGGGCGCGCCGCAAGGTTGTCCGCGAGGTCGCGCGCCGCAACGCCCGACGGATCGCCTATGTCGCATGTGACCCGGCGGCCCTGGCCCGCGACACGGCGTACCTCCGCGAGGCGGGGTACTCCCTGGCCTCACTCCGCGCCCTCGACCTCTTCCCGATGACGCACCACGTGGAGTGCGTGGCCCTCTTCCACCGCGACTGACCCGCCGAGAGGTCGCTGGCGCATGGCCGAGAGGTCACTGGCGCACGGCCGAGAGGTCGCGGGCGCGCGTGCGCGAGCGAGCGACTCCTCGAGCGTGCGTGAGTGACCGTTGGGCCGTGCGTGAGTGACGGTTGGGCCGTGCGTGAGTGACGGTTGGGCCGTGCGTGAGTGACGGTTGGGCAGTCAGCGGCGGTTCGCGTAGACCCGCCTGACGACGTCCTCGACGTCCGGCTCCTCGATGGAGAGGTCGAGGACCTCGGCGTCGGCGCTGACGGCGGCAAGGACCGCGGCGGCGGTGACCCGGTCGGGGTCGAAGCCGATGCGGTGGCGCAGGCCGTGGCCCTCCTCGCCGAGGTGGGTGGCGCCGTCGGGCAGCGCGAGGGAGGGCGTGGAGGACGCGAGGTCGACGGTCATCACGCGCTGGGCACCGACGGTGCGCGACAGCGCCGCCAGGCTGCCGTCGTGGACGGTCCGGCCGCGGTCGACGAGCACGACGCGGTCGCAGAGCCGCTCCACGTCGCCCATGTCGTGGGTGGTGAGCAGCAGGGTGGTGCCGTGGTCGCGCCGCTCGGTCACCAGGAACTCGCGCAGCCGCTGCTTGGACAGCACGTCCAGGCCGATCGTCGGCTCGTCGAGGACCACCAGCCGCGGCCGGTGCAGCAGCGCCGCCGCGACCTCGGCACGCATCCGCTGACCCAGCGAGAGCTGCCGCACCGGGGTGGTGAGGAACTCGCCCAGCTCGAGCCGCTCCACCAGCTCCTCGCGCCGGGCCGCGGCGTCGCCGGGGGAGAGCCGGTGGATGGCGGCCAGCAGCGAGAAGGACTCGCCGGTGGGCAGGTCCCACCACAGCTGCGATCGCTGCCCGAAGACCACACCGATCTCACGGGCCAGCCGTCGCCGCTCGGCGACCGGGCGCAGTCCGCAGGTGCGCACCTCGCCGGATGTCGGCACGAGGATGCCGCAGAGCATCTTGATCGTCGTGGACTTCCCGGCACCGTTGGCGCCGATGTAGCCGACCGCCTCGCCGGCCTCCACCCGCAGCGACAGGTCGTCAACGGCCACCACGGTGCGCCGCCGCACGCCCTCGCGCACCCGGAAGGTCCGGGTCAGGCCGTCGGTCTCGATGATGTGAGAGGTCATCCGCCCGCTCCCTGGTAGTGACGTACGCCGGTGCGCCAGCTCAGCCCCGCGGCGACCCAGGCCCACACCGCGGCGACCGGCGCCAGCCAACCAGCCCAGTCCGGCAGCCCGGCGAAGGTGTCGAGCCCCAGCAGCGTGGCGGCCGGCAGGTAGGCCGTGAAGGCCATCGGGAAGAAGAAGCCGAAGACCACGACCAGCGGCCGGCCCCAGACGGTGCCGGGCTGCGTGGCGGCGTACCGACCGCCGTACACGAACGCGTTGGTCATCTCCGAGCCGTTGACGAGGAAGAACTGCAGCCCGCCGGCCCACACGAACAGCGCCGCGAAGGTGACCGTGCCGCTGACCAGGGCCACGGCCAGCAGCCCGATGGTCCCTGGGCCCCACGCGAGGTCGTTGACCACCAGTCCGACGACGAGCGCCACCAACCCGACGGCCGCACGCGCGAGCCGGCGCAGGCTGATGTCGCTGGTGACCAGCTGCAGCAGCAGCGGCTGCGGGCGCAGGTAGAACACGTCCAGCCGCCCGGTGCGGACGTACTCCGGGAGGTTGTCGCAGTGCCCCACGACCATGTCGGCCAGGGAGAAGCACAGGTCGGCCAGGCCGAAGACCAGCAGCATCGCGGCCAGGTCGAACCCACCGATCGCCGAGACGCTGGTGAACAGCACCGCCACCTCGGCGAGCTCGGTGAGGCCGACCAGCAGCGAGCTGCCGAGGTCGAGGCCGAAGCTGGTGCGGTAGCTGGCCTGGGAGCGGATGCGCGAGCCCAGTACCGCGCGGTACGGCGCCAGCGCACTGCCGTGGGGCTCAGCCACCCTGCACCTCCAGGCGGCGGCGCCCGCGACGCGTCATCAGCTGCCCCAGGGCGCCGACGATCAGCAGCCACCCGACCTGGGCGGCCACCAGCCCGAGCGAGGCGAGCCCGTCGACGCGCCCGGAGAGCACGTCCACGGGGTACATCAGCATCGACGGGAACGGCGTGGCCGTGGCCAACCAGAACAGCGGGGCCGGGAAGATCGCGATCGGCACGTAGAGCCCGGCCAGGAAGCCCGCCACGACCATGTAGAGCAGCGCCACGCCACGCGTCTCCACCAGCCAGAACCCGGTGGCGGCGACGAGGTAGGCGGTGGCGGCGGAGACGGTGATGCCGAGCAGCACGCTGACGGCGCCCAGCAGGTAGGGCCCCGGGGTGGTCGGCATCGTCATCCCCACGACCAGGGCACCGACCAGCACCGATGGGACGCCGCGGGGGAGCAGCGCGAACAGGCCGCGACCGACCTCCATGGCCACGGCGCCCGCGTGGACGTCGAGGGGGCGCAGGAAGTCGACGACCACGTCGCCGGTGCGGATCCGCTCGGCCATCTCCGAGCGGCCGTAGAGGTTGACCGACCCGAGCAGGCCCTGGGAGAGCCAGACGTAGGCCGACATGGTGCCGACGTCGTACCCGTCGAGCTCGCCGCCGGCGGCCTGCACCGTCGCCAGCAGCAGGGCGACCTTGAGGAAGCCGAAGGTGGTGTTGGCGACCAGGCCCGCCAGAGCCGCGAGCCGGTAGGCCGACTGCTGTCGGAAGCCCGCCACGACGAGCCTGAGGTACGGCGTCCTGACCGAGGGGGAGAGGGGCCGGACCGAGAGCACCGGCGGACTCTACCCGCGCCCGGAGGGGTGGCCCCGACATCACTCGATGTCGTGTATCTTGATGTCGAGAGAGTTGCTGAGGTGAACCTGACTTCCGCAGGTCACCGGCTCGACGGCAAGATGGCGGCAGACCGCCGGCGCACACGCGACAGAGGAGATGTTGGTCAGTGGGTAGCAAGAACAGCTTCGGTGCCAAGAGCACCCTGGACGTCAATGGGGCGTCCTACGAGATCTTCCGCCTCGACAAGGTGACCGGTGAGGGCCTCGACGTCGAGAGCCTGCCGTTCAGCCTCAAGGTCCTCCTGGAGAACCTCCTGCGCACCGAGGACGGTGCCGACATCACCGCCGAGGACATCAAGGCGCTGGCCGGCTGGGACGAGACCGCCGACCCCGACAAGGAGATCCAGTTCACGCCGGCGCGCGTGATCATGCAGGACTTCACCGGCGTCCCCTGCGTCGTCGACCTCGCCACCATGCGCGAGGCGATGGCCGACCTCGGCGGCGACGCCACCAAGATCAACCCGCTCGCGCCCGCCGAGATGGTCATCGACCACTCCGTGATGGCCGACGTCTTCGGCAGCCCCGAGGCCTTCGAGCGCAACGTCGAGATCGAGTACGAGCGCAACCGCGAGCGCTACCAGTTCCTGCGCTGGGGCCAGGGCGCCTTCGACGACTTCAAGGTCGTCCCGCCGGGCACCGGCATCGTCCACCAGGTCAACATCGAGCACCTCGCCCGCACCGTGTTCACCCGCGAGGTCGACGGTGAGCTGCTGGCCTACCCCGACACCTGCGTCGGCACCGACTCCCACACCACGATGGTCAACGGCATCGGCGTGGTCGGCTGGGGCGTGGGCGGCATCGAGGCCGAGGCCGCCATGCTCGGCCAGCCGGTCTCCATGCTCATCCCGCGCGTGGTCGGCTTCAAGCTCTCCGGCGAGCTGCCCGAGGGCTCGACCGCCACCGACCTGGTGCTCACCATCACCGAGATGGTCCGCAAGCACGGCGTGGTCGGGAAGTTCGTGGAGTTCTACGGCCCCGGCGTCGCGGCGCTGCCGCTGGCCAACCGCGCCACCATCGGCAACATGAGCCCGGAGTTCGGCTCGACCATCGCGGTCTTCCCGATCGACGACCAGACCGTCGACTACCTCCGCCTGACCGGTCGCTCCGAGGAGCAGATCGCGCTCGTGGAGACCTACGCCAAGGAGCAGGGCCTCTGGCTCGACCCCGACGCCGAGCCGCGCTACTCCGAGAAGCTCGAGCTCGACCTGGCCACCGTCGTCCCGTCGCTCGCCGGCCCGAAGCGCCCCCAGGACCGCATCGAGGTCACCGAGGCCAAGGCCGGCTTCCGTGCCGCGCTGGCCGACTACGTCGACGCCGACGCCCAGGAGACACAGGGCTACGACGAGTCGGTCGAGGAGACCTTCCCGGCCTCGGACCCGGCCACCAGCAACGGTGGCGGCGAGGCCGCCCCGCCGAAGGACTGGGCCTCGGCCGCGCCCAAGGACGGCGGTCGCCCCTCGACGCCGGTCGAGGTGACCCTCGAGGACGGGACCCAGTTCACCCTCGACCACGGTGCGGTGACGATCGCCTCGATCACCTCCTGCACCAACACCTCCAACCCCTCGGTCATGATCGGCGCCGCGCTGCTGGCCAAGAAGGCCGTGGAGAAGGGCCTGGTCCGCAAGCCGTGGGTCAAGACCACGCTGGCGCCCGGCTCCCAGGTCGTCTCGGACTACTACGAGAAGGCCGGCCTCACGCCGTACCTCGACAAGCTCGGCTTCAACCTCGTCGGCTACGGCTGCGTGACCTGCATCGGCAACTCCGGTCCGCTCATCCCCGAGGTCTCCGCCGCGGTCAACGAGCACGACCTCGCCGTCGTCTCGGTGCTCTCGGGCAACCGCAACTTCGAGGGCCGCATCAGCCCCGACATCAAGATGAACTACCTGGCCTCCCCGCCGCTGGTCGTCGCCTACGCGCTGGCCGGCTCGATGGACGTCGACCTGTTCAACGACCCGCTGGGTGTCGACACCGACGGCAACGAGGTCTTCCTCAAGGACATCTGGCCCTCGCCGCAGGAGGTCGAGGAGACCATCGCGGGCGCGATCAACTCCGAGATGTTCGCCGAGTCCTACGCCGACGTCTTCAAGGGCGACGAGCGCTGGCGTTCGCTGCCCACCCCGGAGGGCAACACCTTCACCTGGGACGAGGACTCCACCTACGTCCGCAAGGCGCCCTACTTCGACGGCATGCCGGAGGAGCCGACCCCGGTCACCGACATCGAGGGCGCGCGCGTCCTGCTCAAGCTCGGCGACTCGGTCACCACCGACCACATCAGCCCCGCCGGCGCGATCAAGAAGGACAGCCCGGCCGGTCGCTACCTCGCCGAGCACGGCGTCGAGCAGCGTGACTTCAACTCCTACGGCTCGCGCCGAGGCAACCACGAGGTCATGATCCGCGGCACCTTCGCCAACATCCGGCTGCGCAACCAGCTGGCGCCGGGCACCGAGGGCGGCGTGACGCGCGACTTCACCGCCGGCGGCGAGGTCACCAGCGTCTACGAGGCCTCCGAGCACTACATCGAGCAGGGCATCCCGCTGGTCGTGCTCGCCGGGAAGGAGTACGGCTCCGGCTCCTCGCGCGACTGGGCCGCCAAGGGCACCGCGCTGCTGGGCGTCAAGGCCGTCATCGCCGAGTCCTTCGAGCGCATCCACCGCTCGAACCTCATCGGCATGGGCGTCATCCCGCTGCAGTTCCCCGAGGGCGAGTCCGCGGAGTCGCTGGGCCTGACCGGCGAGGAGGAGTTCACCATCACCGGCATCACCGAGCTCAACGAGGGCACCACGCCCCGCACGCTCAAGGTCAAGGCCGGCGACGTGGAGTTCGACGCGGTCGTCCGCATCGACACCCCCGGCGAGGCGAACTACTACCGCAACGGCGGCATCATGCAGTACGTCCTGCGCTCGCTGCTCAAGGGCTGACCCGCCCCCGAGCACGCAGTCGTGCCCCTCAGCGCGCGCCCCGGCGCCCGCTGAGGGGCACGACCCATTTCTCTCGTTCCTCAACTCCCTCCAACGACGTCACTCGGGACGTGTACCTGGTCATGAGCACCCTCCGCGAGCGGCTCGGCGACCTCGCCGGCAGCGCCCCCGTGCCCCCGCCCGACCCCGACCTGTGGGACCGCGCACGGCGCTACCACCGTCGTCGCCGGGTCGGTACGGCGGCGGTCGCGGCCGCCTGCGTCCTCGCGGTCGTCGCGCTCGTCGGCCTCGACACCTGGCAGCGCAGCCCGAGCACCGAGCCCGCAGCCCCCGGTACGGACCCGGCGCTGCCGGCGCGCTTCTGGGAGCCGAGCCCCTGGCTGCCCGGGAACGACGGTGAGCCGACCGGGCCTCTGGCCGGGCTCATGGAGACCGAGCGCAAGACGTTCCTGTCCTCCGGCGACGGTGTCGTCGGCGTCTCGGCCACCACGGGTGAGTACCGCTTCCTCGACCTGCCCGACGACGCCCACGAGGCGATCCAGGGGCATGCCCTGTCGCCGGACGGGACGAAGGTCGCCTACTGGCTCACGGGGGAGACGTCCGGGACGCCGCAGACCGGCGGCGGGCAGTCGCTGCCGGTGGTCGGCGTGGGCGTCTGGGACTCAGAGACCGGTGAGGTGATCCGTCACGTGGCCGAGACCGAGCACGGTCTCGCGCCCGACGAGCTCCTCTGGGCCGATCGGAACAGGCTGGTGGTCCGGTGGGCTCACTGGCGGGTCGGCGACGATGCCCCCACGCGCGACCAGGGTGGTGCCTACGACCGCGTCGGTCTCCGGGTCTGGCAAGTGGGGGACCCGAAGGGGCCCGTGGGGCTCGGAGTCAGCGCCTTCATGGACAGCACGAACGGTGCGGGCCAGCTGCTGCTCTCGGGGGGCAAACGACCGGTTCTGGACCTGGAGACGGCCGAGCGGACGGGACCGCAGGTCAAGCGGAAGCCCCTGCTCCACATCAGCGCGCTCTCACCGGACGGCACGGCGATCGCCTACCCGCGCGGCAACCGGAACCCGGGCCGGCTCGTCGTCGCCACCGCGAGTGGGGTCTCCGACCCGCTGGTGGAGGACAAGGTCTGGGCGGCCGTCGGGTGGGTGGACGACGACACGGTCGCCTTCGTCACCCGCGACGCCGACCTCGACCCGATCTCGGCGACCATCGAGTCGATCTCGCTGTCGACCGGCGAGCGCACGGAGCTGATCGAGGCGGGGACGTTCCAGCCCCTGCCCGGCAACCTCGCCACCGACCTGCTGGCCGTCGAGCCGCGGGACTTCGCGGAGCCCGCGAGCCCCTGGAACCCACGGATCGTCGGAGGGCTGCTCGGCTCCGCCGTGCTCGTGGCCCTGATGTGGCTGTGGGGGTGGCGGCGCAGTGTCCGACCGTGACGTGTCGACCCAGCAGGCCCGGGAGTCCTTCGAGGAGTACGTCGCCGCCCGCCGCACGGCGCTGCTGCGCACGGCGTACCTGCTGACCGGGCAGCACGCCGATGCCGAGGACCTCGTGCAGATGGCACTGGTGAAGGCCGTCCCGCACTGGCGACGGATCAGCGACGACCCGGAGCCGTACGTGCGAAGGATCCTGGCGCGGGAGGCGACCAACCGCTGGCGGCGGCGTCGCTGGCGCGAGGTCAGCTCCGACGTGCTGCCGGAGACCCTCAGCGAGGGCACGGACCCGACCGACCGCGAGGTCCTGCGGCAGGCGCTGATGCGGCTCTCGCCCCGGCAGCGGGCGGTCGTGGTGCTGCGCTACTTCGACGACCTCACCGAGCAGCAGACCGCCGAGGTCCTGGGGATCGGGCTCGGGACCGTGAAGTCCCACGGCCACACGCGATGGCCAGGCTGCGGGAGCTGATCACGCTCGACGAGCCGCTGGATACGGTGGCGCCATGATCGTGGCGTTCAGCATCTCCCCGACCAGCGGCGACGAGACCGGCAGCGTCTCCGAGGCGGTCGCCGCCGCCGTACGCGTGGTGAAGGAGTCGGGGCTGCCCTACGAGCTGAACTCGATGTTCATCAACGTCGAGGGCGACTAGTTACTAGAGAACATAGGAGGTTCCGACCATGCTCGCAGCGTTCTCAGTGGCGCCCAGCGGTACCGGACGCGAGGACGGGTCCGTCTCAGACGCGGTCGCCGCAGCCGTGCGTGTCGTCCGCGCGAGCGGACTTCCGAACAGCACCGATGCGACGTTCACGACCGTCGAAGGTGACTGGGATGCCGGCTTCGACGTGGTGAAGCGAGCGACCGAAGCAGTCGCTCCGTTCGGGTCGCGTGTGTCTCTGGTCCTGAAGGCCGACATTCGACCTGGCCGTGAAGGTGAGCTGGATGCCAAGGTTGAGCGGTTGGAGGCGGCGCTCAGCGACGAGTCGTAGACGGGCGTATTAGCGAGCCGTGTTCGCTTCCCCGATGCCTCCAGGTCGACGACCAGATTGCCGAAGAGAACTGTACAGTTCCACGAACTCCCGACAGACCTGGTAGGGAAGTGGCACTCGGCTCCTGGGCATAGGTTGGAACTCGACTCGGCGACGCGGAGGGGGCTACTTGGAGCAGCCGGAATCTCTGTGGGGCCATCGACGCAATGACCTTCGCAGAGCTCTCGATCGCGTCGATGTCGTTCTCGGTGACCTGTACGCCCAGGTCATCGACGCACTTGATAGACCCTTGACGGTGGGTCGGCTTGTGGTCGCCTCCCATTGCGTTCGGGAGATTGCCAACAATCTCGTGGATCACCTGGATGACGTCGAGGGCCTACCGGAGTACGTGGACGGGTCGAAACATCGGCAGAACTTGGCCAAGTCCTGGATCTCTCATGAAGCCCTGCTCGGACCCGTCGACCGGCCCACAGACGTGGCCGCTGTTCCCTCTCCCACGGGTCCCGCCAACCTCATGACTGTGCCCAGCGATCTGGTGGAACGGGTTCGCTTGGTCGTTGAGGTGGAGATCGGCGGCACCGACAGGGCTGGGATGCGGCTGAGCGCGCTAATGACGGGACAGCTTGATCACACACAGAGTGCGAGCGTTCGATTGCTCCGTGACACTCTGAAGTTCTTCCAATCTTTCGTTCACCTGCGCCATGGCGAACCCATCGAGCTTCCGGACCGGGGTGAGGTCCTAGGCCACCTGGCAAAGTTTGAAGAGGCCCTCATGGGAAGGGTTGGGGACTTCTTCGCCCGCCGAAGCGACATTCTGGACCTGCTGGAACGAGCAAACCAAAGGACGAACGGTGGTGAGGGCACGAAGTGACAAGCGGCCATGGCGACTCCGGCGAGTTCGAGGCGCCGAGTCCCGAACTGATCGAAGAGGTCGTTGTCCGGATCGGTGACCTTCAGCATCGTCGGGTGTTTTACGACGGTTTGGAGAACCCGAAGTGGGTCAAGCCTCTCGCAGATGCCAATGCCTTCGTGAACGTCCCCGCGACGGTCGTGGATGCCGAGGGCTACCTCCGCACTACCCCGTGGCCTGAGGGCGACTACCTGGTTCGGATGGCTGCTGAAGTTCCGGGAGAGGTCGCGGAAGTGCTCGGGCCGCTGAAAGACACCCATGATCCCTATGTTCAGAGAGTCATTCTTCGAGCAGCGACACACATGCCAGCAGACCTGGCCCGCGAGTTCGTCCCAACCGTCACGCGTCTCATTGACGGGCCACTAGCGCGCCTGCTTGACCCTAAGGACTGGGTCAAACTCGTATCTACGTTGGCCTATGACGGCGCGACAATGAAGGAGGCGATGGCGCTCGCGAACGCGCTCTATCGCCCAAAGGCAGGTCCACTCGAAGACGGCCCGTGGCCGCGCAAGCGCGCGGTTGTCGGCGTGGAGGCCTATGGGTATCAGCGCTCGATGCCTGCACTTCGCGAAGCGCTGGCGCCGTTCGGACTGAAGACGCTGATCCAGTTGAAGATCTGGCTGGAGGAGTACCAGGTCCACTCAGGGAAGTACATCGAGAACCGCAAGCGTGACCTCAGCACGATGTGGCGCCCGTCCATCCGCCCGCATGAGCAGAACCGCGGTCACGACGAGGTCTTTGGGGCGCTAGTCGACGTGGTGCGGGATGAGGCGGTCTCTCTACTTGACCGTGGCTTCGGGCTGAGCGACGTCCTGGGGGTACTGCAACGAAGCGACCATCCACTGGTCCAGCGCATCGCCCTTCACGTCGTTACGGAGGCAGTTTCGGAGACGGCCGGTAACCGCGCCTCGGGGCGGGAGCACCTGTTCGATCGACACTATCTGGATGAGGATTTTCGAAACGAGTACGGCCACCTTGCACGCGCGGTACTACCTACGCTCAATCAGGAAGAGAAGGGGCAATGGCTCGCCCTCGTCGTCTCCGGTCCCTTCCAGGATCTAGATTGGCTCGAGGAGCGAGCCGCACGGTATCTGAAAGTGGGCGAGACCGTAGAGGAGGTCGTTAAGCGCTATCGCGATGTGTGGCGTCGAGATGTCCTCGCAAGCATCGGTGCTGAACACCTTCCGCAATCCGGCGCGGATCTGTTGGCCCAGTTCGTTGAGAAGTGGGGAGAGCCGGAGCACCCGGAGTTTCCAAACTGGATGGAGTTCAAGGAGGTCACGCCGCGAGGAGCCGAGGGAGCCTCGAAGCTGGCATCCCTGCCGGTTAACGAAGTCGTGGTCTGGCTGCGAGAGTGGACGCCGGATGGCAGTTCGTCGTCGCCCGAGGAGCCGACGATTGAAGGTCAAGCGCGCGCATTGGAATCCGACGTCCGGCAGAGGCCCTCGGAGTACGTGGCGGTCTCCGCCGAGTTCGCGGAGCTGGACCCGACTTACGTCCGAGCACTCTTCAGTGGGCTGGCCGAGACCGTCAAACAGGAATCTCCTGCCGACTGGGCGCCTGTCATCGCCCTCGCTGAGCGTGTCGTCGCGCACGAAGAAGATGCGGAGCAAGAGGTTCAGGGTTTCGACAGAGACGGGTCGTGGCGATTCGCTCAACGAGAGCTATTGCGCCTAATTGAGGCTGCGCTGAGCAAGGAGGCTACCGGGGAGGACACAAACCTGCCGCTGAATTCGTTTGTCGAGGTGGTCGCCTCGCTAACGGGAAACCCCGACCCCACACCTGAATACGAAGCGCAGTACGGCGGCGACAACATGGATCCACTAACGCTTTCTTTGAACGGTGTGCGGCCCGTGGCTGTGGCGCAGCTGGCAGACATCCGTCTTCACATCCACCACGCCGAGGCGGCCGGGCGGACCGTTCCGGAGGGCGTCCGCGACCGCATCGAGGAAGTCCTCAAAACCCGTATGGGTGCCTCTGCAGACGCAAGTCTGTCCGTAGCCGCTGCCTTCGGGCGGTCCATCGGGAAGCTCATCGACGCTGACGAAGGTTGGGCGAGGTCGGTGCTGGCCCAACTAGTAGGCGAACCCGGGGCTCCGCCAGACTCCGCGTACACCGACATCGTCGTTTCCACCGCTCTCGCGACGTACCGCCCGTCCTTGAAGCTGGTCACGTTCTTCGCGGGTTACTACCGCTCGATGCTGGAGCGGGCGGCGCGCGGCGAGGCCGTGGCTGTGGGGTGGAGCCGCGAACGAACGGCAACGCAGTTGTTGGGGGACCACATCGTTGTCCTATTCGTAAGAGGGGAGCTCGAACTGGTGGACTCTCTGATAAGCGACTACTTCACGCACGCAACGGTTGAGGACCGCGCGAGTGTTCTAGGTCATCTGGGTTGGGGTCTTGGCCGTGAAGATGAACTGCCTGGCGACGTCCTCAGCAGAGCTCGGCAGCTGATGGATGCCAGGGTCCAGAGTGTGCGATCCGGTTCGGACGTGAACGAGCTCGCAGGTTTCGGCTGGTTCGCAATGGCGAGCCACTTCCCCGCCGAGTGGTGGCTGCCCATCCTGGAACTCGCTGCGACCGGAGACAACCTTGATCCACATGGATTGGTCGGTGAGGCGCTCGAAGATGCTGCAGAAACGGCGCCGGGGTCGGCCCTCAGGGTGCTCAGCGCTTTGCTGTCACAGCGTACGGAACCGTTCCAGCGCTTTGGTCTTGTGGACCACGCTCCCGGCGTCCTCGCTGCTGCGCTCGACGGTGGTGACGCAGAAGTCATCGAGAATGCGCGAGCGCTTCTCGATCAGCTGGGTCGGCAAGGGGAACTGCGCCTCGGCGACTTGGTTGAGGAACGTCGCAAAAGGGGCTGAGCGCGAACCCGCCATGTGCTCGCGGTGCGCGACCTCTATGCCCCGTACACGGCCAGGGAGGCTATGCCGTCCGGTCACACTGGAGAGAGGGAGGGGAGACCCCTCCCCAGGTCGAGTAGCCGCGGCCGGGCCGTGGGTGGGGCTACGGTGCATCGCGTGACTGACCATGTGCCGAACGAGCTGACACCACGTCAACTGCCCGACCACCGGCGCGCTGAGATCCGGGTTCTGCCGCTCGTCGCGAGCGGCGTAGTCGGGATTGTGGTCGGAGTTCTCGTTGCGCGTGCGTTCACGAATGACCTAACGCCTGACGAGTTCAACGCTCTTGGGACATGGCTCGTGAGTTTCGGAACTCTCTCCGCGCTGCTCCTTGCCTACATCGTCCACCGTAGGGAGACAGCCGCACGCGAGGGAGACCGAACGCGCGAGCAAATTCGCGAGTTCAACGAGCGGAAGGACCGCGAGGACAGGGAGCGCGCCGTATCGAGGCTTCAGGAGGAGGATGCGCGCCTCGTGTCCGCCACTGTCGTCGTCGGTTCGTCGTCTGCTTCACCCTCAAACAATCCAGATACGCGCGGCCTGTCCTCGCTGAACGCGACGATCATGAACCGATCGACGGAACCCGCCTCGGACGTTGTTCTCCGGACGCGCTACAGCAAGCGGAATTGGCTCGTCGTCGGGCCGACCTCGCGAGAGACTGACCGACTTCAAGTGAGGCAACCAGTCGAGATCCCTCGCGACAAGGCTGAGGCTCGGGAGGTCGTGCAAGAAGGCCTGGAACTGCGCTTCACAATGCACAAAAGGCGCTGGATCTGGAAGCCAGCGGAGGGGGTACGGGAAGAGGACTCTGTCTAAGCACGCTCAGAGTCCCCTTCCCATCCCTTAGTGGCTGGGCTCAGCCGGACGCGCGACCAGCCGCAGCCCCTCGTCCAGGAGCGTGCCCACATCCACAACGGAGCGAGCGACGCTGTCCAACCGCCACACGACGATTGCGTCCGCCTCCCCTGTGGCCACGCGCCGACGAGCTGCTGTCAGCCCGGGACGGTTGAGGGGTGTCTTGGTCGCGTTTGCATCTTCGTCTGCCTCGATGCCGACGAGGTCCCAGCTCCGTGATCTCACGAACTTCTGAATCTCGTCACGTTGCTTGGCGATCGAGGTCGAGTCCTCCGACGCCCACGAGAGCCTCGCGTACCCGACTACCCTCATGCCGTGACCTCCTCGATTGCCCGCACGTCCCGGCATATGTCCCACAGTGACCACTCGGGGTCGATCCGTCCGTAATGGCACATGAAGCAGAGCATCGACATGACGGGTCACTGCTCGTCTGGCTCGACGCATGGCAGATGCAGTGCTGTGGCGAGCCCTTCTCGGTGGGATCCAGGATCGAGTGGACCCTCCACGAGGAGTCCGACCGAGAGTGGTTGATCGCCGTCCTCGGTGATGACCTCGCAGCCGAAGTCACCCATGGCGAGGAGCATCACGGGGGGCTGCCCGACGATGCGCCGACCACCATCGGCGTCGTCGATCGAATCAGGGCAGTGAGTAGTCGCTTCGGGGCTCTTCACAATCCGGGGTGTAGTTGGGGTCTGAAGCCGCCGGTCTCGAGGA
>Ga0208700_1000097_pt1 | contig 33026 bp, 29 predicted proteins | sample DeeseametaMP2016_FD_184179 | JGI IMG/M metagenome (GOLD analysis project Ga0208700, IMG submission 184179) | Marine microbial communities from the Deep Pacific Ocean - MP2016 (SPAdes) | ecosystem: Environmental > Aquatic > Marine > Oceanic | place: East of Hawaii, North Pacific Ocean | collected... | reverse complement strand
GAATGGATGCGTATCGGGTACGCCATCTCCATCTGTGTCGACTAATATTGCTGGGTCAGAAAATTGACCAAACGTAGTGGCCAAAGCGCTGGCTGCGGCCAAGAAATTACCGGTAAAGTAATACCCTGTAAATTGCGTTGCTTCATCACCATTGAAGGGGATTCCATCAGCACCTGTAGGGTCAAATAGATAACCCCATTCCAGCCCATCCTCGGTTAATGATGGTGCTGGTACAACTCCATCTGGTTCACCATCCCCATTCAAATCATAGCCTGTGCCGCCAATGATTGGATAAGTCCCTACATTTAAACCGAGGGCTGGAAAAGCCGCCGCAAGGTAGGGGACAGTTGAACTGTCACCAAATGCCGCCGAAAGACCCAAGTGACCATCAAATTCACCTTGTTCATCAACGCCTTGGTCTGATGACACACCATCTACCTGTTCCCAATAAAACTCTGCTGATTCAATAAATGAAAAATCAGCGTTATAATAGGATGTCCACATACCCCATGTAGGATGTTCGGTACCAGGGCCAAAATCTACACCATATGTCTCACCTCCGGCAAAATTTGGTGGATACATATTGTTCGCAAAGACTCCAGATTCTACGAGACCAAAACCATAAATCGCTGTCAATTCATCTTGATCTGTAATAGGGTCGCCACCGGTTGCATACGTTGCGTTATCCGTTATAGCGGGAATGGTAACTTGGGTCTCACAATTCGATGTTGAAAGGCTTGGATACGTTCCGGAAATTACCATGTTTCCATCCTCATAAATATCTGAAGTGAGCGCGATACCAAAGGCTGCAAGCAGCATTGGACTTACAAGTGGGACCACAACTGGGCCAACAGTATCTCCGACTTCATACGTTGCTAAAGTCCATGAAAATTGCGAGGCCTCAGAACTGGGCCAGTGAGCTTGAAGGACATAACTGGCGTCCAAACTGTCAGCCAGACTGTTACTCATTTCCCGGACTACATAATTGTATACATTGTATACACCAACCAAATCGTAGTTTCCTGCCATTTGGGCGGAGCCTATATCAGGCAGTATGATGACCCCTATCAGGGTCAGAGTTAATAACGATTTTCTTATCATTTTATTCTCCTCTTTGCTATTTAAAATAACTTCAGTTAAGCAAAATGAATCTATATGGAAAATACAAATCCAATACTTGCTTTACCAAAGCTATTACAGTATTACGCTAGGGGCAAATATTATTTTTAATATGTGATCTGGCTTAAATAATTAAAAAAGGGTTATTTTTTTTTAAACCGGTTTGCGATAAGTCTTATCAGGCTCCATAATAGAAGCAGGCTACCGATAATAAATAATACATTTGCGAGTATTATTCTATTATTTAAAATTAAAACTGTCTGGATAGAATTCATTAATTGTTATGAATGAATTTACATTTCAAAATAAATTCCTTCAATGTTATGGGATAAAAAAAAATAAACTATTTTTAATTACTTCTCTCAGGCGATAGGAATTAAACTAGACAAATTATAATTTGTCAATAACTGCAATGAAAAAATTAATAAGTATACCAATATGAAACTTTGCGTTCTCGTAAAACAGGTGCCGGGCAGTGAGTCGGCACTGCGTATCGCATCCGGAAATACCTGGATAGAAGATGCTGCTGCCCTCTTTGAAATGAACGAAAGTGATAATTATGCCCTGGAGGAGGCACTGAGGATCAAAGAATCCCTGGGGAATGATTCAGAAGTTGTCGTTGTCAGCATGGGGCCCGAACGGGTTCAAAAAGTCATCCGTGAAGCATTATCAAAAGGTGCCGACCGTGGTATCCATATTAATGAAATGCCTGAAATCAAATCTGATCCATTTGCAACAGCACAAGTATTTGCTAATGTTATCAAGGATGAAAACTTTGATCTCATCTTTTCCGGTCTGCAATCTGATGATGTGGGTTCAGGTCAAACTGGTGTAATCTTGGGAGAAATGCTGGGCATGGCCACAGCAACGCTGGTCATGGCTACGGAAGTCCAGGAAGGATCAATCAAGGTAAAACGAGAACTAGAGTCGGGTTGGTTTCAATGGGTTTCCATGTCGACACCGGCCAGTATTACCATTCAATCTGGTATCAATCAGCCGCGGTATCCATCGCTGAAAGGAATCATGGGGGCCAAGAAAAAAGAAATGAAAGTTGTGGATCCAAGTACCGCTGTTACTCCAGAAAAACAGCAATCTTTTGCGAATATTTATTTGCCAACTGCGGATAAGAAAACTGAGATGATCGAAGGTAATGTAGATCAAATGGTATCCCGGTTAGTCGATGTATTAAAAACTGAAATAAAAGTTCTTTAGGATGCAATATTGGATATTCTCGTTGTATTAGAAAATAATAAGGGAGCCATTCACCGCATGAGTCTTGAGGCGATTGTTGCTGCTCAAAAACTTGCTGCTGAACAAAATCTCAGCAATGCCTTACTAGCTCTAGGTGCGGATACAGGTGCTTTAGCAAGTGCTGCAGCGATTTACGATACAGGCGAAGTGTTAACTGTAGAGCATAATTTGCTCAGTGTATATAACTCTGATGGATATGCAGCAGCGCTTAGACAAGTGATTGATCAAGAAAAGCCCAGTTATGTATTCTTTGGTCACACCTATATGGTTAGAGATTATGTACCAAAGATTAGTGCCCAGCTGCAGCGTCCATTTTTATGCGATGTAATTTCCCTTAACACCACGGCTGGTCTTACCTTTGCCAAACAGGCATTCAATGCAAAGCTGGCTGTCGACCTTGGCGTTGCATCTGAAGGAACGGTTCTAGTGAGCTTTCAATCAGCTTCATTCAATGCTGATCTTATTTCATCCGGATCAGCACAGATTCGAGAAGTTGCAGTTGAACTGGATGAAACCGTGATAAAAACGACGTCAGAGGAACCATTTCAAGAAGAGGCCGGTGGTGTAGATCTGACTGCAGCGGAGATCATTATTTCGGTAGGCAGGGGTATCGGCAAGGAAGAAAACTTGCCTATAGCTGAAGCATTGGCCCAGGCTATTGGTGGAGAAATAAGTTCTTCAAGACCCGTAGTTGATTCGGGATGGCTACCTTCGTTCCGACAAATAGGAAGTTCAGGACAGACTGTCTCACCGAAACTTTATTTTGCTTTGGGCATCTCTGGCGCAATCCAGCATGTTGTGGGCATGAAAGGTTCCAAAAATATCGTAGCCATTAATAAAGATGCTGAAGCACCAATTTTCGAATTGGCTGACTACGGAGTGGTTGGAGATCTATTGGAGATTGTGCCCAAGCTTACGGAAGCGATTCTGGCTGCAAAAAACTGATGACTGAACGAGAAATACTTGATCTGGATGTTCTTTTTGTAGGGGCCGGACCAGCGAGTCTGGCGGGGGCAATCCAACTAAAAAGGCTTTTTAACGAATCAGGCTGTAAAGCCAGCGTTGCCGTTTTAGAAAAAGCGAGTGAGGTTGGAGCCCATTCTTTATCAGGTGCAATCTTTGATCCCAGATCGCTTATTGAACTATTTCCCGATTACAAAGACCGTAATGTTCCTTTCGAAGCAGAGGTAAAAGAAGAACATATGTATTATTTGATGAAAGGGAAGAAACTTCCATTCCCATACGTACCGCCCTCTATGCGCCACCATGGCTGTTATGTGGCCTCCATCGGGAAGTTCACACGCTGGCTCGGTGATCGCGCGGAAGAAGAAGGGGTTGACATTTTCTGCGGATTTTCTGGTACTGATTTTGTCTACGATGGTGATGAAGTGATCGGTGTTAAAACAGGTGACCGGGGTATTGATAAAGATGGAGAGCGCAAACCGCATTTCGAGCCGGGGGCGGATATCCATGCCAAAGTGGTGGTTCTGGGCGAAGGTACACGAGGGAGTCTAACTAAAAAGCTGATCCAGAAATTCAACCTTATGGAAGGTCGTAATCCACAGGTATGGGCTATTGGTGTGAAGGAACTCTGGCAGATGCCGAGCGGTACGGTGACACCTGGATACGTAGCGCATACCATGGGCTTTCCACTGGGCCATGATATATTTGGCGGTGCCTTTATATATGGTATGCAGAATGATATTCTAGATTTGGGACTTGTGGTTGGGCTGGATTATCAGAACCCGGGAGTGGATGCGCAACATGAATTACAAAGACTAAAGACACATCCCTGGATTCGTTCATTACTAGCTGAAGGCGAAATAATTGCCTATGGCGCGAAGTCGCTTCCCGAAGGAGGTTGGTACTCACTACCAAAGCTGACTGTGGGTGGTGCCATGCTGATCGGTGATTCTGCCGGATTCCTTAATGGCCAGCGCCTTAAAGGAATCCATCTGGCAATGAAGTCTGGCATGCTGGCCGCCGAAACGATTTCAGAAGCTTTTGCTGCGGATGATTTTAGTGCTGCATCTCTCGTTTCCTTTACAGATAAAGTAAATTCAAGCTGGCTTAAGAATGAACTCTGGAAAGTACGGAATTTCCATCAGGGCTTTGATCGCGGCCTGCTTGGTGGGCTTATCAATTCCGGGCTCGGTTTGTTTACCGGTGGCCGTGGATGGGGTATAAAAGACCGCCTACCAAGCCACCATGGACATGAGCTCATGCAGAAAGGTACAGCTGAAGACCGTTATACCGATTTGGAATTCGATGGGAAATATCTATTTGATAAAGTAACAGATGTGTATTACTCGGCTACAGCACATGAGGAAGATCAGATTCCGCATTTGCATATTCAGGATATGGATATCTGTATTACAAAATGCACGGAAGAATACGGTAACCCCTGTGAAAAATTCTGCCCTGCTGATGTGTATGAAATGGTCCAGCAAGATGATGGTAAAAGGTTGCAAATTAATTTCTCAAACTGTGTACACTGTAAAACTTGTGATATTATGGATCCCTACCAGATTATTGACTGGGTTCCCCCCGAAGGTGGTGATGGCCCTGGCTGGGTTAATTTGTAGTATAATTTCTAAGTATAGTTCTCAAAAAGCATGAAATATATAAGCATATTATAATTTGATTTATTGACTATTCTCAGTTCCGTTCGTTCCCACCATAATAATAGTATAAACAGAGAGATATAATTAAGTCTACTTAACTTCGTCGCCTTTGTAGGACAAGAGTTTTGTTTAACAGTAAAAATAGAGTTTTATATCTCATTATTATGCAATGCAGCACTATATGTGTTGCAGAAAAACTGGATAATATTAATCCAAATCAATTACGCTTCCGGGAAATGGTAGCTACACGGATCAATGCGCCACCAATTATTGATGGAATTCTTGATGACGAAGCATGGAAAGCTGCGATAACCGAAAACGATTTTGTGCAGTTTGAACCATACAATTTGGCGGAACCATCTGAAAGAACGGAAGCGCGTTTGATCTATGATAATGATTATGTGTATTTAGCGGTTAATAATTATGATACTGAACCGGAAAAAATAACCGGCAGGTTGAGTAGGAGAGACCGCTGGATGGAAGCTTTCGGGCCTCATTCAGATTGGGTAGGGGTTGCCTTTGATTCAAACAATGATGACCGTACCGGCTATTGGTTTGCCGTTAATCCAGCTGGATCATGGATGGATGTATATATTTCTGGTGAGGGAATGGAAGCATTCGACAGCAGCTGGGATGTAGTCTGGGATTTTAAAACAGCCCGGCACGATGAAGGCTGGTCTGTCGAAATGAGAATTCCATTTAGTGTATTTCAATTTGATGCGAATACAAATGAAGATTGGGGCTTACAGATTGCTAGGCACATTCATCGTTTACAGGAAGAGGTGCAATGGCCAGGTAGGTCAAAGGGCGTCAGCGGTTTTGTACCTTATTATGGAATATTAAAAGGAATGGACAATATTCCCTCACCAAAAAAGGTTGAAATATTACCATATGTCTTAAGTGGAAATAATGATGAGTCGAATGTGAGCTCTATGGGACTCGATATGAAATATGGCTTGAGTGCACAATCATCTCTGAACCTGACTATTAACCCGGATTTTGGCCAGGTAGAAGCTGACCCGTCTGTTTTAAATCTTACTGCATTTGAAACTCAATTTAAGGAAAAGCGTCCCTTTTTTATTGAAGGTGGTTCATTTTTTAAGAATCGGTACAAATTATTCCATTCCCGGCGTATTGGTCAAACGCCAGGAATGCTTGTCCCGGAGGAAGGAGTGATCATAGATAGTCCAGACGCAACTACAATTTTAGGCGCAGGAAAAATATTAGGTGAAACAGCTGGTGGAATTAAATACGGTATTATTGAAGCAGTAACCGATGAGGAATTCGGCGTGTGGGAGTATGAAATAGGTGATTCTGTTCTGCAGGAAAACGGAATGCTGGAACCAATGACCAATTATTTTATTGGACGTGTGGAACAGCCAGTATTTAATAATTTGTCCACGGTTGGTGTAATGATGACTGATTTACGCCGCAATGAGGCAGGGTATGCTAATGTCATGGGATTAGACTGGCGACTAAAATTCATGGATAATGCACTTACAATAAAAGGACAAATAGTACATTCCACAAAAGACGGTATATCTGGTAATGGCGCCCGTTTTAATATTGGTTATCTTGACCCAAAATGGTGGGATCTGAATTTTGTAACTGGTTTCACTGATGATCAATATGAGATCAATGATTTGGGATTCAATGAACGGAATGATAAATGGTATTACGGTTCCTATGGTGGATTGCGAAAACAGGATCCCTGGGGTAGGTTTTTAGGTAATCATTTAGAATACAGATTTTTTATTAGTGGCCGTGGTGGAGATGGACTCGCGCTTTCAAAGTCCTTATCTATTGAACAAAGAAATGAATTAAAAAATTACTGGAGTTTTGGTGCGGAACTTAATATGCAATTCGCTTCCTATAATGATGAAGATACATACCGGGATGAACGCGCTTGGGTATATCAATCTGAAACAGAAGGATATGGTATTCTTTGGTTTCAAACAGATAAACGTAAGAAATTAATTCTAAGGCCCTATTTAGGTTACGGACAAGGTGAATATCGCCCCTGGGGCTATCGTGCTGGTCTAAATCTCAGGTTTCGACCACTAAATAATATTAACCTGATGATTGAAGGATTCCAGGATCTGGGTACGAAATCCATGGAATGGGTTGGTATTGAAGAAGATTCAATAGGCACAAATATTATTTATGCTGAATCAGCAGCCCTAATGAATGATATTCAAATCAGATTTAATTGGACCTTTACCCCAGATTTGACATTTGAAGCATTTTTTCAGCCGTTTACTGTTGATATGGATTATAAAACCTTTTACAAATTGATGGCTGAAAAAACCAGGGACTTGGAACTATATGACTATAGCGGTGACCCAGATTTCAAATTAAATAATGTTGTGGGTACGTTTGTAGTGCGCTGGGAATATCGTCCGGGGAGCACTCTATTTTTTGTCTATAACCTGCATAACAATAACTATTATTCAGCCAGCGATGACAGCTGGGATAAAGACACAGCAAATTCCTTATTTATAAAATTCAACTATTGGTTGCAGATCTAAGTATGAAATTTGTTTATTTCGATAGGTCTGACAATTGGATGTCTAACTTTTCAGCGAGTGCAATAATGCGCTCATCACGGTAAAATTCACCAAAATAAATTTTATTAATTCCAGCATTGGCAATCATTTTAAAACAGTCATAGCAAGGAGACGCGGTTACAAATATCTCACTATTCTCGATCCTTATTCCGTGTCTGGCAGCTTGAACAATGGCATTAGCTTCGGCATGGATTGTGCGGACACAATGGTCATTTTCCATTTCATGGCCAGCATCATCACAATGATTTGCGCCTTTAATGCTGCCATTATAACCGGTGGATAAAATGGTCTTTCCCCTAACAATTACTGCTCCCACTGCTTTGCGGTCACAGGTTGACCGGGTAGCGACCTCGTGGGCAATATTCATGAAATACTCGGCCCAGCTTACGCGATTTATTTTATCAGGCATCTAAATGGTAAGGATTATTTACGCTTTATTGCGATTATATATTTTTACTGTAGCGCAAGGCTCACCGTAAAGAATATCATCGGCGACCTGTGCCAGTTGCGCGGTCAGGATCAAATAAGCCCACGTTGGAACTGGAACGGAAGTACATCCTTTAATCATTACCCGTTTTGCGTTATAATCATCCCAATTGATCTCTGACACTTTTTGACGGAATGATTTCTCTCTGATAATACCCTCATCCAGAAAATCATCGAGATAAATAGTTTCCATTATTAAACAGTTATTCTTTGATCAACTCGGTGGACATATAGGAGTCTTTATTACCCATAAAATAATGATAGTCTAAAATGGAATAACCTTCATTATTGCGCGTTGGGCAGGTACTGCAGCTTTTGGATCCATCTTTTCTGTGGCGTAAGATTTCCAATAGTTTATTATCTGTTTCTGCAGCTCCCGGAACCAGTTCCTCATCTGTCTCTATGTACCAGCGCATAGTCACCATGTATTTGAATGATTTTTTTTCTTTTGCTTCAGCGGCCATAATACACCCCTTAATTTATTTAGTAATAGTACCCATTAATGATGGTAAGGATTCTATTAATTTCTGAAGTTTAATGAATTTAGGCGAAAATTCGGGCTGTTTTTTCAATACTTTCGCAAAATTTATCTATATCTTGCTCATTATTATATATATAGAAACTAGCACGATTGGTAGCAAATACCCCTAATTTATCCATTATTGGTTGGGCACAAAGCTGGCCGGCACGTATAGAAATTCCATCCTGATCAAGGAATTGCGCTAGATCGTGCGGATGGACACCAGACACTTCAAAACTGATTACAGGACCGCGGTCATGTTGATTGCCATGTATCTTAATTGAATCCATTTGTGTGAGTTGCTTAATGGCGTATTTGGTGAGATCTCGACCATGATTTTGAATAACATCCAGACCAATCCCCTGTATATATTTAACTGCAGCGCCTAGTCCAATAGCTTGAGCGATATTCGGTGTGCCCGCCTCAAATTTATAGGGGATATCATTCCATGTTGCTTGTTCCATTGTTACTGACTTGATCATTTCACCACCTCCTTGAAATGGTTGCATCTTTTCAAGTATCTCTGGTTTGCCGTATAAAATACCAATGCCGGTTGGCCCAAGCATTTTATGGCCTGAAAAAGCGTAGAAATCACAGTCGATATCTTGCATATCAGTGCGCCCATGGGGAACCCATTGGGCGCCATCAACAAGTGTTACGGCACCAACATCGTGAGCCATGCGCACAATATCTTTCACTGGATTAATGGTACCCAGGACATTTGATTGGTGTGTAACAGCTACAAATTTTGTTTTTGCTGTGAAATATTTATCTGGGTCTTCTAGATCAAGAGAACCATCTTCATTGAAAGGTATATATTTTAAGCTTGCCCTTGTTGCTTTAGCAGCTAGCTGCCAGGGCACAAGATTACTATGGTGTTCCATTTCTGTGACCAGTATTTCATCTTCTGATGTTAGATTATTTCTTGCCCAGGCATAGGCGACGAGGTTTATTGATTCTGTTGTACCACTAGTAAAAATAATGGATGTCTTGTCTGCGCCAATAAAATCAGCAATGGTTTGCCGTGTATCTTCATAGACGGCAGTAGCTTTTTCCGCGAGACTGTATACTGCCCGGTGTACATTGGCGTTGAACTCGGTATAGTATTTATTCAATTCGTCGAGCACTGCTTGGGGCCGCTGTGTAGTCGCAGCATTATCAAGGTAAACTAGTGGTAGTTCTGAATTAGTGTAAATCGGGAAATCTTCCCGAATTTGGATGGGGTCAAAATTACCCAAGGTAATCTTATAGTAGACCCATCTGCAGTCGTGCTGCTTCAGAAATCATAGACTGGTCCCATGGCGGGTCCCATACGAGTTCCAATTTAACATCTCCTACACCAGAGACGCCTTTCACCTTTTGTTTAACTTCATCGGAGATTACTGGTCCCATCCCACAACCGGGCGCAGTAAGTGTCATTTTTATTTCCACCAGCGTACTACCATTATCAATTGTGTTGAATTCACAAGAGTAGATTAATCCTAGGTCAACTATATTAACGGGGATTTCAGGGTCATAACATGTTTTCATTACATCCCACACCGCCTGCTCATTTATATGTCCGTTATCTTTTTCATGCGATTTGTCGAGTTCTTCTAATGCTTCCTTGCCGATAGCGTCAGCATCTTTACCTTCGATACGGAATAGATTGCCACCGATCATAACAGTATAACTACTACCCAGCGCCTGCGTGATCTGTCCTACTTCACCTTTTTTTAATATGGTTTTTGAACCAAAGGGTATTGTTATAACCTCGACATCACGCGCCAGAGTTACCTGTTCATCAATATGTGTGGGATTGAACATGATTACACTACCAGTTCATGTTGAATTTTGTTGATCGCGGCACCAAAACCATTTGTTCTCTGACTGCTAATTGTTCCCTCAAGACCAATATGATCTAATATATTCTGGCCATCAATTGACATTATATCTTCTTTTCGCTGCCCATTAAATAATCTTTGCAGAATAAATAACAAGCCTTTAACGATCATCGCATCAGAGTCTGTTTGAAAGTTATAGGTATCATCGGTTTGCTTATCAGCGATAATCCAGGCTTGTGAAATACAGCCATTAACTTTGTTGTTATCGGTCTGCTTTTCAGGAGGTAATCCTGGAGATTTTTTGGCCAGATCAACCAAAAATACGTATTTTTCTTGTGGTGCATCGAAGATGGAGAACTCATCTTTGATTACGGTCATCGTATCTTGGATCATATTCACAGCGTCACTCCAATATGCTCGAGCCAAGTGGTCAGCTTTTCATCGATATAGGTGTCAATATTTGTATTGGTTATGGTTTCCATAACTTCTTTAGCAAACCCACTGATAAGTAATAACTGTGCTGTTCGTACATCAATACCGCGGGAGCGCATATAGAATATTGCATTCTTGTCCAATTGACCAGTTGTGGACCCATGGGAACACTTTACATCATCTGCATAGATCTCTAGCTGGGGACTGGAGTGAGCCATGGCTTTATCGGTCAGCAGCAGATTTCTTATTGTCTGCTGCGCATCTGTTTTTTGTGCACCTTCACTTACAATTACACGCCCGTTAAAAACACCTGCAGAATTATCGGATAAAATATATTTGAATAATTGATTGCTACTACAGTTTTCTTTCAGGTGATTGATAATGATTTGCTGATCTAGGTGTTGACGATCTTTCGCGAGACAAAGTCCATTAACCGTAGATGATGCACCACTGCTGGCCAGATTTACTTGAATATTCTGGCGGTATAGTGAACTTCCGGAAGCAAAATGAAAAGCATTTAATTGGGCATCCTTTTCAAGTGTATACGCCGTATCAGCAATATGGTTACCATTAAGATCTTCCTCTTGTATACGGACGTGATTTAATACAGCATTATTAGATAATTTTATATTAGTAACAACATTCTGCCAGTATTGAACATTGGTCGATCCTGCATAGTGTTCGATAATAGTAGTTTCAGAATCAGCGCCTGCGACTATTAGAAAAAGAGGATGATTCATAATGGGCTCAGTTAAACCGGTAGTATAATAAAGAATATGTATTGGATTATCTATGACAGCATTATCCCCAACAATTATGGCCAAGCCAGAATTCATCAGGGCTGTATTTAAATTGTGAAATGGATTTGAATTGTTAACCACCGCCTTATTAAAAATTTCTGGATTGGTCGCATAAGCATGTTGCAATGTTTGTACAGTTACTTTGTCTGGCAGTACAGACAAATTTTCTTGAAAATGCCCATTGATAATAAGAATCCGATTGCAATTAGCAATGGTTGGCAGTGTTTCTGGAACCGGCGGTGGATCTCCAGGTGAAGCCAAACGGTAGGATGTTTTTTCAAGTGCCGAAAAATCTGTGAATTGCCAGCCTTCCCATTTTCTATTTGGTAAACCAACCTCTTTATATTGCTTAAAAGCACCACTGCGCAAAGTGCGCAGGGCCTCCGGCTCTTCGTCCCAAAATTGGATCAATTCATTTAATTCTTTTTCTAGATAATGCATATTAATTATCCAGCCAGCTGTAGCCTTTATCCTCCAATTGTTCAGCGAGATTTTCACCACCAGTTTTAGCGATTTTTCCATTGATCAGTACGTGTACATAATCCGCTTCCAGATATTTCAGAATTCTTTGGTAATGGGTGATGATCACAATGGCGCGATCATCCCGGCGGTAATTATTAATGCCTGCAGCCACAATCTTCAGAGCATCTATATCTAGTCCGGAGTCGGTTTCATCCAGGATAGCAAGTGCTGGTTCAAGGGTAACCATCTGCAGTATTTCATTCCGTTTTTTTTCACCGCCGGAAAAGCCATCATTCACGGCCCGATGCAAAAATTTCTCATCCATTTCGACTGCTGCCAATTTCTCTCGGATCAGCTTTAGGAATTCCACAGCATCTAATTCAGTCTTGCCTTGATATTTCCTTTTAGCATTCAATGCCGCCTTGAGGAAATAGGTGTTGTTAATCCCTGGGATAACTACGGGATATTGAAATGACATGAAAATACCGGCTAAGGCTCTTTCTTCAGGACTTTCAGCAACAATACTTGTACCATTATAGAGAATGTCACCACTGGTAATCTCATAGGAATCCCGGCCAACGATTGCATTAGCCAGCGTACTTTTACCAGAACCATTCCGACCCATGATAGCGTGTAATTCGCCCGGATGCACCGTGAGGTTTATACCCTTGAGAATATCCTTATCTTCGACTTTAACGTGTAAATCTTTGATTTCTAGCATAACCTACTCCGGATCAACCAACACTTCCTTCAAGAGTCACTTCCATTAGTTTTTGCGCCTCTACTGCAAATTCCATGGGTAACTCCCTAAATACTTCCTTGCAGAATCCATTCACAATCAATGAGACTGCATCCTCTGTAGAAATACCCCGCTGGTTACAATAAAATAATTGATCCTCTCCGATGGTGGAAGTAGACGCTTCATGTTCCATTTGTGCACTGGGATTGCGCACATCTATATAGGGAAACGTATGCGCACTGCATTGATCCCCAATCAATATTGAGTCACACTGGGAATAATTTCTGGCATTCTCAGCGTTTTTCATGATTTTTACCTGTCCACGATAGGTATTTTGTCCCTTACCAGCAGAAATACCTTTGGAAATAATTGTACTGCGGGTATTCTTGCCTAAATGAATCATTTTTGTACCCGTATCCGCTTGCTGAAAATTATTGGCAACCGCTACAGAATAAAATTCACCGACTGAGCCATCACCTTTCAGAATACAGCTGGGATATTTCCAAGTGATAGCTGATCCCGTCTCTACCTGTGTCCACGAAATTTTTGAATTGGATCCTGCGCAAATACCACGCTTGGTCACAAAATTATAGACACCACCTTTACCGGTTTCTGGGTTACCAGGATACCAGTTTTGAACCGTGGAATATTTGATCTCTGCATCTTTGTGCGCTACTAATTCAACCACCGCAGCATGGAGTTGGTTTTCATCACGCATGGGTGCAGTACAACCTTCTAGATAGCTCACGTAACTACCTTCATCGGCTACGATCAAGGTGCGCTCAAATTGGCCCGTATTCATGGCATTGATGCGAAAATAGGTGGATAATTCCATGGGACAGCGCACCCCTTTTGGTATGTAAATAAAACTGCCGTCACTGAATACAGCAGAGTTGAGCGCTGCAAAGTAATTGTCTGTGTAAGGTACCACCGAACCTAAATATTTCTTTACTAGATCTGGATGATCGTGAACAGCTTCTGAAAAGGGACAAAATATTACACCTGCTTTTTCCAGATCTTCTTTGAAGGTGGTAGCCACAGAAACGCTGTCAAATATTGCATCTACCGCAACTCCGGCCAGCATTTTTTGTTCTTCCAGAGGAATACCTAGTTTTTCATAAGTTTTGATCAGCTCTGGGTCCACTTCACCAAGACTTTTTGGACCATCAGATTTATCCTTCGGTGCGGAGTAATAACTGATGGATTGATAGTCAATCTCTTGATAGTCAACCTTGGCCCAGTCGGGTTCAATCATTTTCAGCCAATTGTTATAAGCCTTTAAGCGCCAGCTGGTCAGCCAATCAGGCTCATCTTTTTTATTGGAAATCAAACGGATAACATCTTCATTCAACCCTGGGGGAATCGTGTCCTGTTCTATATCAGTTACGAAACCGTATTGGTAGTCTTGAGAAGTAACCTTCTCAATGATTTTGTTTTGTGTTTTCAATGGGTTTTCCTAGACTGAGAAACTTGTCCCGCAACCACAGGAACGGTTTGCATTTGGATTATGTATCTTAAAGCCTCCGTTGAGCATATCATCCGAGAAATCAACCTCGATTCCGCGGACATAGAGCCAACTGTTTATATCACAAAAGATTGTTAAACCACTACTCTCAAACACTTTATCCTGTTCACCGCGTTTTTCATCAAAGGACATCTTATAGCTCATGCCTGAACAGCCACCCTGTTCCACGGACATACGTAAACCCCAGTTCTCTTTATCCTCGATTTTCATGGATTTCTTGATTCTTTCAGAGGCCCGCGGGGTTACAGAAATAGCTGTTGCAGTGAATTCCTTTAATTCTTTTTCTTTAGTGCTCATGGTTTACTCCCATTCATTTGATTCTGTTTTTTCCGAGGGTGCCGGTGTTGGATAAAACCCAAGCTTTTCCTTTGCTTCATCGGTCATCATCTCTGGTTTCCAAGCTGGGTCAAATGTAACGTTAACAGTGGTCTGGTTTACTCCATCCAGCGTTTCGACTTTCTGTTTGATATCTTGAGCCATTTGATCGGCCATGCCGCATCCTTGGGTAGTAAGTGACATAGTAATATCGACATCTACCGGTCCGGCGGATTGATTATTGTAGGCAATATTATAGATCAGTCCCAAGTTCCATAGATCTACTGGAATCTCGGGATCATAACACTGTTTCAACACAGCTATAATTTCCTTTTTTGTAAGTGCTGCCATTGTTTCTCCTAGTTGGTCACATCCTGCACCGACATGCTGCGAAACATACTCATCATATTGGCATTGATGCGCTGGATGGGCGTGCGAATATTGCAGTAGTCGATCTGCATACAGTTTGAATCATAAAAACAATCACTGAGGCCTAACGGGCCTTCCACTCTTTCAAAAAATTCAACGAGATTAATATCACCAAGCTGGGCCTTAAGCCGGTAGCCACCACGAGGTCCTTTGATCGGTTCAATAATATTTTCTTTCGCCAGGTGCTGTAATGTTTTGGCAAGAATTTCTATTGGTATATTATACTGAATTGCAATTTCCTTGGTGGAAGATACTGACTCCAACTCTTTACCCTGCATATGTCGCAGTGCAATAAGCGAATATTCAACTTTTCTTGTTAATTTCAGCATTATTTATATCCGATAACTTTCCTCGGGTATATTACATTATTTACTAAATATTATACAAGTAATTATGATACGGTAATAAGGGTCTCAGATTTTTCAGTTACTTTGCCGATCTGAAAAGCTGAAATAGATGCTTTGTCATTATAATTAATGAGAAATTCATCTGCTCGTTCTTGCGGTAGCGCAATTAGCAAACCACCAGAAGTTTGGGAATCAGCAATCATTAATTGGTGCAATTCTGTGATTGATTCTGCAAAATGGGTGAATTGACTGGCATAGGAGAGGTTCCGTTTGGTCCCCCCAGGTATGTTATCTTGTTGTGCTAATTGTTCCGTACCGGGTAAAAACTTGAGGCCACTATAATTGATCTGCATTGCTACATTACTGTTGCGGCATAATTCTGCAGAATGGCCCAATAGACCAAAACCTGTTACATCTGTTGCGGCATGAACGGAGTGCTCGATAAGCATACCGCCGGCAAGTTTGTTCAACAATGCCATTGAATCAATAGCAGCACTAATGGATTCCGCTGACGCTTGTTCTTTTTTAATACCGGTGGCGATTATACCTGTCCCGAGCGGTTTTGTTAAAAGGAGTGCATCCCCAGGTTTGGCTCCAGAATTTTTTACCAATCGATCTTGCGAGACTTCACCGGTGACGACCAGTCCATATTTTGGTTCTTTGTCATCAATACTGTGCCCGCCAATAATGGATATCCCAGCTTCTTTTGCTTTGTCGGCGCCGCCTTGTAATATTTCGGAAAGTATTTCATTCGGAAGATCGTTGATTGGGAAACATAAAATATTCAAGGCAAATAGTGGCGTGCCGCCCATGGCATATATATCTGAAATTGAATTAGCTGCTGCTATCTGCCCATACATGTAGGGATCATCTACAATCGGTGTAAAAAAGTCGACTGTCTGCAAAATATACCGATCACCTTCAAGGCGTACCACTGCGGCGTCGTCTGCTTTATCAAAACCGACGACTACACGATCATCATATTCGAGCACTAGATCACCCAGAACCTGGGCTAGGTCAGCCGGACCGATCTTACCTCCTCAGCCGGAGCCGTGAGATAACGTAGTTAGTCGTATTTGTTCTTTTGTTTTCATGGGTAAATGTATTGTTAAACAAACAAAGAAAATTATAAGCTGTCTGCTAGTTTTCGAATGTCTTCAATTGTATTTATATCCCTATCGATAAGGTATTCCAAATGGATAGTCTTGAAACGGGAATGAATTTGGATCTGGGATTGATAATGGTGCAGCACCATGGGTATATGCATCGTTTTGAAAACCATTAATGAGAATGGGAAGTCCAATTCAGTTGGTTTCAAATTTGCTAACGTCGTGTTATTGTTCAGCATTTGTTTGCGACACTCCTGGATATCTTTTAGCAGTAGCTTTTTCCGAAATTCCCAAGGTGCTGTAATATCTGCAACCGATTTAATAAACTCATAACCTTGAAAAAAATGCTCTAAAAAATATCTTCCGTAAACACCACCGCTGAATTCTTTATTCAGAATTTCATCAATATGTTCTTTTTTTGCTGTAAGGTATTGCTTCCAGTTACTGAAATCTGATCTAAAGAGGAAATACCCAAAAGATGTTTTGAATGAATTCCGCTGGGTAAAAAACGCTTTTATTTCATAGGTTAGTTTTTTGATCTCATTACGCAGATCGTGAGAGAATAGCTGTACCGTTATCGGGGAATAGTTGTCCGGCAGCTTAAGGAAGTCCTTGGGGATAATGGCTTCCGATAAATTCAGGGTGTAACCCTTTTCAAAACCCCGAATATTCAGTTCAATGAATGCACCGAGATCACTTAGTTTGATAAGATTATTTAATGCTTGATCAAATTCCGGGAAAGTAGCTATGGATGGATTTGATGATCGCGGCAATTCACCAAAAAGAGATAATTGACGGGGATCGTTTGGATCTCGCTGGGTGACCATAATGGTATATATTACGTTCTAAAGGATTGAAGTGCAACTATCCAGCGTTTTAATACACTGTTGGTCCAAAATATTTTTCTTAACCGTGAATTCATTGTGAGGAACTAAAAAGTGATGCTAAATTTTGATCTCGTGGTAGTTGAGTATTTTAAAAGACTGTTAGCTTCACCCTTTGAGGTGACACTTTTCTATTAGTACATAGAGTATCCAATATTTAACGAAATTACCGGTATAAATCCTTGAGTATAGAAACAAAAAATGTAGATAAGGTTGTGATCCGTTTCGCCGGAGACTCCGGTGATGGCATGCAGTTGACGGGTACACGCTTTACGGAAACTACAGCAATCGTAGGTAATGATTTAAGTACATTACCAGATTATCCCGCAGAGATCCGGGCACCAGCTGGGTCTCTGGCCGGAGTTAGTGCCTTTCAGCTGCAATTCAGCTCCAAGGATATTCATACACCGGGAGACCAGCCAGATGTACTGGTAGCCATGAACCCCGCGGCACTTAAAGTCCACTTATCAGACCTGATACCGGGCGGCATCCTTATCACTAATGAGAGTGCATTCAGTCCCAAAAACCTGAAATTGGCAGGCTATGAGAGTAATCCACTGGAAGATGACACATTGGAGAGTTATGAGGTTTATTCAATTGAAATGAGTCGCTTGGTGGCCACGGCCTGTGAGGATATGGATATATCACCAAAAACAGTGGAGCGTACCAAGAATATGTTTGCCCTCGGTATTCTATACTGGATCTACAACCGGCCCCTGGAACCAACCATTAATTGGCTGGGAATAAAATTTAAACAACGGCCTGAATTGATCGATTCCAATATTAGAGCACTGAATGCCGGCTATAATTACGGCGAGACAGTGGAAATATTTACCACGCGTTTTGCTGTTGAAAAGGCACCGTTGGCTCCTGGAAAATACAGGAATATTAATGGAAATTTTGCCACGAGTGTTGGTCTGCTGGCTGCATCAGTTAAAGCAAATATTCCATTATTCTACGGTAGTTATCCGATCACTCCGGCCAGTGATATACTGCATACCCTGGCCTCATTTCGTCACTTCGGCGTTAAAACTTTTCAGGCAGAAGATGAAATCGCTGGTATTACTTCTGCCATCGGCGCTTCATTTGCAGGAAGTATTGGTGTGACGGCATCATCTGGTCCTGGAATTGCCTTAAAGACTGAAGCGATTGGTTTGGCAGTCATCGCAGAATTGCCCCTGGTAATAGTTAATGTTCAACGTGGTGGGCCAAGCACCGGTCTGCCAACCAAGACAGAACAGGCTGATCTTTTTCAGGCCTTGTTCGGCCGCAACGGCGAGGCTCCCGTACCTGTGATTGCTGCCCAAACGCCGGGCGATTGTTTTTACGCGGCATTTGAAGCCTGCCAGGTTGCAATTAAATACCGGACTCCGGTATTCATGCTCTCCGATGGATATTTGGCCAATGGATCGGAGCCATGGATCATACCCAATTTTGATGATTTACCCAGTATTCAACCTGATTTTTCTGCCAATGAGAATGGAGTGCCTTTCATGCCCTATGCCCGCGATGAAAAGACATTAGCCAGACCTTGGGCTATCCCGGGGACTCCTGGACTGGAACACCGCATTGGCGGATTAGAAAAAGAGGATATAACCGGAAATGTTTCCTATGACCCTGAGAATCACCATCACATGACAGAATTACGGGCCCAGAAAGTGGCTAATATAACACAAGATATACCGCCCACAGAGATTTTGGGTGTGGCCAGTGGCGATCTATTGATTCTCAGCTGGGGAGGTACCTATGGTTCGTGCAGATCGGCAACAGAAAGATTGCAGAACGAGGGTAAAAAAGTGAGTCTCGTACATTTACGCTGGTTGAATCCATTGCCAAAAGATTTAGGTGAAATTTTGATCCGGTTTAAGAATATCCTTATTCCGGAATTAAATATGGGTCAGCTTTCCAAAGTAGTACGAGCTGAATATCTTGTAGATGCGCAAGGGTTTAATCTTGTAAGAGGTCGGCCGTTCAGAACAGCAGATATTGTAACCAAAGCGCAAGAACTAATAGGGTAAGATTATGGCAGAAACTACAGTTGAAACACCAAAACTAGATCGCCGGGATTTTGTATCGGACCAGGCTGTACGCTGGTGTCCCGGATGCGGCGATTACGCCATCCTGTCCCAAACACAAAAGACATTTCCAGATCTAGGCGTTGATAAAGAAAAATTTGTTTTTATATCCGGGATCGGTTGCTCCAGTCGTTTTCCCTATTACATGAACGCCTATGGGTTCCACACAATTCACGGTCGGGCACCGGCTATTGCATCAGGGGTAAAATTAGCTAACCCTGAGCTATCGGTATGGGTCATTACCGGAGATGGTGACGCACTTTCAATTGGCGGTAACCACACCATTCATCTTTTACGACGTAATCTGGATATAAATGTGATGCTTTTTAATAACAGGATATATGGTTTGACCAAAGGCCAATACTCACCTACATCAGAGCTGGGTAAAATCACCAAATCGACGCCGCTGGGTTCATTGGATCGGCCCTTTAACCCGCTGGCACTGGTGTTAGGAGCTCAGGCAAGCTTTGTGGCACGAGCCATTGATCGAGAAACAGCCCATTTACGAACCATGATCCAGCGGGCCCATAGCCATAGTGGAACCTCGTTTATTGAAGTCTACCAAAACTGTAACATTTTCAATGATGGCGCATTTGCCCCGATGACTGAAAAAGAAACCAAAGCAGATAAAGTTCTATGGCTGGAAAACAGTAAACCGCTGGTGTTTGGCGCAGAAATGAACAAGGGGATACGCCTTGATGGAAATGTGCCCAAGGTAGTTGACATTGGTGACAAATGGAGTACCGATGATCTTTTGGTGCATGATGAAACTGATTGGACTATCGCTATGATATTGAGCCACTTTACTTATCAGGATGAGTTCCCAGATCCAATTGGTGTTTTTTACGCCGTAGATGAACCTATTTATGAAGTTATGCTTGCTGAACAAATAGAATTTGCCAAGAAAAACAAGGGTGCAGGCGATATGCAGACGTTGTTAGATGGGACGGATAACTGGGTGGTAGAATAATTTTTATGTCTTAGCTTTTAGCTATGGATTATCGCACTGAAAACGACAGCATGGGACCTGTCGAAGTGCCAAATGATCGTTATTATGGAGCGCAGACACAACGCTCCCTAAATAATTTCAAAATCGGTAAAGAACTTTTTCCTCGTGAATTCATCCGTGCTTACGGAATTATCAAGAAAGCAGCAGCAGCTGTAAACAGCGCAGCAGGTTTACTGGACGCGCAACTTGCAATAACAATTTCTTCAGCTGCAGATGAAGTGATCGCCGGTAGCCTGGATGAGCACTTCCCGCTGGTGGTCTGGCAGACTGGATCAGGAACGCAGACCAATATGAATGTTAATGAAGTGATCGCCAATCGCGCCATTGAAATGCTTGGCGGTACACTGGGTAGCAAGGATCCGGTACATCCCAATGACCATGTTAATATGGGTCAGTCCACCAATGACACCTTTCCGACAGCGATTAATATCGCGGCTATTGAATCTGTGGTTCATCAGTTGCTGCCGAATCTGCAGCGCTTGCGGGATGGGCTGCATGCCAAAGCAGAAGCATTTTCCAACATTATTAAACTGGGCCGAACACATCTGCAGGATGCAACACCTCTCAGTTTAGGGCAGGAGTTTTCCGGATATGTATCAGCTGTTGAACATGGATGTAAACGGATCGAAAATGCATTGGACAGCTGCTACGAAATGGCCATGGGCGGCACCGCCGTTGGTACGGGGATCAATTCCATTGCAGGGTTTGGTGAAAAAGCAGCAACGGAAATATCCAAACTTACGGACCTGCCCTTTCGTACGGCTGAGAATAAATTTGAAGCACTGGGGGGCCAGGACAGCATAGTTGAATTATCCGGTGCACTGAAAACTGTTGCCGTGTCCCTATTCAAAATTGCCAATGACATCCGCTGGCTGGCTAGCGGTCCCCGTTCCGGCATCGGTGAAGTTGTTTTGCCGGCGAATGAGCCTGGTTCTTCAATTATGCCTGGAAAAGTAAATCCAACCCAATGTGAAGCCATGACTATGGTGTGTACTCAAGTTATGGGCAATGATACAGCAATTACATTCGCAGGCGCGAGTGGGAATTTTGAACTGAATGTATACCGACCGGTTATTGCTTTCAATATATTACAATCGATTCGTTTACTGGCCGAGGCCTGCAATTCCTTTTTGGTGAATGCGGTAGAGGGCATCGAGCCTAATGAGCAACGCATCCATGAAAATCTATACAATTCCCTCATGCTGGTGACAGCGTTGAATCCGCATATTGGTTATGATAAAGCTGCGAAAGTGGCCAAGAAAGCACACACAGAAAATCTTTCCCTGCGTGAAGCGATCGTGGAACTGGGTTATATGAGTGCGGAGGAGTTCGATAAGCTTGTCCAGCCAGAAAAAATGATTCAACCACGCAAGATCGAAAAATAATTTATTGCCCACCGGTGTTCAGAAAAGTTTTATCACTGGGCACTTTTAACCATAATTACTAAACAGACGTAAATTTTACAATGGCCAAGCAGTCAAATGAAGAGCTCTGGGCACGTTCTGTTATACGATCTTTCTGGATCGCTCTAACTGGTACAATCGGTGTAATTGTTTATATAGTTGTTCTGGCACAGGATCTACCATCCATTGAACAACTGGAAAATTTTGATCCGGATCTGGTTACCAGGATTTATTCAGCCGATGGCAAGATTATACACGAACTTTTCCTTGAAAAACGTGTGTTTGTTGAACTGGACGGCATACCGCTGCATTTGCAGCATGCAGTTATTGCCTCCGAGGATCGCCGTTTCAGGAACCACTGGGGCATTTCATTGCGCAGTGTGGCCAGGGCGATCATCACCAACATTTTGGCCCTGAGTTACCGCCAGGGTTTCAGCACTCTCACCCAGCAGTTGGCCCGCAACCTTTACGAAACGATCGGTTTCAAGAAAACGGTCACTCGTAAGATCAAGGAAATGATCACTGCGATCCAGATCGAAAAAACGTATACCAAAGACGAGGTCCTGGAAATGTATTTGAACAGTGTTCATTTCGGGCATGGGACCTATGGGGTGCAGGCTGCTGCAAAACGTTTTTTCGCTAAGGATGCTCAGGATTTAAGTATTGATGAATGTGCCATGCTTGTGGGACTACTGCCTGCGCCTGCCAGGTATTCACCAATTCGATATCCTGATAAAGCGTTTGTACGTCGCAATACGGTACTGCGTTTGATGCACGATCAAAAATATATCACCGATGCGGTTTATGTTGAAGCACGTTCAACGGATCTGCAAAACATTCAAAAAGATCAATTTAAAGGAGTGGCCCCCTACTTCACGGAATATATTCGCCGGGTACTTGAGACACAGGACGAACGACTCGGCGTCAATATATATCGTGACGGTCTTAAAATATTCACGACGTTGGATTCCCGCTTACAGCAGTATGCTGAAGATGCAGTAATGCAGTCCATACTTGATAACCAAAAACGGTTGAACAAGCGTTTGTTTAAGGATAATGAGGAATTCGAAAACCTGGCCTATCTTGGAATTTTCAATGAAGATACTGTGCGCATGATGATGGAGGGGGAATTACCGCTCTACGAAGAGTTGCGGGATAAACTGCTTGTTCAGTGTGCATTCGTAGCCTTGGATCCGAACACTGGCGCTATTTTAGCTATGGTGGGAGGGCGGCCCGATTATGTGGATCAATTTAATCGCGCTACCCAAGCCAAACGCCAGCCGGGGAGTGTTTTCAAACCATTTGTCTACACTACTGCTATCGATAATGGTGTCCCAGTATCAAAGCAACTACTGAATCAACCCGTAGTCCTTAAAGTACCAAAACCTGAGGGCGGCTGGGAGAACTGGAATCCGCGGAATTATGATGAAAGTACAGGCGGACTGACGACAATCAGGGAAGGATTACGACGGTCATTAAATCTTGTATCAGTGCGGATGGTACAGGAAGTGGTGCCAGCTCGGGAAGTGGCGTCCACAGCAAAGAATATGGGTATATCCACCAATATAAGGGCAGTAGATGCCATCGCGCTCGGGACTTCTGAGGTCTATCTCATCGAAATGGTAGCGGCTTATGCAGTGTTTTCAAACAGGGGTGTTTATTCTGAGCCTTATGGCATCACAAAAATTGAAGATCGTCATGGCAATATTCTGGTCGAATACTACCCCAAGCAGGAAGAAATTTTAAGTGAGGAAACAGCTTTTATGATGACCAATCTAATGCAGACAGTCATTGATCGCGGCACCGGCGGCAGTGTCCGTTGGAAATATAATTTCTATCATCCCGCTGGTGGGAAAACAGGGACGACCCAGGGTTGGACTGATGCTTGGTTTGTGGGATTTTCTGCTCAGATCGCAGCAGGTACCTGGTTTGGCATTGATGATCCTCAGGTAAGTCTTGGCAAAGGTGCAGATGGTACGCGGGCGGCCTTACCGGCTTGGGCACGCTTCATGAAAACAGCTCACGATTCATTGTATTATTCAAAGGAAGAATTTCAACAGCCTGAAAAAGTGCAAACCTTTTCTATTTGTCAGGTTTCAAAAGAAAAACCCACATCACTTTGTCCGTTGGAGAAAGAGTTGTTCATTCAGGGTACCGAGCCTACCCGACTGTGTAAAATACACCGCCGCTAGTTCTTATAATCTGCAACCGGAAAAAGTTGGTGGTCTACATGCTCTTCATCGATTACCACAGATGCCCTTAACATAGTTAGCGCTGCCTGTAATTTTTCAGAATTGGAATTGAACAGCCGAATCAGCGGTTCTCCCTCCGTAACTTGGTCACCGATCTTGTGATAAAATTCCATGCCGGCGGTGGGGTCCAGCACATCAGCTAATTCCTTGCGGCCACACCCCAGTTCGGAATTTGCTAACCCGATCAACTTTGTATTCATGGTGGAAATCGTGCCTGAATGTTGAGCGGACAATACAGTTTCTTCCGCTGGCAAGTGAAGTGTCTGAAAGGACGCTATATCTGCGTGGTTGCCGCCGTGGGCAGACACCATTTCCAAAAATTTATCCAGCGCAAGGCCAGATTCTATCAATTCGCGCTGCATGATCATGGCTGCACTTTTGTCCGACGCTGTTTTCGCCTGCAGCAATAATCGTGATCCCAATTCAAAGGTAATTGCCATGGTGTCCTCCGGACCCTCGCTTTGCAGGCAGTTTATCGCTTCTGTTACCTCGCACCATAGACCCGCATACCTACCCAGAGGCTGATCCATACTGGAGAAAACGATATCCGTTGAAACATGAAAATTTTCCCCGATCTGCTGCAGTAATGTTGCCAGTTCCTGCCCCTCTGCTAATGTTTCCATAAAAGCACCATTTCCGATCTTCACATCTATTACCAACCCTTGAATGCCTTCGGCGATCTTTTTACTCATGATCGACCCGCAAATTAGCGGGATGGAAGCCACCGTGCCGGTAACGTCACGCAGGGCATACATTTTTTTATCAGCAGGACAGATCTCAGCGGTCTGGCCAATCATGGAAATACCTATATCGTGGACATTACGTTTGAATTCATCAAGAGAAATATCAACTGTATAACCCGGAATTGTTTCCAACTTATCCAGTGTACCGCCAGTGTGGCCCAAACTGCGCCCACTTATCATGGGGATGGCCAATCCTGCAGCAGCCATAAGTGGGCCAAGTATAAGAGAAACCTTGTCTCCAACACCACCCGTACTATGTTTGTCGGCCACATAATTATTCAGAAATGAAAAATCCATTCTTTCACCAGAATCCAGCATACTTTCCGTAAGGGCAAATGTCTCTTCCGGGGTCATCCCATTATTATAAATGGCTTTTAATAGGCCGGTCATAATTTCGTTGGAGATGTCACCCCGGGTATAGTCCAGTATAAAATGTCTCAGGTCGGCGCTGGGCATAGCATCGCCCTGTTCTTTGATTTGGATCAGTTCAGCTGGATTCAATGCTAGCATCCTCAACTGTGGTTTTTTGCCAGGGCCAGCGAAACTGGAGCGGGGCTCGTTCCCGCACGGTAATGAGCGTTAAATAAACACCAATGACCAGTAGGATAACATTCGGTGTCCACATACCAATTAACGGTGATACCCGGTTGCGGTCGGCCATTTCTTCACCACCGATGAGAAAAATGTAGTAGACGAGGAAAAAGCCAAAGCCCATACTAATGGCCATCATAAAGCCGCCTTTATGGGTTAGTGTACCTAATGGTGCGCCAACAAGTACGAAAAGAATACAGGCAACCGGAAGTGAAAATTTCTTATGAATCTCCACCCAGTATTTGTTCTGATTCTTCTGATAATTTTGAATGAGGCGATATTCATTATTCATCTGCCGTTCCAGACTCTTTAATCTTCTTTCTTCACGTCGCTGTTCCGCTGGTAAGAGGTTGGTATCATTCAAGACTGCAGCGCGATAATCTTCCATGACCAATTCGGCTGCCGCCAGCGAAGGCGGTACCAGGCTATCGCCAATTACCTTTTTGAATGAACGGCCAACCCGCTGTTTTACGCGCTCGGCCCTTTGTTTATAGTTGGCCTGTTTGTCAAGCATCATGGGTATGGTCATTTCACGGTCTGACCGGTTTGATGTATCCCGCCGGGCCAGCATCAGATCATCTGCAGGTATAATGATCTTGTGCCGTTCAAAATTGATGCGCCGATAGTTACTGTAATCGTCCAGATCCAGTTCATGGATCTCACCATCGTAGAGCATCAGGACGATGGCATCGTCAAGGGTCTTTAATTCACCGGTCTTTGAATAGATACTGGTTTGAATTTCCTTATTCTCTTTACTGAAAATGCGTACATCCTCCATTAGACCATCATTATTCTGACGGATGATCATGCTGTAATCGGGCAGGCTGTTAATAAAGTGACCTGGTTCAATATCAAGGCCAGGTCTTTTCTTATGGATATCGCCCTGCAGCAGGCGGGCGTGAAAATTCATTTCTGGCAAAACATAGTTATTGAAATAGGTGAGGCTGAGGCAGACGAACAATCCAAATAACAAGGCCGGTCTCAGGATCGATGTAAAGCTTATACCCGAGGCGCGCATGGCGTTGATCTCATTATCCTCTGATAATCTGCCGAAAGCCATGAGTGTGGCAATCAGTACGGCCATTGGTACTGCCAGGGCCATAATCCAAGCTAGGTTTAGGAATAGATATTCAAGTATGGTGAAAATATCCAGGCCTTTCCCTAAAAAACGATCGATCGCCCTAAGGAAGAAATTGATAAAAAGCATCAGTACGATGACCATCAGGGAATATATAAAGGGCAGTATGAGTTCCTTTATGATATAGCGCGACACAAGACGCATGGAAAAAATTACCGACGAACGGGCAAATATGAAATGAGTCCTTTGCGCGACTTTACAACTTGTCTGTGATAGGTAAGACCGGTAATTTCGCCCGCCTTTGCGCAACAGAGCAAAGGTTGTATGGTGGGCGTAGCTCAGTTGGTTAGAGCACCTGGTTGTGGCCCAGGAGGTCGTGGGTTCAATTCCCATCGCTCACCCAAACTTTTCGTCGGTTCTACATCAATCCCCGTTTCTGCAGTTCTTCATGCAGCTGATTCGCGGATAAAAAATGAATTGCCTGGAAGCTCAGATCTACTGCTACTTCTACATTGATCTTAGTATCATCAACAAAAATTGACCTACCAGGCTGGATACTATAACGATCGATCAGGATTTGGTAAAGATGCGGGTCTGGTTTTTTGATCTTTTCATCTCCTGAGACCACAATACCTTCGAAAAGGCCCAGGAAAGGATACATATTTTTGGCGGTATGAAATGTTTCACCCGACCAATTGGTCAAGACAAATAACCGGCAGTTTTGCTGTTGATGCAGATTTTCCAGGATAGCTACACATTGCTCATCGTAGCCGCCAAGCATTTCCTGCCAGCGGCCGTAATAGGCCTTGATCTCGGCATCGTATTGCGGGTATTTAGCGGCAAGTTCAGCGGTGGCTTGGGCTAGGGGATATCCGGCATCCTGTTTCTGGTTCCAGGCGCTGGTACAGATATTTTCCAGGAAATAGCGCAGATCATCTTCATTGGAGAATATTTTTCGGTACAGGTATTCCGGGTTCCAGTCAATCAGCACACCCCCCAGGTCAAAAATGATCGTATCAGCAGTCGGCATGAATTTAGGATGATATCAGAGTATTGTTGGTATAGTACCACCATCGACCCGCAGGGCAGCACCATTGTTGGCCGCGGCCAGCGGACTGGCGAGGTAAGTTACAAATGTAGCCACTTCGTCAATAGTGGCGAAGCGTTCCAGCAGGCAGGTAGGCTTGACTTTCTCGAAGAATTCCCGCTCCACTTCTTCCTTGGATAACCCCCGTTCCTGGGCCAGGTCGCTAATGAATTTTTCCGCCCCTTCCGATCTGGTGGAACCGGGGATCACCGTATTTACGGTGACATTGGTTCCCGCAGTCAGCTGCGCCAAGCCCCGGGATACACCCAATTGGGCAGTTTTTGTAGTACCATAGTGAACCATTTCCGCCGGTATCTGTACGCCGGACTCGCTGGAAATGAAAATGATCCGGCCCCAGTTCTGTTTCAGCATCTGCGGCAGGTAATGGCGGGAAAGACGGACGCCGCTAAGTACATTGACCTCGAAATAATGCAGCCACTCTTCATCCGTTATCTCCGTAAACGGTTTCGGCGCAAAAATACCTACATTATTGATTAATATGTCAACGGTATCATGGGTACCGAGTAGATGCTGTACAGCATCGGCATCAGCAAAGTCAGCAGCGCAGCCTTGCACTGTACAATCGGGGATAGTCTGACGCAGTTGGTCCAGGGCGCTATTGATACGCGCTTCTGTCCGTCCGTTGATAATGACGCAGGCGCCTTCCTGCAACAGCCGGCGGGCAATGCCAAATCCGATCCCGGCGGTGGAACCGGTGACAAGGGCTGTTTTTCCTGTGAGTTTGAGATCCAATTAGTTACTGATCGCTATAATTTTACCAGGGGCAAGTTTACAAAATAACACCAGCAAGTCTGACTGTAAAATTGCTGCTTTTCCCTGTTCTATTATCTTTGTCTTAGTAAATTATCCGTCGTGAATCACCAGAAAATATTCTATTATTCATTTTTGTTACTTCTGCTAACTGGATGTGATGAAAAGAAAGAACAGGGTATGAATAGCAACGATTTAAAATTAAACCAGATCCAGGTGATCGGCAGTCATAACAGCTACCGCATACACCCAGTACAAGACATGTTCAATCTGATGACCGGACTCAATCCGGAGTTGGCCGCTGAACTGGATTATGGCCACCCCAGTTTTGACGTGCAGTTCAGTCAGCATGGCATTCGCCAGATTGAAATCGACGTTTATCATGATCCGGAAGGCGGTTTATTCTACAATCAACGGGGCAATCTCTTTATCGGACTGCCAGTACCGTCCGGAATTGAGGAATTATTGGATCCCGGATTGAAGGTGCTGCATTTTCCAGACATTGATTATCGAACTCATTATTTAACGCATCATTGATGCGTTAACTGCCGTAAAAGCCTGGTCTGATGCTAACCCCAACCATATTCCCATATTTATTCTGGTAGAAGCAAAAGAAGAAGGGCTAGCCAATGTCTATCCTTCGCTCAGTGGCTTCACCCAGCCGTTGCCCTTTGATCGAGACGCGTTGGATGCTATTGATGCCGATATCAGATCTGTTTTTGACAATGATCTGAACAAGGTGATCACACCGGACGATGTCCGCGGCACCAACGAATCATTGGAAGCAGTGATCTTGGATGGTGGATGGCCCACTATTGGCGAATCACGAGGAAAAGTCTTTTTTGGTTTGGACAACGGCGGTGCCATTCGGGATGAATATGTTGCTGATCATCCTGCACTGGAGGGTAGGGTGTTATTTACATCCTCCGATCCGGGAACACCGGAAGCAGCCTTTCTGAAGTTGAACACACCAGCGGAGAGTATTGCCGATTATGTAATCCAGGGTTATATCGTCCGTACCCGAGCTGATGCGGACACGGAGGAAGCTCGTATGGGTGATACTGGCCCGCGCGACCTGGCGCTATCCAGCGGTGCCCAATTTGTTTGTACTGATTATTATTTGGCGGATGCCCGCCACGATACGAGCGATGGCTGGACTGATTATTCTGTAGCGTTGCCGGATAATATGGTAGCCCGGGAAAATCCTATAAGCGGCACCGGCAACTTCACGGGACAGGAAATTGAATGATTTGGTTTATGGGGTGAATTCCTATAATTTCGCCCGCTTTTTGCAAGAGTATTTCGGGGTGTAGCGCAGTCCGGTTAGCGCACCTGCTTTGGGAGCAGGGGGTCGGAGGTTCGAATCCTCTCACCCCGACTAGAGAGAATACCACACATCTCTGAAGAAAAGCCCCGTTAACCACGGGGCTTTTTGTTTATCAGCTTTAATCAAACTTTGTCATACTTTATCAAAAAGGGGACACACTTTTGGGGGACACACCCCAGTAGCGGGGTTTTTGTTTATAGACATTTAGGACTGGTGGGGTGTAATACTGTCTTAATGAAGCTGTTATTATCCTTATTGATATTCTCCACGCTTCATTCCCAAGATCTAATCGGTACTTGGATTCTAAAAGCACATTATAACAATTACAGACTCTTTACTCGCCATTCACAAGGACAGCAAAATCGGTTCTGCCTGTATCAAGTGGTCATTCGAATATGCTTTGGCCCGAGGTGGAGAAAATATACTGCATAAAATTAAGGGGCTTATCTAACGGACTGGTCTTTGAGTAAAAGATCAAGAAATCCAAATTATTCAATGTTATAAATATATTCCCTGATAATTTCAATCCCTTCATTATGATTGATTGAACGGCCAATTTGAGGCATGACATCAGGAGCTTCAGTCTGTGTCATTCTGTACAGCAAGATGGATTCATCAGGGTTCCCTGGAACAATATCATATTGTAATTGAGGAGCATTATAATTTGTAGGTATCTTGAAAATTCCGGTATGAATTTTTTCTCCTTCAAAATCCCAATTAATATATAACCCATTCGCATTAGCTGTACCTCCTTGTCGATGACAAAATGCACAATTAGCATCTAAGTAAGCCCTTCCTCTTATTATAGGACCAAGTGTAGAATCACTATAATCAGGAATTTGACTCATGCTCACAGGAGATCCATTGAGGATCCCTTGTTCCACAAAATTATCCATTTGATTTAAGGATAAATCATCATCCATAGGCCGATTCAGATTAGCTGGTTTAAGTCCAATAGGAGTCATCTCTTTATTCAGATTGTGACATGTTCTACAATCCAATTCTCTCGGTATAACATATCTGGTAATTTCTTTCAGATTACCATTTTCAATAATTGTAGAAGCTGTCGCTGTGCCGCCTACTATTAACCTGGTTGCTTCAGTTTGTTCATCATTCCACTTATAAAGAAATGGTTTCCATTTTGTTTCTTTTCTTACAAGAAGCCTGGTCTCTATAATTGTTCTACCAAGAGATTTATCTCTAACATCCTTGTAATAAATAAAGTTTTTTATGATGATTGTACCGATTGGAAAATTTAATACACTAAAATCACCTTGATATTCCATGTTAGTGCCTTCGGGTAAATAAATGAATCTTTCTTTCGCAGTATAATCGGAAAATAATGGTGCAGTAAGATCATATGAATACACACCCTGGCCAGGGTTTAATTCATTCATATCTCCTGTAAAAAAACTATAATCTGAAAGTTTATTATAAGGTACTTTATTTAAATCAATGTTTCCATATTCATTTATTGGATCATCTTCATTTTCAATATTACACGAACTTCCCAATAGCATTAGTGATAATAAAACGAGAACATATATATTTTTTCGCATATTCGGAAATATGCTTCCTATTATTCACAATCTGATGGTACATCAACTAAATCAAAATCGGAATGAGTAGTCCCTGTTCCTGTAAAATCATCTAAAGATGTAGAGGTAATAATAACGATAGGGGGATTTTCACCAGCCTGTGCAAAATTGGCTTCAAGTAAAATTACATCAGAAGATTCTTCAATAACAGCCCTTGTGCCAGCATATGGAGCCCCAACAGCAGTATAGTCCTGTTGATCTAGAAAAATGTCTGGTCTAACATTCCCATTTAAGGCAAAGGTATACCATACAAGTGGACCAGCTGGTCTATCTAAAATTCCAGCTATATTAAAGGTGCCACCTCCACTACTATAAGAATTGTCATGAATATAAATATCTTCATTCAAGAAAGTGAATAATGAGTCAGTAGAAGGATCAAAATTGAAATCAACCAAAAAATATGCAACTCCAATAATAGCACCACTTTCATTATCAACGAATGTATTGTTGGTGATTTCCAAAGAACTAGTAGCAGAATATAATATTCCAAAACCAGGAGGCACATCTGCTGCCAGGCCACTTCCTAATTCGGCAAAATTACTTTGATTATTATCTGTAAATGTATTGTTATAAACTTTACAGTTAGAACCGGATTTAATTTTGTCAACACCAGCAAGATCATATACTAAAAGACCTGTTGTATTTAGGTAAAATTCATTATCGTATATTTCTACATCTATATTATTTTCCGCTTCCATACCGAAGACATTCTGGGTCATCCTGTTATTTCTTAAAATAACCCGTTGGTTTTGACCAGAATAAATGCCTGCGTCGACAGCTGCCTGGGCGTAACAATTTTCCACAATAACATCATCACTCTCTACAGGATATATGCCATAGGCTCCATTATCCGGACTGCTTTCTGGCCATACCGTGCCTACGCCATCAATTCTAAGTCCTGTTATATTCCTCGCTGTTATAGCATTCCCGCCGTTCGTGTTTTGAATGGTAAATCCACAGAAAAGAAGATTAGAACAATCCATGGCTGCAATCCCTTCGCCGGATGTAGAAGCTGAATTACTAAAATCAAAATAAGTTTCATCAATTCCTGCTCCCTTAATAGTTAGATTTTCAATATCTGCCAGTGGAATTGTATTCGTAAAATTGTATGTACCAGCACCGAATGAAAATGTTTTTCCATTTGGATCTTCTGTTAAATAAATGATGAATTGGTCTTCAGAAAATGTTGCTTCTTCGAATGAAATAAGGGAAGTATCGCCAAACTCTTCATCATTGTCACTACATGATGAAATGATGATAATAGATAGAAAGAAAAATAGCTGTAATAATCTGGCAATTTTCATGTTGAAATCCTTTACATTTATTAATTCACTTAGTTTACACCTCAATCTATATTAAAATAAACAATTAATAAGTTTCAGCACCTACATAATACACGCCACACATTTGCAATAACTAAATTGCTTGAAACCCAACCCAAGATGCGGGGTCTAAATCAGTTATCTGGAATGCTACCAACGATTACGATAAACCAGTAAGTGCGGGCATATACCTATACCAGATACAGGCTGGTGAATACATTAGTACTAAGAAGATGGTGCTGTTGAAATAAACATTAAGCCCTGCCCATTAGCGGGGTTTTTTGTTTATAGACATTTAGGACTGGTGGGGTGTAATATTGGTTTAATGAAGCGTTTCC
>Ga0208700_1000095_pt1 | contig 33327 bp, 28 predicted proteins | sample DeeseametaMP2016_FD_184179 | JGI IMG/M metagenome (GOLD analysis project Ga0208700, IMG submission 184179) | Marine microbial communities from the Deep Pacific Ocean - MP2016 (SPAdes) | ecosystem: Environmental > Aquatic > Marine > Oceanic | place: East of Hawaii, North Pacific Ocean | collected... | reverse complement strand
CCAGCGACCTCTCGGCCATGCGCCAGCGACCTCTCGGCCATGCGCCAGCGACCTCTCGGCCATGCGCCAGCGACCTCTCGGCCGTGCGTGGGTGACGGTTCGGCGGTGGGTCAGGCCCGGGAGGCTGCCACGAGCTCGGCGATCTGCACGGTGTTGAGGGCCGCGCCCTTGCGCAGGTTGTCGTTGCTGATGAACAGCGCCAGTCCACGGCCGCCGTCGACGCCCTCGTCGGCACGGATCCGACCGACGTACGACGGGTCCTTGCCGGCGGCCTGCAGCGGGGTCGGGATGTCGGTCAGCTCGACGCCGGGGGCGTCCGCGAGCAGCTCGGCAGCCCGCTCGGGCGAGATCGCCCGCTCGAACTCGGCGTTGATCGCCAGCGAGTGACCGGTGAACACCGGGACGCGCACGCAGATGCCGGACACCTTGAGCTCGGGGATGCCGAGGATCTTGCGCGACTCGTTGCGGAGCTTCTGCTCCTCGTCGGTCTCATTGAGTCCGTCGTCGACTAGGTTGCCGGCGAACGGCAGCACGTTGTGGGCGATCGTGCGCTTGTAGACCCCCGGCTCGGGGAAGGCGACGGCCTCGCCGTCGTAGGCCAGCTCGCGGGCTTTCTCCCCGGCGGCCTCGATGCCGGTGGCGAGCTCCTCGACGCCGGCGACGCCGGAGCCGGAGACGGCCTGGTACGTCGAGGCGACGAGGCGCACGAGCCCGGCCTCGTCGTGCAGCGGCTTGAGCACCGGCATCGCGGCCATGGTGGTGCAGTTGGGGTTGGCGATGATGCCGCGACCGGCCTCGATGACCTCGGCAGCAGCCTCGGGGTTGACCTCGGAGACCACGAGCGGGATCGAGGGGTCCTTGCGGAACGCCGAGGAGTTGTCGACGACGATCACGCCCGCCTCGACGAAGCGGGGCACCAGCGCGCGGGAGGCGGTGGCGCCCGCGGAGAACAGCGCGACGTCGAGACCGGTCGGGTCGGCGGACTCGGCGTCCTCGACGACGACCTCGGTGCCGCGGTAGTCCAGCACCTTGCCGGCGGAGCGGGGGGAGGAGAAGAAGCGGATCTCCTCGACCGGGAAGTCGCGCTCGGCGAGGATCTGCCGCATCGCGACGCCCACCTGGCCGGTGGCGCCGACGACGCCGATGCGCAGGCCGCGGCTCATCGGCCGGTCCCTCCGTAGACGACGGCCTCGACCTCGTCGGCGTCGAGGTCGAAGGCGGTGTGCGTGGCGCGCACGGCGGTGTCGATCTGGCCCTCGTCGACGATGACGGAGATGCGGATCTCCGAGGTCGAGATCATCTCGATGTTGACCCCGGCCGCGGCGAGCGAGGCGAAGAACTTCGCGGTGATGCCGGGGTGGCTGCGCATGCCCGCGCCGATGAGCGAGACCTTGCCGACGCGGTCGTCGAAGAGCAGCTTGTCGTAGCCGACCTCGTCCTGGATCTTCGCCAGCGCCGCCATGGCGTTCTGGCCGTCCTCGCGCGGCAGGGTGAAGGAGATGTCGGTGCGCGCCGTGGCCGCGGCCGAGACGTTCTGCACGACCATGTCGATGTTGACCTCGGAGCCGGCCAGCACCTCGAAGATGCGGGCGGCCTCGCCGACCTTGTCGGGCACGCCGACCACGGTGATCTTGGCCTCGGACCGGTCGTGGGCCACGCCCGCGATGATCGCCTGCTCCACGGTGTCTCCTTCGGTGTCTGCGGTGTCGGGGAGGATCCAGGTGCCTTCGATGGTGTCGAAGGAGGTGCGCACGTGGATCGGGACGTCGTAGCGGCGCGCGTACTCGACGCAGCGCAGGTGGAGGATCTTGGCGCCGGAGGCGGCCATCTCCAGCATCTCCTCGTGGGAGACGCGGTCGAGCTTCTGGGCGGCCGGCACGATGCGCGGGTCGGCGGTGAAGACGCCGGCCACGTCGGTGTAGATCTCGCAGACCTCGGCGCCCAGCGCCGCGGCCAGCGCGACGGCGGTGGTGTCGGAGGCACCGCGGCCCAGCGTGGTGACGTCCTTGGTGTCCTGGGAGACGCCCTGGAAGCCGGCGACGATGGCGACGTGGCCCTCGTCGATGGCGCTCTGGATGCGCCCCGGCGTGATGTCGATGATCTTGGCCTTGCCGTGCACCGAGTCGGTGATGACGCCGGCCTGGGAGCCGGTGAACGACTGCGCCTCGTGGCCCAGCGAGGAGACCGCCATGGCCAGCAGCGCCATCGAGATGCGCTCGCCGGCGGTCAGCAGCATGTCGAGCTCGCGCGGCGGCGGCAGCGGCGTCACCTGCTCGGCGAGGTCGCGCAGGTCGTCGGTGGTGTCGCCCATCGCCGAGACGACCACGACGACCTCGTGGCCCTGCTTCTTGGTGTTGACGATGCGCTGGGCCACCCGCTTGATGCCGTCGGCGTCCGCCACCGACGACCCGCCGTACTTCTGCACGACAATGCCCACTGCTCTGTCCCCTCGACTGCTCCACGTGCTGCGGCGCGACCTCCCGTCACGGGTGCGCCCGGCCGGTGGCCGAGTCTACCGGCGCGCCCGGGTGCCGCCCCGCGCCAGGCTCAGCCGTGGACGAGGTGGGGCGAGGAGGGCCTCAGGACGGGTCGGAGAGCATCTGCTCGGCGACGACGACCTGGTCGGAGTCGAGGTCGACCTCGACGTCGAGGCGGTCGTGGCTGACCACCGAGAGCAGCGCGTTGAGCGCCGCGCCGGCGAGGTTGCCCCAGTTGGAGACGTAGGAGAACTGCCACCACCACAGGGCCTCGGTGACGTGGCCGTTGCGGTAGTGCCGCAGACCGGTGTCGAGGTCGGTGGCGATCGAGGCGAGGTCGTCGGAGAGCTGGCTCTCGACGACCTCGGGCACGTAGGGGTCGAAGACGAAGCTGTAGGTGTCGACGTTGTCGAGCATCCCCGCCAGCCGCATCCGCATCTCGTCGAGGTCGGGCTCGGGGCCGACGTCGGGCTGGTACTCCTCGCGCGGGGTGAAGTCGCGCTGCGCGCCGAGCCGGGCGCCGGCCAGCAGCACCTGGCTGATCTCGAGCAGCAGCAGCGAGACCGCACGACCGGCGTCGTTCTCCTGGGCGATCGCGCGCAGGGCGAGCAGGAAGCTGGCGACCTGGTCGGAGATCTGCTCGGCGAAGGCGAGCGTCTCGGCGTCCAGGACCGGGGCGCTGCTGCTCCCGGCGGGGGTGTTCTGGGTGCTGGTCATTCTGCTGCTCGCCTCCCTGCGAACGCGCGGCCAAGGGTGACCTCGTCGGCGTACTCCAGGTCGCCGCCCACCGGCAGTCCACTCGCCAACCGCGTCACGCGCAAGTCAAGAACCTTCAGCATGCGCGTGAGGTAGGTCGCCGTCGCCTCACCCTCGAGGTTCGGATCCGTGGCCAGGATGACCTCGGTGACGGCTCCGTCGGCGAGCCTGGTCATCAGCTCACGGACCCGCAGCTGGTCGGGCCCGATGCCGTCGATGGGGCTGATCGCGCCGCCAAGGACGTGGTAGCGGCCGCGGTACTCACGGGTGCGCTCGATGGCCACGACGTCCTTGTACTCCTCGACGACGCACAGCACGCCGGGGTCGCGCCGCGGGTCGCGGCAGATCCGGCACTGCTCGTCCTCGCTGACGTTGAAGCAGGTGGAGCAGAACTGCACCTTGGCCTTGACCTCGATGAGCACGTCGGCGAGGCGGCGTACGTCGACGGGGTCGGCCTGCAGCAGGTGGAACGCGATGCGCTGGGCGCTCTTGGGCCCCACGCCCGGCAGCCGGCCGAGCTCGTCGATGAGGTCCTGGACGACGCCTTCGTACACCGACCGCCCCTAGAAGCCGAGCTGCCCCGGGGCGCCCCCGGGCAGCCCGCCACCCATGCCGCCCAGCCCGCCGGCCAGCGGGCCGAGGGCCTCGCCGGCGGCGGCGTCGGCCTGGGACTTCGCGTCGCGGTACGCCGCCACGATCATGTCGCCGAGGTCGGACAGGTCGTCGGCGTCGGACCCGTCGAAGCCGCCCGCCCGGATGTCGACCCCGACCAGCTCGCCCACCCCGTTGACCTTGACCGTCACCGCACCGCCGGCCACGGTGCCCTCGACGACGGTGTCGGCGAGGCGGGCCTGGGCCTGGGTGAGCTGCTCCTGCATCTGCTGGGCCTGCTGGAGCAGGGCGTTCATGTCGAGACCTCCGCCGCCGAGGGCGTCGAACGGGTTCTGGCTCATGGAATTCACCTCGGGTGGATGGCGGTCGGCTGGTGCTGCTGGTCCGTGCTGCTGGTGGGCGCTGGGGTCGAGTGTGCCGGGACGGCGGTGAGGCGAGGGCTCGCCGCGCCCGCCGGGGCTCAGGTGTGGTTGATCTCCTCGATCACCCGGGCCCCGAGCTCGCGGGCGAGCAGCTCGGCGTCGGCGACCGAGTCGTGCTCGACGACCTCGTCGTCGGGGTGGGCGTCGGCGTCGGCTGCCGAGAGGTCGGGGCCCTCCTCGGCCACCGGCGCTCCGGCGGCACGCGTCTGCAGGATCGCACCGCGCGCCGCGTCGATGGAGGCGCGACCGGCCGGGGCGACCTGCACCTGCGCGGGGGCCGGAGCGGCGGCGGGGGAGCCCGGCTCGGGCTCGTCGCCGAGGCCGGCGGGCGGCTCGACGGCCCACGGGGGCGGGGGCTCGTCGGCGGCCACCGGGGTGGCGGGCGCTGCCGGGTTGGGCGGCGGCTCGACGGGCGCTGCCGGGGCGGGGGCGGCGGGTTGCGCCGGGGCCGCCGGGGCCGAGTCACCGGGTGAGGGTCGGGGCGCGGCCGGCGGGCCGGCGTCGGGGGAGGCACCGGGGTCGACGATGGTCTCGATGCGCCAGTCGGCGCCGACCACGTCGATCGCGGCCTGACGCACGATCTCGGCGCTGCCGTTGCCGTCGAAGGAGTCACGGGCCCCTGAGTTGGCGAACCCCAGGGTGAGGGTGCGCTCGTCGACCGCCACGACCTGGGCGTTCTGGGTGAGGTGGATCCAGGTGACCCGGCGGCGCAGCTTGGTGGCGTCGACGATGTCGGGCCACAGGCGCCGGACCTCGACCAGCGACAGGCCGCCACCCGGCGCCGCCGACTCCGCCGGCTCCACTGGCCCTGCACCGGAGGTCGCAGCCGGCGCCTGGTCCCGAGCCGGACCTCCCGTCGCCGGGGCCTGCTGCCCCATCGGCTCGGCCGGCGGGTTCGGGTCGGGCTCGGGGGTCGTCGGCCAGCCCTGGGCCGGCGCCGGGGTGGGCGCGGGTGTCGGCACCGGCTCGGGCGCGGCCGCCGCGGGGGCGGGCCGGTCCTGGGCGGGTATCTCGGCAGGCGCCTGGTGGGTCGCGGCCGGGGCGGCGGCCGCAGGAGCCGGCCGGGCAGGGGCGGGCTGGTGTGCGGGCCGGTGTGCAGGCTGGTGTGCGGGCTGGGCGGCGGCCGGGGCCGGCGTACCGGTGACTGACATCCGGCGCTCGAGTCGGTCCAGGCGGGCGGCGAGGCCGTCGGTGCCGTGGTCGGCGGCGGGCAGGAGGACACGGGCGCAGATCAGCTCGAGCAGCAGGCGCGGGGCCGTGGCACCGCGCATCTCGGTGAGCCCGGCGGCGACCAGGTCCGCGGCACGGGTCAGGTCGGCGGCACCGAATCGGGCAGCCTGGGCGACCAGCCGCTCGCCGGCGTCCTCGGAGACGTCGATGAGCCCCGTGGCGGGCGCGTCGGGGACCGCGGCGACGATGACCAGGTCGCGCAGGCGACGCAGGAGGTCCTCGGTGAACCGTCGTGGGTCCTGGCCGGTCTCGATGACCTTGTCGACCACGCCGAAGACCGACGCGCCGTCACCGGCCGCGAAGGCGTCGACGACCTCGTCGAGCAGGCTGTCGGGGGTGTAGCCGAGCAGGCCCGTGGCCAGCGCGTGGGTCACGCCCTCCGGGCCGGCGCCGCCGAGCAGCTGGTCGAGCACCGAGAGCGTGTCGCGCGCGCTGCCGCCCCCGGCGCGGACGACCAGCGGGATCGCGGCCGGCTCGATGGCCACGCCCTCCTTCTCGCACAGCTCGGAGAGGTAGCTCGAGAGCAGCCGCGGCGGGATCAGCCGGAAGGGGTAGTGGTGGGTGCGGGAGCGGATCGTCCCGATCACCTTGTCGGGCTCGGTCGTGGCGAAGATGAACCGCAGGTGCGGCGGCGGCTCCTCGACCAGCTTGAGCAGGGCGTTGAAGCCCTGCGGGGAGACCATGTGGGCCTCGTCGATGATGTAGATCTTGTAGCGGCTGCGCACCGGCGCGAAGAACGCCTTCTCGCGCAGGTCGCGGGCGTCGTCGACGCCACCGTGGGAGGCCGCGTCGATCTCGATCACGTCGATCGAGCCCGGGCCGCCACGCGCCAGGTCGCGGCAGGAGTCGCACTCCCCGCACGGGTCGGCGATCGGGCCCTGCTCGCAGTTGAGCGCGCGCGCGAGGATGCGCGCCGAGGTGGTCTTGCCGCAGCCGCGCGGGCCCGAGAAGAGGTAGGCGTGGTTGACCCGGTTGTTGGCCAGGGCCGCGCGTAGGGGCGCCGTCACGTGGTCCTGCCCGATGACCTCGCTGAAGGTCTCGGGCCGGTAGCGGCGGTACAGGGCGAGCGGCGACTCCACGCCCCGACCCTAACCAGCCCCGTCGACATCGGCCACGGCGCGGCCACCGGCCTGGGGAGAGCGCCCGTCGTGAGGTCCTCCGCCGCCGGGTGCGGGCATGAAAAGGCCCCCCGCGCACCCGACAGAGCTCACTTACCCTTGCTGCCTCTCGGCCCTGGGGGAGTTGGGCGAGATGCCGCCACGCGGGGGGTTGCCGAGGAGTCTAGGTGAGGGCCTGAGGGGCGGCCAACCCGACCCGAGCGCCCCCGGGTGCCTCCGGCCGCCACCGCGAGCCGGCGTCCCGGGCGATTTCGTCCGCCCCCGGACCCACCGGTACCCTCCTCGGCGGAGGTATCGCCTAGTGGCCTATGGCGCTCGCTTGGAAAGCGGGTTGGGTTAATAGCCCTCGGGGGTTCGAATCCCCCTACCTCCGCCACACGGACGGCGTCGACCACACGGTCGGCGCCGTCTTGCGGTTTCGGAAAGCGGGTCGGGTCACCCGGTGCGACGCACCAGCGGCCGGAGCAGCAGCGCCAGCAGCAGCACTCCCCCGCCCAGCAGGCCCCACCAGACCGCCTGCTCCCGGGCCGCGGCGAGCGGGTCGGGAGCAGCGACGGGCGCGGTGGCGGCGCCCGCGGGTGGGGGCAGGGCCGTGTCTGCGGCGAACACGGCGTCGAGGTCGTCCGCGACCTGGCCCGGGGTGGCGGTGAGCGCCGCGAGGGCCCGGACCTGACCGGCACCCGTGAGCGGGGAGCGGACGTCGGGCCGGCCGTCGGCGGTGCCGATCAGCCGGGCGACCAGTTGCGCGGGCGACTCCTCGGGGTGGGCGCCACGCAGCAGGGCCAGCACGCCGGCGACGTACGCCGCGGACCAGGCCGAGCGGACCTCCCCGACCGAGCAGGTGCCACCGACCAGCGAGGTCGAGACCGCACCCTCCGACGGGGCGACCACGTCGAGCGCGGTCGACGACAACGGAGCGCGGGCCTCCTCGGGGACCGGCCCGGCGGCGACGACGCCCTCGACCGAGGCGGGGGTGACCAGGGGACCGGCGTCCTCGCCGGGGCGCTGCTCGGCCAGGACGGAGAGCCGGTCCGTGGGGACAGCGGCGTCGGCAGGACGGTCCCCGCCCTGGGCGACGACCAGCACGCCCGACCCGACGAGGTCGGACATGAGCTCCCGGACGCGGTCGTCGGGCTCGACCTGGAGCGGGACCACCACGACGTCCACGCGGGGCAGCCGGTCGCGGACGTGGGCGAGCCCCTCGGCGAGGGCCCGGGCGCTGGGACCCTGCTCGCCTTCGGAGGTCGGCACCTGACGGTCCAGGACGCGGACGTCCACCAGCTCGGCGCCCGGGGCGATGCCCACCGGGAGGTCCTCGGAGCGCGCGGGACCCGCGACCAGGCCGGCCACGACGGTGCCGGTCGGGTCCACCACCGGACCGGGACCCACGATCGACGTCCCGCCGTCGCCCAGGGGCAGGCCGGCGTCACGGGAGATGCCGGTCGACAGGATCGCCACGGTCACACCCGCCCCGGCCTCTCGACCGGAGCGCTGCAGCCACGCCCGGGCACGGTCGACGCCCATCGCCGCCAGCGGCGTGCTGGCCAGGTCGGTGCTCGGTCGAGGGTCGTCGGCCGTGACCGCCAGGCAGTCGACCACCTCGCCGGCGGCGGGCGCAGCCGCCGCCCCCGTCGCCCCCGTCGACCAGGCCACCGCCAGCACCGCGGAGGCGACGAGGCAGCGACCGGTCAGGCGCACGACCCGTCCTCGGACGACGAGCCGGGCGGACAGAGCGCCGCCTCCTGCGACAGCGCGACCCCGGGCGCGAAGAGGTCCAGCCAGGAGGAGGGCACGAGGGGCGCGGGGTGCTCGGCGTAGCCCAGCAGGAACGGGGTGTCCTCACCGACCAGGGCGTCGACGCGGCCCTTCTGGTCGACGACGAACCGCCGACCGCCCTCGGCCGGGGCGACCTCGCCCCACTCCCCCGACACGACGTAGGCACCGGCGCCGGGTGCCACGTGCACCGACCGCTGGCCGCGGTCGAGCAGGGTCTCGGCGGACGCCTCCCCCTCGGGCGAGCCGGCCAGACGCACCTGGGGCGGCCGCTCGGCGTCGGCCTCCAGGAGCGCGCAGGCCTGGCCGGCCACCGAGGTGAGCGCGGCCGCGGGCCAGCGCGCCGCGTCGTACGCCGGAGGGGCCGAGGCCCCGTCGAGGTCCTTCTCGGCCGGTCGCCGGCCGCGATCGGGCGAGACGTCGAGGGTGCGCCACAGGGCGGCGGCGAACGGCGTCAACGGCTGGAGCGCGCCGTCGTCGTCGACGAGCAGGCCGCTGCCGTCCGAGGCGGTGGCGTAGTCACCGACGCGTACGCCGTCGGGCTGGTCGGGCGCGGCCTCGCCGAGCTCCTCGAGGCCGAAGGTCTCCTCGCTCAGGTCGCCGCCGCGGGGGAAGAGCTCCAGCCACTCCCGCGGCACCCGCAGCGCCTGCGCGGAGCCGCTGCCGAGGCCGACCTCGCGCAGGAAGGCGTCGGTGCGCTCCGACGAGCCGGCCGGCAGGAGGTAGCGGTGGGCCTGGGCGGGCTCGGCGCCGGTGTCGGGCGCGGTGGCCACCAGCCACAGCCCTGCCGACGACCCGCCCTTGACCTCGACGAGCACGGCGTCCGTGGCCGCGGAGGCGGCGACCGCCGGCGGGTCCTGGACCGCCACGGCGAGCCCGAGGCCGTCACCGGTGCACGCGCTCCACCCGGTGTCGACGAGGGCGGCGGGGTCCGGGAGGGAGGCAGGGGCGTCGAGGATGCCGAGGTCGGCACCCACCGGCCGGGTCTCCAGCACGTCCTGGGCGACGATCCGCGGCTCGAGGCCCTCGGCGCCGAGGATCAGCTGCGCCGAGGTGATGTTGAGGACCGGTCGCAGCTCGGGCAGCTCGTCGTCGGCGAGGTCCTCGTCGAGGATGACGTAGGCGGCGCCGAGCTCCTTGCTGATCACCAGCCCCGGGGCGTCCCAGTCGCTGTCGGGACGGTCGGAGAAGACCCCCGTGATCGCGGCGGCCGCGACCAGCAGCACCGACAGGGCGACGCCGCCGACGATGGTGCGGCCCGGCCGGACGGGCTCGACCTCGCGGCCACCGGGGGCGCCGGAGACGAAGGCGGTGACCAGTCGCCGCCGGCTGAAGGCGTGCGCCTCGACCAGGTCGCGCTTGGTGGCCACGGGTCAGCCCACGATCGCGGCGAAGAGCCCGCAGGCGACGACGGCCAGGGGCAGCAGCGCGAGCAGGGCGACGGTCTCGGCGACGTCGCCGAGCCTGCCCCGGCGCACCGAGGGCGGGGCGGGGACGAGGGTGAGCGCGAGCAGCACCCCGCCGGTCGCCGCGAGGACGACGGCCGTCGTCGGCCGCCAGTCCGGGTGGAGGACGAGGACCGCGGCTGCGGTCGAGACCAGCCCGAGGACACCGCTGAGGAGTCCCACGAGCACCTCGGTGCCGGTGCGGTACTGCCGCGTGCGCAGCATCAGCACGACCGCGCAGACCAGCGCGAGCAGGGTGCCGGAGAGTCCGCGCCCCACCGCCAGCGGCGACACCGTGACCAGCAGCAGGCCGACGGTGGCGCCGATGGCCAGCAGCGCCTCGTGCGCGAGCCGGGCGTCGGCACCCACCGCCGCGGCGTCGATCTCGTCGGGGTCGGCCGTGAGGTCGTCGAGGGAGTAGGCCTGCTCCACGCCGCGGCCGGTCAGGCTCAACGCCCACCAGGGGAAGACGCTGCCGAGCAGCACCAGGAGCACCAGCAGCGCGACGAGCACGACCGCCGGGTCGAGGTCGGTGTCGGCCAGCACCAGCCCGGTGACCAGGAAGACGGCACCGACAGCAGCGGGCGGCAGCGTGAGGGCCCGCCCCTCCCCCACGGCCAGCAGCGACAGCGCGCCGACCAGGACCGCGCCGAGACCGGCGCCCACGGCCGAGGGGCCGAAGCCGCCGTCGGCGGCGAGGAGCAGACCGGCCACGACGGCGTACAACGAGGCGGTCCAGGAGACGGCGACCGCCGCCTCCGGCTCGCCCTGGATCCGGGAGAGCACGACGGAGCCGGCGAGCAGCGCCGCGGCGACGAGGGCCGCGGCGGTGCCGGCGAGGGTGGAGTCGGTCTGCACCAGCAGGCTGCCGGCGCCGAGGACGAGCAGCAGGCCCGCGGCTCCCAGCGCCGTACGCCGGCCCGAGGCGGGCGACCAGGGCCGCAGGTCGCGCTCCACGACGTCGGTCATCGCCTCGACCACGTCGTCGTAGACCCGGGGCGGCTCGGCGTCCACGCCGGCGCTCACGGTGAGCAGCGCCCCGTCCTCGACACCCTGCAGCACCAGGCCGGCGTCGCCTGAGAGCCGGCGTCCGTCGGGCCCGGTGACGGTGTAGCCGCCGTGGACCGTGAGCGGGTCGAGCAGCCCCACGCTGCGGGCCAGCTCGGGCACCAGCTCGGCCACGGGGACCGCACCGGGGAGCACCAGGTCGACGCGACGGCTCCCGGAGGCCACGGTGACCCGGACCAGGCCGGACAGCGGCGCGGGGCCGGCGCTGGGGGGCGCGGTGCTCATGGGTGGTCCTCCCGAGAGGGGTTGCCGAGGGGTGGGGATCGGGGTCAGCGGTGGTGTGGTGCCGGGCTCGGTGCCGGGCTCCTACCCACGTCGAAGCGGCCCGTCCCCCCGGTCTGGACCGGGAGGGCGGGCCGACTCACACGGGTGCGGCTCAGCCGCCGAAGAGGGCCGCGCCGCGCTGGTCGGCGGAGCGGTAGTCCTGGTTGGCGGTGGAGACCGCCACGCTGGTCTTGGCCAGCAGGTCCTTCATCTCGTTGATCGCCTGGTCCCACTGGGCCTTGGCCTGGGTGTAGGCCTGCTGGGCCGAGCCGGACCAGCCCGAGCCCTTGAGCTCCTTGAGGTCGTCCTCGAGGCGGTTCATCCGGTCCTCGATCGCCTTGACCCCGTTGGCCAGGTCGCCGGCCCCGATGTCGAGGCCGCCGTGGTTGACGCTGATGCCGTCGAACATGTCTGTCTCCTTCTCCTGTCCGGCCCGGTCAGCGACCGTTGGGCAGGGCGCCCAGCGAGTTCTGGAGGGCGGTCATCGAGGACTGCTGCGCGTCGTCGGTCGACACGTTGTCCTTCTCCGTGGTGATGAGGTTCTGCTCGAACTCGTTGAGCGCGCTCACGATCTTCTGCTGCTTCTCGTTCCACGCCATCGCCAGCGTCTGGAACGCCGTCGAGCCCTGCCCGCCCCACTGGCTGCGGAGGGTCTCGACGTTGGTCATGAGCTGCTTGGAGATGCCGTCGAACTCCGCCTTGGCGTCGGCGACGAGTCCAGCGGCCCGCGACAGGGTCTTCTCGCCCTGTCCGTAGTCGGCTGCTGCCATGGGAACTGCTCCTTCCTCGGAGGCGACCCCGTCGCCCGAGATGTGGGTGTCGTCCGTCCCGCGGTGACCGGCGCACCCCTGCGGGCCCGGCGCTGCGCGACGTCAGGGCGTGTACCCGGGTCTTTACCCGCTAAACCAGCGCCTGCCCCGGCTGTGGAGAACCGCCACGGCCCCGTCGACGAGAGGTCGACGAGAGGTCGACCAGCCGCCGCCGGACGCTCAGACGTCGGGGACGTTCTCCCACAGCAGCCGGAAGAGCCCGGTCGCCGGCACCAGCGCCGCCACCGCGAACGCGCCCACCAGCCCCTCGAGGACCTCCGCGCGGCGGGACCACCAGGCCGAGCGCCAGCCCCTGCCCGTGGCCACCGCGGCGGCCACCAGCGCGAGCCCGACGGCCACGGCGCTCGCGCCGACGAGCAGTCCGGCACCGGCCTGCAACGAGGCCGCCAGGTCGACCAGGAGCGCCACCCAGACGCCCAGCCCGGCGAGCCGGAGCAGCGCCCGGGCGGCGCGGTGGCGGTAGCTGCGGGCGGCCAGGAGGAGGGCGGCGCCGCCCAGCAGCACCAGCGCCCTCGCACCCACCACGTCGGGGGTGTGGACGACCGCGGCGAGCAGCGCCGGGGCTGACACGACGACCACGGCGAGCACCCCGGCGGACGCGGCGGTGACCACCACCGCGCCGCGCGAGGCCACCTCGTCGACGAGGGCCGGCGGCACGACCGTGCGGCCGCGCCGCCCGACGGGTCGCTCGCGCGCGGACCATGCGTTGACCGAGAGCCGCTCCAGGTCCACCAGCAGCTGGTCGGGGACGTCCACGGCCAGGCCGGGCACGAAGCGGGGCGCCAGCACCGCGAGCACCAGCAGCACCGACCACACCACCGGGGCGGGGGCGCCGACGAGCGTCCCGAGCGTGGTGAGCACGAAGAGCGTGGCGCCGACGACGGTCCAGACGCGCAGCGCCTCGGACGGACCCGGCGCGAGCACCCGGGCCACGCCGGCCGCCACGGCGGAGACCAGCGCCACCACGCCCAGCAGCACCGGCCAGCGCTCGGGCACCGGCTCCCACACCACGGCGTACGCCGCCGCGCCGGCGTAGACCGGGGCCAGCAGGGCCCGGTGGGGGACCGAGCGGCCCGGCAGCGCCGCGACCAGCGCGGCGAGCCCCAGGAGCGTCACGGTGGCGGTGCGTGCCCCGCCACCGGACATGGCCCCGGCCCAGCCCGCCAGCACGCCGAGCAGGGCGGCGAGTCCCAGCAGCAGACCTCCCAGCAGGCCCGGCGCAGGACCGGACAGGGGACCCGGGCCGATCCCGTCGGCCGGGACGCCGGGTGGGACGCCGGGTGGAACGGCGCGCTCGGCCGAGGTCGCCAGCACCCCCACCGGCGCCGGCTCGACCGCGACCAGCTCGACCGCCACCAGCAGGGCGCCGGCACCGACCCCCGCCTCCCGCAGCGACCGCGACGGGTCCAGCGGGCCGGTCGAGCCGCCCGCGAGGCCGGGGGCCACCGGGAGACCGAGCTGCGCGGCGTACTCCGCCGCCACGTCGGCGACGGTCGCGCCGGCGGGGACCACGAGGTCGACCACACCGCGGGGGCCGTGCACGCTGAGGGCGAGGACGTCGCCCGCACCTGCCGCCACTGCACCTCCCGATCGGTTTCGCCGCGCTGGGTGAAGGGTAGTCGCTCGCCGTGACGACGACCCTGCGCGGACAGCGCCTCGAGGCACCCGAGATGCCCTCGGGTGAGCTCCGACTCCAGGCGCCGCCGGAGCTCGACCGCTCCGAGGGCGCGTCGGGCGTCATGATGAACGCGATCCCGATGCTCGGCAGCCTCGGCTCGATCGTCCTGGTCGCCTCGATGGGCGCCGGCGGCGGGGGCGGTCGCTCCTACATCGCGGCGGGCATGTTCCTCTTCGCCACGCTCGGCTTCATCGTCGTGCAGATCGACCGGCAGCGGAAGCAGCGTACGCAGTCGGTGACCGGTTCGCGCACCGAGTACCTCCGCTACCTCTCCTCGGTCCGGACGGTGGCCCGCGAGGCCGCCGCCCAGCAGCGCCGCGCGCTGACCTGGCAGCACCCCGAGCCCGGGTCGCTGCCCGCCCTGGCCGAGGAGCGCAGCCGGGTGTGGGAGCGCGGCGCCGGAGACCCGACCTTCCTGCACGTCCGGTACGGCGTGTGCAGCCAGGAGCTCGCGCTGCGGCTCGTCCCGCCCGAGAGCGCCCCCATCGACCAGGTCGACCCGGCCGCCGCGTCGGCCCTGCACCGGCTGCTGGTCGTGCACCGCAACCAGCCCGACCTGCCGGCCTCGCTCGACCTGCGCGCCTTCGACCGGATCGAGGTGTGCGGCTCCGAGACGTCCGCCCGCGGCCTCGCCCGGGCCCTGGTGTGCTCGGCCACCGCCTTCCACTCCCCCGAGCAGCTCGTGGTGGCGGTGCTGGCCGGTGAGCGCCAGCTGGCGCACTGGGACTGGGTGAAGTGGCTGCCGCACGCCCACTCCGCGCGGGTCACCGACGCCGTCGGCCCGCGGCGGATGGTGGCCACCTCTCTCGACGAGCTCGCCGACCTGCTGCCCCCCGACCTGGCCGACCGTCCCCGCTTCGGCGCCGACGAGCGTCCCGCGGTCCCCCACGTCCTGCTGCTGCTCGACGGCGCCGACCTCCCGCCCGGCAACCACGTCGTCCCGCCCGACGGGCTGCACGGCGTCACCGTCGTGGACCTGCCGTCCCGCTGGGACGAGCTCGAGGACGCCACCCGGCTGCGGCTGGCGATCCTCGACGACCCCGCTGCCGTCGCGGGCGCCCCGACCCCGCTCGCGACCGGGGACGCCCGAGCCGGCGACACGGTCGCCCTCGAGGCGGTCCGGGTCCGTGAGCAGCCGGTGCGCGCCCGCGGCGACCAGTGCGACCTGGCCACCGCGGAGGCGTTCGCCCGGCGGCTGACGGCGCTGCACACCGTGACGGCCGGCTCCGGCGTACCCGACGACGCGGCGCCGCTGGAGCTCTCCGGCAGCACCGACTTCATGGACCTGCTCGGCCTCGGTGACGTGCACGCCTTCGACGCCGACGCCGCGTGGCGCCCGCGGCCGGCTCGCGACCGGCTGCGGGTGCCGATCGGCGTCGGCGAGGGCGGCCTGCCGGCCCACCTGGACCTCAAGGAGTCCGCCCAGCAGGGCATGGGCCCGCACGGCCTGGTGATCGGCGCGACCGGCTCGGGCAAGTCGGAGTTCCTGCGCACGCTGGTGCTCGGGCTGGCGATGACGCACTCGCCCGAGCAGCTCAACATGGTGCTGGTCGACTTCAAGGGCGGTGCGACCTTCGCCGGGATGTCCGACATGCCGCACGTCTCGGCGGTCATCACCAACCTCTCCCAGGAGCTCACGCTCGTGGACCGCATGCAGGACGCGCTGTCCGGGGAGATGGTGCGTCGCCAGGAGCTGCTGCGCGAGGCCGGCAACTTCGCCTCGGTGCGCGACTACGAGAAGGCACGCACCGCCGGCGAGGACCTCGCGCCCCTGCCCTCCTTGTTCGTCGTGGTCGACGAGTTCTCCGAGATGCTCAGCGCCAAGCCGGAGTTCATCGACCTCTTCGTCGCCATCGGCCGCCTGGGCCGGTCGCTGGGCATCCACCTGCTGCTCGCCAGCCAGCGCCTCGAGGAGGGCCGGCTGCGCGGGCTGGAGTCCCACCTGTCCTACCGCGTGGGGCTGCGCACCTTCAGCGCCCAGGAGTCCCGGGCCGTGCTCGGGGTGCCCGACGCCTACGAGCTGCCGGCCGTGCCCGGCCTGGGCTACCTCAAGCCCGACCCGACCACGATGCAGCGGTTCAAGGCCGCCTACGTCTCCGGGCCGCCCAGCGGCCGCGCGCCGGTGCGCCGCGACGAGGGCGGCCACGTCCGCGGCATCCTCCCCTTCACCGTCGCCTCGGTCCGTCCGCTCGAGCAGGAGCCCGACACCGCCCCCGAGCCGGTCACCCCGCAGCCGGTCAGCGACACCTCGCTGCTGGACCTCGCCGTACGCCGGATGGCCGGTCGTGGCCCGGCCGCACACCAGGTCTGGCTGCCCCCGCTGGAGGAGCCCGACACGCTCGACGGGCTGTTCGGCGACCTGGTCGAGGACCCGGCGCTGGGCCTGCACTCCCCGTCCTGGCGCGCCCTCGGCGGGCTCACCGTGCCGCTCGGCACGGTGGACCGGCCCCGCGAGCAGCGCCGCGACACCCTGACCGTCGACCTGTCCGGGGCCGCCGGTCACGTGGCGGTCGTGGGCGGCCCGCGCAGCGGCAAGTCGACGCTGCTGCGCACGATCCTGGCCAGCGCGTCGCTGGTGACGACTCCCCAGGAGTCACAGTTCTTCGTCCTCGACTTCGGCGGCGGCACCTTCGCACCGCTCGCCGACTTCCCACATGTCGCCGGCGTGGGCACCCGCTCCGAGCCCGACGTGGTCCGCCGCATCCTCGCCGAGGTCACCGGTGTGGTCGACCGGCGCGAGGCCTACTTCCGCGAGCAGGGCATCGACTCGATCGAGACCTACCGGGCACAGCGGCGCCGGGCCGGGGCCGACGACGGGTTCGGGGACGTGTTCCTCGTCGTCGACGGCTGGTCGACGCTGCGCGCCGACTTCGACGACCTGGAGATGGAGATCCAGCAGCTCGCCGGGCGCGGCCTCACCTTCGGCCTGCACGTCGTGGCGGGCGCTGCCCGCTGGTCGGACTTCCGGGCCGCCATGCGCGACGTCTTCGGCACCCGTCTCGAGCTGCGCCTCGGCGACCACATCGACTCCGAGATCGACCGCAGGCTCGCCGCGCTCGTGCCCACCGGCCGTCCGGGCCGCGGCCTCGTGCAGTCCAAGCTGCACTTCCTCGGCGCCCTGCCGCGCATCGACGCGGCCCCGACCGGCCACGACCTCGGCGACGGCGTGGAGGACCTCGTGCACCGGGTGGGTGCCGCGTGGCGGGGGCCGGCCGGCCCGAAGCTGCGGCTGCTGCCCGAGCGCATCGACCTCGACGACGTACGCCGGATGGCCGGCGCAGGCCCGGAAGACTCGGGCGACTCGGGGGCGGACCGGGTCGGCGGCCCGCTGCTCCTGGGCGTGGACGAGCGCGAGCTGGCCCCGTTGGGGCTGGACGTCGACGCCGAGCCGCACCTGCTGGTCCTCGGCGACGGCCAGTCGGGCAAGAGCGCCCTGCTCCGCGCCTACGTCCAGGAGGTCGCCCGCACCCGTGGTGCCGCCGAGGCACAGGTGGTGGTCGTCGACTACCGGCGCTCCCTGCTCGGCGAGGTCCCCGAGGGACACCTCCTGCAGTACCTCACCTCAGCGCAGCAGGCGACGCCCGCGCTGCGCGATCTCGCCGCCTACCTCGAGCAGCGCATCCCCGGCCCGGACGTCACGCCCGAGCAGCTGCGCAGCCGGTCGTGGTGGCAGGGCGCGGAGGTGTTCGTGGTCGTGGACGACTACGACCTCGTCGCGACCCAGCAGAGCTCGCCGCTCGCGCCGCTGCAGCCGCTGCTGGCCCAGGCTCGCGACGTCGGCCTGCACGTGGTCGTGGCCCGTCGCTCCGGCGGTGCCTCACGTGCCCTCTACGAGCCGGTGATCCAGACCCTGCGCGACCTCGCGATGCCCGGTCTGCTGCTCTCCGGCAGCCCGGACGAGGGGCCGCTGCTCGGCACCCTGCGCCCCACGCCCCTGCCGCCCGGACGCGGCCGGCTGGTCACCCGCGACCGCGGGGTCGAGACCGTGCAGGTGGCGTGGAGCGAGCCCACCGTGTGAGGCGCCGGCCTCAGACGTGCGTGTGCTCGCCGGGGCCCTTGACGCTCAGTGACGGCAGGTCGGCGAGGTTGTAGGTCGCCTCGTAGGTGCGGCGGTAGCCGGTGTGCGCGACCCGCCAGCCCTCCGGCGTACGCACGTAGCGGTCCTCGTAGAACGCCGCACCCTCGAGCATGAACCCGAACGCGGCGACGAGGACCTTGTCCTGGAGGTACCACCGTGCGGTCGCGGTGTCGCCGTCGATGGCGATCTCGGGGTGGTGGACCTGGTGGAGGGTGATCATCCCCTCGCCGAGGTTGGTGCGCATGTAGTCGACCAGCGCGGCCCGGTCGGCGAACTCCAGCCCGTTGTAGTCCGCGGTGGCCTCGGGCAGGAAGCACGCCTCGAAGTCGTCCCACTGCTTGGTGTCCAGGGTGCGCAGGTAGCGGTACTTCAGCGCCTTGACGGCCTCGTGGTCGCGCCACTCCGAGGACGCGCCAGGGGTAGAACCTGTTCCAGTTTCGCTCACGGCGGCAGCGTACGCCGCTTGTCCAGTCCCACCGGGCGAGCCGGTCGCCCCCACTGACCAATCCTCAGCCCACGCAGGGATTGGAGCGATCCAAATCACATGGCGCACAACATCCCCGTAACCCGGCGTCAACCTCCGCGCGATCTGGCGGGCGCACGCTGAGAGCACTGATCAACCTCCAGGACCCGAGGAGCCCACCATGGCCGACACCACCCCCGTCACCGCCAGCACCACCGCCAGCACCCCCGCCAGCACCACCGACCTCAAGACCGCCGCCGACAAGCTCGGCGAGCAGCGCGCGGCCCTGCGCCTGCGCCACTCCCAGCGCCTCACCGCGCTCATGGAGACCCGCCGCGACCTGCGCGGCGTGCACGCGCTGGCCGACTTTGTCGACGACTCGGTGCGCTGGAGCGCCTGACGCGCTCCGCTCCCTCCTCCTGAGCACCACCCCCAGGCAGCCGCCCACCCCCTCCGGTGGGCGGCTGTCGACGTCCCCGCCCCCCACTAGACTCACGGCCGTGATCTTCAAGCGGGTCGGCGACGGGCGCCCCTACCCCGAGCACGGACTCTCGTCCGGGGACTGGGCCGCGCTGCCCCCGCGCCAGGTGCGCCTCGACGAGCTGGTCACCACCAAGGACACGCTCTGGCTCGGCACGCTGCTCGACGAGGACTCCACGTTCTACGGGGACCTCTTCGCCCACGTCGTGGACTGGCACGGCGAGCTCTACCTCGAGGACGGTCTGCACCGCGCGCTGCGTGCGGCGCTGCAGCAGCGCCCCGTCCTCCACGCCCGGGTCCTCGACCACGCCGCCCACGGGAAGCGCACCGCATGATCGACCTGCCTGCCGGCCTCCGCACCGCCCTGACGCTCGGCGTCCTGGCGGTCCTGCTCCTGGTGATGCTCACCTGGGGCTGGTCCAACGCCACCGCGCCGCTGCCGGGCGGCGGGGAGGCGGAGGACGCCGGGGTCTGCGAGCCGTGGACGGTCGTCGAGGGCGAGCGCCTGGACGCCTCGCAGGTCGAGGTCACGATCCTCAACGCGGGCAGCCGCGAGGGCCTGGCCGGCGCGGTGATGGACGGCTTCGTCGAGCGCGGCTTCCGCGAGGGCACCAGCAGCAACGCCCCTCGCGACACCGAGGTCGCCAAGGTGCAGGTGTGGGCCGCGGACAAGCGCGACCCTGCCGTCGTGCTGGTGCGCAGCGTGCTGCCCAAGCCCTCGCCGGTCCGCGAGGCCCCGGTCGACCTCGTCGACCTGCCCGGCGTGGTCGTGGTCGTCGGCAACGACTTCGGCGACCTGCGTCCCGGCCGCTCGTCGGTCACCGCCAAGCAGGAGGGCGCGGCCTGCGCGCCGTGAGCCCCACCCCCGGCCGCACCCCCGGCCGTAGTGGGCTCAGCGCACCGGCCCGAGCCACTGGGCCAGTCGCCCGCCGCGACTGACCTGCCGCAGCCGCTTCTCGGTCTGCTCGCGCTGGCGGCGCGGGGTGACGACGAGCAGGTGGTCGCCGGCGCGCAGGGCGGTACGCCGCTCGGGCACCAGCGTCTGGTCGTCCCGGATCACCAGGGAGACCGACGCCCCCTGGGGCAGTCGCAGCTCGCCCACCTCGACCCCGTGCATCAGCGACCGCGGGCTGATCGTCACCTGGAGGAGGTCCGCGGCCACCCGCTCCAGCGGGGCCGCCTCGACGTCGAGGTCGCGAGGCTCGGAGCGTCGGGCCACCCGCAGCACCCGCGCCGCCCACGGCAGTGTCGGACCGGTCAGCAGCGTGAACACCACGACCATCACGAAGACCAGGTCGAAGAGCCGTTCGCTGCCGTCGATCCCCTCGGCCAGCGGGATCGTGGTGAGCACGATCGGCACCGCGCCGCGCAGCCCCGCCCAGGACAGGAAGGCCAGCTCGCGCCACGGCATCGGCTGCACCACGGCACTCACCGCCACCGAGATCGGCCGCGCGACCAGGGTGAGGACCAGCCCGGCGGCCAGCGCCAGGCCCACCGTCGACAGGGTGATCCGGCCCGGGGAGAGCAGCAGGCCCAGCATGACGAACAGCCCGATCTGGGCCAGCCAGGCCACGCCCTCGGCGAAGGACCGGGTGGCGCCGCGGTGGGGCAGCTCGGAGTTCCCGAGCACCAGCGCAGCGACGTACACCGCAGCGAAGCCGGAGCCGTGCAGGGCGGCGGCGACGCCGTAGCCCAGGAAGGTCAGCGTGAGGACGGCCAGCGGGTAGAGGCCTGCGGTGGGGAGGGCGGCGCGGCGCATCAGCCAGGCGCCGCCGAACCCGGCGGCGAGTCCGCACGCGATGCCGAGCAGCAGCTCGCCCACGACGATGCCGGCGACCACGACGGGCGGGTGGTCGCCGACCGCGCCGGTCGAGACCAGCGTGACCAGCACGACCGTGGGGGCGTCGTTGAGGCCGGACTCCGCCTCCAGGGCCCCGCTGATGCGGCGGGGCAGCGGCACGACGCGCAGCACGGAGAAGACCGCCGCCGCGTCGGTCGGCGAGCAGACCGCCCCCAGCAGCACGGCCAGCTCCCAGGGCAGGCCCAGGACGTAGTGCGCCACCACGGCGACGACGGCCACCGAGGCGACGATCCCGACGGTCGCCAGGGAGACGCCCAGACGCATCGAGGATCGGGCCTCGCGCCAGCTCGTGGTGAGACCGCCCTCGGCCAGGATGACCGCGAGGGCCGCGAAGCCCAGGGCGTGGGCGGCCGCCGCGTCCTCGAACTGGATGCCGAGCCCGGCCTCGCCGAGCGCGACGCCCATCAGCAGGTAGATCAGCAGCGACGGCAGGCCGGCGCGGGTGGAGACGCGCACCGCGAGGATCGCGAGCAGCGTGACGGCCGACCCGACCAGCACGAACTCGTCGAGCGCGTGCACGTCGAAGGTCATCTCGCCCCTGTCGTGGTGTCGGGGTCGGCGGGGTCCGATCCTATCGGCGCACGCCGGTGCGCGGCGTCGCCCAGCGGCGTGCTGGACAGGTGTCCGGCCAGCCGTTCCGGAAAAGTGGAACTTGTTCTAGATTTGTCGTCATGAGCGACACCAGCACCTCCGGCACCGCCGTCCCCGACGTCCTGCCCGCCTCCGCCCTCGAGGGGGCCGAGCGCTTCGACGTCGTCGTGGTCGGCTTCGGCCTCGCCGGCGGCAGCGCGGCCCTGGAGGCGGCCCGCGCCGGCGCCCGGGTGTTGCTGCTCGAGCGCGCCGCGGTGCACGGCGGCACCTCGGCGATGTCCGGCGGCCACTTCTACCTCGGCGGCGGCACGCCGGTGCAGCAGGCCACGGGGCACGAGGACTCGGCCGAGGAGATGTACAAGTACCTCGTCGCGGTCTCCAAGGAGCCCGAGCACGACAAGATCCGCGCCTACTGCGACGGCTCGGTCGAGCACTTCGGCTGGCTGGAGGCCCTCGGCTTCGAGTTCGAGCGCTCCTACTATCCCGAGAAGGCCGTCATCCAGCCCGGCACCCAGGGGCTGATGTTCACCGGCAACGAGAAGGTCTGGCCCTACAAGGAGCAGGCCCGCCCGGCTCCCCGCGGTCACAAGGTCCCCGTCGCCGGGGACACCGAGGGCACCAAGATGGTGATGGACCTGCTCCGCGACCGGCTCGCCGAGGCCGGCGCCGAGGTGCGCTACGAGACCGGCGTGACCAACCTGGTCGCCGACGACTCCGGCGCGGTGGTGGGCGTGGCCTGGAAGTCGTTCGAGCGCAGCGGCGTGGTCGCCGCGGACGCGGTCGTCGTGGCCGCCGGCGGGTTCGTGATGAACCCCGACATGGTCGCCGCGCACACCCCCGCGCTCGGCTCGAAGCTCTTCACGCTCGGGTCGACGTACGACGACGGGCTGGGCATCCGGCTCGGCGAGTCCGTCGGCGCGGAGCTCAAGCACATGGACGAGCCGTTCATCACCGCGCCGGTCTACCCGCCGGCCTCGCTGCTGACCGGGATCATCGTCAACAAGCATGGCCAGCGGTTCGTGGCCGAGGACAGCTACCACTCGCGCACCTCCCAGCACGTGATGGAGCAGCCGGACTCCGCGGCGTACGTCATCGTCGACAGCGAGCACGGCGAGCTGACCAACTACTCCATGCTGGTGCCGATCATCGACGCCTACGACACCATCGCCGAGCTCGAGCAGGCACTGGACCTGCCGGAGGGCTCGGTCCAGGAGACCCTCGCGCGCTACAACGAGCACGCCGCGAAGGGCGAGGACCCCGACTTCCACAAGAGCAGGGAGTTCCTGGCCCCCCAGGACGCCGGCCCGTGGGCGGCCTTCGACCTGCGGCTGGGCAAGGCGATGTACGCCGGCTTCACCCTCGGCGGCATGCGCACCGACCTCGACGGCCGCGTGCAGCGCGCCGACGGCTCGGTCGTCACCGGCCTGTACGCCGCCGGCGCCTGCGCCTCCAACATCGCCCAGGACGGCAAGGGCTACTGCTCCGGCACCCAGCTCGGCGAGGGCTCGTTCTTCGGGCGCCGGGCGGGACGGCACGCGGCGGGTGTGGCGGCTGGGCAAGGTTTGTCGGCCGGCCGATAGACCCTGCCACTGGCCGATGAACCTTGCCGAACGCCACCTACCCTCGACCCATGACGCCACAGGAGCACGCGGCCAGCCGCTGGGCGGTGGCCAGCCGGGCGAACGTGCCGCCCTTCCACGTCATGGACCTGCTCGAGGCGGCGACCCGGCGCCAGCGCACGCACGGCGACCTGGTCAACCTCGTCGCGGGCCAGCCCAGCACGGGCGCGCCGGGGCCGGTGGCGGAGGAGGCAGTGCGGCTGCTGCGCAGCGGCGACCCGCTGGGCTACACCCCGAGCATCGGCATCCTGGAGCTACGGGAGGCGATCGCGACCCACCACCGGCGCACCCACGGCATCGAGGTCACCGCCGACGACGTGATCGCCACGACCGGCAGCAGCGGCGGCTTCCTGCTGGCGTTCCTCGCCGCGTTCGAGCCGGGTGACAAGGTGGCGATGGCCCGGCCCGGCTACCCCTGCTACCGCAACGTCCTCACCGCCCTGGGCTGCGAGGTCGTGGAGATCGAGACCGGCCCGGAGACCCGCTACCAACCGACCGTCGAGCAGGTCGCCGCGATCGATGGCGTGAAGGGACTGGTCGTCGCCAGCCCGGCCAACCCGACCGGCACGATGCTGATGCCCGAGGAGCTCGCCGCGCTCGCGCGCTGGTGCGAGGAGCAGGGCGTGCAGCTGATCTCCGACGAGATCTACCACGGCATCGAGTACGCCGACGGCACGCCCGGGTCGGGCCGACTGGCCCGCAGCGCCTGGGAGACCAGCCGCGAGGCGGTTGTCTTCGCCAGCTTCAGCAAGTACTTCTCCATGACCGGCTGGCGCATCGGCTGGATGCTCGTCCCGGAGCGGCTGCGTCGCGCGGTCGACGTCCTGACCGGCAACTTCACGATCTGCCCGCCGGTGATCGCCCAGCGCGCCTGCCTGGCGGCGTTCGCCCCCGAGTCCTACGCCGAGCTCGACGGCCACGTGGCGCGCTACGCCGGCAACCGGCGCCTGCTGCTCGACGGGCTCACCGACCTCGGCATCACCCGCCTCGCGCCGGCCGACGGAGCGTTCTACGCCTACGCCGACGTCGCGCACCTCACCGACGACTCGATGGCCTTCGCCCACGAGCTGCTGGCCGAGACCGGGGTGGCCGTCGCGCCGGGCATCGACTTCGACACCGTCGACGGCCCCCGCTCGATCCGGTTCAGCTTCGCCGGCCAGGCCGCCGACGTGGAGACCGGGCTCGAGCGGCTCGGCGACTTCCTGCGGCAGCGACGGCCCCGGTGATCGACCCGCTGAGGATCAGCGGCGCAGCACCGCCGCGGTGAGCGCGCGGCCCGGCAGCCGCAGCCGGTAGCGCAGCACGCGGTCGCCCTCGGGCACCTGCACCGTCAGCGTCGTCGCCGGCCCGTCGTTCCAGGCCAGCACGGCCACGCGCCCGTCGGGTCGCTGGACGACGCGCGCGTCGACGGCCTCACCGCCCCGGGTGGGCAGCAGGCGGGAGCCGGGCTGCACGGCCCGCGCCGCCACGGCGTACGCCGCTCCGCGCGCCGTCATCCGGACCGGCCCGTCACCCAGCAGCACGAGGGCGTCCTCGCCCGCGATCAGGGCCGGCGCGAGGGGGGCACGACCCTCGTCGAGGGCGGGGAGGATCTCTCGGCGCACCACGCGGGACACGGCGCGCTCCCAGGCCTTCTCGCGCGGCTCGGCCACGGGCACCTCGCCGGTCCGGGGAGCGGGCTCGACCTGCTGGCGGTTGACCAGCGCCCGTAGGTCGGGGCGCAGCTGCGCCCAGCCCTCCACGACGTCGGCCACCGGCACGCTCGCCCGGCGCAGCTTCTCCTGCCGGCCGGGACCGCTGTCCCCGTCGACGACCAGTGCCTTGTCCGGAGCGGCACCGACGGCGAAGACCGAGAGCCCCATCGCCTCGGTGTCGACCAGGCGCGACAGCACCCGCGTGCGACGCGGCTCGGCGAGGTCGACCAGCTGCTCGGCCTCGGCCTCGGTCACCACGACGCCGACGCCCGGCAGCCGGGCGTCCTCGCTGGCGCCGACGACCGAGAGGGTGTCGGGGTCGTCGAGCACCTCGAGGGCGGCGGCCAGGTCGATCCGCTCGGGCTTGGCGACGCGGCGGGGGCCGTCGCCGGGCAGGTGCCGCACGGTGTCGACCGACCCGGTGAGCCAGGCGGGCGCGGCACCGGGCGAGGAGGTGAGCACGATCGGCGGCCGCTCGGGCTCGCCGGCCACGCCGGGGTTGCGGTCGAGGGCGACACGGACGGGGCCGACGCCGAGGGCGACGAGGCCGGTCACGGTCAGGCCGGTGGCGAGGACGCGGAACATCATCGGGAGAGCACCTCCATCTCCAGGGACGCTCGTCGCGTGCCCTGGGCTTCGAGGACGTCGGCGCGCAGGGCGCCGGGAACACCGGCGTGCGCCGGGAGGGGTGGCATGTCGAGCTCGGCGTACATGTCCTTGCGGCCGCCCTCGCGGGGGCGCAGGGACCCGACGTCGACGAACGGCTCCTCCACGACGCGGTGAACGACCCAGGCCAGGGCCAGCGAGGCGACCGCGATGACGAGGTAGTTCTGCAGGTAGCCGTTCGGGTCGGTGTCGATGAGCCCGAGGTTCTCGAACCCGATCGCCACCGGCTCGTGCACGAGGTAGACGGTGAACGCCACCACGCTGAGCCGCAGGAAGAGCGCGTTGTCGACCCAGCGGGCCGGGCGGTCGGACCGGCAGGTCATCACCGCCACCAGGATCAGCGTCCAGCCCACCGAGGCGATCGGGTGCCGCAGGCTCTCGAGCACCGACTCGGGGGCGTAGTAGAAGGTCCGCCGAGCCTCGAAGAGCAGCCAGGCGCCGGTCACGGCGAGGACCAGGCTTGCCCACACCGGGATGCGGCGGCTGCCCATCCACACCACCAGGACGGCCGCGGCCATGCCGATCGCGAAGTCGTCGGCCTTGGCGGCGGGGCCGAAGCGCCAGGCCCACCGGTCGGGCTCGATCTGCCACACGAAGTCGACGTTGAGCTTGTAGAGCACCGAGGCCAGCGTCACGGCCGCCACCGGGCCCAGCAGGCGGGCGGCGCGGCGGCCGTCGCCCTCGACCTGGCGCACCCACCGGGTCCAGGCCGGGGCGAAGATCGCCAGGGACACGTAGAACATCCAGTCCACCGAGAGCGTCCACGCCGGGCCGATGGTGGCGAAGATCCGATCGGAGTCGAAGGCCTGCACGAGCAGCAGGTGCTCGACGAGGTCCAGCCAGTCGGCGGTGGTGATGCCGTAGTTGCGCATGCTCCAGCACACGATGACCAGCAGCCAGTACGTCGGGATGAACCGGAACACCCGACGCCACAGGAAGTCGTCCCCGGAGGGGATGTGGCGCCGGTCGTCGAAGGCGGCGACGACGAACGGCAGGAAGAGCAGCAGCCCCGACAGCACGAAGAACAGGTCGACGACCAGGTCCACCGAGAGGATCGCGGTCAGCAGGCCGGGGGTCTCGTAGAGCGGCCCGAGCCCGTCGTCGTCGGTGTCCATCACCTGCCAGGCGTGCACCGCCACGACCGCGAGGGCCGCGACGCCACGCCACCCCTCCACGCCGCGGACCTTGAACCCGGCCCCGGCGCCCTTGCGCTCGGTGCTGCGCAGGAAGCCCTGGTCGTTGCGCCGCTCGACGGCGAACGACGTCTGCGCGGCGGTCACAGGGCGGCCTCGAGGTCGGGCTCGCGCTCGCTCGGCGCCTGCTCGGTCCGCGGGCTCGGCACCGTCACCGACCGCGCCGTCACGTCCCAGGAGTGCGCGCCCATCAGGTGCCGCACGACCGCGCCCCGGGTGACGCTCATCCGCAGCTCGGCGTACCCCAGCAGGGAGACCAGCACGTAGCGGGCGAACAGTCGGGGTCGCGCGCCGATGCCGGGCGCGGCCAGCCGGTTGGCGGCGACCGCCTGCAGGACGGGGACCCCGTTGACGCCGATGGCGGCGACGATGAAGAACAGCAGGTCCCAGACCACGCGCCGGTCGGTCGCCCAGGCCATCGCGATGACCAGCGGGACGAGCTGGGTCGCCAGGAAGGGGTGGATGGCGCGCCAGGCCAGCAGGAACGCCACCCCGCGGCGCTGCACCAGGCTCAGCCGGCGGTTCAGCAGCAGCGCGGAGCAGTGCCGCGTGCTCACCTCGTGCCACCCCTGGGCCCACCGGGTGCGCTGCTTCCACCAGCCACCCCAGTCGGTGGGGGCCAGCTCGTAGGACAGGATGCGCGGGTCCATGGCGAGCCGGCGGCCCTCGCCGAGCGCGCGCATCGAGACGTCGATGTCCTCGGTGAGCATCCGCCCGTCGAGGCCGAGGTCGTCGAGGACCTCCGCGCGCCACCAGCCGTTGCTGCCGCCGAAGAGACCGAAGTCGTGGGTGACGGTGCGGCCCGGGTGCGCCACGGCGTACAACGTGGCGAACTCCGCGGCGACGGTGCGGGAGACGAACGACTCGCGGTCGTTGCGGATCGCGCACTGGCCCTGGACCACGTCGAAGCGCTCCTCGCCGGCGGCATCGGCCAGCCACTGGGCCGCGCGCCGCGCACTGGAGGGGTGCGGGTGGTGGTCGGCGTCGAAGATCCCGATGACGTCGACGTGACCGCGCAGCAGCTCCAGGGCCACCTCGAGGTTCTGCACCTTCGAGGTGGAGCCGGTCGCCTCGACGACCAGCAGGCGCGGCTCGCGGGCGGCGAGCTCGTGCAGCTCGCGCTCCACCACCAGCGGCACCGGCGTGTTGTAGGCGAGCACCACGAGGTGCTTGTCGCGCGGGTAGTCGATGGCCAGGTGCCACTGGATCGACTCGAGGATCGTGGCCTGCTCGTTGGGCAGGTACGCCGCCACGACGGTGGCCACGCGCGGCAGGTCCAGCGCCTCGACCGGCCGCTTCAGCGGCGGGTCGGGGAACCGGAAGGCCCGCGCGGTCTCGATCGCGATGAGGAACGCGGTGACCAGGAGAGCGGCAAAGACCACCCAGAACCACAGCTCCAGCGCGCCCTGCACCGGCGACCACGCCACCAGGACGTAGGCGCAGAAGCCGAGGACCGGCGGCGCCACCGTCCCGAGCCCGATCTCGACCGCGGCCTGGCCGCGGCGTCCGAGACGCGCGTACCACCTGGCCAGGGCGCTCGCGCGCACTCGACGGGTCAGTGTGCTGGTGCGGACGTCCGCGGGGGTGCGCGAACGGTCCCTCCCTGGGTGCTCCATCCCAGAACCTCTCGACTACGTGCCCGGGGGGGGACACGGTGGGGGGTGTCGTGAGCGCGCCTGGGCCTCCCTGCCCAGACACGTGTCGTTCAACGCTGTGAACGAGGCGCCTGTCAGAGGGTCACGGTCGATCTCGACCGGTCTGGACCACCGGGGTGAGGCGGGCGCTCCCCCTCTGTGGACTCCGCAGCCCATCGACTGGACGACTCGGGGGGCACGGACGGCCGCTTCGGGGCACACTGGTGACACCCCCCTCCGCATCCCCCCTGACGTGCCCCCGGCATCCCCCGACGAATCGAGGTCAAGGTGCGCTTACGACGCCTGCTCTCCGGCGCGGCGAGCGTGCTCGCGCTGGCGCTGGTCGGCGCGGCCTCGACGACCCCGCTCACCCTGGCGTCGGCCGGCAGCACCGCCCTGCTGAGCAGCTCGCCCACCGACGCCTCGGTGCGGCTCGCCGACCGCCCCGCGGTGGGCGACAGCGAGGTCACCGCCGAGGTGGTGGTGGACCGCAGCAGCTCCGCGCTGCGCCAGGAGTGGATCGGGGTCGGGGCAGCGCTGACCGATGCGTCGGTCACGCACCTCGAGGGCCGCCCGGACCTGGTGTCGATGCTGTTCGGCCAGGAGCCGGGGGCGATCGGGCTGGAGTGGTTGCGCCTGCCGCTGTCCGCGACCGACATGTCCACGACCCCGTGGGCGTGGAAGTCGGGCACGCGGGGCATCCGGCCGAGCCGCCCGGCCCGCGAGGCGATCCGCTTCCTGCGCCGCGAGGTGCTGCCGGCCGCCCCGGGGCTGCAGGTGATGGCCTCGGCCTGGACCGCGCCACCGGCGTACAAGACCAACCGGTCGTGGTTCGGTGGCCGGCTGCGCGGGGACCGGGTGAAGAAGTACGCGCGGCTCCTGGTCGGTCAGGCGCGCTGGCTGACCTCGCACGGCGTGCCGCTGGGGTCGATCAGCCTGGGCAACGAGCCCGGCCACGTCTCCGACTACCCCACGATGGCCATCGGCGACCGGCAGCTGACGCGCCTCGCCCGCCGGGTCGCCGCACCGCTCGACAGCCTCGGGGTCGAGCTGTGGGGGCTGGACCACAACTGGGCCGACCTCCCGCGCCTGGACGCCACCGGCACCGCCGGGCTCGATGCGATCGCGCTGCACTGCTACGAGGGAGCGCCCGGCCAGGCCGCCGGGCTGGGACTGCCCTGGCTGGTCACCGAGTGCACCGGCACCGACGACGGTCCGATCAGCACCTTCGCCTGGGACTCCAAGAACCTCGTCGTCGACGCGGTCGCGGCCGGATCGACCGGCCTGCTCATGTGGAACCTCGCGCTCAGCCCCGGCTGGCGCGGGGCCTTCGGCGGGTGCTGGACCTGCCGCGGGCTCGTGACCGTCGACGGGGGGACCGTGCGGCGCGAGCCGGAGTTCTTCGCCCTCGCGCACCTGCGCCGCGCCGCTCCCGCCGGCTCGCTCGCCGCACCGGTCACGACCACCGGGCCGCTGCTCGCCACCGGGTTCGCGGGCGGCCCCGCCGGCGCCGGCCGGGTGGGCGTCTACGGCTTCAACACCTCCGACCAGACCCAGACGCTCCGGGTCCGCACCAGCGACGGCGCGCTCGCCTCGGTCCACGAGGTCGGGCCCTACGAGATCTTCTCGTGGGTCGGGCAGGGCTGACCCACCACCGCGGCCGGGGCCCCACCGGCCCGCTGACCGGCCCGCCGACCGCCCACAGGCCTGTGCTGTGCCGCGCCCTCCACCGCGGTGCCGACCCGTCGTTTCGGGGCCGTCCTCCCGGGCAGGGAGTCCGCACCTGACCCGACACGCGGCCACCCGGCCGACCCGGAGGCACCGATGCCAGGAGACCCCGGCGCGATCCGCGCCCTCGCCCACCGGCTGCGCACGCAGGCCGAGGACGTACGCCGCGAGGCCGACCGGCTCGTCGCCCGCCTCGACTCCACGCCGTGGACCGGCCGCGCCGCCGATGCCGCACGGACCCGTGGCCGGGAGCGGGCCGGCGCGCTGCGCCGCACGGCCGCCCTCCACGACGACGCCGCCGACGCCCTGGACCGGCACGCCCGCGAGGTCGAGCGACGCCAGGAGCTGATCGCCCGCGTGGAGCGGGTGGTGACGGGGCTGGTGGCCGAGGCCGCGGATCGTCTGGTCGACGGGGCGGTGGGCCCGCCGCTGCCGCTCCCCGGCTCGCGGGACTGGCTCGACGTCGACGTGCACGCGGTGGCGGAGTCGCTCGGGCTGGCGGCATGACCGCGGACAGCCCCGGGGCGGACAGCTCGATCGTGGAGGTGACCGGCGGGGCGGCGGGGGTCGCCGCCTCCTACGCCGCCCTCCTGGCCCTGGCCGCGGTCTTCGACGAGGCCGCCGGACAGATGCGCGGCTGGGCGGCCGAGGGGGCCCGCACCCTGCTCGACCCGCAGCTGCTGGCGTCGGCGCTGCTGTCGCCGGGGACCTTCGCCGAGGCGGAGGCCGCGGTGCTCGTCGCCACCACCGGCCCCGACGGCGTCGGCGTCGAGTCGCTGGGCTGGGAGGTCGACGCCCAGGCCCTACGGCTGCTGGTCGGCGTCCTGGAGGCGGCCGACGCAGGCGCTGCCGAGGCCGTGGCCGCGGTGGAGCACCAGGTGGGTCGCACCGTCGGGTGGACGCTCGGCGCCACCGCTCCCGCTGCCCTCCCGGCCGCGGCGCTCGTGGCCGGGAGGATCGCCCTGACGGTGCCCGACCTCCCCGCCCGGGCCGCACCCCTCGTCGAGACGTGGCTCACCGAGCACCCCCAGGAGGTCGAGCACCTCGTCGCCGGCGGCGGCGGGTTCCTCGAGGGACTGTGGGACGGGCTGACGCCGGGCGCACCGGGAGGGCCGCTCGGGCTGCCCCTCGACCTCGCCGACGCCGGAGCGGCCGCCGGCCTGCTGGCCCGGCTCTACCCCGGGCGCCCCGCCCGCACGACCCTCCTGCCGGGCGTCCGGGTCGAGTCGTCGACCACCGCGCCCCGCTCCGTCGCCGACCTCGTCGACCACGCCCGCCAGCTCAGCGAGCTCAGCGACCCCGACCACCCGGAGCTCAACGGCACCCTGGAGCTGCAGACGCTCACCGGTCCCGGCGGCGACACCCGCCACGTGCTCCTCCTGCCCGGCACCGACGACATAACTACGCTTCGACAGCGCCAATGAACGTTAGAATCCTTCAGTGTTGAAGGAAACATCGCCTCGTGTCGCCATCTACTGCCGCATTAGTCGCGACCCAACCGGTCTGCGCGACAAGGTGCAGGCGCAGGAGAAGGCCTGCCGAGATTGGGCGGCGGAGCGGAAATTCACCCTCATCGGCGACCCATCCGTGGCTCGGCCAGGCGGAGAGCCCGCCGCCTTCATAGACAATCACGCCTCGGCGCTGTGGGGAGCACGCCCTAAGTGGCAGCAACTGTTGGCCTTGGCTGCCACTGGCCAACTGGACGGCATAGTGGTCTGGCATACAGACCGGCTCTACCGGCGGACCCGCGACCTTGAGAGCCTCATTGAGACGCTCGACGCGCACCGACTGCAGGTCTACACGGTGGCTCATGACGTCCCGCTCGACCTGTCCTCACCCACGGGCAGGATGGTCGCGCGGCAACTTGCGGTAGTCGCCCAGTACGAGGGCGAGCACTCTGGTGAGAGACGTGAAGTCGCCAATCAGCGGCGCTTCGATGACGGGCGACCCCACGTCGGTCGGCGCTGGTTCGGCTATCTCCCAGGCAACCATGAGCTCCACCCAAGCGAAGCAGATCTGTTGCGCGAGGTCGCTAAGCAGCTACTCGCGCCGAGGGGAGAGCGTTGGAGCCTCGCCCAAGCGGCGCGTTGGCTGTCCGAACAGGAGGGCATGGCGGACTGGCGCGAGGGGCGACCGGACGGCTATCGCGTCGCACCCCAGACATTGCGGGGTTGGCTGATCAATCCTCGCTATGCCGGCGTTCTGATGCGCACGGACATGAAGACCCGCCGCGCAACCAGCACCTTCCGAGGGCACCCGCCGGAAGCGCAGGTGCGGAAGGGAAAGTGGGAGCCGCTGTTCAGCGAGAGTGAGCACAAGCGCTTGAAGCAGCTACTTGAGGACCCGAAGCGACAGTCGCCGGGCGCCAAAGGCAAGTCGCTGCTGGCCGGCCTCATCAGGTGCAGCAACGAAGGCTGCGAGGCCTTCCTGCATGCGGCGTCGACCACCTACCGATGCAACCGCAAGTCCGGCTGTGGCAATGGAACCGTCAGCCGCGCCGCCGTGGAGGCCCATGTGCTCGACGCGGTCGTCGCCGTCATAGCGGATCCGACACTCGTTCTGCGGCGCAGCGAAAAGCCGGAGGATGCGGAGCGGCGCAGGTTGCTGACCCTGGAGATAGCTGAGGTGGAACAGAGGCTCCGCGATGAGCCCAGCGAGTTGATTCGAAGGGGCGTGCCGACCGACGGCGTCTTGATGGCAGTAGACGCGCTCAACACAAGGCTGTCGCTCTGCCGTGAGGAACTGGCGCAATTGCCGGACGCGAGCACTACTCAACGAGTTCCACCGGCGATCACCGAGGAGGCATTCCGGGCAGCACCGGTCGAGATGCAAGCGCCGGTGGTGAGGCACCTCGTCCGCGAGGTTCTGCTCCGCCCCTATCGCAACACCGGCAACCGTTTCGATGAGAGCCGCGTGGAGATCTGGTGGCATGGCGGCGAGCGGCCCGACCTAGGCAAGCACGCAGCTCCGGTCGTTGGGCTACGCCGGGCGCGCCGTAGCCGAGTGCCTCGAGTCACCCGGGACGGCGAGGTCGTGAAGCAGCTCTACAGCCGCCCTCGCCCTGCGGGCTATAGGAAGTAGCGCATCGAGGGGGACTGCAGTCCTGCCTTGCAGGATCATGCCGAGGATCAGCCGTCCGGAAGTCCGCTCCTGCCCGCGTCCCGGTCGCGCTCGTCCCGGTCCCGCCGCATCCGCTCCCGCGTCTTCTCGTAGTCACGCATCGTCGGGGACGGGCCGCGGAAGCCTCCGCCGGTGTAGGCGATGCCGCTGGTCGGGCTGCTGTCGTATCCCCACCCGGATGGCCGCTTGGAGCCGGTCTTGCCGACCTTGCCGCTGCTGGATTTGCTCATCGTCCTCTCCTGTCTAGGGCGGGTGGGGCCGACTGCCACGTCGTCGGCCCCACCCTGTTCTCGGGCACCGCCAGGAACCCGAGGATCTATCGCGTGGTCCGGGCTCGGATCACGCCGGTGGCTCGCTCGCCGGCCGCGTTGGTCAGCTCGTACCGCACCTTGACCGTGCTGCCGGGCCGGTGCGACAGCAGCTTGAGCGGCTCTTCACAATCCGGGGTGTAGTTGGGGTCTGAAGCCGCCGGTCTCGAGGAGGCTTCTGGCGATGTAGTTGGTCAGGTTGCGGAACCCGAGTGCTGA
>Ga0208700_1000093_pt1 | contig 33664 bp, 29 predicted proteins | sample DeeseametaMP2016_FD_184179 | JGI IMG/M metagenome (GOLD analysis project Ga0208700, IMG submission 184179) | Marine microbial communities from the Deep Pacific Ocean - MP2016 (SPAdes) | ecosystem: Environmental > Aquatic > Marine > Oceanic | place: East of Hawaii, North Pacific Ocean | collected... | reverse complement strand
TAAAGTTTGCAACAATTGCTACCCAGCCCTATTACGATTATTTCCATTTTGCTGTTGCTATTGATCCAAACTTTTTATCGAATTTAAATTTCTATACAGTGTATACATCACCTAGTGAAGGGGTTATTGGTTCGTTTTACTGGCAGGAAGGAGCCTTAAATTCAGTTTCAACTTCAGAAGTTGCTTATGATCAATATTTCTGGCAGGTTGTTGCTGTGGATGGGGACACTGTATCCGTATGGGCCCTTCCTGATACAGCCGAATATATACCAGATGAACCTGATTATATGTTTAGTATCGATAATGTTACAGATATTGTTGAACCTATGGAAACTCTAATATTAATTGGGCATTCAAGTTCTGATTCATCTACAGTTCATATTGATCAAGTTTATTATAGTACACTTGATGATTTTGATGATAGTGAATTTGAATACGCCGGATCCTTTGGAGAAAGTGATTACTATTTTTCAAATGTTGATACAACCTGGTATGAAGCTGATAATATGAGTGATAATGCAGGCGGACACTTGGTCACTATTTCATCTGAGGAAGAAAATGATTTTATTTATTCCTTAATACAACAAACCGGAAATAATAGTTGGATTGGCTTTAGTGATATAGCAACGGAAGGAGATTGGGTATGGACCACTGGAGAAGATGTAGTTTATACTAATTGGGCAGCAGGGGAACCCAATGATCTAAATGGCGAAGATTGTGCGGAAATGTTTATGAATGGCACCTGGAATGACAATCAGTGTGATTGGGATAGAGCGTTTATTATGGAAGTTGATAACTATATTGACTTGGAATTTAGCAATTTCACCATCGAATTAAATGGTGAGGAAAGTGCAGAATTAGCAGCAGGTAGCCCCCTTGTAGTTACAATCACTTTTGATTCTGCAGCAGCAGAACCCAACGCCGGTTTGATGCATATATTTTATGATATAAACATGAATGGCGAGTTAAACGACGATGATTTTATTGTTGTGGGAGATATTATAATAGTAGATAACGATGAGTTTGATGAAAACCCGGCAGTTGGTATTGTGCAAGCTACATTCGATCCGAATGATCCTTGGGATGATGATCAAGGTATTTTATTTTGGCTGACTATGCAAAATACAACCTGGTTTTTTGCGGGTTTAGATTTTGATAATGGTGGATATTATGATGTTGCAACTTTGGATGTAACTGGTTGGAACCCACCTGGAATGGGGGCCTCTATATCGGGTAGTGTAGATCCTGCTACTCCTAACTTATTGACTTGGGCCTGGGGGCCAGATACTTATTATTATCCTCATGCCGCTATGACCGATGCTAATGGTGTATATGAGATGGATACTGATGTAGGACAATATGATGTTTATATGTGGGATATCTTTGGACAGCTAGGTCCCAATGTGGTCATAACTCCTAATTATCAGTGGGTTGATGCAACTGGTGGTGTAACTGATGTTGATTTTGAGTTACTTGAATTGACCACTATGGTTTATGGTGTGGTCGCAGATGAAAATGGTAATCCAGTGATGGATGTGGGCATAAACTTTTGGAATGATTCATTAGGGATATATTCATATGGCTGGACAGGTGAAGACGGTTATTATGAAACATGGGTATTAGGTGATGATTATTACTATGTTAATGCTTATGCGACTGGATATTATGATTTCTACGCAGATTCAGTTTATATAGATGATAGAGACGATGTTCAGTATAATATAACATTGGAAAGTTACGGAGATGTTAATTCAGTAATTCATGGTTATGTCTACGATATGTATGGTCAGGGTATACCCTATGCCAGTGTAGATGCTTGGTCTGATGAAATAGCTTATGGCGTTTATACTCAAACGGACGATTATGGTTGGTATTCTCTGGAAGTCATAGGTGGTTACGATTATTATGTAAGTGCTTGGGCTGAGGGGTTAGAATACTATACTGAGTTTGTATATGTCGAAGAAAACGGAGAAATTTGGATAGATTTTTATCTCTATGACCCGTGGTATGAAGAACCACCAATAATTGTTTACGCAGGAGACGTACCCAATGATCAGGGTCGTCAGATGCGTCTGGTCTGGTATCCTGGTCAACCTGGATATTGGAATTATTTCACACAATATTCGATTTGGCGCCTGGTTCCGGAAGCTCCAGAAGAATTATGGGATTACGTTACAACTGTACCCTGGTGGGGTATGGGACTGTATAGCACAGTAGTGCCAACATTAGGTGATTCTACTGCTGCTGGAATTTATTGGAGCACGTTTATGGTTACAGCCCACACAGAAGATCCCAATTATTTCCTTGATTCTTGGCCAGCTATTGGTTATTCCATTGATAATTTACCACCGGGTGTTCCCACTGGATTTGCGGCTGCTATTGGAGCGTCAGGAGTTGAATTAGTTTGGGATATAAGTAGTGATGAAGATTTTCAATACTTTAGATTGGATAAATCAACTGATGGAAATTTCAGCAATTATCAATCAATCGAGACTATCAATACAACTTATCTAGATACAGAATATGAGGTTGGCGTTACACTCTATTATCGCATATCTGCCTTAGATCATTCTGGTAATATGGGTGAATTTTCACCAACGGTTGATATAACAGTGCTGTGGGCTGATCTTGAGAATGCTATGCCGAGTGAATATACCATTCATCAAAACTATCCTAATCCATTCAACCCCTCTACAACGCTTCGTTATGCTTTGCCAGAGCAAAGTGATGTAAAGATTGCAGTTTATGATATGATTGGTAGAAAGGTTAGGACTCTAGTTAACGATTCTCAGGATGCAGGCTACAAGTCAGTGATCTGGGACGCTACTAATGACTATGGTGAACGAGTGGGTGCTGGAATCTATCTTTACCAGATACAGGCAGGTGCGTTTGTACAGACCAGGAAGATGGTGTTGTTGAAATAATTGGTTAGTTTGTCCGGACCCAGCGGATAGCATACGTTCTATACTCTACTTCAGCGGTTGGAGATTTTTGAATCACGATCTTGAAATTGGCAGTTTGTCCAGGGTCAATTGATGTATCACTGATAACACCTGATTTATAGGTTATCATGGCGCCATTCACAAAAGCTGAATCTTTGGCCACTAATTGAGTCGTAGGAGACCAGAGCTTTGCTTCTGTTCGCACAAAGTCTGCTCGAATTTCACCAGTATTAATTACTGTACCGACAATTTCTTCGCGATCTGGATATGCGTTCACAAAAGGATCTCCGACCAATTCAACCTTAGGGCCAGGGGGGCGTTCCTGCTGTACTGAAATCACTTTATCTTTTGTAATTACCAACCGTCCAATTGTAGTCTGGATAAATAATTCATCTGCATTTTCATCAATTATTTCTCCTAAAACGACGGTACCATTTGTCAGTTCAATACGATGCTGCATATTAGGAACTTTAATTAGGTTTATAATATCCTCGTCCACTGTGGGCATACTCTGAAATTTTTGGATAACTTTTACTATGGCTCTCAGTGAATCTATCTGGTTTTGCAATTGCTTGAAATCCGAATCGTAGTTGAAAAAGGGCTTACCAAGAGGAAGAATAGCAAGTGTATCTCTATCGTCTCGTAATTCTGGTATGGGGATCAATGTGGTATCCGGTACAGTTAATGCTGCTGTATCCTCTTCCACAATTTCAAATGGATCTTCAATCTGGTCTGCAGTGGTAATATCCTGCGCCGAGCCAAATTGAATCAGCAAAATGATTGCAATTATTCTATGGTACAATGTATTGACTTTCTTTCATATGGGCGGTAAATGCTAATCGACGTATCTCTTCATGATACACATCCTGTTTACCCAACCTACCGACCATTTGAACAATAGAACCATGTAGTGTATAGTTTTTTGCATCTGCTAATAGCGGAAGAAATCTTGGAATTACATTTGGATTTTTTAATCCTCCTAGGCTTTCAATAGCTTTTTTTCTTAAATCAAGGGGCAGATCATCAGTAAGACCAATTTGGATGATAGCTTTAAATACTTGCGGGTCGTCGAAATTCCCCAGTGCTTCTAGTAGAGTATTCAAGAGACTGTAATATTCGTTGCGCCCCATATTATATGTATTTATTAGAGCCAGAATAAGGTTCTCCTGTTTCACACCGCGCATAGTATTCAAAGCAAATTCCCGCACTTCTAAATTGGTGGCGGGGTCATTTAACAATTCGGCAAATGCATTAGCCACATCAGCAGGGTTTTTTTTACCGAGAATTTCTATTGCACGGTTTCGCACACCGATTTTTAAAACAGGATTTTTAGCAATACTTACTAGTATTGGAACTACTTCTTCTGTTCCAATTGCCCCCAATGTTTCGGCTAATAGTTGATCAGTCCGTTCAACATTAGCGTGAGCGATCTCATAAAGATCAAGTAAAGCCAATACTTGGTCTTCCACACGGATTTTATTCAGGCTTCTTACCAGTGTCATGTGGAGACTATTAGTCTTTAGTTCAATATTTTCCATGCCCTGGATCATAGCCTCCGCTGCCTTAGGATTTTCTCTGAATTTTGCTAGCAGTTTTATGGATTCCTCCATGAAAGTTATGTCTAATGCTTCTCCTCCTGAAACCATTTGGGCAATCGCATTGAGTGCCGTAGGATGTTGTGAGTCTCCAAGTACTCTACCAGCTTCGATACGTGCCTCGAAGGGAAGGCTGCTATCATTATATATTGAAATCAACTCTTCAAGAGCCTGAATCCTACCATCTTCGTAAGCAATCCGTAATTTATCGATTAATTCAAAAGTCACTCTGGGAGCTTCTTCTTTTTTTCCAGGGAAAATTTTCTTGATAAGTGAACAACTATTAAGGGTGAAGGATAGCAACACTAGCAGGATTAATCCCTTACTATTCTTCATGCTCGCTCCATTTTTCGAGTGTGAGGTCAGTACCATCAAAATAGCCATATGTAAAAAATGTTAGCCAGTCCCCAAGAATAATCAGTTTTCCATTTTCAACTGACTGATCAATAGCCTGATGGTAATGCCCTAAAACAAGATAATCAAATCCTTGCCGAACTTTTTCCCTCGCAAGTTCAGTCATTTCATCTAGTACGCGCTGATTATATTCATCTGAATGATCATAGTGTTTTCCGCGCTTAGAAATCCAGCTGGCAATCTTGAACCCGAAGTTCGGGTGAATCCAACGGTAAGCCCAAATAAACAATCGACTGTGAATTATACGCTTCAATAATCTGTATCCATGGTCCCAAGAAAGGTGGCCATCACCATGGGAAATGTAGAATTTTTTACCATTTAATTCCAGCGTTACATCGTTTTCATATGTTTGTGTTGTCAAATGTTTTTTAATAAAATCCATAACCCAGAAATCATGATTCCCAAGTATATAATGAATTTCAATGCCAGAATTTTTCAAGGTATATAGTTGATTGTATATGGGGAAATAGCCTTTTGGAATTACATCCTTGTATTCAAAATAATAATCGAATAAGTCACCATTGATAAACAGCGTTCCACCGGTATGGTGTATATGATCAAGAAAACGATAAAGGTGTTTTTGATGATCTGTTTCGCCATCGGACCACTGATCCATAAGATGTACGTCTGAAATAAAATAGACCGGCAGTTGCATACCATTTGAAACTAAACTGTAAGATTTAGGATAAGTAATCAAATTCAATTTATCTTCTTTTTAACATTAATGTATTAATATTGTCCAAATTTTCGAACTTGTAGAGTAAATTATAATACAGTTATTATGTTTAGGTTAATTATAGTTATTATGATCCTCGCTTGTCAGCTAGCTGTAGGTCAATCATTCGGAAAAAATAAGGTCCAGTATAGAAATTTTAATTGGTCTTTTATCACAACTCCTCATTTTGATATCTATTATTATGGTAATGGTCTCAATCTAGCACAGTTTACTGCTGAAAAAGGTGAAGAAGCTTATGAGCAGATATCGAAGCACCTGCGCTGGACGTTACGAAAACGTGTACCAATAATTATTTATCACTCACATAATGATTTCCAGCAAACAAATGTTATTTTACCATACATGCGAGAAGGAATTGGTGGCGTTACCGAGTTATTCAAGAACCGTGTAGTTATTCCCTTTGAAGGTGACTACCACCAGTTTCGTCATGTAATTCATCATGAACTAGTCCATGCTGTAATAAATGACATGGTTTATGGTTCTGCGCAGAACGTATACTCTGGTAGAGTAAGGTTGCGCGTTCCGCTGTGGGCCAATGAAGGATTGGCAGAATATCTTTCTATGAACTGGGATACACAGGCAGATATGATTTTACGTGATCTAGCAATTCATGAGGAAATGCCTACAGTAGAGCAGTTGGAATCTTTTCTTGCGTATAAGGGGGGGCAATCAGTCTGGCGATTCATTGCCGAAAAATATGGACGGGAAAAAATCGGTGAAGTATTCACCGCAATGAAATTCACCCAAAGTGCGGAGAAAGGCTTTGAAAAAGCAATAGGAATGGATTACAAGGGGCTGACAAAACAGTGGCATAAATACTTGAAAAAAGAATATTGGCCAGATATAAATGGTCGTGAAGAAATCGAAGATATCGCTGTCAGATTGACGGACCATAAAGAAAAAAATAATTATTATAACATATCACCGGCGATTTCACCTGACGGCAGTAAGATTGCTGTTCTAGAAGACAAATCAGGGTTTGCTAACATTTTCCTTATTGACGCAGCGGATGGGAAAAATATTCGCAGGCTGGTTAAAGGGAATCGATCCATGGATTTTGAAGAATTAAAATGGCTGCAACCCGGTATATCATGGTCTCCAGATAGTAGAAAAATAGTCATTGCAGCAAAGGCTGGCTCACAGGACGCATTGTATTTGATTGATGCAAAAAAACCGCGCAATAAGAAAAAACTTACCTTTGATTTGGATGGTATTTTTTCAGCAGCTTGGAGTCCGAATGGGCGGCAGATAGCATTTGTCGGTAATAAGGCAAATGCCAGTGATATATATCTTTATGACCTGGAAAATAAAACACTTATTAATCTGACAAATGATATCTATTCAGATTCAGAACCAGTATGGAGTTCCGATGGTACTAATATTGCCTATGTTTCCAGTCGTAATAAAAGCGAAAACAATTTAGCTGATCCCGATTTACCTGTATTCGAAATAATGCATTTTCAGACTGACATTTTTATTTTCGATATTTTAAATAATTCTTTCCAAAGAATCACGGATACTGATGCCAATGAAAATTATCCTGTCTGGGCAAAGACGGATAATGTGCTGTTTTATACATCTGACGAAAGCGGTATATCAAATCTATACAGACATGGTATGAATGACGATAAGGTTGAACCACTAACTAACATACTTACCGGTTTATTCCAAATTAGTCTTTCAGATGATGATGAAGTCATGGTATTTGCAGGATATTCAGATAATGGTTGGGATATCTTTCGTTTAGCAAACCCAATGGATATGAATGTTATTGAGATCAATTCAACACAATTCATCAAAACCAGAAAATCGGGAGATGAATTTCTGGTAGATTTCCGTCGCAACAAATCAACCGGTATTAACACTAATCGAAATTCAGGAAGAGATTATTCCAATTATATTTTTGCGCCGGAGTACAAGAATTATAACCAAAATACTAATGTATCAGAACCTGATTCAGGTATGTTCGTAGTGGCCGATTCACTTATTTCAGCAGATGGAGATTATGTACCGCAGCCTTATAAGACTAGATTAACCATGGACATGGTCTTTGGTTATGCCAGTTATAGTAGCTTTTTTGGTCCCCAAGGGATGACGCAATTCGCTTTCAGTGACGTTTTGGGTGACCATCAAATATCTCTGGGAACCGAATTAGTCATAAGTCTGGATAAGAGTGATTATTATTTTACTTATGCCTATTTAAAGAATCGCGCGGATTATTTTTTCGCAATTTTTCACCAGGCTGATGGGTACCATGATTATTATGGCAATCTTTATCGATTGCGGTATTATGGTACACAGGGATTGATATCCTACCCCTTTAATAGATTTAATAGATTTGATGCAGGTCTATCGTATAATAAGATTGACTATCGGTTATTTCAGCAGGATGTTATTACAAGACAATATTTTGAAACCGCAGGAGAAGCTGCTGATGTTATGATGCTAACATCGAGTTATATATTTGATAATACCGTATACGGGTACACAGGCCCTATAGATGGTGTTCGCTATAATACCACATTGAGAATTAGTCCCGGGATGGGTGCAAGCGAATTGAAATTCCAGACCATAAAGTTTGATATAAGGAAATACTATATGTTTAGCAGGTTCACGAGTTTGGCTGGTAGAATAACGTTTGGTAAAAGTTTTGGTCCTGATCCGCAAAAATTTATACTAGGCGGCTTACAGAATTGGATCGGTGGGCGAGGCGAGACATTTGGACGCAAAGATAATAGTCAATTCCGTAGTCAGCCAATTGACACCAGTAATACATCAATGCTGACTGATATTTATCTATCAGACTTTGTATTTCCTATGCGTGGTTATCGTTTTTTTGAAAGGACTGGAAGTAATGTTGCACTTATGAATCTGGAATTCAGATTTCCTTTGCTATTTGCTTTTGGTATACCTAATAAATTTGTTTTTAGCAACTTTGGCAGCTATCTATTCCTTGATGTGGGCGCTGCCTGGGATCATTTAGATGAATTCAAGGAAGTAGGCAATATGCGTCAGAAATATGGTGATTATACACTACCTGACGGTATAAACCCCGTCATAGCTGGATTTGGTGTCGGTGTGAAAATCAATTTAGTCTATTTTTTATTAAGGATTGACACAGCATGGGATGTTAATCCTGCCGGTTATTCCAAACCGCAGTATTATTTTTCCATCGGCACAGACTGGTAAACCCCCTTAGTTCTTGACAATCCATTCGGTCGGGGTCAATTTCCCAGCCGATCATGGCGAAATCTAAAGTTAGAATAGTATTTCTTTGTTCTTCTTGTGGTGATGAGTTTGCTAAATGGCATGGGCAGTGTCCATCCTGCAGTGAATGGGGCACGCTAAGTGAATATAAAGTAAATACCAAATCACGAGCACGATCTAACGGTCGAACGCGGGCCACAACAAAGCTGATAGATTTACTGGAAAAAGGCGAAATCAAAAGAAATAAAACTGGGATACCTGAAGTAGATCGTGTTTTAGGCGGCGGTTTTTTACCTGGATCCATGATATTGCTTGGTGGCAGTCCAGGGGTTGGAAAATCCACGCTGGCACTACAAATAATACCTGGTTTAGAAAGTAATGTATTATATGTGTCTGCTGAAGAAAGTGAAGATCAATTGGCCTTACGAGCGAAACGCTTAGGAATAGATTCAAATATGATCCAACTATCAAGTGAGAATAATGCCCAAGTTATTTTGGATCAGGTCGCACACATCAAACCACAATTACTGATTTTGGATTCCATTCAGAATATATACAGCGAAAATATCGATTCGATCCCTGGTTCTCCTAGCCAAATTAGAGAATGCGGTCAACTATTTTTAACATTGGCAAAGCAAAATGGTGTATCCGTAATTGTAATAGGACATGTTACCAAAGAAGGTATAATTGCCGGGCCAAAAATGCTGGAGCATATGGTAGATACTGTATTATATCTAGAAGGTGACGCGCATTTAGACCATCGAGTTTTACGATCAGTAAAGAATCGTTTTGGAACTACAAATGAAGTAGGGATTTTCCAAATGAATGAACGGGGATTAGAGGAAGTATCTAATCCATCTGAACTATTTCTTGCTGAGCGGGCAACAGAAGTTCCTGGATCAGCTGTATTTCCTGCTCTGGAAGGGACCAGACCTATACTGGTAGAAGTACAAGCATTGGTATCGAACGCAAATTTTGGTACACCGCAACGTAATGCCAATGGTATTGATTATAAAAGGTTATCCATGCTTTTAGCCGTTTTGGAAAAGAGACTAGGGATGGTAATGGGTACAAAGGATGTATTTGTAAACCTGGTTGGCGGTCTTCGTATCAGTGATCCTACAGCAGATCTTGCAGTGATCGCAGCACTTGGCTCTAGCGCGAAAGACAGTGTCATCCCTCAAAACACAGTATTAGTCGGGGAAGTGGGTCTAGCTGGTGAAGTACGGTCAGTGGCAAAACTGGATAAACGAGTAGCAGAAACTGAAGCTTTGGGATTTAAGCGGATCATTGTGCCGAAATCCAGCCTAAAGCGATTCAAGAAATCCAGCACTAAAATAAAAGTACTTGGTGTCTCTTCCGTACGGGAATTATTTGGTTACTTATTCTGACAGTTGAATTTTTCTATCACATCAACTGGTCCTAATTCTTCTGCTCGAACTGGTACACTGAAGACAGATCATTCCCAAATAGATACACCTGTTTTTATACCCATAGGTACCAGTGGTGCTGTAAAAACATTACTACCGCAGGAACTCTATGATGTAAACACAACTATTATTTTAAGTAATACTTATCACTTATTTCTACGCCCAGGTCATGATCTTATCCACAGAATTGGCGGTTTACACAAATTCATGAATTGGGGGAAGTCAATTCTAACGGATAGCGGGGGATTCCAGGTATATTCTTTAGCAAAATTGAATAAAATATCAGATGAGGGTGTAAAATTTCAATCTCATATTGATGGTAGCAGTCATTTTTTAACTCCTGAAATTTCGATGGAGATTCAGCGTTCATTAGGAGCGGATATTATCATGGCATTTGATGTTTGCCCGCCAGGGGAGGCAACGAAGGAGACGGTAAAATCAGCTGTAGATCAAACAACAAAATGGATCAAACGTTGTAAAGATTATTTGGATAGTTCGGAAGTACCATATGATTGGAATCAGACTTTGTTCCCCATAATACAAGGCGGTATATACCCTGAATTGCGTAAAAATAGTGTTGAGGAAATGGTGCCTTACAGTACTTGCGGTATTGGTATTGGTGGCCTGGCAGTAGGAGAGGATAAAATGGCCATGTTTGAGAATATTGCTATGTTGGATGAATTGTTGCCAGAGGATCAACCACGTTATCTTATGGGTGTAGGTCGACCTACAGATCTTGTCCGTGCTGTACAGAATGGCATGGACATGTTTGACTGTGTCTTACCTACTCGGAATGGCCGTAATGGTCAACTGTTTACATCCCAAGGTGTAATAAATATTCAAAATTCCCGCTATCTGGATGATTTCAGTTGTGTCGATAAAGAATGCAATTGTCATTTGTGCAATGATTACACAAAAGCGTACCTGCGCCATTTATTTAACATTAATGAAATGTTGGGTTTGCGATTAGCTTCAATGCACAACATCACATATTATATGCTGTTAATGGAAACTATTCGGAAAAAAATCAATGAGGGTGAATTTTCAAAATGGTCAGTAAATTATTTAAACAAATATTCACATGACCAAAGGATGTAATGATGCCAAATATTGAAATAAGAGTTATCGATGCATACGTATATCGTACTACATCTGCAGGTTTACTATTTTTGGTTTTAAAGCGGGCTAAGACCAAAATGTATGAACATATTTGGCAGGGCGTAGCTGGTAAGATTGAGGATGGAGAAACATCCTGGGAAGCTGCCACCCGCGAATTAAAAGAAGAAACAGGTTTAACACCCTTAAAGATGTTTGTCGCTGATCATGTCAGTAAGTTTTATGAAACAAATGGTGACCGAATCAATCTTGTACCTGTTTTTGGAATTGAAGTAGATTCAAATAGCGTGAAAATATCCCAAGAGCATTGTGATTATAAATGGGTAGACTTGAATGGAGCGCTGGATTTGCTAGTATGGCGTGGACAGAAAGAAGCGATCCAGGTTGTCCATGATATGGTGGTTAGTAATGATGATCGAATGCGTTGGTCAGAAGTGACATTTTAAGGAGAAGAAACTATGTTAGATGTTGGAGTAAAGGCGCCGAGCTTTACATTACCAGATGGTGATGGGACCGAAATATCACTCGATAATTTTAGAGGGAAAAAAGTAGTACTTTGGTTTTTCCCAAAAGCAAATACGCCTGGCTGAACTACCGAAGGCCAGGGATTCCGGGATGAACTCCTTAAATTTGAAGAAAAAAATGCAGTAATTATAGGTATGAGCGCTGATACACCGAATAAGCAAAAAAAGTTTTGCGAAAAACAGAGCTTTGAATTCCCCATGCTTTGTGATGAAAGGAAAAAAACTCTGCAAGCTTATGGGGTATGGGGAAAGAAAAAATTCATGGGTCGTGAGTATGAAGGCATTTTTCGAAATACCTATATCATTGATGAAAAGGGTATTATCGAAAAGGCCTATAAAAAAGTCAATGTTAAATCACATGCCCAGGATATTCTAGCGGATCTTCAATAATTAATTATTAAGATCCTTTACTTGGAACAAATTGGCTGAGTACATGGTAAAAAACTTTAACAACCTTTCATAATATCACCAGGAGAGAAACAATGAATAAAATCATAATTATCAGTCTTACTTCAATTATTTTGTTTAGTTGCGCTGCGAATAAACCAGATGATAGCGATAATCTCACACTGGGGACAGTTCAAACCAAAATATTCAAGGGCCAAAGTCAATCAGCAGTAATGGATGCACTGGGTTCGCCTAATATTGTTACTAAAGATGCGCAGGGCAGAGAAGTATGGACCTACGACCGGATATCTCGTGATAATGAAGCACAATCAGGAGGATTTTGGTTTTTTTTATTTGGCAAAAGTAGTTCGGCCAGTAGCTCTTCTTCAAAATCACTTACTGTCTTAATTACATTTGATGACAACAAAAATGTGCTGGATTATACGTATCAAAGTTTAAAATATTAGATGATCCACCGTTTATTATATCCTGCGACAGTGCAAGGCAAGGTACTGCACTTCGCATTGGTAGCCTATTTAAGTATTTCAATCATCGGCTGTACTGCACCACAACCAACCGTAAAGCCCCCTACCACTATAGCGCGGGCCATGGAGACCCGCACCTTCTCTAAGGATATGAAAACAGTTTTAAAAGCAGCTATAAATGCATTGCAGGATATGGACTATACCATAAACGTACTGAATTCGGATGTGGGGCTAATCACTGCCAGCCGTACTACAGAACAAAAAAAATCAGAATTATCTCATGATGAAAATGAAGTAGAAGGACTTAGTGAAATCCAAAAAACATGTCTGATTATTTCTGCTGTTGTCATCGTCGCAATTATGTTGGGAGCAATTTTTGGAGGAGATGACGATGATAGTGGAAAGAATAGTAATGATAGATCTCCAATTCGAATAGGTGGCGGTGATAGTAAAGATGGTCCAACGGGTCCCCGAATTTACCGTTATAAGGTCACGGTTAATCTAAATGACATTGATACTGATAATACCAAGATTCGAGTAAGTGCCAGTGGTGAAATCGAGCAAGATGGGAAGATCCTTAGTACCGGCGGGATCCATGAACTCGAATTCTTCCAACAATTCTTTGCTAATATAAATAAAGCCCTTTTTCTTGAAGACCAGGGTCAATAGTTTATAATCAAACCTTACCAATAATTTTATTATGAGATTTGAAACATTTGTACTCGAACGCCAGCAGTCTATCTGGGAGAATAAAGTTGATTATAATCTATCTGAAAGCGGCGTTCATCCCGGTTCATTAAATTCGCTGTTTGACAAAAAATTTGTCGATAAGATAAATAATACCGAACTGACTTATGGTTTTACAGAGGGGTCCCTTGAACTACGAAAAGCAATTGCAAATATTTATGATAAAGCCAATCCAGATAATGTTCAGGTTTTTAATGGTTCTGCTGAAGCCAATATGGTTGCCTGTCTAACACTGCTGGAACCGGGGGATGAAATGATATATATGGTTCCTAATTATTTACAAATTCAAGGATTTGCCAGAGGGCTTGGTGTTGATGTAAAACCATTTTACTTGCACGAATCCTTAAATTGGAAACCAAAATTACATGAGATCAAGAACCTGGTCTCGAGTAAAACAAAATTGATCTGTATTTGTAATCCCAATAATCCCACTGGTGCAGTGTTGTCAAAGCATATGGTTTTTGAAATTGGTGATATGGCTCGTCAGGCAGGTGCGTGGATTCTGGCGGATGAAGTATATCGTGGTGCGGAATTATCTGGAGAAGAATGCACGTCTTTCTGGGATATTGGCTACGATAGGACGATTGTCAATTGTGGATTATCAAAAGCGTATGGTTTACCAGGCCTGAGACTGGGTTGGTCAGTTGCCAATGAAAATTATATTCAAGACGCCTGGGCAACCCATGATTATACATCCATTGCAGTTGGTAGATTAAGTGATGCCATCGCTACCCATGTACTCCAGCGAACTAACAGGAAAAAAATTCTTACTGCAACACGTACCACCTTAAGGAAGAACCTCGACCTGTTTCAGAAATGGTTGGATCACTACCCAGGTAGATTCCGGTTTATCCCCCCCGAGGCAGGTGCGATGGCATTTGTCTACTATGAATTTGATATAAACTCAACCAAACTGGTAGAAAAAGTACGGGACGAGGTGAGTGTAATGCTTGTAGCTGGAGACTGGTATGGTATGGATCGATATATCCGCTTTGGGTATGGCGCAAAACAGGATGACCTAAAAGTTGCATTGGACAGAATTGATCGAGTGTTTAATACATTATGATTACTTTTCCAGATGAAGTACAGGCTGCATACAGTCGTTCGAAAAATATAATCCGTAAGACACCTTTAGACCATTCACCATCACTAAGTAATATCATTGACGGTGATGTTTATCTAAAGCTGGATAACATTCAAAAAACAGGTTCGTTTAAATTCCGTGGCGCCATTAGTAAAATGACTTCTCTCAATAAAAAACAAAGAAAAAAAGGTGTTGTAACTGCCTCAACCGGTAATCACGGAGCCGCAGTTTCGCTTAGCATGAAAATTTTAGGCATAAATGGCAGTATAATCGTTCCACAAAATATAGCGCCCAATAAGGTAGAAAATATTAACAATCTAGGCGGCACCGTTGAGTATTTTGGCAATGATTGCCTTGAAGCAGAACAACGTGCCCAGGAAATTTCTGTGACTACGGGTGCGACATACATATCTCCTTACAACGATCCTATGATTGTAGCAGGTCAAGGTACAATGGGTGTAGAGCTAGATGAGGATCTGAGCAATATTGACGCTGTCATAGTTGCTGTTGGTGGAGGAGGCCTGATATCAGGAATAGGTGGATATTTGAAAACAGTGCAGCCAAACGTTGAAATGATCGGTTGTTCTCCAAAAAATTCCTGCGTTATGTATGAGTCCCTACAAGCAGGAACAATTTTGGATCTGCCATCAAAACCAACATTGTCTGATGGTACGGCCGGCGGAGTTGAAGAGAATTCCATTACGTTTGCAATATGTAAAGAAATTATAAATGATTTTGTTTTGTTATCAGAGAATGAAATTGCAGCTGGTATTCGTAATGGACTGGAACATCATCACCAATTGATTGAGGGGTCAGCTGGCGCAGCAATTGCAGCTTTGATGAAAAGAAAGACTGAATTAAATGGTAAAACAGTTGTCATTGTTATATGTGGAGGGAATATTAGTTCCAATACATTACGGGAAGTATTGGCATGAGAATCGTATCCCTGGATGAGATAAAGGCGGTACTTCCCAAGATAGACCTTATGCAGGAAATCGAAGCCGGGTTCAGCGCTTATTCTAATGGTGAAGTGGTAGTCCCACCTGTCGGAGAATTAACTTTTGAAGATCCTCCTGGAGATGTGCATATAAAATATGGATACATCTTGGGTGATGATGTGTATGTGATCAAAATTGCTTCCGGATTTTACCAAAACAAACTTCTTGGTTTATCAAATGGACAAGGAATGATGTTGGTGTTCGATCAAAAAAGTGGTAAACCGCTTGGTCTTTTGCAGGATGAAGGTTATCTGACCGATGTTCGTACTGCAGTGGCCGGTGCAATTTGTGCAAAGTACCTTGCTCCAAACAATATAGAAGCCATTGGAATAATTGGAACAGGTGTACAAGCACGTATGCAACTGGAATATCTGAAAAATGTAACGGATTGTCGGGCCACAATTGTATGGGGTCGCAGTGAATCAGCGCTAGATCATTATAAGACCAGCATGGCTGATTCCGGTTTTATTATTGAATCAACCATGGCAATGGATCAAGTAACAGATAACTGCAACTTGATTGTTACTTGTACTGCCAGTGAAAAACCACTAATTAGAAACAACCAGATTGAAGGAAAAATTCACATTACTGCAATGGGTTCTGATACTCCTAATAAACAAGAACTGGATTCTAATGTATTATCTAAAGCGGACTTGGTTATTGCAGATAGCAGATCACAGTGCGAAGTTCGCGGCGAAATTCATCATGCAATAAGAAACAAAAAAGTATCCATGGATTCTATCGCAGAACTGGGCGAGATTATCAATGGGAATCGGCAAGGAAGGACAAAAAGTTCTGAGCTTACAGTAGCAGATCTGACTGGTGTAGCAGTGCAGGATATACAGATATCAAAGGCGGTATTAAAATATATTTAACCTGTTAATTATTGAGCATAGTGAAATATCAATATTTTATCTTTTTCATCGGATCTTTATTTACCTGCAATATTTATGGTGATGATATGGCCCTGGAATATGTTGATATAGCTGGTGTTCAGTTCAAGGTAATAAAAAATGGTGAATCTAATCGACGCTTTATATGGATTCATGGTGATGAAAAAACTGCTGCAATGCTACTAAAACGTCATTTGAAAGATAACTATGGCACAGCCTTTCTTATCGAGAATAGTGAGCGGGAAGTTTTTATTAATGGTTATGTGATGGATCCTAATCGAATTTTCTCACAAGCAGGAGCGGAGAAAAATTTAATTAAATTGAATGGGATAATTTCAAAATCGGCTGTTGATCAAACGGTCGATTTAATCGCTAATGATAAAGAAAAGTTTTTTGATAAAATCACACCTCCAAATGGAGGGTTATTAATTGCTTTACATAACAATCTTCGTAATTATTCTATAGATGAAGAAATACCTTTTAGCACGGAGGTATCACTGAAAAATGGAAAGCATCCCCATCACCATAATATTTTTATATGTACTAATCGGGATGATTATAATTTATTGTCAAGATCACCCTATAATGTTGTTTTACAAGAAACACAGCCTGAGGAAGATGATGGCTCATTATCTTGGTTTGCAGCTCGTAAAGGCGTACGCTTTATAAATATCGAGACGCGCTTAGGACATCTAAGTATCCAAACAAAAATGCTGCAATATGTTGAGGATCATTTAGAATAAATACTCTATATCACCAATCCTTTATTGCGAAATACTGTTTCATTATTTTTCTCATTCAGATAACCCATCATAACAGAATGACCATTAATCTTCATTTTTTTGTTTCGTTTTTCAATGGCTGTCATGTGTATTGGCTTATCCCCGATACATAATACAGCTGTATTTTCTGGAAGAATAAAAATAATATTTTTCTCTTTGGAAATTTCTGCCCACTCCATTTTGATAATATAATCCGGATTGTCAAACTGACCTTCCATCCCAAAAATTATTTTTGGATTATTACTTGTAATAGATGCCGCTGCATACAAAGGTAATAGAAGTTGTAGCACTGCCCAGGCTGTTGATTCTGGCGCAAGTTTTACAAGGAATGTGTCATCTCTATTTAAACCCAAGTATTTTTGCAATCCGTTCGTATTTACCAAAAGATTATAGTGACTAAGCTGAATTATTTTATCTGCAACACAATATATTAACGCTTCATGAAGCAATGCGGGCCTGAAAGTGGGCATGAATTCCGTTGAGTAGTTTGTCAGCGATTCTATAGATGGGCAATTAATTGCGTTAACTACGAATGAAGGTTTTATTCCATTTAAATCTTTTTCCCCCGAGGTTGAGCTTGCAAGAATAACTGTTGCGCCATATGCCCAAATACTGAATGCAATTATTTCGGCCATTGGATATTCTAAGTCATGGATAAATACCCTTTCTTTTGGTTGTAAGCCATTTTCTCTTAACCAATTCGCACCTTGGTGAACCAGCTGAAGAAAATCCTTATTAGTTAGGTTATAATCGGTAAATAAAACCTGATGGCCATACTTGATATTCTCTCCCTCTATTAAAGAATAAATATTAGGGTAGGGTACTATGAATTCGACCGGTTCAATATTGCCCATGCATTGGGCCTGGTAAATCCGGTCTGAAAGTGCTTCAGACATGGTTTGGATCTAATCCGGCTTGATTTTTCTTATTATTTCAAACGTATCTTTTGTTCTGGAATAGGTGTGTCCCGCCAGGCGTCCGACGGGATTTAATTTATCCAGATTGATACGTCCATCATCGTATACTTCATCATCAATGTGAAAAAGAACAACTGTGCCGATCACCACAAATCCGCCCCCCGGTCCTTCATTACCAACAGGTACGATCTGGTTCAGTTCACACTCATAACTAATTCGTGCTTCCTGTACGCGGGGTGGTGAAATTTTCATACATGTTTCTGGTGTTAGACCAGAAACGGTAAATTCATTTATCTCAGGTTCGAAATCAGTGGCACAAGCCACCATTTGTTCTGCAAAATCTTCTGAAACAATATTAACTACAAATTCACCGGTGGACTCAATATTATTCAGCGTATCTTTTGTTTTACCGTCGTATCCACGGCGACCAGGTGCGAACATGATTGAAGGAGGGTTGGAACAGATACCATTAAAATAGGAAAATGGTGCCAAATTGTAGTTTCCATCTTTGGATTGGGTGGAAACAAATGCAATTGGTCGCGGTAATATTGAGCCAATCATAATTTTATGATTATCTTGGAAGGATGAATTCTCAGGGTCAATAATCATTGATTCCAGGATAAAGGATAATCTTTATCATCTGCTGCTTTGGCGGCAGTAGTGATTGTCAACGGCTGAAATGTATCTACCATAACCGCAAGCTCGTTTGTTTCCTTTTTGCCAATGGATTCTTCAATCTTACCGGGTTGGGGGCCATGGGGCAGACCGGCAGGGTGAAAAGTGATCGAACCTTCTCCGATACCTTTTCTGCTCATGAATTCACCTTCTGCGTAATATAGAATTTCGTCAGAATCAACATTGCTATGCGCATAAGGTGCGGGAATAGCTTCAGGGTGATAATCAAATAATCTCGGTACAAATGAACATATAACTAAACCGGGAGCCTGGAAAGTCTGATGGACTGGTGGGGGTTGATGGATCTTACCTGTTATTGGCATAAAATCATTGATATTGAATACCCAGGGATAATAATACCCATCCCAACCAACTAAATCGCAGGGATGGTTGGCGTACTCATAAGTTTGATAACCATTCACCAATTTCACATTTATTGTTACTGGCCCATTTACTTGTGGATTTACAAACTCCGGTGCGTGGATGTCACGTTCACTGTACGGAGCATGTTCTAATAGCTGTCCATGCCTGTTACGATATTTCACTGGAGTTTCTATGGGGCCATTGGTTTCAATTATGAATTGTCTCATTGTTTTCTGGACAGTCATTTGCCAGACCACACCGCGAGGAATTACTACATAGTCACCTTTATTCAATTCAAGGTTGCCAAAGTTTGAATATAGCATGCCATTACCGTTTTGAATAAATATGACTTCGTCATGATGTCCATTGCGGTAGAAACTGTTCATGGACTCTACAATGTGAGCGGTGTGTAGTTCAACATCATTATTGTAGAATAATGACACTCGAGAACTGATGGCATCACCTGAGGATTCTAAGTTAAAAGATCTGATGTGGTGATGTCGGTGCGTGTCAATCCAAGCTTTCCTAATAAGTTTATGTAATTCACCTATATTTGTTACATCGGTAGGTGGATTAAGATGGTAAACATTTGAATATAATGAACTAAATCCTTCACGGCTTATCAGCTCTTCATAATATAAATTTCCATCCTTATCCCGAAATTGGATATGCCTTTTTTCCGGTAATTGACCTCTTTGTTGATAGAATGGCATCTTGAATTATACGATTGTATTCTCTAAAACACCTATGTGTTCAATTTTTAGACGTACTGCATCCCCTTTCTTGAGCCAGCCGCCAGTTGACTCGGGTCTCAATTCAAGAATACAACCTGTCCCGACAGTTCCTGATCCAATATAATCTCCCGGTCGTAAATCAACATTCATACTGGCTCTTTCGATCATGGTGGGAAAAGAATGGTACAGGTCATTTGTATTACCATCTGAAATGAGTTTCCCATTAACATGACAAGTCATCCGTAAATGCAACTTATTGTTATCCCAAGCATTTGTTAATTCATCCGGTGTTACCATATAAGGACCAAAACTATTCGCAAAGTCTTTACCCTTTGCCGGCCCCAAATTAAGTTGCATTTCTTCGCGCTGCAAATCTCGTGCTGACCAGTCATTCAAGATTGTATAACCAGCGATCATTTTATCTGCATTTTCTTTTTTTATATCTTTTCCGCCGTTAGCGATAATAATTGCAAATTCTAATTCAAAATCCAGTTCTTTCGTTCCGATTGGGTAGGGTACATTTTTCCCATGGCCATATAAAGTCGTCGGATTTGAAAAATAGAAAATTGGTATTTTGTACCAGTCTGGGTGCATTTCCATTCCACGCAACTTCCGTGCTGCTTTAACATGTTGCTCGAATGCATAAAAATCGCGGAACGTATCTGGATTAGGAACAGGTGGTAATAAACTGGCTTCATTTTCTTTTATTGCGATTGGCTTTCCGTTCGCTTCCAGTGATGACAAATCTGAATCTGGAATAGCCTGATTGAGGCCTTTCAATTTTGAGAAATTTATATCCCAATTACCCAAAGCAAGTTTTATGGTTGTTGGAATGGTCAGGAAGGACGCGTCTTTATTATTTTGGTTTACCCATTTGGCTGACCGGATTACATCAACGATCTCATCGTCGCGCTTAAATCCAAAACGTGGCTTCTCACCATCAATATTCGTATATGTAACAAATTTCATGAATTAAAAACTGTTCTCATTTATTTTCAGTTGCACTGTTAAAGGTTACCACGTTTTTCCTGCTCACTTTCAATGGATTCAAAAAGTACTTTAAAATTACCTTTACCGAAACTATTGGAACCTCTCCGTTGAATAATTTCATAGAAAAGTGTGGGCCGATCCTGGATTGGTTTTGTAAAAATCTGCAGCATATACCCATTATTATCTTTATCAACCAGGATACCAAGCTCTTCAAGCGCAGCTATGTCTTCATCAATTTCACCGACTCTATCGGTTAGTGATTCATAATAGGTTTTTGGTACATCGAGAAATTCCACGCTATTTTTTCGTAGTTTTGTGACTGTTTTAATTATATCCTTTGTTGACATTGCCACATGTTGTATCCCCGCACTTTTGTAGTAATCGATGAATTCCTGAATTTGTGATTTTTTCAAACCATCTGCCGGTTCGTTAATGGGCATTTTGATTATTTCATTGTCGTTTGCCATTACAATGGACCGTAATGCAGAGAATTCTGTGGTAATATCTTTATCATCCACTGACCAGAAACGGTGCCAGCCAAACACCTTTTCATAAAAGTTGCAAACCGACTGCATTTCACCCTCTGATTGGTTTCCAACAACATGATCTATATGTACTAGACCTGTTGGTTCAGCCAGTACATCTTCCTCAAAAACCGTGTATCCAGGAAGAAATACACCATCATAATTATTCCTTTGAACAAATGTGTGGGTAGTATCACCAAACGCCTTGATGGTGGCTACAACGGCTTCACCACAATCATCAGTTAATAATTTTGGTTTTAATACACTTTCTGCCCCACGGGTGGTGGATTCTTTCCATGCTGCTTCTGCATTGTCTACGGTAAATGATACATCTTTAATGCCATCTCCATGAGTATAAATGTGCGTGCCTATTTCTGAATTATTTTCCAGGGGGGAGGTTAAAATAAATCGCACTTGATTTTGCTTCAATACGTAACTCACGCGGTCTCTAGAACCTGTTTCTAGTCCGGAATAGGCGATTGGTAAAAACCCCAGTGCGGTGCGGTAATAGTGCGCTGCTTGTTTGGCATTACTCACATAAAGTTCACAATGATCAAAACCATTTATAGAATAACTATTCATTTCAAATAATTAAATAATCGATGCCAATGTTTGAATAAACTGGTCATTTTCATGTTCCAAACCAATAGATATCCGAATGTATTCCGGCCAACCAAACGCATTTAACTGACGGACAATTATACCTTCATTCAACAATTTTTCTGCTATGCTTTTTGCTTTTTCTTCTGATTCCCAGAAAGTAGTTACAAAATTTGCAGCAGAGGGAACACGGGTGACACCAAGTTCATCTATGCTACTTTCAATTTTTGACATTTCATTTTTATTTAATTCAATTGTTTTTTCAATGAATTCGTTATCATCCAATGCAGCACAGCCTGCAACCTGGGCAAAATAGGACGGTTCGAAAGGGACCTTTACCTTTAACAAATTGCTAATAAGTGTTTCGTGCGAAAATCCATAACCTATCCGTAATCCTGCAAGTCCATATGCTTTTGAAAAGGTTCGCAGCGTAATGACATTATCATATCGATATTTCATTGAATCAGGATATTCTTCTATATGTGCTGCAAATTCAAAATAAGCCTCATCAAGAATAACCAAAATACGTTCCGGGACATGTGCGTAAAATTTATCAAATTCTTCTTTTGTAATATAGGTGCCCATAGGATTATCAGGATTGGCAATGTAAATGATTTTTGTATAATCATTTATTTTTTCAGCAATGCCATCAAGATCAATACGATGATTTTTCATATGCACCCAATGAATTGAACGGCCAGTTGCTTTCGCCAGAACCCGGAAACCAATAAACGAATCGGCAGCGGCCACAATTTCATCATCACCTAATAAAAAGGTTCTCAAAATATTGGACATTATGCCTTCGGACCCGGCACCAATTATTACATTTTCTATTTTAATATCGAATTTTTTTGCCAGTTTAGTGCGTAGTGCCGTTCCAGAAGCATCAGGGTAGCGATTAACCTTTTGCATGGCGGATTCTATTGCTGCAATTGCCAGCGGTGCCGGGCCCAAGGAATTTTCATTGGAAGCAAGTTTAATTACTCGATCCAGTCCCTTATCTCGCTTTACATCATCAATCCGTAAGCCGGGTTTATAACTGGCTAAATTTTTTATATAGGAAGGTACAAGTGGCATAATAATTAACTCCGTAAATTTACATAATTATATAGAATTATTCGATCCTCTCGTATTCTAGCTTTATTGGAAAAAAACATAGAAATTGCTGGTATGGAAATTACAGGACCTTTGATTAAGGGCAGCTTTATTGAGCGACCTAATCGATTTGTAACAATAGTTAAAGTAGGCAATAAATCTGTTAAAAGTCATTTGCCCGACCCTGGTCGCTTGCGAGAAATACTTACACCAGGGAGAGAATTATATTTACGGAAAGCCATTAAATCCGATAATCGGAAAACAGATTACAGTACAATTCTAGCTAAGTATAATGGGGAACTGGTTTCACTTGTTTCTGCATTGCCTAATCAATTTGTAAAAGAATGTATTGATTCTAGGATATTATCGTTTCTGAAGGATTTTGAATTAGTAAAAACAGAAGTTGTGCATGGAAATCATCGTTTTGACTTTTTATTGAAAGATAAATCCGGAGACCCATTTTATTTGGAAGTTAAATCAGTGACTTATGTTGAAAATGGGATTGCCGAATTTCCTGATGCAGTGACAGATAGAGGAAAACGGCATGCGCAATCATTGCAGGCTTTGGTTGAAACTGGTTTTCAAGCAGGGATTCTTTTCGTGGTGCAGCGATCAGATGCACATTCCTTTCAACCTATGTGGGAACGTGATCCAAAATTTGGCAAAGCATTGGTTAATGCTTATCAGGCTGGGGTACATGTATGGTGTATAACTACGCGTATTTCTAAAACGAATATGACATATGAGAAGAAAATTCCTGTAAATCTGCAGCCAATATGAGTTGGGTACGTAATTTATTGTATCCTTTCTTCGGTGGATTAGTATCCATTATTGTTCTGTTTTTTATTGGATCCTGTGCCGTTATTAAACCGCCCAGCGGTGGGCCAAAGGATACGACACCACCGTTTCTAGTCTATGCAGAACCACCAAGCGGTACTTTACAATATAAAGGTGAGCAGATTCGGTTAGAATTTTCAGAGTATATGGATGAGTCCAGTATTAAAAAGGGAATTCGCGTTTTCCCGAATGTTGAAGGCGAGATATCAATAAATACCCGCGGAACAAATCTTACAGTTGATTTTCCAGATAATCTGGAAGAAGATCAGACTTATGTAATAAATCTGAGTCGCAATATTAAAGATGAACATGGCGTGGAAATGGCTGAAACGATTTTTCTAGCCTATAGTACTGGCGATAAAATTGACAACGGTTCAATCTCTGGCGTTGTTTGGGGTGATGGACCAATGTCAGTGCACCTTTGGGTTATAATTCAGCAAGATAGTCTGGAAAATATTTTCCAGACAATGCCAAATTATTTCACTGATGTTTCAAATAAAGGGGGGTATAATTTTCAATTCTTATCTGCAGGCAATTATTTGCTATTAGCTTTGGATAGAAGTGCGGCTGGACTAGCGCTGGATACCCGCAGAATGAAGTATGGACTTTTCTGGCAAAAAATTATTGCGCTTGACCAGGACCAATCCATCACTAATGTAAACGTGATTACGAAGAAAGAACAACCCCAGTTAAGATTACAAAGAGGAGAATGGAATGGTAATAATTGGGGCAGAATAGTTTTCAGTCGTTCATTAAATGATTTGCATGATAATTACTCCGTAATACTTGAATATGATGATGGAACAATTGAATCACCTGTTAGTTTTCATGATCCTGAAGATCCAAATGCTTTGATATTAATTAGGTCAGATAAATCTCCTATTTCAAATAAGATAAGGATCAAGATTGAGAATATATTTATCGATAATGATGTGTTTTTGGATTCAGCATCAGTTTCTGTGGCCGCACCGCAGGATGATGAAAACTACATAGATTTAACTGAACCTAAAAAAGCAGTAACGATTACACCAACTGCTCATAAAGATTCAGTATATCTGGAACTAAAATTTTCGGAACCCATACCTCACTGGGGGTTAGAGTATGAGTTATACAAAAATGACACAATCAGTGTTAATGAAAAAATAGTTTTTATTAATCCAATGTGGGTGAACATACTGCCCCAAAATAATTGGGAACCAAGAATAAATTATACCTTAAAAATATTTGCTAGTGATTCATTAATAAATATGGGAGGAACGTTGCTAGACTCCGTAATAACAGTGAATATAAAAACCACAGACTATCAGGGTTACGGAGGTCTGTATATACCGATCACCGGAGAGATAGACTCCGTTTTAGGTGCGGTATTATATTCTATTGAAAATCCGGAACAGAAAAATCTATCTTTCGTAAATTCACAAGCACGATTAGAATTTAACCAGATTCGAGAGGGCAAATATACTTTAACTCTTTTTTCTGATAGGAATAATGACAAAACTTATACTACTGGTACTGCAAAACCTCTTACACCAGCAGAATGGTTTTATGTAATGCCTGATACAATTGAGGTACGAACTAACTGGGATATTGAATTGCCATCATTAAATATCCAGGAGTTATATTGAAAATGTACTGTGTAATTATGGCAGGTGGCAGCGGTACTAGGTTCTGGCCATATAGCCGAAAAAGCAGACCAAAACAAATGCTCAATATTCTGGGTGAAAAATCAATGCTGCAGATGACTGTCGACCGTCTGCTGAAATTACATAATGTAGAGGACATTCTAATTGTCACACGGGCTGACTTAGCTGATAGTATTAGGAAACATATAAATGGTGTGCCTGCTGAAAATATCATTGTAGAGCCAGAAGGTAAAAATACTGCTCCCTGTATAAATTTAGCAGCACTACATATAGCTAAACGGAAAAAGAATAGTATTATGGGTGTGTTTCCTGCTGATCATCTCATTGTTGGATATAAAGAATTTGAGAAAGCAATAAACACTGCTTCATTTTTGGCCAAAAAGGATAATAGCCTGGTGACCATAGGTATTCAACCAACGTTTCCATCTATTGCCTATGGTTATATACAATATGAATCTGACAGCAAAATGGACCACATGAATGCCTACAGTGTAAAAGCATTTGCAGAGAAACCACACTTGGATCTGGCCAAGAGGTTTTTGAAAAGCAAGGATTTTCTATGGAATGGAGGCATCTTCATTTGGAGCATTGCTACCTTCATGGAAAATATCAAAATCCACATGCCCGAATTATATGATCAAATTAATAAAATCAGTAAACGGATTGATAAGGGTGTTGGTTTTGATGATATCTGGACCAAAATTATACCAGAATCCATCGATTACGGGCTTATGGAAAAAGCAAGGGACATTTATGTTGTCAAAGCCAAGTTTGAATGGAGTGACCTAGGTTCATGGAATATTATTCATGATATCAGTCCAAAGAACAAAGATGGGAATACAATTCGTGGAGATGCCATTATACTCGAAGGGAAAAATAATTTTGTACAATCTAATGGGCAGTTTATTGCTCTGCTTGGTCTAGATAATGTTGTAGTTATCGCAACGGATGATGCTACACTTGTTGTTGCTAAGGATCGAGTTGAAGAAGTAAAAAATGTGGTAAAATATCTGCAGGATGATAAGAAAGAGAATCTGTTATAAAAATGGCTTCAAGACCTGAAGAACTAATCGTTATGTTTGAAGAATTGGCAGACCGGCTTAACATCAAACTCGTACAAGATAAAGGTGATTTCGCTGGTGGATCATGTTTGATAAGAGAAGAAAATTTTATTGTGGTCAATAAACGAAAACCACTGGAACAGCGCTTAAAAGTACTGGCAAGGGAATTTGGTAAAATAAATCTGGCAGATGTGTATTTAGTCCCCGTATTACGATCATATATCGAAGGTTCCTAAAGCGAATAGATCAATATTAATAATTCGTGAAATCACTTGATTTGTAAGGAGAGTTAAATTACAATTCTTACCCATTTTTAGAACATTAATCCGAGGGAACAATGAGGAAATTTACATCAGGAGATATACGAAATTTTGCGGTTGTAGGACATGGTTCAACTGGTAAAACAATACTTTGTGAAGCAATGCTTGCCTGCGCCGGAGAGATCAACCGTATGGGATCAATTGAGGCCCAAAATACTATTTCAGATTATCATCATGATGAACACGAACGACAAATATCAATTCACTCATCACCGCTGCATTTGGAGTGGATGGATAAGAAGTTCAACATTATTGATACACCTGGCTATTTAGACTTCATCGGTGAAGCAATTAGTTCCCTTGCTGTGGTAGATATGGCTGTCGTTTTACTGCATGCCGTGAATGGTGTTGAAGTAGGCTCAGAACAAGTGTGGTCATATGCTACAAAAAATAATATTCCTAAGGTTTTGGTCATAAATGGTTTGGATCGGGAACATTCAAAATTTGATGTAATTGTCCAGCAGACAAAAGATCATTTTGGGAAAAATGTATTTCCCATGCAGTTGCCTGTAAATGCAGGTCCTGGATTCAATCAGATAGTAGATGTATTACGAAGTGAACTAATAACCTACCAAAGGGATGGCAGCGGGGAATACTCGGAATCTGAATTGCCAGAAGAATGGCAGAGTCGTGTAGAGGAACTGCATCAAGAATTGATCGAATATGTAGCTGAATCGGATGACACTCTTCTGGAGAAGTTTTTTGACCAAGGAAATCTATCGGAAGAAGAAATGCGCAGCGGAATTCACCATGCTATTCAGAACCAAAGTTTCATACCATTATTTTGCACCTCTGCTGCTGTCAATGTAGGTGTCACTAGATTGATGGAATTCATATCTAAATACGGTTCTTCACCAGTTGATCGTGGAACTGTAGTTGCGAAAGAATCTAATTCCGATGAAGAAGTATCGGTCGCTTTAGATGGTAAAGAACCAGTAGTATATGTCTTTAAAACCATCAGTGAATCGCACGTCGGCGATTTATCTTTTTTCCGTGTTTATTCTGGCAGTGTTTCCGCTGGGATGGATATACTGAATACAACCAGGGGTAAATCGGAACGTTTTGGCCAGATGTTCTTGCTAAACGGCAAGAATCGTTTAAGTGTTAATAACTTGAATGCTGGTGATATTGGAGCCGTTGTAAAATTAAAAGACACGCATACTGGCAATACACTTTCATCACAGAAATTTCGAGTGGTAATGGATGGTGTAGCATTGCCAAAGTCAAATATTCATATGGGCATTATCCCAAAGGCTAAAGGTGATGAAGAAAAATTAGCTGTTGGTCTCTCCACCTTACACGAAGAAGATCCTACTTTTGTTTATCACGTTGATTCAGAATTGCATCAAACGGTTATATCTGGTCAAGGTGAATTGCATTTGCAAGTTTCCGTCCAGCGGCTGCAACGCCGGTTTCACCTTGCGGTAAATACATTTAAGCCGCGCATTCCTTTTAGGGAAACAATCAGAGGAAAGGGTGAATCAAAATATCGACATAAGAAACAATCTGGAGGTGCAGGGCAATTCGCAGAAGTTTGGATGCGGATTGAGCCCAAAGAGCGAGGCGAAGGGGTAGAATTCATTTCATCCCTTGTGGGACAGAACGTGGACCGCGGATTTGTTCCTTCTGTGGAAAAAGGTGTACAAGCTGCTTGCGTTGATGGTATTCTAGCTGGTTACCGAGTCGTGGATTTAAAAGTCGAATTTTATGATGGTAAGCAGCATACAGTTGACTCTAAGGACATTGCCTTTCAAATTGCTGGAAAAGGCGCCTTCAAGGAAGCATTCAACAGTGCGCAGCCATGTCTTCTTGAACCAATAATGGATATAGAGATCCGTATACCTGAAAATTTCATGGGTGATATTATGGGTGATGTATCCAGCCGCAGAGGGAAAATTATGGGTATGGACTCAGAGGGAAGTTTCCAGGTTATAAAAGCCCAGATACCGCAGTCAGAATTATATCATTATTCAACTACAATTCGTTCATTGACTGGTGGACGGGGAATCCATTCTGAAAGCTTTAGTCATTATGAATACCTACCCCAAGAACTGCAGAAGCGATTTATTGCAAAGTCTCAATCCGATAATGATGAAGATTAATGATGGATCATCTCTGGGCACCATGGCGAATGGAATATATCAAAAGCAGCAAGGAAGATGGCTGTATTTTCTGTACAAAACCAAAAGGTGATGATGACAGAGAATCGTTGATTCTCGCCAAGGGGCATCAATCTTTTGTATTGATGAATCTATACCCTTACAATAATGCCCACCTGATGATAGCTCCCTATGACCATGTGGACACCACAAGCACGCTGGATCAGGAAACGCTAAACGAAATAATGTGGTTCGCAGATGGCGCCATGGCAATCATGAAAGAAAAAATTAATGCTGAAGGATTCAATTTTGGTTCCAATATCGGCGTTGCTGGTGGAGCGGGTATTGTAGACCATATTCATTTTCATGTAGTGCCCAGGTGGAACGGAGATACAAACTTTATGCCTGTGATTGGTAAGACGAAAGTACAGTTACAGGGTTTACAGGAAACCTACGATGAGTTGAAACCGCCCTTTGATCTACTCATGAAAAATAGATAATGGAGTATTTTTCCCATTCCTGGTTGCCATACATATACCTATATGGCATAGGCGGAATATTCTTTTTTTCTGGTGTTTATATTGTTTGGCGCACTGGTGCAATTGATTTAGATAAACCCCATCATCGTATGTGGATGAAAATTTTCTTTTTGGGCTACGCCTGGTTTATGGCAATTCATGGTTTATTAACGATCTTTGCTTTGCGGTAGACTGTGGAAACTTTCCATAATATTGGCACTTCTACAGACTGGATCGTAATGGTCGTTTATTTTTTAACTATTATGCTGTTCGGTACATATTTTGGCCGGTATACAAAGGATACGACTGATTTCTTTTTTGGCGGTCGGCGGTTTAGCTGGTGGCTTATCACTATGTCGATAGTAGCCACAGGTGTGGGCAGTCATAGTTTTGTAAAATATTCAGCTAAAGGGTTTGAACATGGTTTCAGTTCATCTATGACGTACCTGAACGATTGGTTCTTCGTCCCTTTTTTCATGTTTGGCTGGTTACCGATCATTGTCTATTCCAAGGTGCGGTCAATTCCTGAATATTTTGAAAAAAGATTTAATCCATCAGCAAGATTCCTAGCTACTATACTGCTCCTGCTCTATATGATCGGGTATATTGGTATTGGCTTTTTAACGCTGGGTAAAGCCATTATTCCGATGCTGCCAGAGGCATTCCATATTTTTGGAACTGCGCTGGATGTTACACTGATGCGCGCTATTGTTGTGATAGCAGTTATTACGGGTGTTTACATCACATTTGGGGGTCAAACCGCAGTGATATTCACAGATCTTCTGCAGGGATTTATTCTGATATTTGCTGGTTTTTTGTTATTCGCTATTGGTATCGCATATGTGGGGGGTGGTCAGGTATTTTGGGACCTTTTACCTACTACATGGAAGTTACCCCTCGCGAATTTTAATGAGCCCTCCAGTTTTAATTTTGTCGGGATATTCTGGCAGGATGCTGTGGCAGGATCTGTTGGGTTTCTATTTATGAATCAAGGATTACTGATGAGATTTATGGCCTGCAAAAGTGTGAACGAAGGCCGCAAAGCAGCAGCCATAAATATTTTATTTGTATTACCGTTATCGGCTATTGTGGTAGGAAACGCCGGTTGGTTAGGGAAGGCAATATCTGCTCTGAGTCCCGATATTATAAGTCCCAACACTAGTCCTGACGAAATCTTTGTTGTTGTGGCTAGTATTGTTACAAGTCCTGGTGTATTTGGTTTTGTTATGGCGGCACTTACAGCAGCATTGATGTCTACAGTGGACACACTAATCAATGCCACCGCAGCTATATTTGTAAATGATGTCTATCGTCCATTAATGAAATATTTTCGAAAAAGTCATGGTGACAGAAAAACAAGAGATAAAACTGAACTTTTTGCTGCTAGATTAACATCAATTGCGATCACTGCAGCAGGTGTTTTATCTGTGTTAGCTTTTGTTCAATTTCCAACGGTCTATGAAGCACATGGGTATTTTCATTCAACACTAACACCACCATTGGTTGTGGCGATATTTATGGGTGTGTTCTGGAAGAGATTTTCGTCAGCAGGTGTTATCACTACATTCTTGGGTGGTGTGGTACTTATGATTTTAGGGGCCAGGTATCCAGAGATGTTAATTGCTCCGTTTGATCACGGTATAGAAATGAATCCTAGTTATCCCTATTCTTATATTCGGGCATTATACAATCTGGTTGTATGTGTAGGTGTTGGCCTTTTTGTAACCTACACATCAAGTCTGCAAAACCGGTTTATTACTTGGGTAAGAAATACCAATAATGGACAACCAATTATGTTGCTGATAACTATATCCGCCACAATAGCTTTTTTCCTACTGGTTTTTGGTATAACTACGTTTGAATTATTCTACCCTGTTATTGTTATCATGTTTGTACCATTGATCGTCATCTATTATGGACACTATGATGAAGAATTAGCCACAAATGGTCTTACTGTTTGGTCCATTGCTGCTGCGAAAGCAGCATTTAAAGGTTCAACTCCGAATGAACTAGTAGGAGAAAAAGTAGAAGTACATTTTAAACTACTGGACAATGATATTGATAAAGTATTGTTTTCTAAAAATGATCTTTCGCGAATGATGGCTGAAGTCGGTGATCTTGTGTACCTATCAGATAAACGAAAATGGTTGGGAGGCTTAAAGTCCATCCATTCAGAATACGGTGAACCACATGATGAGGAAGGTATTGTATATATAAACAGGGATCACCTGGATCATGGTCTTTTTGATGAGGGAAGATCTTTAATTGCCGAAAAGGAAATGTAGCAATTTGAACGAAGTTTAAATTAGTCTAAATTTGCCGCGCTTATTTTGATAAATCACCCATTCCGGAGTAGCTCAGTTGGTAGAGCGAGTGGCTGTTAACCACCAGGTCGGGGGTTCGAGTCCCTCCTCCGGAGCCACGTGATAAACGGACATGGAAAATCCATGTCCGTTTTTTGTTTTTATACGCTAAATCCGCTACAACCGCTTTAACCTGCTCTCCATTCATAACCATAACAAATACTGCATCGGTTTCTTCACCGACCTGAACAGTGCTGGTTGCTGTTGATCCACCATTTTCTTTTAATTTGAGTAAGCGCTTGTCATCCAAATCAAATCCGATAACAGAAAAACCGGACTTTATCAAATTTTTAGCCATGCCCATACCCATATTTCCAAGACCGATAACTCCAACTTTTTTCATTTAATTACCTTTTTCTAATTAAGTGTATAAAATCATTTACTTAAAATGGAACGTAGTATTTTTGGAGAAACATCATTCTTATCATATGAACCAACTAATTCTCCCATTTTTAAAATGAAAAAGAGATCTCCCACCTCATAAGCATGATCAATGATATGTGATACAAGAACAATATTTATTCCCTGTTCTTTTAATAACACTAATTGATTGAGAACATTCGCAGATTCTTTTACTCCCAAAGCAGATGTGGGTTCATCAAGAATGAGAACTTTTGCACCAAAATAAAGCGCTCTTGCAATCGCAAGACACTGTCTTTGTCCCCCAGACAGTGTGCCTGCTGGTCGTTTTACATCATTAACTGTAACGCCAAACTTGGTTAGTTCTTGTTTTGTTGTACTAATTGCTAAATCTTTGTCCATAAATTTAAAATAATTGTTTTTTATTGGTTCATTACCGAGATAAAAATTGCGGTAAATACTCAGCATTGGAATAATTGCTAAATTTTGATAAACAGTGGATATGCCTGCATTTAATGCCTGCTTTGGAGTTGAAAAATTTACTTTTTTCCCGTTAACTAAATACTCACCTGAATCTGCAGTTAAAACACCAGAGATAATGTTGACTAATGTTGATTTACCTGCGCCGTTATCGCCCAAAAGACAATGAATTTTTCCTGGTTCAGTAAATATGGAGACATCATTTAGAGCTCGAACACTTCCAAAAGATTTATAAATATTTGTTAATTTTAGCTGACCGTTTTCAACCTGTGACATATTTTTTTCTAAATATTCCATTAATTAATACTGCGATGATTAGCATGATTCCCATAAAAACTTGGAACCAATCTGCATCTGCACCTGCAAATATTATTCCCTGGCGTACCATTCCAAAAATCAATGCACCAATCATGGTACCAATAATTGAACCATAACCGCCGGTTAATAAAGTTCCACCAATTACTGTAGCAATGATGGCGGTGAATTCTTTTTGTTCACCTCTTAAAACATCTGCGCCCCCATAGGTTGTTGTTTGAGTCATGGCAATAAACCACGCACAAAAAGCAGTTACAATAAAAAGTGATATTTTTACTTTAAATACAGGGACACCCATCAACTCTGCAGTTTCCTTCGAAGCCCCTGTCGCAAAAATCCAGTTACCTATTTGTGTTTTATTGAGGAATACAAACGCAATGATTCCTAAAATAATCCACCAGAGAATCGAGATAGGGAATGCAACACCGCC
>Ga0208700_1000091_pt1 | contig 33889 bp, 25 predicted proteins | sample DeeseametaMP2016_FD_184179 | JGI IMG/M metagenome (GOLD analysis project Ga0208700, IMG submission 184179) | Marine microbial communities from the Deep Pacific Ocean - MP2016 (SPAdes) | ecosystem: Environmental > Aquatic > Marine > Oceanic | place: East of Hawaii, North Pacific Ocean | collected... | reverse complement strand
CCCGCCGAGCCGTCACTCGCGCACGCTCCAGACGTCACTCACGCACGCGGGGCCGGACGCCGCCGTGCGCGAGCGACCTGTCGAGCGTGCGTCGGTGACGGCTCGGCCGTGCATGGGTGACGTCTCGGCAGGGGGGTGATCAGCGCAGGAGGATCAGCGCAGGGCCATCGAGCCGGAGGTGACCGCCTCGAACGGCAGCCCCTCGTGCTCGGTGACGCGGGCGTCGATGGCGGCGGCGACGTCGGCCGGCCAGGGAGCGGTACGCCGGTCGGAGAGGTCGATGTGGAGGAAGATCTCCTCGAAGACCGCGCTCAGCTGCTGGTGGGTGTCGTCGAGGATGTAGACCAGCGCGTGGGCGGCCCGCTCGGAGCGGCCCAGCAGCCGCACCCGCACCGACATCCGGTCGCCCGTGCGCAGCTCACGCAGGTAGGTCACGTGGTGCTCGGCGGCGAAGCAGGCGTGGCCGGCCTTGATCGGCCAGTCCACCGGGATGCCCAGGTCGACCAGCGACTCGTCGAGGCCCTCGCTGCCGATGCCGAGGTAGTGACGCACGTTGAGGTGGCCGTTGTTGTCCTCGAAGGCGATCGGGACCGGCTGCTCGGCGTACGCCGGGAGGTCCTTGAGCTGGTCGTAGCTGGGGTGCTTCGCGGTGCTGGTCACGGGGTGAACCTATCGGACGTGCGCCCGGTGATCTCGACGCCCGCCTCGTCGCTGGCGCTCCTCGGCTGCTCGATCACCTGTGCCTCCAGGATCTCGACCCGCCCGTCGCGACCTCGTCCCTCGGCCGCGGGGCTCGCTCGATCTCTTCGGGTTGCCCCCGGGCTCCGCCCGGGGGCACCTCAGACGTTCCTGCGGTACTGGCCGCCGACCTCGAAGAACGCCTCGGTGACCTGGCCCAGCGAGCAGACCCTCGCCGCGTCCACGAGGACGGCGAAGACGTTCTCGTCCGGCGAGGCGGCCGCCTCCTTGAGCCGGGCCAGCGCCTCGGTGGCCTCCTGCTCGTGGTCGCGGGTGAAGTCGCGGACCCGTCGCAGCTGGGACTCCTTCTCGGCCTCCGTGGCGCGGGCCAGCTCGACGTGCTCGGGGGTGGCGTCGTCGCCTCCGGGCTTGAGGAAGGTGTTGACGCCGATGATCGGCAGCGACCCGTCGTGCTTGCGGTGCTCGTAGAGCATCGACTCGTCTTGGATGCGCCCGCGCTGGTAGCCGGTCTCCATCGCGCCCAGCACGCCGCCGCGCTCGTTGATCGCCTCGAACTCCCGCAGCACGGCCTCCTCCACGAGGTCGGTCAGCTCGTCGATGACGAAGGAGCCCTGGAGCGGGTTCTCGTTCATCGCCAGGCCCCACTCGCGGTTGATGATCAGCTGGATCGCGAGCGCCCGACGCACCGACTCCGTCGAGGGCGTGGTGACGGCCTCGTCGTAGGCGTTGGTGTGCAGGGAGTTGGCGTTGTCGTAGATCGCGATGAGCGCCTGGAGCGTGGTGCGGATGTCGTTGAAGTCCATCTCCTGCGCGTGCAGGGACCGACCGGAGGTCTGCACGTGGTACTTCAGCTTCTGGGAGCGCTCGCCGGCGCCGTACTTCTCCTTCATCGCGACCGCCCAGATGCGGCGGGCCACGCGACCGATGACGGAGTACTCCGGGTCCATGCCGTTGGAGAAGAAGAACGACAGGTTGGGCGCGAAGTCGTCGATGTCCATGCCGCGCGCAAGGTAGGCCTCGACGTAGGTGAAGCCGTTGGCGAGGGTGAAGGCGAGCTGGCTGATGGGGTTCGCCCCGGCCTCGGCGATGTGGTAGCCGGAGATCGAGACGGAGTAGAAGTTGCGCACGCCGTGCTCGATGAACCACTCCTGGATGTCGGCCATCATCCGCAGGGAGAACTCGGTGGAGAACAGGCAGGTGTTCTGCCCCTGGTCCTCCTTGAGGATGTCGGCCTGGACCGTCCCGCGCACCGTCTGCAGCGCCTTGAGCGGGTCGATGCCGCGCTCGCGGGCCTGGTCCATGACGGTGTTGAGGAAGAAGGCCAGCACCGTGGGCGCGGGGCCGTTGATCGTCATGGACACGCTGGTGGTGGGGGCGAGCAGGTCGAAGCCGTCGTAGAGCTGCTTCATGTCCTCCAGCGTCGCGACGCTGACGCCCGAGGTGCCGACCTTGCCGTAGATGTCGGGTCGCTCGTCGGGGTCGCGGCCGTAGAGCGTGACCGAGTCGAAGGCGGTCGAGAGGCGGGTCGCCTCGTTGCCCTCGCTGAGCAGCTTGAAGCGGCGGTTGGTGCGGGCCGGGTCGCCCTCGCCGGCGAACATCCGCGCCGGGTCCTCGCCCTCCCGCTTGAAGGGGAAGACGCCGGCGGTGAAGGGGAACCGGCCGGGGAGGTTCTCGTTGCGCCAGAAGCGCACGAGCTCGCCGTGGTCGGCGAAGCGCGGGAGGGAGACCTTGGGGACGCGGTTGCCCGACAGGGACTCGCGGCCGGGGACGGCGGCGTACTCCTCGACGACCGACGGCCACTGCTCGAGCTGGGTGCCGACCTCGGGGTCGAGGGCGCGGCGGGCGTCGTCGAGCAGGGCGGGTACGCCGCCGGCGTCCGCGCCCGCGGACTCCAGCTCGGCCGCGACGTCGGTCAGCCGCTGCGCGCGGCGGGCCTGCTCGACGAGCTCCTGGGTGCGCGCGTGGTAGCCGCGGACGGTCTCGACGACCTCGGCGAGGTAGCGCACCCGCTCCTGGGGGACGACCGCGCGGATGCCGCTGGAGTGCTTGACGTCGACCGGGGCGAGCGCGCCCTCGGCGACCGGCAGGCCCTGGTCGGCCAGCAGGCCGCGCAGGTGCTGGTAGAGAGCGGTGACGCCGTCGTCGTTGAAGGTGGCCGCCGAGGTGCCGAAGACCGGCATGTCGGACGGCTGCTTGCCGAAGGCCTCGCGGTTGCGGACCAGCTGGCGGCCCACGTCGCGCAGCGCGTCGGCGGCGCCGCGGCGCTCGAACTTGTTGATCGCCACGACGTCGGCGAAGTCGAGCATGTCGATCTTCTCCAGCTGCGAGGCGGCGCCGAACTCGGGCGTCATGACGTACATCGAGGTGTCGACGAACGGCACGATCGCCGCGTCGCCCTGACCGATGCCGGGGGTCTCGACGACCACGAGGTCGAAGCCGGCGGCCTTGAGGACGGTGATGACGTCCTCGAGGTGGTCGGGGATCTCGTGGGCGCCGCGCGTGGCGAGGCTGCGAAAGTAGACCCGGTCGCGGTCGTGGCCGGGCAGGTCGAGGGAGTTCATCCGGATGCGGTCGCCGAGCAGTGCGCCGCCGCCCTTGCGTCGGGTCGGGTCGACCGCGACGACGGCCACGCGCAGCTTGTCCTGCTGGTCGGTGCGGAAGCGGCGCAGGATCTCGTCGGTGAGGCTGGACTTGCCCGAGCCGCCGGTGCCGGTGAGGCCGAGGACGGGGGCGTGGCTGCGCTCGGCGGCGGCCCGCAGCTGGGCGCGCATGTCGTCGTCGAGGCGGCCGAGCTCGGCGCCGGTGATCGCGCGGGCGACGGCGGAGCGCTCCCCGGCCAGCACCTGGTCGACGGAGACCGGTCGCAGGTCCCACAGGTCGGTGTCGCAGTCGGCCACGACGGTGTTGACCATGCCGGGCAGGCCCAGGCGCTGGCCGTCCTCGGGGGAGAAGATGGTGACGCCGGACTCGCGCAGCCGGGTGATCTCGTCGTGGACGATCACGCCCCCACCGCCGCCGACGACCCGCACGTGACCGGCGCCCGCGGCGCGCAGCAGCTCCACGAGGTACTCGAAGTACTCCACGTGCCCGCCCTGGTAGGACGACACCGCCACGCCCTGGACGTCCTCCTCCAGTGCGGCGTCCACGACCTCCTGGACCGAGCGGTTGTGGCCGAGGTGGATCACCTCGCAGCCCTGGCTCTGGAAGATCCGCCGCATGATGTTGATCGAGGCGTCGTGGCCGTCGAACAGGCTGCTCGCGGTGACCAGGCGGACCGGGTGGGTGGGGACGTGCAGGGTGCTCACGGGCGCTCCATCGACAGATGTTTGGATGTCCAAGTATCTGGGTCGAGTGTAAGCCCGGTCACCACCGCCCGTCGAGGGCGGTCGGCGGGCTGGGGAGTTGGGGGGGTGTCAGGGGTCGACGCGGTCGCCGGCGCCGGCCCGGAGGGCGCCGAGGAGGCGGGTCAGGTCGCGGACCGTGTCGTCGCCGAGGTCCGAGCCGAGGTCGGTGAACACCGCGTTGAGGTCGACGGTCGCCGCGTCGACGGTGGCGGCGCCGGCCTCGGTGAGCTCCGCGTGGACCACTCGGCGGTCCTCGCTGCGTCGCTGGCGGCGTACGAAGCCCTGGGTCTCGAGCCGGTCGACGGCGCTGGTGACCGAGGCGGGGTGGACCTGCAGCAGCGAGCCGAGGCGCGTCATCGGCAGCGCGCGGTCGCGGGTGAAGGAGAGCAGGCGCAGCACCTCGAAGCGGGCGAAGGTCAGGCCGTGCGGCTTCAGCGCGCGCTCGACGCGCTCGGCGAGCAACTGCTGCGCGCGCGTCACCGAGGTCACCAGGGCCATCGCGTCGGCGGCGTCGGCCCACCCGTGCGCGACCCACTGCCGGTGGGCCTCGCGGATCGGGTCGCGGGTCGGTCGGTCGTCCATCGGGGTCAGTATCCCGCGTTGCCCCCGGTCGGCTGCGAGGTGACGAGCCGGCCGACGGCCACGGTGGCCTCGAGGTCGTCGTCGGTGTGCAGCGAGGCGTCCAGCCCCGCGTCGCGCAGGAGGGCCAGGGTGCGGGGGGCCTGGGTGCGCCCCGTCTCCAGCAGGAGTACGCCGGTGGGCGCGAGCCAGCGCGACGCGCCGGCCGCGACCCGGCGCTGGACGGCCAGTCCGTCGAGGCCGCCGTCGAGGGCGACGAGCGGCTCGTGCAGCCGGGCCTCGGGCGGCATCAGCCCGACGTGCGCGGTCGGGACGTAGGGCGCGTTGACGAGCAGGGCGTCGACGCGGCCGAGGAGCGTCGGGGGGAGGGCGTCGTAGAGGTCGCCCTCGTGCACGCGGTCGGGTGGCAGGTTGCGGCGCGCGCAGGCGACGGCGGCCGGGTCGAGGTCGGCTGCGTGCACGACGGCGTCGGGTCGGTGGTGGGCCACGACCGCTCCGAGCGCCCCGGTGCCGCAGCCGAGGTCGACGACGACCGGCCGGGCCGGCGCCGGGTCGGCCGGGTGCGTGAGCGCCTCGAGGGCGAGCCGGGCGAGCAGCCCGCTGCGGGCGCGCGGCACGAACACCCCGGGTGCGGTGCGGACCCGGACCCCTGCGACCTCGGCCCACCCGAGCAGCACCTCGAGCGGCTCGCCCGCGACCCGTCGCGCCACCAGGTGCTCCAGGTGCGACCCCGTGGCCGCGTCGCGCAGCAGGGCGGACTCCTCCTCGGCGTACACGCATCCGGCCGCGCGCAGCTGCGCCACCAGCGGGTCCGTGGCCGGGTCCGTCACGGGGTCGATCATGGAGGGCCGGATCGGGATAGGACGAATGACATCTCACCCTTACTGCGCAGTAAGGGTGAAATCGAATGCGTCGTAACCCGCGCACCGACAAAAACGAGAACACGTTCTAGGTGGGCGCTACCATCAGCGGGTGACCACTCCCGACGTCCTCGCGCCCGCCTCGCTGGGGCCGGTGCCGCTGCGCAACCGCACCGTCAAGGCGGCCACGTTCGAGGGGCGCACGCCCCACGGACAGGTCACCCAAGAGCTGATCGACTACCACCTCGCCGTCGCCGAGGGCGGGATCGGCCTGACGACCGTCGCCTACCTCGCCGTCGCCCCCGAGGGGCGCACGCACCGCGAGCAGGTCGTGGTGGGGCCCGACACCGAGGGCGGACTCGCGCGGATGGCCGAGGCGGTCCGGGCGACGGGCGCGGCGATCGCGGGGCAGGTCGGTCACGCCGGGCCGGTGGCCAACGGCCGCTCCAACGGCGTGCCCGCGCTGGCTGCGAGCCGGATGCCCAGCCCGTTGTCGATGCAGATGGTGCGCAGCGCGACCGAGGCCGACCTCACCCGGGTCACCGGCGCCTATGTCGCCACCGCGCGCACCCTCGTGCGCGCCGGGTTCGACGTGCTCGAGCTGCACATGGCGCACTCCTACCTCATCAGCTCCTTCCTCGCGCCCGCCCTCAACCGCCGTCGCGACCGCTGGGGTGGCGCACTCGAGGGCCGTGCGCGCCTGGCCCGCCAGGTCGCCCGCGCGGTCCGCGAGGAGGTCGGCGACGCGGTCGCCGTCACCGCCAAGGTCTCGCTGTCCGACGGCTTCAAGGGCGGCGTGTCCCTGCGCGAGTCGATCGAGCTCCTGCAGCTGCTCGAGGCCGACGGCACGCTGGACGCGGTGCAGCTCTCCGGCGGCTCGTCGCTGATGAACCCGATGTACCTCTTCCGCGGCGACGTCCCCGCCGAGGAGTTCGCCGCCTCGATGCCGCTGCCCGTCCGCTGGGGCATGCGTACGCCGGTGGGCCGCTCGTTCCTCAAGGAGTACCCCTTCGAGGAGGGCTACTTCCGTCCCAAGGCGCTGGAGGTCCGCGACGCGGTGTCGCTCCCGTTGATGCTGCTCGGCGGCATCAACCGGCTCGAGACGATGCAGCAGGCGATGGCCGACGGGTTCGACTTCGTGGCCATGGGTCGGGCGGTGCTGCGCGAGCCGGACCTGGTCGCCCGGCTCGCCGCGGGGCAGACCGCCTCCGGGGTCTGCATCCACTGCAACCGGTGCATGCCGACGATCTACTCCGGGACCCGCTGCCCGGTGCGTGACGCGCTCCCGACCTGATCCCTGTCGGGGTCCTGTGAGTGCTGGTGGGGGTGTCGTGAAGAACCCGTGAGGCCCCTCGCGTCGGGGCCGTCGCGCGGGTGACGGTGGTGCCATGACTCCGCCACGGGAACCCCACGTCGCCACGGAGGCGACCGCCACGTCGTCCGACGTGCCCGTCGTGGACCCCCGGACCGGTGCGTACGACGACGCGACACCGTGGTCCGGTGACGCGATCTTCGCGTGTGCCGGCGAGATGGCTGAGCGGATGGCGGCCCACCCGTGGGACCGCAACGTCCTGGGGCCGCCGGCGCAGTGGCCGCCCGTCCTGCGCACGACCGTGAGCATGGTGCTGCGCAGCAAGTACCCGATGACGCTCACGTGGGGCGAGCAGTTCGTCATGCTCTACAACGACGCCTACGTGCCGGTGCTGGGGGAGAAGCACCCCGACGCGCTGGGCAGTCCGCTGGCCGAGCAGTTCCCGGAGATCTGGGACGCGATCGGTCCGATGCAGCGGGCGGTGCTCCAAGGGGGCGAGGCCACCTGGGACGAGAACCTGCCGCTCGTGCTGGAGCGGGGCGACGGTCCGGAGGAGTGCTTCTTCACCTTCTCCTACTCCCCGGTGCCCGACGGCGACCAGCCCGGCGGGGTGCTCGCCGTGCTCTCCATGACCACCCCCGAGGTCCTGGGTGCCCGCCGCCTGGCGATCCTCAACGACGTCGGAGCCGTCTCGGCCTCCGACCCCAAGACGGCGGCCGCTGCGATCGCGGCCGCCCTCGACCGGCATCCCAGTGAGCTCCCCGGCGGCCGAGTGTGGCTGTCCGAGGACGCCGCGCCCGTGGTGGCCGCGGCGTTCGGTGAGCCTGGCCCAGCGCTGGAGGCTCCCACCCCGGCGGTGGGCCCGACCATCCTGGGAGCCGGTCGGACGGCGTGGCTGGGACTTGGGGGGGCCCATCGACCCAGCCACGCCGTCGCCAGTCCCTCTCAGGAGCAGGCGGCGGACGCCGGCGAGGACGACTCCTCGGCCCTCCTCGAGCTCCGCCTGCCCGAGCTGCGACCCCTGGACGAGGCGCACCGACGCTTCCTGGACCAGCTGTCCCAGGCGGTCGCGCAGCGGCTGGAGGCTGCGCGCGCCCAGGAGCTGGAGGCGCAGCGGGCGGCGACGCTCAGCGAGCTCAACACGGCCAAGACCCACTTCCTCTCCACGATGAGCCACGAGCTGCGCACCCCGCTCACCCTGCTGCTCGGCCCCCTGCACGACGTGCTGTCGGGTCGGGTGGACGTGCTGGACCGTGCGGCGGTCGAGCAGCTCAACGGCCAGTGCCAGCGGCTGCTCGGGATGGTCGAGGACCTGCTGGAGATCTCCCGCTCGGAGAGCGGCCGGCTGGTCGCGCACCCCGAGGCCGTCGACGTGGACGGGCTCACCGCGCAGCTGGTCGAGCCGCTGCTCGAGGCCGGCGAGCGCGCCGGGCTGCGGATGAGCCGGACCTTCCGCGGCGCCGGGACGTGCCTGCTCGACGTACGCCTGTGGGAGAACGTCGTCCTCAACCTGGTGAGCAACGCCGTGAAGTACACCCTCGAGGGGTCGGTGCACGTCGACCTCGCGATGGACGACCAGCTGGTGCTGACCGTGCGGGACACCGGCATCGGCATCCCCGAGGCGCAGCAGTCCCTGGTGTTCCAGCGCTTCCACCGCGTGCGTGCCGGCGAGGGGCGCAGCATCGAGGGTGCCGGGGTCGGGCTCGCGATCGTCGCCGATGCCGTGGCCGAGCTCGGCGGCGAGGTCTCGCTCGAGTCCGCCCCGGGGGTGGGCACCACGGTCACCGTCCGCCTGCCCGTGCGGGAGGCGGAGGACGCGACGGCGCCGGCGACGGCGCCCACGGCGCTGCGGCTGGCGGGCGTGCGGGCCAAGGCGCTCGACCTGGTCCCCGTCGGGGAGCCCGGTCCCGAGCGGCGCCCGGCGGCCGGGCCCGCCGGCCCGACGCTCCTGGTCGTCGACGACAACACCGCGATGCGTCAGCACGTCGCCTCCGCCCTGGGTGAGGTCGGGCGGGTGCTGGTGGCCGCCGACGGTGTCGAGGCGCTCGAGGTCCTGGCGCGCGGGGACGTCGACCTGGTCGTGAGCGACGTGATGATGCCCCGGCTGGACGGTGAGGGACTGGTCGCGGCGATCCGCGAGTCCCCGGACCGTCCGGACGTGCCGGTCATCCTGCTCTCCGCACGTGCCGGCAGCGAGGCGGCGATCAGCGGCCTGGGTCGCGGAGCCGACGACTACGTCGCCAAGCCCTTCTCCCGCGAGGAGCTGGTCGCCCGGGTCCGGGCGCACCTGGAGCTCTCGAGCCTGCGGCGCGAGCGCCAGCGCCGTCGTGACCGCGAGACCATGCTCGCCGGCGTCTCCCACGACATGCAGACGCCCCTGGCGACCATCGCCAACGCGCTGGAGCTGCTGACCTCGCTCGGCATCCCCGACCTGCCACCCGAGATCACCGGCACGATGACGCGCTCGGTCGCCTCCCTGCTGGGCCTGGTCGCGGAGTTCCTCGACTGGTCGGCCCTGTCGACCGGTGCGCGGGTCCGGGTCCACCTCGAGGACCTCGAGGTCCCGTCGCTGGTCGCGGACGTCGCCTGGCCGCGGGGCCTGGAGCTGACCACCCAGGTCGGAGCGGGCGCCCGGGTGCGGGCCGACGCGCTGCGGGTACGCCGCATCCTGGCCAACCTGGCCACCAACGCCGTCCGCGCTGGCGCGACCCGGTTGTGGGTGGGCACCGACCGTGACACCGACGGCCTGCACGTCCGCGTCCGCGACGACGGCCCGGGGATACCCCCGGAGGTCCTGGCCCGGCTCTTCCAGCCGTGGACCACCTCGCAGGACACCCGCGGCAGCGGCCTGGGGCTCTACGTGTCCCGCGAGTCCGCCCGCGCGATGGGCGGCGACCTGACCCTGGTGGACACCTCCTCCGCCGGCACGACCTTCGACCTACGACTCACCTCGGGAGGGTGACGTGACCAGACTGCTCCTCGCCGAGGACGACCACGACCTGCGGGACCTCACCACGATGATGCTCGGCCGGCAGGGCCTCACCGTGACGGCGGTCGCGGACGGCGGTGCCGCCCGGGCGCACGTCCGCTCCGGTGAGCACTTCGACGTGCTGGTGCTGGACCTCGACATGCCGGTCTGCACCGGCATCGAGGTCGCCCAGGAGGCCCGCGCGGTCGGCTACACGGGCCGGATCATCCTGTGGACCGGGTGGGACGTCACGATGGGCGACCACGACCTCGGACGGCTCGGCGTCCGGGTTCTGGGGAAGCAGGACGTCGCGACGCTGCGCGCGGCCGTCCTGGAGCCGGGACCCGCCCTCGAACTGGACGCCGCCGCGGGCTGAGCCCTTCCGCAGATCTAGAACGTGTTCTAGTCTGCGACGCATGTCACAGGTCATCCCCCAGAAGCCGTTGCGCGTCGTCGTCTGGTCGACGGGCACCATCGGCCGGCACGCGATCGCCGGCGTCGACGCCCACCCCGACCTCGAGCTGGTCGGCGTCTGGGTCTCCAACCCCGACAAGCACGGCAAGGACGCGGGGCTCCTGGCCGAGCTCGGCCGCGAGCTGGGGGTACCCGCCACCACCGACCGCGACGAGCTGATGGCGCTGACACCGGACGCGGTGGTGCACACCGCGATGACCGACGACCGGGTCTTCGAGTCGATCGAGGACCTCATCTGGATGCTCGGCAAGGGCGTGAACGTCGTGTCCTCCGGCCCCGTCCTGCTGCAGTGGCCGCACGGCATCCTGCCCGACGAGATCCTCGCGCGGATCGAGGAGGCCGGTCGCACCGGCAACGCCTCGCTGCACGTCAACGGCATCGACCCCGGCTTCGCCAACGACGTGCTGCCGCTGGTCATGACGAGCCTCTCCCAGCGCATCGACGAGGTGCGGGTGATGGAGATCTGCGACTACTCCACCTACTACCAGCCGGTCGTCATGGGCGACCTGTTTGGCTTCGGCAAGCCGATGGACGAGCTCGGCTTCCTGTGGCATCCCGGGGTGCTGACGATGGCCTGGGGCTCGGTGGTCAAGCAGATCGCCGCCGGCCTGGGGGTCACGCTCGACGAGCCGCTCACCGAGGAGGTCGACCGCCGCCCGGCCACCCGTGACACCGCCAGCGTGTCCGGCGACGTCGCCGAGGGGACCATGGGCTCGGTCCGCTTCGCGGTGGTCGGCAAGGTCGACGGCGTGCCCCGCGTCGTGCTGGAGCACATCACCCGCACCGACGCCGAGTCCGACCCCGACTGGGACAACCCGCCTCCGGGCACCGACGGCTGCTACCGCGTGAAGATCACCGGCGAGCCGATGATGCACGTCGACTTCGTCCACCACGGCGAGCACGGCGACCACAACGTCAGCGGCATGATCACCACCGCCCAGCGCCTGGTCAACGCTCTCCCTGCCGTCGTCGCTGCCGCCCCCGGCCTGGTCACCGCGCTCGACCTGCCGCTGGTCACCGGCCGCGGCCTGGTCGCCGGCTCGGGCCACACCGGTACGACGGGGGTGCGCGCATGAGCATCCTCGACCGCTTCGGGGTGCCGGGCACGGCCGCGATCGTCACCGGTGCCGGCCGCGGCCTCGGCGCCGCCACCGCGGTCGCCCTGGCCGAGGCAGGCTCCGACGTGCTGATCTCCGCGCGTACGCCGGAGCAGCTCGACGAGGTCGCGGCGCAGGTCCGGGCCACCGGGCGCCGCTGCGAGGTCGTCGCGGCCGACCTGAGCGACCTGGACGCGGTCGCCGGCCTCGCGCAGACGGCGTACGACGCCTTCGGCCGTCTCGACATCGTCGTCAACAACGTCGGTGGCACCGGCCCCCGCGGCTTCCTCGACACCAGCCCGGGCTACCTCGAGCGGGCGTTCTCCTTCAACGTCAGCACCGCGCACGTGCTCACGAAGGCGGCCGTGCCGCTGCTGCTGAAGACCCTGGACGGCGAGGACGAGGCGACCGCCGCGCAGAAGTCGGTGGTCACGGTCAGCTCCACGATGGGCCGCAGCGCCGACCGCGGCTTCGTGGCCTACGGCACCGCCAAGGCCGCGCTCGCGCACTGGACGAAGATGGCCGCCCAGGACCTCTCCCCGCGCATCCGGGTCAACGGGATCTACGTCGGCTCGATCATGACCAGCGCGCTCGAGATGGTCGCGGGCGACCCGAACCTGATGGGTCAGCTCGAGGGCAAGACGCCCCTGGGCCGCGTCGGCGAGCCGGCCGACATCGCCGCGGGCGTGCTCTACCTGTCCTCGCAGGCCGGGCAGTACCTCACCGGCAAGCTGATCGAGATCGACGGCGGCATCCAGCAGCCGACCCTCGACCTCGGCTTCCCCGACGTCTCCGCGTGACCGGCCGCCGCCGTGATGAACAGGTGTCCTAGGGTCGCCGGGTGAGCCTGTCGAACACCCCCACCGCCCACGCCGTCTCGCCGGACTCCGGGGAGCACTGGACCGCGGAGGGTGCCTGGCAGGTGGCGCCGGGGCTCTGGCGCATCCCGCTGCCGCTGCCGATGGACGGGCTCAAGGCGGTCAACGTCTACGTCCTGGAGACCGACGCGGGGCTGACCCTGGTCGACGGCGGCTGGGCGATCCCGGTGGCGCGCGAGCTGCTCGAGAAGTGCCTCGGTCAGATCGGTGCGGGCTTCGCCGACATCCGCCGGTTCCTGGTCACCCACGTGCACCGCGACCACTACACGATGGCCACGGTGCTCGGCCACGAGGTCGGCGCCGAGGTGGCGCTGGGCCGCGGGGAGGAGCCGGCGCTCGACCTGCTCAACAACGTCGAGCAGATCACCGAGAGTCCGTTCCTGGCGGTGCTGCGCTCCTCCGGGGCGCTGGACGTCGCCGAGGAGTGGGCGGCGGGTCGCGGTGACGACGAGGTGCCGCCCAAGGAGGACTGGCAGTACCCCACCCGCTGGATGGACGGCGACCACACCATCACCGTCGGTCACCGCTCGATCGAGGCGGTGCACACGCCCGGCCACACCCCGGGTCACTTCGTCTTCGCCGACCGCGCCGAGGGCGTGCTCTTCGCCGGCGACCACGTGCTGCCGACGATCACGCCGTCGATCGGCTTCACCGTGCCGCCGACCGACCAGCCGCTCGGCGACTTCCTCTCCTCGCTGGCCCGGGTGCGCTCGCTGCCCGACCTGCGCATCCTGCCCGCCCACGGCCCGGTCGCGCCCTCGACCCACGACCGCGTCGACGAGCTGACCGCCCACCACGAGAAGCGTCTCGCCCAGAGCCTCGCCGCGCTCTCCGGCGGCCCGGTCACCGCCCACGACGTCGCCGGCACGCTCGGCTGGACCCGCCACGAGCACGCCTACGAGACCCTCGACGTCTTCAGCCGCGGCATGGCCGCCATGGAGACCAAGGCGCACCTCGACCTGCTCGTCGCCCGGGGCCAGGCCACCGCCGCCCCCGCCGAGGACGGGGTGCGCTACCGCGCGGTCGGGGCCTGAGCCTGCGGCGGACCTTCCAGCCGCCGGAACCCCAGCCCCAGCAGCACCTGCGCCAGCGTGTACGTCGCCATCACGACCCGCTCCATCCACCGGGTGCTCGCATCGGGGCGCCCGGCGAGCACGAGGTCCCGGGTGCCGAGCACGGTGTCGGAGGCCAGGAAGACCGCCCCTCCGGCCGCGAGCAGCCGCCGGGACGTGGGGTCCGCGTCGACGGCCTGGGTCACGGCGGCCATCGACGCCACCGTCAGCGTGTACGCCGTCACCGGCACGCCCAGTCGCGGGTCGACCCGGTGGGCGGCGAGCCCCATGAGCGGAGCGGAGGCGAGGGTGGAGCCGGCCATCAGCCGCACCCGCCGGCTGGCACGGAGCCGGTCGCGGGACACGTGCGGGGCGAGCGCGGCGACGTACCCGCCGTGGGCGACGGCGAAGGAGGCCACGCCGGCCCGGAAGGCGCTCGGCCCGTCGACCATCAGCGCGACGTCGCCGGCCCACGAGCCGGCCAGCCCGACCGCGACCGCGGGCGAACGGGGAGGCACGGCGGCGGCCAGCACCGGCATCAGCGCGGTCTTCGTGACCGCGCGCGCCAGACGCACGCCCGGTGTGGGCGCGAGCCCGGCGAGCCAGGTGTCGGCCACCGCGAGGGCCGCGTAGCCGCCCAGCAGTGCCCTAGGGCTGCGCACCGAGCGGCCTGACCATGGGCAGGTGCGGGATCGACCCGTCGAGGAACTCCGGGCCACTGACCTCGAAGCCGAACGTGGCGTACCAGTCGGCGAGGGGTGTCTGCGCGGCGAGGACCACCGGACGACCCTCGCAGACCTCCAGGCACGCCGTCATCAGTGGTCCGGACAGGCCACGGCCCCGTGCACGGGGCGCGAGCGCGACGCGGCCGATGCGCCACTCCTCGCCCTCGTCGAGCACCCGGGCCACGCCGACGACCTCGTCGGCGTCGTCACGGACCACGACGTGCACGGTGCCCGGCTCGGTGTCGCGGCCGTCGAGGTCGTCATAGGGGTCGCCCTGCTCGACCACGAAGACCTGCTGGCGCAGCCGGAAGACGTCGTGGGCCGTGGTCGCGTCCATCTCCGACCAGCGGTGGACGTGGGTGTAGCAGTGCATCAGCCCAGGAACTCCCGGGTCGCCCGCCAGGCGCGCCGGGCCTCCGGGATGAACGAGACCAGCGGGTAGACGTGGATGAGGTCCGGCTCCTCGACGTAGCTGAGGTCCCACCCGGCCTCCTCGGCACGCCGCGCGAGCAGCCGGCACCCGGGCACGAGCAGGTCGCGGGTGCCGCAGAACATCAGCGCCTGCGGCAGACCGGAGAGGTCGGCCAGGCCGGGGGACACCTCGGGACGGTCGAGGTCGTCGGCCGACCCCGCCCACCAGGTGGCGTAGGCGTGCAGCTTGGTGATCCGCAGCCACGGGTCGCGCCGGGCGAACCACGCGGTCGCCGGCGTCGAGGTGGTGAGGTCGACCCAGGGTGAGTGCAGCAGCAGGTGGGTCTGCTGCGCTCCGCCGCGGTCGCGCAGCGACTGCGCCACCGCGAGCGCGAGCCCGCCACCGGCCGAGTCGCCCGCGACCACGGTCGGGCCCTGCGACGTCAGCGCCGCGGCCAGGTCGACCAGCGCCTCGTGGGAGTCGGCCCACGTGTGCTCGGGGGCGAGGGGGTAGTCCGGCAGCAGGACCCGGGCCTGCAGCTGGTCGGCCAGCCTGGCGGCGTACCGCACGTGGAAGGGGTCCAGGGGCGCGGTGTAGCCGCCGCCGTGCAGGTAGAGGACCGTACGCCGGGGGGTGCTGCCCCGCTTCGTGATCGTGTGCACGGGGAACCCGGTGCCGCCGGCCGTGTCCTCGCCGATGGTCCGGGTCTCGACCGCGAAGCGCTTGTCGAACCGGACGACCGCGTTCGTCGGCAGTGCCCGGTCCAGGGAGCGGTGCCACCGCTCGATGCGCGCGCGCTCCTTCTCCTCGGAGTCGATCTCGAGCGAGCCGCGCATCTTCGGGATGCCGACGGCGATCAGGTCGTGTCTGAGGCTGGCCACACCCCCATCCCACCACTGCCGTGGGCACCGGCGGGGTGGGTCTCGTGTGGCCGGTCCGGGACGGGCAGTACCCTGGGCCCCGACAAGACAGGGGAGCACGGGCGGCCGATGGCCGGGCGGGCTGAGAGTGCGGGTCCAGCGATGGACGAGAGCCGCAGACCCTCACGAACCTGCTCCGGTTAGCACCGGCGAAGGGAGTCGTCCCGTGCGACGTACTGCATCCATGACCGTCTCCGGCGTGCTCGGCGCGCTGCTGCTCACCTCGTGCTCGCTCATCGGCACCGGTGACGACGACAGCGCCGCCGACCCGTCGACCGGCACCAGCGGGGGCACCGTGACCGGTGGCCCGGTCGTGCTGGTGACCCACGACAGCTTCAGCCTCCCCAAGAAGCTGGTCAAGCAGTTCGAGGCCGACACCGGCTACGAGCTCGAGCTGCGCTCCAACGGCGACGCCGGCAGCATGACCAGCCAGCTGGTCCTCAACGTCGACAACCCGCTGGGCGACGTGGCCTTCGGCGTCGACAACACCTTCGCCGGCCGCGCCCTGGAGGCGGGCGTCTTCGCGCCGTACCGCGGCGAGTGGCCCGCCGGTGTCGAGGACTTCGCGCTGCCCGGCGACGACGAGGGCGTCCTGACTCCGGTCGACAACGGCGACGTGTGCGTCAACGTCGACACCGCCTGGTTCGACGAGCAGGGCCTCGAGCCGCCGCAGACCCTCGAGGACCTCACCGACCCCGCCTACGAGGACCTCTTCGTCACCTCGGGCGCGACCACCAGCTCGCCGGGCTTCGCGTTCCTGCTGGCCACGATCGCGGCGTACGGCGAGGACTGGCCGGCCTACTGGGAGGACCTGCTCGACAACGGCGCGAAGGTCGTCCCCGGCTGGGAGGACGCCTACTTCGTCGACTTCACCGCTGGCGGCGGGGGTGCCCGCCCGATCGTGCTCTCCTACGACTCCTCGCCGGCCTTCACCACCACCGACGACGGCTCGGAGACCACGACGGCCGCGCTCCTGGAGACCTGCTTCGAGCAGGTCGAGTACGTCGGCGTGCTGGCCGGGGCGGAGAACCCCACCGGCGCGCAGGCGGTCGTGGACTGGATGCTGACCCCCGAGGTGCAGGCGGCGCTGCCGGACTCGATGTACGTGTTCCCCGTGGTCGACGGCGTGGAGATGCCCGAGGCGTGGGCGGAGTTCGCGCCGCGGCCCGAGGAGCCGCTCGCGGTCGACGCTGCGGAGATCGACGAGAACCGCGACGCGTGGCTGACCGAGTGGCAGGACCTGGTCTCGCGCTGAGCGCGGCACCGATGACCGCATCGGCTCCGGCATGACGTCGTACGGCGGCTCGGGCGCCCCCCGGCTCGCGGGGCTGGCGGCGCTGGCCGTCGTGCCGACGGCGGTCCTCGGGGTCTTCTTCGTCCTGCCGGTCACCGGCATGGTCTCGCGCGGCTTCGTCACCGACGGAGCGCTGGACCTCGGCGGCGTGCTCGAGGTCCTCGGCCGGCCGCGCACGCGACGGGTGCTCTGGTTCACGGTGTGGTCCTCGGCGGTCGCGACGACGATCGCGGTGCTGCTCGGGCTGCCGGCGGCGTACGCCACGCACCGGCTGCGCTGGCCGGGCCGCCGGGTGGTGCGGGCGTGCCTGCTGGTGCCGTTCGTGCTGCCCACGGTCGTGGTCGGCGTCGCCTTCCGCCAGCTGCTGGGGGAGGCGGGTCCGCTGGGCTTCCTGGGGCTGGACGGCACCGCGCGGGCGATCATCGCCGGGCTGGTGTTCTTCAACGTGGCGGTGGTCGTCCGCGGGGTCGGCGCCGCCTGGGAGTCCCTCGACGCGCGGCCCGGCGAGGCGGCCGCGGCGCTCGGTGCCTCCCCGGCCCAGGTCTTCCGGACCGTCACCTGGCCCCAGCTGCGACCCGCGGTGGTGTCCTCGGCCAGCGTGGTGTTCCTCTTCTGCGCGACCGCGTTCGGCGTGGTGCTCACGCTGGGCGGGCTGCGCTACGCCTCGGTGGAGACCGAGATCTACCTGCTGACCGTGCAGCGGCTGGACCTGCAGGCGGCGGCCGCGCTCTCGGTCGTGCAGCTGCTGGCGGTGACGGCGCTGCTGCTGCTCGCCGCCCGGCTGCGCGCGGTCCCCGACGCGACGGTCACCCGGCGCGCGCCCACGCCTCGGCGTCCGCGCAGGGCGGACACGGTGCCGCTGGTGCTGACCGCGCTCGTGCTGGCCTTCGTCGCGATGCCGGTGCTGGCCCTGGTGACCGGATCGCTGCGCCCCGACGACTCCTGGTCGCTGGAGGCCTACCGTGCGCTGTCGGGTCGCGGCTCGGCGCCCGGTCAGGGGGGTACGGCGCTGCTGGTGCCCGTCACCGAGGCACTGGTGACCTCGCTGCGCACGGCCGTCGACGCCACCTGGATGGCGCTGCTGCTCGGCGGGCTGCTGGCGCTGCTGCTGACCCGGCGCTCCCGCTCGCGCACCGAGCGGCGCGTGCGGTCGGTGCTCGACGGGCTGTTCATGCTCCCGCTGGGGGTCTCGGCGGTGACGCTCGGCTTCGGGTTCCTCATCACCCTCGACGAGCCGCCGCTGGACCTGCGGGACTCCCCGCTGCTCATCCCGCTGGCGCAGGCGCTGGTGGCGCTGCCGCTGGTGGTCCGGACGCTGGTGCCGGTGCTGTCCGGGGTGGACGACCGGCTGCGCCAGGCCGCGGCCTCGCTCGGCGCCGGCCCGGTGCGCGCCCTGGTCACCGTGGACCTGCCGGTCGTGTGGAAGCCGCTGCTCGCCGCCGGCGGCTTCGCCTTCGCGGTGTCGCTGGGGGAGTTCGGCGCGACCTCGTTCCTCGCACGCCCCGACGACCCCACGCTGCCGGTCGTGATCTTCCGGCTGATCGGGCGCCCCGGCCCGCTCAACGACGAGATGGCGATGGCCGCCTCCGTGGTGCTGGCCGGCACCACGGCGCTGGTGATGCTGCTCGTCGAGCGGCTGCGGGTCCCCTCGGTGGGGGCGCTGTGAGTGGCTACGACGGGGCCTCGAGGCTCGCTCCGCTCGCACCTCGACCACCGGGGGCGGCGCCGAGAGGGTCGCTGGTCGAGGTGCGAGGCGCCCCGGCGCCGAGCCTCGAGACCCCTCGACCCAGGAGGAGCCGATGACGCTGACGATTCGCGACCTGCAGGTCGCCTACGACGACGTCCCCGCGGTGCGGGGGGTCTCGCTGACCGTCCCGGACGGCCAGGTGCTCGCGGTGCTCGGCCCCTCGGGCTGCGGCAAGTCCACGCTGCTGCGCGGCGTCGCCGGGCTCGAGCAGGCCAGCGGCGAGGTCGCGTGGGACGGCGAGGACGTGTCCCGGCTGCCCACCCACCGTCGCGGCTTCGCGCTGATGTTCCAGGACGGCCAGCTCTTCGACCACCTCACCGTCGCCCGCAACGTCGGCTACGCCCTCCGGCTGCGGCGCCGGGGCGGCGCCGGTCGTGGCGGTCGTGCGGGCGAGCGGCGCCGGGTCGAGGAGCTGCTCGCCCTGGTGGGTCTCGAGGGGTACGCCGACCGGCTGCCCCGCACCCTGTCCGGCGGCGAGCGGCAGCGGGTGGCCCTGGCCCGCAGCCTGGCCCACGAGCCGCGGCTGCTGCTGCTCGACGAGCCGCTCTCGGCGCTCGACGCCGGACTGCGCCGCCGGCTCGCGCTCGAGCTGCGCCAGATCCTGGCCGACTCCGGCAGCACCGCGGTGATGGTCACCCACGACCACGAGGAGGCCTTCACCGTGGCGGACCGGCTCGCGGTGATGCGCGACGGGCTGCTGGTGCAGGAGGGCCCCATCGACGAGGTCTGGCGGGCCCCGGTCGACGCGGAGACCGCACTGTTCCTCGGCTACGCGCGGGTCCTGCGCGGCTCGGCGGCCACGACCGTGCTGGAGGCTGCCGAGTCGACCGACCGGGCAGCGGACGGCACGTCCGCCGTCGCCGTACGACGCTCGGCGCTGCGCGTGGAGGACACCGGCGCCCTCACGGGGCGGGTGCGGTCGCTCCGCTCGACGCCGGAGCAGCAGCGGCTCGAGGTCGAGGTGGCCGGCGTGGGCGTGGTCGACGCCGTGGCGTCGCTGGACCGGCGTACCGCGCCGGGGGAGGACGTCGCCCTGGCCGTCGACGTGACCCGGCTCGCAGTGCTGCGCGAGCGATGAGCGCTCGCCGGGCGAGGTGAGGACGCACCCCTAGACTGACCGGCGTGTACCGCCGTGCCTACTCCGCCCTCGTCGCGACCTCGCTGGCGATCGGGCTGTGGGCGATCATCACCGCGCAGGTCCTCGACAAGCGGCTGATCGACCCCGAGGGCAGCTTCCTCGGACCGTCGTGGCTGCGCCTGCCCATCCTCTGCCTGGGCGCGCTGGCCCTCGACCTGGTGCCGCGCGCGCTGTGGGGCTCCGGCGGCCGGCCGCGGCAGGCGATCGAGATCGCGCGCGAGCGGCTGCGCAGCCACTGGACGCGCGAGCGGGTCCTGCTGGTGATGCTGGGCATCGTCGGCTTCTACGTGATCTACGTCTGCTACCGGAACCTCAAGTCGTTCCTGCCGCTGGTCAGCGACCGGATGTACGACCGCGAGCTGCACCTGCTGGACCGGGCGCTGTTCTTCGGCAACGAGCCCGGCCCGGTTCTGCACGACCTGCTCGGCACGACGTTCGTGGCGCACTTCCTCTCGGCGTTCTACCTGCTGTTCATCCCGATGGTCGCGATCCTGGTGACCGTCTGGCTGGTGTGGGCGCGCAACATCTCCCACGGCTGGTGGTTCGTCACCGCCCAGGGCTTCGCGTGGACCCTCGGCACGCTGTCCTACTACGCGCTGCCGACGCTCGGGCCGGGCCTGGAGTACTACTGGCTCTACGACGAGCTCGCCCACACCGGCACCACCGACCTGATGAACGCGCTGGTCAACGCCCGGCAGAACTTCCGCTTCGGCGACGGGCAGGCCCAGACCGTCGCCGGCTTCGCCAGCCTGCACACCGGCATCTCCCTGCTGTGGGCGCTGATGGTGCAGTTCACCGTGCAGAGCCGGCTGCTCAAGATCCTGTTCTGGGTCAACTTCGGGCTGACCGTCGTGGCGACGCTCTACTTCGGCTGGCACTACATCGCCGACGACATCGCCGGCATCACCATCGCCTTCGTCTCCTTCTACGCCGCCGGGCTGGCGACGGGCCAGAAGTTCGACCACGGCGGGCTCGCGTCGCACCCGACCACCACCACCTCGAAGGTGCCGGTCTCCCGGGACTGACCGCCCACGAGGGGGGTGAACCAGCAGCTCGGGGGGTCTAGGTTCGAGGTCGTGGCTACCGACACCGTGACCCCCACCGACGGACCGACCGGCGCCTCGACCTCCTCCGCGAGCGGCTACGTGCAGCCGGAGGTGGACGTGCCCGCGCTGACGCGGCTGCTCGACGGTCGCTACGCCGAGGTGCGCAACCTCGTGCGCAGCAACCTGTCGGCGTACTCCTCCATCCTCACCGACGCCGAGACGCTCTCGCGCGCGGACTACCGCGAGCGGGTCAAGGAGCTGGTGGTCGAGATGGCCTCGACCGGGCAGACCGGGATGGGCTTCCCCGAGGAGTACGGCGGCGGCGGGGACATCGGCGCCTCCATCGCGGCCTTCGAGACGCTGTCCTTCGGCGACCTGTCCGTGCTGGTCAAGGTCGGTGTGCAGTTCGGCCTGTTCGGCGGCGCGATCCTGCAGCTCGGCACCGAGCGGCACCACGAGGCGTACCTCCGCCAGATCGTCACCGGCGAGCTGATGGGCTGCTTCGCGATGACCGAGACCGGTCACGGGTCCAACGTGCAGGCGCTCGGGACCGTCGCGACGTACGACGTGGCGACCCAGGAGTTCGTGATCACCACGACCCGCGAGGATGCCCGCAAGGACTACATCGGCAACGCCGCGGAGCACGGCGAGCTGGCCGTGGTCTTCGCCCAGCTCGAGGTCGGTGGCGAGGGGCGCGGCGTGCACGCGTTCGTCGTGCCGATCCGGGTGCGCGACGACTCCGGCGAGCTGGTGCCCGCGCCCGGTGTCACGATCGCCGACGACGGGCTGAAGATGGGCCTCAACGGCGTCGACAACGGGCGGCTGTGGTTCGACGAGGTGCGTGTGCCGCGGGACAACCTGCTCAACCGGTTCGCCGACGTCACCCCGGCCGGGGTCTACGAGTCCCCCATCGACAATCCCAACCGGCGCTTCTTCACGATGCTCGGCACCCTGATCCAGGGCCGGGTCTGCGTGGGTGGTGCGGGCATCAACGCCGCCAAGGTCGCGCTGACGATCGCGGTGAAGTACGCCCTGCGGCGGCGTCAGTTCGAGGCCAGCGGTGAGGAGGAGGAGCTGCTCCTCGACTACGGCATGCACCAGCGGCGGCTGCTGCCGCTGCTCGCGCGCACCTACGCCCTGCACTTCGCCCAGGACGTGCTGTCGGCCAACCTGCACGACGTCCTGACCGGCGTCCGCGAGGACGAGCAGACCCAGCGCGAGCTCGAGTCGCGCGCCGCGGGCACCAAGGCGCTCGGCACCTGGCACGCCACCCGCACCATCCAGGAGTGCCGCGAGGCCTGCGGTGGTGCGGGCTACCTCGCCGAGAACCGCTTCGCCGCGCTCAAGGCCGACACCGACGTCTTCACCACCTTCGAGGGCGACAACCACGTCCTGCTGCAGCTGGTCGCCAAGGGCCTGCTCACCGACTACGCCAGCGACTTCGAGGACATGGACCAGTTCGGGCTGGTCCGCTTCGTGGCCGGCCTGGCCGTCGACACCGTGGTGGAGAAGACCCGTGTCCACGGCCTGCTGGAGCGGGTGCGCGACCTGCTGCCCGGCGGCGACGAGTGGGACCAGGAGGCCGGCCTGCTGGACCCGGAGTACCAGCTGGCGATGTACCGCTTCCGCGAGGAGCACATGATCAGCGGTGCCGCCCGGCGCCTCAAGCGCGGCATCGACAACGACATGGACCCCGGCGAGGTCTTCTCACGGGTGCAGGACCACGTGATCGGTGCGGCCCGCGCGCACATGGAGCGTCTGGTGCTCGAGGCGTTCGTCGAGAGGACCCGGGCGCTGCCCGACGGCGACCTCAAGGTGGCGCTCAACCTGCTGTGCGACCTGCACGCGCTCTCGGGCATCGAGGCCGACAGCGCCTGGTTCATGGAGCACGGACGGCTCTCGGTCCAGCGGTCCAAGGCGATCCGTCGCGAGGTGTCCTCGCTGTGCCGCAAGGTGCGCCCGCTGGCCGGCGACCTCGTCGACGCGTTTGGGGTGCCCGAGGAGATGCTGCGCTCGCCCGAGCTGGTCGGCGACCTCGTTCCCATGAAGGGCTGAGCCTGGTATCACTCCACCATGGGTCTGCTCGCGCGGGTGTCCGGTGGCTGGGGGGCCGACCCCCTGTGGGGCGTGGTCTACGACTTCATGGTCGAGCACCCCGTGGTGGGGCGGCCCGCGTGGGCGCTGGGCCTGCAGAGCGACCTGCGCAGGCTGTACGCCGTGTGCGACGAGATCAGCGAGCTGCCGGCCGGTGCGCGGGTGCTCGACCTGCCCTGCGGCGGCGGGGTCGCGCTGCGGGGCCTGCGGTCGGGGCAGCAGGTCAGCTACGTGGCCGCTGACATCGCGCCGGAGATGCTCGCGCGGACCATGGACGCCGCACGCGCCCGCGGCGTCGACCACCTCGTCAGCCCCACGCGGGCCGATGCGGGGGCCCTGGGCTTCGACGATGCGTCGTACGACCTGGTGGTGAGCCTGACCGGGCTGCACTGCTTCCCCGACCCCGAGGCCGCGGTGGCCGAGATGGGGCGGGTCCTGCGTCCCGGCGGCGTGGTCGTGGGTTCGACGATCCTGCTCGACACCGGTCTGCGCTTCGAGCCGTTGCGCCGCGCCGGCCGGGTGGCCGGCCTGCTGGGGCCGATGTGCACCTCTGACCAGCTGGTGCAGTGGCTCACCCGTGCCGGCGTGGGCTCGGTGACGCTCGAGGTCTCCGGCGCGCTGGGGTACTTCCGGGGCGTGCGCGAGGCGTGAGGTCCATCGGGGCGCCGATGGTGCTCACGGCACCCCGACGAAGCTGCAGCGGGGCGCCGACAGGTTCGTCGGCGCCCCGCTGAAGCTCACAGCGACCGGCTCAGTGGCCGTTCTTCTTGAAACGCTCGAACGAGGCGACGACCTCGGCCTCGGCCTCGGTGCGGCCGACCCACTCAGCGCCCTCGACGGACTTGCCGGGCTCGAGGTCCTTGTAGACCTCGAAGAAGTGCTGGATCTCGAGACGGTCGAACTTCGACACGTGGGAGATGTCGCGCAGGTGCTCCAGGCGCGGGTCGGCGGCGGGGACGCACAGGACCTTGTCGTCGCCGCCGGCCTCGTCGGTCATGCGGAACATGCCGATCGCGCGGCACTTGATCAGGCAGCCGGGGAACGTGGGCTGCTGGAGGATGACGAGCGCGTCGAGCGGGTCGCCGTCCTGGCCGAGGGTGTCCTCGATGTAGCCGTAGTCGGCGGGGTACTGCGTGGAGGTGAACAGGGTCCGGTCCAGGCGCAGCCGCCCGGACTCGTGGTCGACCTCGTACTTGTTGCGCTCCCCCTTGGGGATCTCCACCAGGACGTCGAACTCGAGCACGTCTGCCTCCGTGTCGTGACCGGTACGTCCGGCCGCGGTCTGCTTGTGTGTCCACCCGCCGCGCGGCGCGACCGGGCGTGCCCCCGCCCCGGGAGCCGGGGACAGTCTCGCGCACATCCTGCCCGAACGCGCAGGGGGAGCAGTCCTCGGACCCCCGACGTGACGCACGCCACTCCACCTCGAGCGGTCCGCGCGCGCGTCTAGCGGTCCGCACCGTCGCCCCGCCTGACGACTTCGAAGGGCACCCCTGGCCCGATCGGGTCGTCTGGACCATCCCTCCATCGGGTCAGATCGCGACCAGATCCGCTCACGGCCCTCGCGGCGTGAAGAGCGCTCTTCCTAGGGTCCGAGGGCCGTACGCCGACGACGTCCTACTCCCCGAGGTCCCCCATGACGCCATCGACCACCCGCGCGCGCACGCCCCGCGTGCGATCCCTCCTCGCCGCACCGGTGTCCACCGCGATGCTGCTCGGTGCCCTCGTGGCCGCTCCCCTGACCGGCCCGCTGGCGGCGCCCGCGCAGGCGGCCGCGTCGTGCACCGATGGTGCCGTGGTCGGCAAGGAGCCGATCTCGCTGGGCGTCGGCTGCTTGGGCAACCTCGATCCCGCAGCGCTGGGCACCGGCCTGGCCTTCGGGTACTCCGGTGGCACCTCGCACGACGGGCTCGCCGGGGCCGCGGGCAACGGCGGCCCCTCCGAGGGCTGGGGGGTCGTCGACACCGCGTCGGGGGTCGAGGGGAAGGTCGCGGCCGGCAGCAGCGACGGCCTGACGCTGGTCGACTTCACCGTGGGCCAGGGGACCGACGGGAGCGACCAGACGGTCTCCTCGGTCGTGCGGGTGAGCGACACCTTCGAGGTGACGCACTTCTACCGCCCCACCTCCCAGGAGGGCGTCTACGCCGTGGACGTCGAGATCGAGAACATCTCGGGCGCGTTCACCGAGGTGAACTACCGCCGCATCGCCGACCTCGACGTCGAGCCGACCGGCGGCAACGAGGTCGTCACGCTCCAGACGGGCAGCACCACCAAGCTCGCGCACCTCAGCGACGACGGCTTCGCCACGCCGTCGGCCGCGGACGGCCCGAGCTTCATCAGCGCGGAGGGTGACGTCCTCGACGCCGGCCCCGGCGACCTCGGCGTCAAGGCGGACCTGGCGCTGGGCGGCCTCCCGGACGGCGCCAGCAAGCTGTTCACGCTCTACTACGGCGCCGCCCCGAACGAGTCGCTCGCCCTCGGGGCGCTCTACGCCCTCGACGCCGAGGCCTACGCGCTGGGCCAGAACTCCGACCCTGAGGGCCCCACCGAGGGCACGCCGGTGAGCTACCTGCTGGGCTTCGCCGGCCTGGGCGGGACCCCGATGCGGGCCCCGCACGCAGGGGAGGACACCTACACCGTGCCGCCGGGGGAGACCTCGACGCTCTTCGTCACCCTCAACGACTCCCCGGACGGCAGCGTGCCGGCGACGGGCCTGGAGATCGCGTGGGTCGAGCAGGGTTGGGGCGGCACCGTCACCTGCGGCACCGCCACGTGCGACTACACGCCCTCGCCCGGCTCGCTCTCCGACTACTTCCGCTACCTGCTCTCCGACGGTCACGGCGGTTTCGCCATCGGTGAGGTGACGATCCTCGTCGAGGAGCCCGAGCCCGCCGCCACCAACGACGCGCGACCCACGATCACCGGGTCCGGCGTGGTCGGCGAGGAGCTCACGGGCCACGACGGTGACTGGACCTCGACCGGCGAGCCGGACGGCAGCGACCTGACCTTCGACCGCCAGTGGATGAAGGACGGCTCACCGATCACGGGGGAGACCGGGTCGACGTACACCCCCGTCGAGGCCGACCTCGGCCACGAGCTGACCTTCCAGGTCATCGCCAGCCGACCCGACGCCGACCCGGTCGTCGCGACCTCGGACCCGCTGACCGTCACCGACGAGCGGGCCGCCACCAACGACGTACGCCCGTCGATCTCCGGCTCCGGCGAGGTCGGCGGCACGCTGTTCGGCGACGACGGCTCGTGGACCAGCGGCGGCGGTGGAGACGGCAGCGACCTCACCTTCGCCCGCCAGTGGCTGCGGGACGGCACGCCCATCGACGGCGAGACCGGCGACGCCTACACCCCGAGCTCGGGCGACGTCGGGTCGCAGATCACCTTCCAGGTGACGGTGTCGCGAGCGGGCGCCGACGACGTGGTGGCCACCTCCGACCCGGTCACCGTCTACCGACCGGTCGCGGCCGAGTCGACCGGTCCGCCGATGATCACGGGATCGGGGGTCTTCGGCGAGGAGCTGACCGGCAGCGACGGCGAGTGGATCAGCACCGGCGCGTCCGACGGCAGCGACCTCTCCTTCAGCCGGCGCTGGCTGCGGGACGGTTCGCCGATCCCTGGGGCCACCGGCCTGACCTATACACCGGTCGCCGCCGACGTGGACCACGACCTGGTGCTCGAGGTCCGCGCGTCGCGGTCCGGTGCCGACGACAGCACCGCGTACTCCGCGCCCCTCACGGTGACACCGGCCGCGGCTCCACAGCTGACGACGGAGACCATCCCCGTCCGTGGTCGGCCCGAGGTGTTCCAGACCCTCTCGGTGCTGCCGCTCAGCTGGGACGTCGAGCCTGACTCGGTGTCCTACCTGTGGGAGTACGCCAACAACGGGATCGGCCACTACGCGGAGCTGCCGCAGGGGCGGTCCTCGTCGGCGTACCTCGGGGTGCCCGTGAGCTACCTCGACCCCAACGGGTACACCGGCCAGATCGGCGCCGTGCGCGTCACCGTGACCGCGGAGAAGGCCGGTCATCGCGACGCGGTGGTCACGCGCACGTTCAGCACCGTGCGGTTGGCGCCGGCGCTCGTCATCACCGAGGCGCCCACGCTGTCCGGGGCCCCCGACGTGGGGCAGACACTCACGGCCAGCACCGGTGCGTGGTCCCCGGAGGCCGCGGACACGCACTACGTGTGGCGCTGGTACGTCAACGGCGTCTTCCAGACCCAGCGCGTGGTCGACGGCGACTTCCTGCTCGACCCTCAGCTGGAGCTGGTGGGCCTCGACCACGACCGGCTGCGCGACGGCGACCGCGTCGGCGTGCGTGTCGCCGCGATCCAGCCCGGTCGAGAAGCCTCACGCCTCTCTCCGCTCACCGAGGTCACGCTGGGCCTCCCGGCGGGCACGGTGACCGCCCCACCGGGCATCCTCGGGACGCTCAAGGCAGGGGAGACCCTCACCGTCGACCCGGCCGAGTTCACGCTGGCCGACGGCGTGGACCCGAGGGACGTCGACGTCACGACCTCGTGGTTCCTCCGCTGGCGCAACCACGGTGTGCGGCGGCCCGTGCAGTCCGACAGCGACACCTTCGTGCTCCCGGACTGGGCGGCCGGCTACTACGTGGAGGTGGAGCAGACGCTCTCGGCGGACCGGCGTACGTCGGTGACGGCCGTGTCCGACCGCGTCGGTCCCGTCGCGGCGAAGCCGCAGCTCGTGCCCCGGTTCGAGTCCCTGCCACTGCCCACGCCGCGCGCGGGGACCCAGGCTGACCTGGCCACTCTCACGTGGCAGGCCTACCCCCGGTCCGAGGCCATCGACGGAGTGGACACCATGACCACCTGGCTCGTGGACGGCGTCGAGATGGCCGACGGCCCGACCTACACCCCCGCTGACGCTCAGGTCGGGGGCTACCTGGCCGCCCGGATCAAGGGCACCAAGGACGGCTACTCCGACGGTGGCACCACGGTGTCGCTGGGGAAGGTCCGCCCGGCGGACGAGGACGAGGCGGTGCTGGACATCCGCGTCGTGCGCTCCGACGACCCCCTGGTCCGCACGGCCGCGAACGTGGTCATCTGCAGCGCGTTCACCTGCCTCAGCTCCTACGCCCCCGCCGGCACCACCACGTTCACCGTGCCTGCTTCCACCGGCGGCACGGAGTTCTCACTCAAGGTCTACCCCGCCGCGTCGCTGATCGAGCACCACGGCTCGGTCACGTTGACCGGTGGGCGGACCACGCAGCTGACCGTGGAGCTGGACGCGCCGACGCCGCTCGACCCCGACGTGGAGCTGTCCGACGCGGACACCAAGCAGGTCGACACCGACGGTGACGGCATCCCCGACACCGAGGTGCCCAGCGTCTACTACCGGGATCCGCAGACCCTCACGCTGCACGGGTGCACCGGCCTGACCGGCCGCGTGTGGCGGGTGGTCTTCTCCAACGGTGACCCGTCGATGGAGGGGCCGCTGACCGAGACCGAGCCCGGTGTGTACGTCGGCGAGATCCCCGGCTTCAGCTCGACCGGATGGGCGCGGGTCGTCACGACGCTGCTCCGCGACTGCGCGGACGACGAGACGTTCGACTTCACCATCTACATCGACCCCAGCGGCATCGTGACCGACCAGTTCGGCCGACCGTTGCCCGGCATGGACGTGACGCTGCTCAAGGCCGGTGACGACGGCAACGGCGTCACGGCGTTCCTGCCGGTGGCCGACGGTGACACCAGCGTCATGGACCCGAGCATCAACACCGCGAACCCGTCGGTCACCGACGGCATCGGGTTCTTCCGGTGGGACGTCACCCCGGGCGACTACCAGGTGCGGGTGACGCCCGGCCTGGACACCGAGGGCGGGTGCGAGGTCTTCACGACCGACCCGATGACGGTGCCGCCGGAGCGCATCGACCTGGTGCTGCGGGTCGAGTGCCCCGAGCTCGATCGTCCCGAGCCGACCACCGCGCCCGAGCTGACCGGCACGCTGGCGGTGGGCGAGACCCTGAGCGTCACCGAGGGCGAGTGGCCCGAGCCGTTCGTGCCGATGCGCACGGTGTGGCTGCGCAACGGGGAGACGGTGGCCACCGGTGCGACGTACGAGGTGACCGAGGCCGACCTCGGCGCCGAGGTGGTCGCGCGGGTCCAGGCGATCCGTCCCGACTACGTCCAGGAGAACGGCACCGGTGAGGTCGTCCGCTTCGACCCGACCTGGGCCGACGTCGCGGCGGGCGCGCTCACCAGCCCCTCCAGCCTGAAGGTCAAGGTCACCCCCAAGAAGCTGCGCGAGCGCGCGAAGCCCAAGGTCACCGTGAAGGTCCGCACCGAGGGCGCTGCCGCCCCCACGGGTGCGGTGGAGCTGCTGCTCAAGCCGAAGGGCTCCACCAAGGGCAAGCGGGTCAAGAAGACGGTGGTCCTCGCCGAGGGCGACCGCCCGGTGGTGCGGGTACGGCTGCCGAAGGTGCGGAAGGGGAAGTACCTCCTGCTCGTGAGGTACGCCGGGGACGACCTGGTCGAGAAGGCCAGGACGGTCCGCAAGACCCTGCGGGTCAAGGCGCGCTAGCGCCGGCTCCCCCTCGGTCACTGGTCGGAGCCGGGGCCCGGTCGCGCACAATGTGCACGGCCGGGCCCCGTTCCAGTGCTGGGGCCGGTGCTGGGGCAGTGAGCCAGGACCGACGAGGCGAGCGCAGGGGAGGGCAGCGTGGGACGACGTGACGACCGCCGACCCCGGGGCGCCCGCCGCCTGCTGTGGGCCGTGCCGGTCGTCGCGCTGGTCGCCGCTGCCGGCGTGGTCGTGGCCGAGCCCGACGCCCGCGACCAGGTGGAGGGCACCGTGCGTGGCTGGGTCGACGACCTGCGGGGCGTCGAGGAGCCCGACCCGGGCGCCGACCCCGCGCAGGTGCCGCCGCCGGACGGGCTCGTGCTCCCCGACGTCGAGCCGCCCGCCGCGCCCGCCCTCGCGCTCGGCGCACGGGAGGTCAGCCCGGCGCAGGTGCGCCGCACGCTGGCCGGACCGCTCGGCCAGCAGGTGCTGGGCGGCCGGGTGGCGGTGGCGGTCGCCGGGCTCACCGGCCCAGCGGCGTACTCCTCCGGCGGGGCGGCCATCCCCGCCTCCACCACCAAGCTGGTCACGGCGGTCGCGGCGCTGCACGCCCTCGAGCCGGGCACCACCTTCGCCACCCGCGTCGTCCTCGAGGGGCGGGACGCGGTGCTGGTCGGCGGCGGGGACCCGTTCCTCGAGCGACGCCCCGACGCTGACGCCGAGCCGGACCGCGCCGACCTCGCGACCCTCGCCCGCCGCACGGCGAGGGCGCTGAGGGAGCGCGGCCTGCGCAGCATCCGGCTCGGCTACGACGACGGGCTGTTCTCCGGACCCGCCTGGAACCCGACGTGGCCCGACACCTACCGCGACGACGTCGTCGCGCCGATCACCGCGCTGATGGTCGACGACGGGCGGCCGGCCGACGGCCCCGGGCGCTCGCTGGACCCGTCGTACGCCGCTGCCGACTCCTTCGCCGCCCTGCTGCGCCAGCGGGGCGTCCGCATCGTCGGCGTGCCCCGCGAGGCCGCCGCCCCGGACGACGCCCAAGAGGTCGCGCAGGTCGAGTCCGCGCCGGTGGGTCAGCTGGTCGACCGGCTGCTGCAGGTCAGCGACAACGAGACCTCCGAGGTGCTGCTGCGGCACGTGGGGCTGGCGACGGGGGGTGCGGGCTCGACGAAGGACGGCGTGGCCGGGGTGCGGGCGGTGCTCGAGGAGCTCGGGGTGCCCGTCCCGAGGCGGCTGCGCGACGGCAGCGGCCTGTCCCGCGACAACCTGATCGCCCCCGCCACGTTGGTCGGGCTGCTGCAGGTGGCCGCGGCGTCCGAGCCGTCGGATCCGGTGCGCGGGCTGTTCCCGGGGCTGCCGGTCGCGGGCTTCAGCGGGTCGCTGACCTTCCGCTTCGACGATGCGCCGCAGGCCGCCGTGGGGCGTGTGCGCGCGAAGACGGGCACCCTGCGCGGGGTGCGCAGCCTGGCGGGCGTGGTGGTGGCGCGCGACGGGACGCCGATGGTGTTCGCGCTGATGGCCGACCGGATCCCCGAGGCCGACGACGAGACCGCCGAGGCGGTGCTGGACCGGGCGGCGGCCGCGCTCGCGGCGTGTCGGTGTGGTCGCGCCGGATAGGTTCGGTGCCATGAGCGCGCCAGCCAGCCCCGCGACCGCCGCCCCGGACATGGTCGACTGGGACCTCGCGGTCTCCCTCGGCTCCAGGCTCGCGGGGGAGGGCCCCAAGGTCTCGTGGGCCGAGGCGGCCGACGCCGTGACCGAGCTGCGGGCGGGCGCCGAGCGCTCCACGCCGCTGGTGCGCGAGTTCACCGGCCTCGACGGGGGCGACGGCACCGCGCCGGTGCTCGTCGTGGACCGGCCGGGCTGGGTGAAGGCCAACGCCGAGGGCTTCCGGACGATCCTGTCGCCGATCGCGGAGAAGCTGTCGGAGCGCAAGCCGCCCTCGGGCCTCTCGCTGGCGATCGGTCGCCGGGTCACCGGCGCCGAGGTCGGTGGGCTGCTGGGCTTCCTGTCGAGCAAGGTGCTCGGTCAGTTCGACCCGTTCCACGAGCCGTCGGGGCGGCTGCTGCTGGTGGCGCCCAACATCGTCCACGTCGAGCGCGAGCTCGGGGTAGACCCGCACGACTTCCGGCTGTGGGTGTGCCTGCACGAGGAGACCCACCGGGTGCAGTTCACCGCGGTCCCCTGGATGCGCGACCACATCCACTCCCTCGTCGGCGACCTCGCCGGCACCATGGACTCCCGCGAGCTCGTCGAGGACGGCCTCGGCCGCGTGGTCGAGGCGCTGAAGGCGCGGCGCTCGGGTGACGGTGGCCCCGGCTCGATCATGGAACTGCTCTCCACGCCCGCCCAGCGCGAGGTGCTCGACAAGGTGACGGGCGTGATGTCGCTGCTCGAGGGGCACGCCGACGTGGTGATGGACGGCGTGGGGCCCACCGTCATCCCGACGGTCGCGGAGATCCGTCGGCAGTTCACCGAGCGCCGCAAGGGCGTCGGCACCCTCGACCGGCTGCTGCGTCGGCTGCTCGGTCTGGAGGCCAAGATGGCGCAGTACCGCGACGGTGCCGTCTTCGTCCGCCACGTCGTCGACAAGGTGGGCATGGAGGAGTTCAACGCGGTCTTCGCCGGGCCCGAGAACCTCCCGACCAAGGCCGAGATCGCCGACCCGGACGCCTGGGTCTCGCGCGTCCTCTGACGCAGCGTCCTCCATGGCCGGTCCGCACCCCTCCGTCGCCGCGACCCGTCTGGCGGTACGCCGCTGCCTGGCCGACGTGCCGTCGGGCTCCACCGTCGTGGTGGCCTGCTCCGGCGGCCCGGACTCCCTCGCCCTGGTGGCCGCGACCGTCCACGAGGCGCGCGCCGGTGGGTGGCGGGTCGTCGGGGCGACCGTCGACCACGGGATGCAGGACGGCTCGGAGGCCCAGACCGCCCGCGTGGTCGAGCAGATGGCCGAGATCGGGGTCGACGAGACGCTCGCGGCGCGGGTGACGGTGGACCCCGGCGGGCTCGGGCCCGAGGCGGCGGCCCGCAGGGCCCGGTACGCCGTGCTCGACCAGGTCGCCGAGCACACGGCCGCCTCCGTCGTACTCCTGGGGCACACGCGTGACGACCAGGCCGAGACCGTGCTCCTCGGCCTGGCCCGCGGCTCCGGCGCCCGCTCGCTGGCCGGGATGCGTCGCTCGTTCGACGTCTACCGCCGACCCTTCCTGGACCTGCCGCGCGACGACACCGTCACCGCCTGCCAGGTGCTGGGCCTCGACGCCTGGGACGACCCGCACAACTCCAACCCCGGCTACGCCCGCGTCCGGGTCCGCCGCGCGGTCCTGCCGGCCCTCGAGGAGCACCTGGGCCCCGGCGTCGCCGCCGCCCTGGCCCGTACGGCGCAGCAACTGCGCGCCGACGCCGACTGCCTCGACGACCTCGCCGACCACCACTACGACCGGCTCCGGGCCGAGCCGGCGCATCCTCCCGCTGCTGCGGGCCTCCCCGTGGCGGACCTCGAGCAGCTCCCCGCCGCCATCCGAACCCGCTTGTTGCGCCGCCTCGCCCTCGACGCCGGCGCCCCGCCCGCCGAGCTGTTCCACGAGCACGTCCTGGCCCTCGAGGCCCTGGTCACCGCCTGGCGCGGGCAGAAGTGGGTGGACCTCCCCGGGCACCTGCGCGGAGTGCGTCGAGAAGGGCGCATCGAGGTCGCACTCGCCGATACCGGCCGGGCTACGACCGGGTCGGCGCCCTGAAGCCCGAGGCGAAGAGTGACCGATTCACGCTCAGGAACGCCGCCGGGCGGCCGACCATCGTCGCGGGGGACGACCGCGCCGCGGTCGACGAGCAGAAGACGAGGTCCCTGATGCACCGCACCACCCGCACCGCCCGCCGGACGCGCCTGGCGCTGCTGTCGCTCCTCCTCCCGGCGCTGCTGGTGCCCGCCACGGCCTCGGCCCACGGCGACGTCGACGACGACCACGTCGACCACGACGACGTCCCGGCAGTGGTCGAGCGGGCGGGCCTCATCCAGGGCGTGGCGATCGACTCCTCCGGCCGGGGCATCGACGACGTGGCGGTCCAGGCCCTCGACGCCAGGACGGGCGAGCCGGTCGCCTCCGCGCTCACCTACGCCAGCGACCGCCGCGACGGCGTCCAGCACGGCTACTTCTACCTCCACGTCGACCCCGGCACGTACGACGTCGTGCTGGTCAAGCGCGGGTACGACGCGGGCCTCCTCGCCGGCGTCACCGCCCGCCGCAAGGCCCCGACCAGCCTCGGGCCGATCACCCTCGATCTGCGGGACTGGCCCACGACGACCGCTGCGTCCGTGGTCGACCCCGTCGTCGCGCCGAAGCAGCGCGTGAGGCTGAAGGTGAAGGTGGGCAGCCGGAAGGCACGCGTGGACGGCGGCCGCGTGAAGGTGCTGGAGGGCCGCAAGGTCCTGGCGAACCAGCGCCTCAAGCGCTCCGACAAGGGCTCGGTGAAGGTCGACCTGGGCCGGCTGCCGAAGGGCACCCACCACCTCAAGGTGCTCTTCACCGGCAAGGAGGGCCTCAAGCCCTCGCGGGCCGAGAAGGTCAAGGTCGTCGTGGCCAGGTCGGCCCGGCGCGCCCGGTGACCGGCCGACCTCGCGCCGCCGAGGGCAAAGCGGGCCCGCCCGCTTCCCTGTGGCCCGTCGCCCGGCCGTAGGCTGCTCGCCATGGACTCTGCCCACGTGGAGAACGACCTCG
>Ga0208700_1000087_pt1 | contig 34672 bp, 32 predicted proteins | sample DeeseametaMP2016_FD_184179 | JGI IMG/M metagenome (GOLD analysis project Ga0208700, IMG submission 184179) | Marine microbial communities from the Deep Pacific Ocean - MP2016 (SPAdes) | ecosystem: Environmental > Aquatic > Marine > Oceanic | place: East of Hawaii, North Pacific Ocean | collected... | reverse complement strand
GGGTCGGTCGTAGAAGCGGGGAGGTTCTTCGCCTGGCTCACCGACGAGATGTCGGCCGAGGAGAAGGCGTTCCTCGGCACGTTGATCCCGCCGCCGGTCACCGGCCTGCTCTCCCGGCTCCTCGGGCGTCGTTACAGCCGCGAGATCGCGCCCGTCTGGGCCTGATCGCCCCACGCCCGGTCGGGAGCGCCCCGCCCACACCGCGACCGCGGCAGCACCAGCGCCAGCAGCAGCACCGCGAGCGCCACGCCGGCCGCGATCGCGACGTCCCGCCACAGGTCCGCGACCAGCGCGTCCCAGACCGCCAGGCCCAGCTCGCGCTGCTCGCCCGGGTCGGCCACGGCCTCCAGCACGCTGCGTGCGCCGAGCATCCCCAGGGCGAGCAGCCCCAGGGCCGGCAGCGCGAGGACCGCGGCCACCACCGCCGTACGCCGACGCAGCGGTGAGACCAGCAGCGCGACCGCGAGCGCGGCGGCTGCCGCCACGGGCACCCACACCCCGACCTCGTCGACGCGCTGGATCGTCGAGCGGGCCCGATCGAGGTCCGAGGAATCGGCGACCTCGAACTCCACCGCGCCCGCCCGCACGTCGCGTCCCACCGGCACGCCGCGCTCGCGCAGCAGGTCCAGCGTGGCGCGCACGACCCCGGCCAGGTCGACGCGGACGGGCACCGGCTCCCCGGCCTCGGCCTCCAGCGCGTCCATCATCGTCTCGTGGGCAGCGCGGTTGGCCGCACGCCACAGGTCCGGCCACTCGGGCGAGGCGAGCACGGCGCGCACGGCCGCACCGACCGCGTCCTCGACCTGGGCGCGTCGGCGCTCGGACGGGTCGAGCGCCGAGACCACCGCCGCCTGGGTGCGGACCCGCACCGAGTCCTGCACGGCCTGCTCGTCCGCGAGCGGGGCCACGGTCGCCACGTAGGTGTCGGTGTCGGTCACCGTCCGGTCCAGCCACGAGCCGGCCAGCGCGACCGGCAGCAGGGCGACGGCACCGAGGACGAGGAGGACCGAGAGGAGTCGCCGCAGCACGTTCACGGGCGCATCGTGCCAGCCCGCCGGTCCGGTCAGCCGACCACCGCGCCCGCGTGCGGGGGCAGCGTGAGGGACCTCTCGGACAGGGTGGGCCCCGCGTGCGTGCCGAGCAGCAGCTCGCCGGCCAGGTCCGGCACGGTGAGGGTCCGCTCGCCGAGGTTGAGCGCGACCAGGGTGTCGCGCCGCCACAGCAGCACCAGGCGCGTCTCCTCGTCGACCTCGCAGCGCGTGGCGGCGAAGGACGGGTCGGTCAGCTCGGGGCGGGTGCGTCGCAGCGCCCCGAGCGCGCGGTAGAGCTTCAGCACCCGGGCGTGCCGGCCACGTTCCGCCTCCGCCCAGTCGAGCCTCGAGCGGGTGAACGTCCCCGGGTCCTGCGGGTCGGGCACGACCGCGGGATCCCAGCCCATCCGCTCGAACTCCGCGAGCCGGCCCTCCGCCGTCGCGCGTCCCAGCTCCGGCTCGGGGTGGGAGGTGAAGAACGCGAACGGCGTCGAGGCCGCCCACTCCTCGCCCTGGAAGAGCATCGGGGTGAACGGCCCGAGCAGCACCAGCATCGCCGCACAGCCGAGCTGGTCCTCGTCGAGGACCTCGGTGACCCGGTCTCCGCGGGCGCGGTTGCCGACCTGGTCGTGGTTCTGGCTGCACACCACGAACCGCCAGGTCGCGGTGTGGTCGGTGTCGACCGGGACGCCGTGGTCGCGGTCGCGGAAGGAGGAGAACGTGCCGTCGTGGAAGAAGCCGCGCTCCACCACCTTCTGCAGCGCCGAGAGCGGCTCGAAGTCGGCGTAGTAGCCGTCGGTCTCCCGCGTGAGCGCGACGTGCACCGCGTGGTGGAAGTCGTCGCTCCACTGCGCGGTCAGACCGTGCCCGCCGGCCTCGCGCGGCCGGATCATCACCGGGTCGTTGAGGTCGGACTCCGCGATCAGCGACAGCGGCCGCCGCTGGTGCGCGGAGAGCGCGTCGACCTCGACGGCGAGCTGCTCGAGCAGGTGCACGGGGGAGGAGTCGTGCAGCGCGTGCACGGCGTCCAGCCGCAGCCCGTCGACGTGGTAGTCCCGCAGGAACATCAGGGCGCTGTCGAGGATGAAGCGCCGCACGTGCGCCGACCCCTCGCCGTCGAGGTTGACCAGGTCGCCCCAGGTGTTGCGGCCGTCCTTGAGGTAGGGCCCGAACAGCGGCAGGTAGTTGCCCGACGGGCCCAGGTGGTTGTGCACCACGTCCTGGACCACGCCGAGCCCGCGGGCGTGGCAGGCGTCGACGAAGCGCTGGTAGGCCGCCGGGCCGCCGTAGGTCTCGCTCACCGCATGCCAGCCGACGCCGTCGTAGCCCCAGTTGTGGGTGCCGTTGAAGGCGTTGACCGGCATCACCTCCACCAGGTCCACGCCGAGGTCGACGAGGTGGTCGAGCCGCTCGATCGCGCTGTCGAGGGTGCCGGCGGGGGTGAACGTGCCGACGTGCATCTCGTAGACCACCGAGCCGGCCAGCTGGCGCCCGGTCCAGCCCTGGTCGGTCCACGCGAACGTCGCGGGGTCGTAGGTGCGTGAGAGCCCGTGCACCCCGTCGGGCTGGCGCCGCGAGCGGGGGTCCGGCCGCGGGGTCGGGTCGTCGTCGAGCAGGAAGCCGTAGTCGACCTCGCCGCTCACCGGGACGTCCGAGCGCCACCAGCCGTCCGCGTCGCGCTCCATCTCGTGGGTCGCGCCGTCGCACACCAGCCGCACCCGCCCCGGGCGCGGGGCCCACACCTCGAACACGCTCAGTCCTCCTTCACCAGCAGTGCCACCGGGTACGCCGACAGCAGGGACCCCACCGAGCCGTCGGTCAGCCGGTCGGTCAGCACGTCGCGCCAGCGCCCGGGCGGCAGGTCCAGCCGGGTGTCGCCCCAGCCGCCCCCCTCGACGAGCCCCAGCGGCAGCCGGGTCGCCACGGTGAGCGCCCCGCCCCGGTCGAAGGCCAGCACGTGGTCGGCCGCCGAGCCCTCGGCCCCGACTCCGGCGTACGTCGTGAAGAGCCCGGGCCGGTCGCGACGCAGCCGCAGGGCGGTGGTGACGACGTGCAGCTTGGCGGTGCCGGGGTCCTCCAGCCCACCGACCAGGGAGCCGGGCCCCGCGGCGAGCATCGATCGGCGCAGGTCGTGGTCGACGGGTCGGCGGTTGTCGGGGTCGACCAGTGACTGCTCCCACAGCTCCGAGCCCTGGTAGACGTCGGGCACGCCGGGCATGGTCAGCGCCACGAGCTTCGCGGCCAGCGCGTTGGACCACCCCGGGTCGACGGTCCACCCGAGGACCTCGCCGATCACCTCGCGCACGTCCTCACGGTCCAGCGCGGCGTCGACGGCCCCGTGGACGGCGGCCTCGTAGGTCTCGTCGGGCTCGGTCCACGTGGTGCGGTCGCCCGCCTCACGCATCGCCTTCTCGGCGTAGCCGTGCAGCCGGCTGCGCCAGTCACCGCCCGGCTGCTCGCCCTCGTCGGCCGGCCAGGCGCCGATCGCGGCCTGCCAGAGCAGGGAGGCGAAGCCGGGGTCGGGCAGCGGCACCAGGTCCATCAGCCGCTCCAGCGCGTCGGCCCAGCGGTGGGGTGCCTCGGCGAGCACGTGGATGCGGGCCCGGACGTCCTCGCCGCGCTTGGTGTCGTGGGTCGACAGTGTCGTCATGGCGTGCGGCCAGTCCTGCTGCCGCCGGGCCATCGCGGCGTGGAAGTCGTCCACCGTCGTCGAGAACACCGACGGGTCGCCGCCGACCTCGTTGAGCGAGGTGAGCCGGGGGTAGCGATAGAACGCGCAGTCCTCCACGCCCTTGGCCATCACCATCCCCGAGGTCTGCTGGAAGCGGCGGGCCCCGTCGCAGCCGCCGTCGCGCAGCCAGGGCTCGAGCAGGTCGAAGGTCGCAGCCAGGTCGGGTCGCCGGTCGCGCGCTGCCTCGAACGCCTGCGTGAGGTGCTCCTCGCCGTCACGGTCGGTGGGGGTGAGGTAGGAGCGGTAGACCGGGAAGCAGGCCAGCAGCTCGGCCACGGCGTCCTCACCGCGCCCGATGGGCAGCCGCGGCACGTCGCGGCGCAGGTCGCGCACGATGCGCGCGGTCTCGCTGCCCAGGATGCCGTCGGCCACCTCGCGCTTGAGGTCGTGGACCATCGCGTGGAAGTCGGCACGACCGCCCAGCTCGTCCAGGGGTCCCTCGCCGGCCGGGTCGACGAGCACCCGGTCGACCAGGGCCAGCGCGTCGTAGCCGGTGGTGCCCTCGGTCGCCCACGAGGCCGGCAGCTCCTCACCGGGCTCGAGGATCTTCTCGACCAGGACGTAGGCGCCGCCGGTGAGCCGGGCCAGGTCGTCGAGGTAGCCACGCGGGTCGCGCAGGCCGTCGGGGTGGTCCACCCGCAGCCCGTCGACCAGCCCCTCGCGGAACCAGCGCGCGATCTCCACGTGGGTCTCGGCGAAGACCTCCGGCTCCTCGACGCGCACGGCGGCGAGCGTGTTGACCGCGAAGAAGCGGCGGTAGTTGAGGTCGTCGTCGGCGCGGTGCCAGTCGACCAGCTCGTAGTGCTGGCGAGCGTGCACCTCCTGCGGGTCGTCGTGCAGCCCCGACGCCGTCCCGGGGGCGACCGGGAAGGCCTGGTCCCAGTAGTGCAGCTCGAGCCCGTGCTCGCCGAGGGCGAGCGTCAGGTGGCCGATGGTGCCGTCCTCGGCCAGGTCGTCCTCGCCGACCACGGGGATGCGCAGCCGCTGGCCGGCGGTGTCCCAGTCGACGTCGAAGGCCGCCGCGTGCTCGGCGTCGCGTCCGTGCCGCAGCACCTCCCACCACCAGGGGTCGGCGGCCGGCGTCGCGACGCCGACGTGGTTGGGCACGATGTCGACGAGCACGCCGAGGCCGAGGCGCCGGGCCGTCTCCGCGACCGCCGCCAGCCCCTCCTCGCCGCCGCGCTCGGGGTCGAGGTGGTCGTGGGCGACGACGTCGTAGCCGTGGCTCGAGCCGGGCTCCGCGGCCAGCAGCGGGGAGAGGTAGACCCAGTCGGCGCCGAGGTCGTGCAGGTGGGGGAGCAGCGCGGCGACGGAGTGCAGGTCCTGCTCGGCGCTGACCTGCAGGCGGTACGTCGACGTGGGCACCCGTGCCGGCACGGCCCGGGTCCTGGCGCTCACGAGGTGCCCCGGCCGGCCTGCTCGCGCAGCGACGCGTCCACCGACCAGTCCACCTCGGGGTCCGGCTCGGCCCACTCCTGCAGCACCAGGACCGACCGGCCCGGCAGCTTCAGCTCGGTGCCGGCCAGCAGTGCGGTCTCGGGGTCGGTGCCGCCGGCGGTGTCGATGACCGCGGCCCAGCGTCCGGCGTACTCCTCGGGCGGCAGCACGAGCGGCACGTCGTCGGCGCCGGCGTTGAAGAACAGGCAGAAGTGGTCGTCGACGATCGGCCCGCCGCGCTCGTCCATGCCCTGGATGCCGTGGCCGTTGAGGTACATCCCCAGCACCCGGCCGTCGCCGTCCCAGTCGGCCTCCTCCATCGGTCGGCCGTCGGGGTGCAGCCACACGATGTCGTTGAGCCGCTCGGCGCCCTCGGGGCCGGTGCGGACCGTGGAGCCGGTGAAGAACCGCTTGCGGCGGAACGTCGGGTGCTCGGCACGCAGCCGCGACACCGCGGCCGTGAACTCCACCAACGGCCGGTCGAGGTCGTCCCAGTGCATCCAGGAGATCTCGTTGTCCTGGCAGTAGGTGTTGTTGTTGCCGCCCTGGCTGCGGCCGCCCTCGTCGCCGTGCAGCAGCATCGGCACGCCCTGGGAGAGCAGCAGCGTCGCGATCATGTTGCGCTGGGTGCGGGCTCGCATCCGCAGCACCTCGGCGTCGTCGGTGGGTCCCTCGACGCCGTGGTTCCACGAGCGGTTGTGGCTCTCGCCGTCGTTGCCGTCCTCGCCGTTGGCGTCGTTGTGCTTCTCGTCGTAGGAGACCAGGTCGCGCAGGGTGAAGCCGTCGTGGGCGGTGACGAAGTTGATGCTGGCGAAGGGCAGTCGGCCCGACTGCTCGTAGAGGTCGGAGGAGCCGGCCAGTCGCGAGGCCAGCTCGCCGAGCGTGGGCTCGCCGCGCCAGAAGTCGCGCACGGAGTCGCGGTACTTGCCGTTCCACTCCGTCCACTGCGGCGGGAAGCCGCCGACCTGGTAGCCGCCGGGCCCGACGTCCCAGGGCTCGGCGATCAGCTTGACCTGCGAGACCACGGGGTCCTGCTGGACGAGCTCGAAGAACGTGGCGAGCCGGTCGACGTCGTAGAACTCGCGCGCCAGCGCGGCGGCGAGGTCGAAGCGGAACCCGTCGACGTGCATCTCGGTGACCCAGTAGCGCAGCGAGTCCATGATCAGCTGCAGCGCGTGCGGGTGCCGGACGTTGAGCGTGTTCCCGGTGCCGGTGTAGTCCATGTAGTAGCGCTCGTCGTCCTCGACGAGGCGGTAGTACGCCGCGTTGTCGATGCCCTTGAACGACAGCGTCGGCCCGAGGTGGTTGCCCTCCGCGGTGTGGTTGTAGACCACGTCGAGGATGACCTCGATGCCGGCGAGGTGCATCGCCTTGACCATCGACTTGAACTCCTGGACCTGCAGCCCGCGGGCCGAGGGGTCCTCGAGGTCGCGGGCGCCGGCGCTGTACTCCGCGTGCGGGGCGAAGAAGCCCAGGGTGTTGTAGCCCCAGTAGTTGCGCAGCCCCTTGTCGAGCAGCGAGTCGTCCTGCACGAACTGGTGGACCGGCATCAGCTCGATGGCGGTGACGCCGAGCTTGCGCAGGTGCTCGACCACGGCCGGGTGCGCGAGACCGGCGTAGGTGCCGCGCAGCTCCTCGGGCACGTCGGGGTGGAGCATCGTGAGCCCCTTGACGTGTGCCTCGTAGACGACCGTGTCGGTGTAGGGCGTGCGGGGGGCGCGGTCGCCCTCCCAGTCGTAGAACGGGTTGACGACCACGCCCAGGGTCATGTGGGCCGCGGAGTCGTCGTCGTTGCGGGACTCCTCGTCGCCGAAGGTGTAGGCGAACAGCGACGGGTCCCAGTCGATCTCGCGCCACGTCGCCTTGGCGTAGGGGTCGAGCAGCAGCTTCGAGGGGTTGCAGCGCTGCCCGTGCTCGGGCGCCCACGGGCCGTGCACGCGGTAGCCGTAGCGCTGGCCCGGCTGCGCGGAGGGCAGGTAGCAGTGCCACACGTGCGCGTCGACCTCGGTCAGCTCCACGCGGGTCTCGGCCAGTGCGCCGTCCTCGCCGTCCGGGTCGTCGTCGAACAGGCACAGCTCGACCCTCTCGGCGACCTCGCTGAACAGGGCGAAGTTGGTGCCGCCCCCGTCGTACGTCGCCCCGAGCGGGTAGGCGTTCCCAGGCCAGACCTCCATCGGTCTCCCTCCATCGCGATGGGTGGTGCTTGGAACGTTCTAACAAGCCGGTGGGCACCCGCGCCTCACCCGTCGTGGCGGGAACCACCCGGGCGACCCCTGCCGCATGTGGTTACCACTCGGTAGCATCAGCGGCATGAAGCGCGAGATCTACGACGAGGACCACGAGGCGTTCCGCTCCAGCGTGCGGGAGTTCCTGGAGCGCTCGGTCATCCCGAACGTCGAGCAGCACGCCGTCGACAAGGCCATCCCCCGCGAGTTCTGGCTCGAGGCCGGCAAGCAGGGTTTCCTGGGCCTGGAGATCCCCGAGGAGTACGGCGGCGCCGGCGCCGACGACTACCGCTTCAACGCCGTGATGGCCGAGGAGCTCTCCAAGGTCAACGCCGCTCTGGGCTCCTGCTGGGGCATCCACGCCGACATCACCGCGCCGTACATCGTCGCGATGGGCACCGAGGAGCAGAAGCAGCGCTGGCTGCCCGGCGTCGCCGCCGGCGAGATCCTGCTCGCCATCGGCATGACCGAGCCCTCCGGCGGCTCCGACCTCGCCGCCCTGAAGACCACCGCGGTCAAGGACGGCGACGACTGGGTCATCAACGGCTCCAAGACCTTCATCACCAACGGCTACTCCGCCGACCTGGTCGTCACCGCGGTCCGCACCGACCCCGAGAAGGGCGCGCGCGGCATCACGCTCTTCGCGATCCCCGCCGACGCCCCCGGCTTCTCCCGCGGCCGCAAGCTCGACAAGGTCGGCCAGGACGAGTCCGACACCGCCGAGCTGTTCTTCGAGGACGTCCGCCTGGGCGAGGACCACATCATCGGTGAGCTCGGCGGCGGCTTCATCGCGATGATGCAGAAGCTGCCCCAGGAGCGACTGGGCTGCTCGATCAGCAACGTCGCGCACGCCAAGCAGATCCTGCTCGAGACGATCCAGTACACCAAGGACCGCAAGGCCTTCGGTGCCCCGATCGGCACCTTCCAGCACAACAAGTTCCTCATGGCCGAGCTCGTCACCTCCATCGAGGTCGCCGAGGCCTACATCGACCAGTGCGTCATCGCCCACGACAAGGGCGAGCTCACCCCGGTCGACGCCGCCAAGGCCAAGTGGTGGAGCAGCCAGGTCCAGAACGACGTGCTCGACCACTGCGTCCAGCTGCACGGCGGCTACGGCTTCATGAACGAGTACCGCGTCGCCCGCGCCTGGCGCGACGCCCGCGTCTCGAAGATCTGGGCCGGATCCAACGAGATCATGAAGGAGCTCATCGGCCGCGACCTGGGCCTGTAGCACGCACCTCGCGGCGTTGTCGGCGCTCGACGACCCGCTCCGCTCCAAGGTCGCCTTCGCGCCTCCGCCTTGCGATGCACGCACTACAGGCCCAGCTCGCCGAGGCGACCTCGGCCTGTAGCCCGGGGCCTGAGCTCCCACCGTCAGCCCACCGCCGGGCCCGGTCCTCCCTAGGAGCCCGGGTCCGGTGTGGGGCCGAACGCCTTCTCGCACTGCTTGCTGCCCCGGCAGTCGTCGAGGGCACGCAGCCGCCGCTTCAGCTCGGCCAGCACGTCGGCGTACTCCTTCCCGCGCCGCGTCAGCTTCCCGGAGCCCACGTGGACGAGGTTGCGCACCTGGTGCGGGTCGACGTCGCGGTCGTAGAGCTCGACCTCGCCGGTGTGGTGGCGGACGTAGGTGTAGCGCGCGGTCCGCACGCCGCGGAAGAGCCAGCCGTGCCCCTTCTTGCGGGCCGCGGCCAGCGAGGTCCCCGCCTGCACCAGCGCGGTGCCCGAGAGCCCCGTCGACTCCGCTCCGCGCGCCGCCGGCAGCAGGGAGGCGCCGTCGACGCGTCGACGCTGCGAGGCGGTCTCCCAGACCCCGGCCGCGTCCAGGAACGTCGCCGGCAGGTCCACGATGCTCGCGGGCGCCGTCGACCGCACGCCGCGGTCCAGCCCCGGACCGCGGACGAGCAGCGGGACCTGCAGGTTCTCCTCGTAGGGGAAGTTCTTGCCGCGCAGGCGGTGCTCCCCGAGCAGGAACCCGTTGTCGGAGGTGAACACCACGAGGGTGTCCTCCAGCTCCCCGAGCTTCTTGAGCCGGCGCAGCATCGCGGCGTTCGCCTCGTCGACCGCCGCCAGTGACCGCAGGCGCTGCCGGTGCAGGTGCGTCATGTCCTTGCGCGAAGCGGTCCGGCGACGCAGGTAGCGGGGCTTGTCGGAGACGTCCTCCTCGTTGAACGACGACCGCTTCAGCGACGGCGGCTTCGCCTTGCGGTGGAGGTCGCGGTGACGGGGAGCCGGGATCGGCTCGCCGATGAAGCGGCCGTTGACGGTGCCGTCGTGCGGCGCGACGTGGCTGGCCCAGAGGAAGAACGGCCGGCCGCGCTCCGAGGCCCGCCGCAGGAACCGGTCGGCCCGGTCGGCCATCACGTCGGCGATGTAGCCCTTCGGGGTCTCGGGGTCGCCGTCGTTCTCGAAGTCGGTGTCGACGAACGCGTAGGTCCGTCCCAGGGTCGGATCCCACAGGTCCCACCCGCGCGGACGCCGCCGGTCAGCGGCGTACCCGTTGAGCATCTTGCCGATGAACCCGGTGGTGTAGCCGGCGTCCTGGAGGTAGGTGCCGAGGTTGCGGCGCAGGTGGACGCCCTCCTCGAAGGAGCGGAAGCGGTCCCAGCCGCCGTAGGGACCGTCGTTGTGCTCGACGCCGTTGTTGTGGGCGTACTGGCCGGTCAGCAGGCTCGCCCGCGCCGGGCAGCACAGTGGGTGCGGGCTGATCGCACGGACGAAGTCGACGCCCTTGTCGCCCAGCAGCCGCCGGGTGCGCGGCATGGCCGACATGTCGGTGTCGGTCTGGTCGTCGGTGGTGATCAGCACGATGTTGGGCCTGCGCTGCTTCGCGGCCACCGCCGGCGCTGCTGCGGGCGCTGCCGCTGGGCGGCGTACGTCGCGATCCTGCTCGTCGCGACCCTGCTCGGCGCGCGCCTGGCGGCGGTCCGGCTCCTCGGCGCCCCCGGCGGAGAGGCCGCCACCGGTCACCCCCAGCAGCGCGGCGAGGAGCAGGCAGACCGAGGCGAGGGCACGACGGGACGACGGGAGCACAGCGCCATTCTTTGCCGTCGCGCGGCTCCCTGTCCTGCGAACGCCCCGTCGCTGAGCGCAGCCTCACCTTCGTTGCCGGGTCCGGCGGCTCGCAGTTCACTGGACACCGTGACCTCCGAGCTGATCGACCCGCCCGACGTGGACCCGGCCGACGTGGAGCCCGCGCTGCACGACGACGAGCCGCACGGCGAGGGCCTCCGCTCGCGACTGAACTGGCTGCGTGCCGGCGTCCTCGGGGCCAACGACGGCATCGTGTCCACCGCCGGCGTGGTCGTCGGCGTGGCCGGCGCGACCACCGACCGGACCGCGATCATGGTCGCCGGGGTCGCCGCTCTGGTGGCCGGCGCGCTGAGCATGGCCGCGGGCGAGTACGTCTCGGTCAGCACCCAGCGCGACTCCGAGCAGGCGCTGCTGGCCAAGGAGCGCCGAGAGCTGGCCGAGGAGCCCGAGGAGGAGCTCGCCGAGCTCGCCCAGATCTACGTCGACAAGGGGCTCTCGCCCGAGCTGGCCCAGCAGGTCGCCGTGGAGCTCACCGCCCACGACGCGCTCGGCGCGCACGCCGAGGCCGAGCTCGGCATCGACCCCGACGAGCTGACCAGCGCCTGGCAGGCGGCCTGGGCGTCGATGGTCGCCTTCACCGTCGGGGCACTGCTCCCGCTGCTCACGATCCTGCTGGTCGTGGCCGACCTCCGGGTGCCGATCACGATGGTCTCGGTCGCCGTGGCGCTCGCGTTGACGGGGTGGACCAGCGCCCGGCTGGGCTACGGCCCTCCCGGACGTGCGGTGCTGCGCAACGTCGGCGGCGGTGTCTTCGCGATGGTCGTGACGTTCCTCGTCGGCTCCGCGCTCGGCACCACGATCGGCTGACGAGCCCGGTTCACGCCTGCTCGACGCCGGCGGTGCGGGCCAGCCGGTGCAGCGACTCGCGCAGCGCCGGCTCCGGGGTGACCGCCCGCCGCAGCCCCGCGACCAGCTCGTCGGGCAGGTCGTCGAGCCCGCGCACCTCCTGGTGCAGCCCCTCCATCGTGGCGTCGAGGCGGGCCGCGGTCTCCGCCGCCTCGCGCAGGCCCTCCAGCAGCTCCGACGGGACGTCGCGGCGGTACTTGTAGAAGATCTTGTGCTCGAGGCTGGCCCAGAAGTCCATGGCGACGGTCCGGAACTGGGTCTCGACCGTCACCGGCACCGTGCCCTCGGAGAGGAACACCGGCACCTCCAGCAGCGCGTGCAGGCTGCGGTAGCCGTTGGGCTTGGGCTCGCGGACGTAGTCGCGCACCTCGACCACGCGCAGGTCCGGCTGCCGGGAGAGCACGTCGAAGACGCGGTAGACGTCGGAGACGAACGAGCACGTCACGCGCACGCCGGCGATGTCGGTGACCCGGGCGCGGACCTCGTCGTACGTCGGGGCGCCACCCACGGCGATGCCCTTGCGCTCCATCTTGTCGGCCAGGCTCTCCAGTGACTTCACGCGCGAGGAGACGTGCTCGATCGGGTTGTGCTCGTGGAGGTGGGTGTACTCGTCCTGCAGGATCTGCAGCTTCGTCAGCACCTCCTCCATGCCGAACTTGTGCTCGAGCAGGAAGCGGCGCAGCCCCTCGTCGGGCGCGGTGCCGGGATCGCCGAAGGTGCTCGGGAAGCGGTCGCGGCTCGGTGACACCCCGCCAGCCTACGGACCCGACCGGGGTCCAGCCCCTAGGTTGCTGGCAGGAGGTCCCTATGAGAGTGGCGGTCGCGCGCGAGACGCGCGAGGGAGAGACCCGGGTGGCGATGGTGCCCGAGCTGGTCGCGAAGCTGAGCGCACTGGGGCACGAGGTCCTCGTCGAGCCGGGGGCCGGCGCAGGGGCGCTCCACACCGACGAGGCGTACGCCGCCGCCGGTGCCGTGCTCGCCGACGACCCCTACTCCGACGCGGAGCTGGTCTGCTCGGTCCAGCCGCTGCCGCGCGACCTGGCCCGACGGCTGGCCTCGGGCACCGTGACGGTCTCCTTCCTGCCCACGGCGGCCGAGCTCGACCTGGTGCGCGACTACCGCGACCTCGGCGTGACCGCGCTGGCGATGGAGCTGGTGCCGCGCATCTCCCGCGCGCAGTCGATGGACGCGCTGTCCTCCCAGTCCCTGGTCAGCGGCTACCGCTGCGCCGTGGTGTGCGCAGGGCTGCTGCGCCGATTCCTGCCGCTCAACATGACCGCCGCCGGCACCGTGCCGCCCGCCGAGGTGGTCGTGCTCGGCGCCGGGGTGGCCGGGCTGCAGGCGATCGCCACCGCACGCCGCCTCGGAGCCGTGGTGAAGGCCTACGACGTGCGTGCCGCCGCCGCCGAGGAGATCCGCTCGATGGGCGCCCAGGCGATCGAGCTGGACCTGCCGACGCTCGACGGCGCAGGAGGGTACGCACGCGAGATGACCGAGGAGCGGGCCGCGCTCCAGCGCGAGCTGCTGGCGCCGTACGTCGCTGCGGCCGACGGCCTGATCACGACCGCTGCCGTGCCGGGACGCACGGCACCGGTGCTGGTGACACGGGGGATGGTGGAGGCGATGAGCGCCGGCTCGGTCGTCGTCGACCTGGCGGCCGACTCCGGTGGCAACGTCGAGGGCTCGGTGCCCGGCGAGGTCGTGCGGGTCGGCCGGGCGCAGGTGTGGGGCGGACGCAACGTGCCGGCGCAGATGCCCGAGCCGGCGTCGCGGCTCTACGCGCAGAACGTGCTCAACCTCGTCGCGCTGCTCAGCGGTGACGCCGGCTCCCTGTCGTTGGACTGGGACGACGAGATCATCGCCGGCGCCTGCGTCACCCACGACGGGGTGGTGCGCCACGAGCCCACCGCGCGGCTGCTCGACGCCCCGGGTCCCGAAGGAGGCCTCGCATGACCGACGGCATGGTCTGGCTGACCATCTTCGTGCTCAGCGTCTTCGTGGGCGTCGAGGTGATCTCGAAGGTCTCCTCGACGCTGCACACGCCGCTGATGTCCGGCGCCAACGCCATCCACGGGATCATCCTGCTCGGGGCCGTGCTGGTGACCGGGCAGACCGAGTCGACCCCGACGCTGGTGGTGGGACTCGTCGCGATCGTGCTCGCCGCGGTCAACCTGGTGGGCGGCTTCGTCGTCACCGACCGGATGCTGCAGATGTTCACGCGCAAGAAGCCCGCAGCCCCGAAGGAGGCGCAGCGATGAGCGCCGTCCCCACCTGGGCGCAGCTGGTCTACCTGCTCTGCGCGGTCGGCTTCATCCTGGCGCTCAAGGGGCTGTCGGGGCCGCGGACCGCCCGCACCGGGAACCTGATCGGTGCCGGCGCCGCCGCGGTGGCGGTCGTGCTGCCCTTCGTCTACCTCGACCTCGACCACCTGCCGCTGATCATCGGGGCGATCGCGCTCGGCTCGCTCGGCGGTGTCCTCGGTGCGCGGCGGGTGCAGATGACCCAGATGCCGCAGATGGTCGCCCTCTTCAACGGCGTCGGCGGCGGCGCCGCGGCGCTGGTCGCGCTGCTCGAGCTCGAGGAGCTCGGCCACCTGCCCGCCTCCGCGGCCGGGACCTTCGTGCTGGTCGCGACGGCCTTCACGGTGCTGGTGGGCTCGGTGTCCTTCGCCGGCTCGGTGATCACCTTCGCCAAGCTGCAGGACCTGATGACCTCACGGCCCGTGGTCTTCCCCGGGCTGCCGGTGGCGTTCGCCGCCGCCCTCGTCGGCTCGGTGGTGCTGGGGTGGCTCGTCGTCGACGGCACGCTGCTGTGGGCCGGCGTCGCCCTCGGCGTCATGGGCCTGCTGGTCGGCGTCCTGCTGGTGCTGCCGGTCGGCGGGGCCGACGTGCCGATCGTGATCTCGCTGCTCAACGCCTTCACCGGCCTGACCGTCGCCGCCGGCGGCTACGTCCTCGGCAACGTCGTGCTGCTGGTCGCCGGCACCTTGGTCGGCGCCTCCGGCACCTTCCTCACCCTGCTCATGGCGCGGGCGATGGGGCGCTCGGTGCCCAACATCCTCTTCGGTGCCCTCAAGGGCTGTTCGACCCTCGGCGCCGGGGAGGCCTCCGACCGCCCGGTGCGCTCGGCCGGCCCCGAGGACGTCGCGATCCTGCTCGGGTACGCCGACCGCGTGATCATCGTGCCGGGCTACGGCCTGGCCGTGGCCCAGGCCCAGCACACGCTGCGCGAGCTCGTCGAGCTGCTGCAGGCGCGCGGCACCCGCGTCGACTACGCCATCCACCCGGTGGCCGGCCGGATGCCCGGCCACATGAACGTGCTGCTCGCCGAGGCGCAGGTGCCCTACGAGCAGCTGGTCGAGATGGACGACATCAACGGCGAGTTCAAGCACACCGACGTGGTGCTGGTCGTCGGCGCCAACGACGTCGTCAACCCCGCGGCCCGCACCACGCCCTCGGCCCCGATCTACGGGATGCCGATCCTCGACGTCGACCAGGCCCAGCAGGTGGTCTTCCTCAAGCGGTCGATGCGCCCGGGCTTCGCCGGCATCGAGAACGAGCTGCTCTTCGACCCCAGGACCACGCTGCTGTTCGGGGACGCCAAGGAGTCGCTCACCAAGCTGCTGGCGGCGGCGAAGGCGCTGTAGGGGCCAGCGGCGAGGTCAGCCGGGGAGGTCAGCCCGCCACGCCGTACAACCGGTCCCCGGCGTCGCCGAGGCCGGGGACGATGTAGCCCTTCTCGTTGAGCTTCTCGTCCATCGCGGCGGTGACGACGGTGACGGGGACGTCGAGGCCCTCGAGGTCGGCGGCGAGGCGCTCGCAGCCCTCGGGGGCGGCGAGCAGGCAGATCGCGGTGATGTGGTCGGCGCCGCGGTCGGTGAGGAAGCGGATCGCTGCGGCGAGGGTGCCGCCGGTGGCGAGCATCGGGTCGAGCACGTAGCACTGGCGGCCGGAGAGGTCCTCGGGCAGGCGCTCGGCGTACGTCGAGGCCTCGAGGGTGTCCTCGTTGCGCACCATGCCCAGGAAGCCCACCTCAGCGGTGGGGAGCAGCCGCATGAAGCCGTCGAGCATGCCGAGGCCGGCACGCAGGATGGGCACGACGAGCGGCTTCGGCGCGGCGAGGCGTACGCCGTCGGCGACCGCGACCGGGGTCTGCACCTGGACCGGGGCGACCCGGACGTCGCGGGTGGCCTCGTAGGCCAGCAGGGCCACGAGCTCCTCGGTGAGGGCCCGGAAGGTCGGGGAGTCGGTGGTCCCGTCCCGCAGCGTGGTGAGCTTGTGGGTGACGAGCGGGTGGTCCACGACCTGGGTGCGCATGGGGTCCAGCCTAGGGACGATCGCGCCCGCGGGCGAAAGGGGTTGGCCCCGGATCACGGGTCTGCCACCCTGGTCACACGCCACCTCGTGGGCCCGGTGCCCGCGCCCGCCCAGGGGGTTCCCGCATGCAGGACACGATCGACGCCCAGCTCGACGACGTCGACCTGGCCGTGGCCGCCTACCGCCGTGCCGGCGAGTGGGTCGTGGACGAGCTGACCCTGGAGCACTGCGAGGACGTCGAGACCCTCGCGGAGGCGCTGCGCCACCTCGGTGGCGACGCCGGCGCGATCGCCCTGGTGAGCATCGACGAGGACTTCTTCGTCATCGTGCGCGTCCAGGGGCCCCGCACCCGGGTGCTGCTCTCGGACGCCAGCGCCGCCGAGGACTGGGACCTCGCCGAGTCGGTGCTCGACCTGCTCGACGAGACCGACCCCGACGACCTCGACGAGCGTGACGAGGACGAGCCGGCCGGCGACCTCGGGCTGCTGGTCGACCTCGGCGTCGCCGAGGAGGTCATGGAGGAGCTGATCGACGACGTCGACCTCTACCCCGACGAGGCGCTCTCCGACCTGGCACGCCTGATGGGCTTCGGCGAGCTCTTCGACGACGTCGTGGGCCTGACCTCCGCGTGATCGGCGATCGCTGGGTGGACCCGATGCGGGCCGCCCTGGAGCAGGCGCGCGCCGCGCTGGCCACCGGTGACGTCCCCATCGGTGCGGTCGTGCTCGACCCGGGCGGTGAGGTGGTCGGCACCGGTCGCAACGTCCGCGAGGCCGAGGCCGACCCGACGGGGCACGCCGAGGTCGTGGCGCTGCGTGGGGCGGCGCGGGCCCGGGGCGAGTGGCGCCTGGAGGGCTGCACCCTGGTGGTCACCCTCGAGCCGTGCACGATGTGCGCGGGTGCCGCGGTGCTCTCGCGCGTGGAGCGGGTCGTCTTCGGGGCCTTCGACGACAAGGCCGGCGCGGTCGGCAGCCTGTGGGACGTGGTGCGCGACCGACGCCTCAACCACCGCCCCGAGGTCGTCTCCGGGGTGCTGGCCGAGGAGTCGGCCGCGCTGCTCGCGGACTTCTTCGACGGCCGGCGCTAGTCGGCCAGCCGGGAGCGGGTCAGGAACCTGACGCCGTACGGCGCCTCGAGGCTGAACCCGGCGCCGCGGCCCTTGACCACGTCGATCGTCAGCACCGTGTGCTTCCAGTACTCGTGCTGCGCCTTGGACATCCACACGGGCACGGCCCGCTCCAGGCCGACGTCGAGGTCCCCGAGGTGCACGTCGGCGTCGCCGAGCAGGAAGTCCCCGTCGGGGTAGCACATCGGCGCCGACCCGTCGCAGCAGCCGCCGGACTGGTGGAACATCACCGGTCCGTGGTCGGCCGTGAGGCGGCGGAGCAGCTCCGCCGCCTCAGGCGTCACGTCGACCATCAGAAGAAGCCGAGCGCGTCCGGGGAGTAGGACACGAGCAGGTTCTTGGTCTGCTGGTAGTGGTCGAGCATCATCTTGTGGTTCTCGCGACCGATGCCGGACTGCTTGTAGCCGCCGAACGCCGCGTGGGCGGGGTAGGCGTGGTAGCAGTTGGTCCACACACGGCCGGCCTTGATCTCCTTGCCGGCGCGGAACGCCTGGGCGCCGTCGCGCGACCACACACCGGCACCGAGGCCGTAGAGGGTGTCGTTGGCGATCTTCAGGGCGTCGGCCTCGTCGTCGAAGGACGTGAGCGAGACGACCGGGCCGAAGATCTCCTCCTGGAAGATCCGCATCGAGTTGCTGCCCTCGAAGATCGTGGGCTGCACGTAGTAGCCCTCGGCGAGGTCACCCTCGAGCACGGTGCGCTCGCCGCCGGTGAGGACCTTGGCGCCCTCGGCCTTGCCGATGTCGATGTAGGACAGGATCTTCTCGAGCTGGTCGGAGGAGGCCTGGGCGCCGATCATCGTGGCGTCGTCGAGCGGGTTGCCCTGGATGATCTTCTCCACGCGGGTGACGGCGTCGCCCACGAAGTCGGAGTACATCGAGCGCTGCACCAGCGCCCGCGACGGGCAGGTGCAGACCTCGCCCTGGTTGAGGGCGAACATCGCGAAGCCCTCCAGCGCCTTGTCGTAGAACGCGTCGTGCTCGGCGGCGACGGAGTCGAAGAAGATGTTCGGGCTCTTGCCGCCGAGCTCGAGGGTCACCGGGATGATGTTCTGGCTGGCGTACTGCATGATCAGCCGGCCCGTCGTGGTCTCGCCGGTGAAGGCGACCTTCGCGACCCGCGAGCTCGAGGCCAGCGGCTTGCCGGCCTCGACGCCGAAGCCGTTGACGATGTTGACGACGCCGGCCGGGAGCAGGTCGCCGACGAGCTCGATGAGCTTGAGGATCGACCAGGGGGTCTGCTCGGCGGGCTTGAGCACCACGCAGTTGCCGGCGGCCAGGGCGGGGGCGAGCTTCCAGACCGCCATCAGGATCGGGAAGTTCCACGGGATGATCTGGCCGACGACGCCCAGCGGCTCGTGGAAGTGGTAGGCGACGGTGTTCTCGTCGATCTCGCCGATGGAGCCCTCCTGGGCCCGCAGCACGCCGGCGAAGTAGCGGAAGTGGTCCACGGCCAGCGGCAGGTCGGCGGCCAGCGTCTCGCGGACGGGCTTGCCGTTCTCCCAGGTCTCGGCGACGGCCAGCGCGGTGAGGTTCTCCTCCATCCGGTCCGCGATCTTGAGCAGGACGTTGGAGCGCTCGGTCGTCGACGTACGACCCCACGACTCGGCGGCCGCATGCGCGGCGTCGAGGGCGGCCTCGATGTCCTCCTCGGTGCCGCGGGCGATCTCGGTGAACGGCTTGCCGTTGACCGGCGAGATGTTCTCGAAGTAGTTGCCGCGGATCGGGTCGACCCACTCCCCACCGATCCAGTGGCCGTAGCGGCTCTGGACGGAGACGAGGGAGTCAGGGGCTCCGGGCGGTGCGTAGACGGTCATGGTCGCTCCTTGCGTCGGTGGCGTCAGTGGCAGTGGGCCGTCGACGTGACGGCGCTCACAGACGCTAGGAATCGCGACGTTGCGGGGACGTTGCCCCGGGTCGAGCTGTCCTCAGCCCAGCTCGCGGTCGAGGCGGGTGACCTGTCCGTCGACGAGCGCGCGCATCGGCGAGGTCGTCGGCACGACGGCCTGCTGGGCCACCCACATGTCGTAGTCGTCGCGGCCCCACGCCGAGCGGGTCCAGGCCGACATCAGGTCGGCCTCGCGGCTGCGGAGCAGGGCGTGGCGCAGCGAGGACTCCAGCCCCTCCCGCAGGCGTACGACGCCGGGTGCCGTCGACCGAGGCAGGACCGGGCCCCGGTAGGACCGCATGGCGCCGCGCAGGTCGCCGGCCGCGAGGAGCGCCTCGGTGGCGATCCAGTCGCCGGAGACCGAGGCGGTGAGCCGGTAGGGCCGGGAGGCGAGCAGCTCCTCCCCGAGCAGCCCGCGCAGCCGGTTGAGCTCGGCGCGCAAGGTGGACGACCCGCCGTCGTCCTCGTAGAGCAGGACCGCCAGCTCGTCGCCGGTGAGGCCTGCCGGGGCGGAGGCGAGCAGCATCGCGAGCTCGGAGTGCCGCGGGCTGAGCCGCAGGGTCGAGAGGCGTCCCCGGCCGTCGTCGACGGTGAGCAGCGCCTCGCTGCGCCCCAGCGACTCCAGCATCAGCCCGATGCCGCTGGTGCGCGGCGCTGCCTGGCGGGTGGAGAGCTGGTCGCGGGCGAGCTCGGCCTCGGCCATCCGGGCTGCGGCGCGCACCATCGCCAGGGTCTGTGGCACGACCACCTGGTCGCCCCCGGTGACGTCGAGGACGCCGAGCAGCTCGCTGGTCGCGGGGTCGTGGATCGGGGTGGCGGCGCACGACCAGGGCTGGACGCTGGCCCGGAAGTGCTCGGCACGGGTGATGGTGGCGGAGCGGCCGGTGGCCAGCGCGAGCCCGGGGGCGTTGGTGCCGGCGATCCGCTCGTCCCAGTTGCTGCCCTCGACGAAGCCGATCGACTCGGCCTTGCGCAGCGTGCTGGGCGCGCCGCACACCCACAGCAGCTGGCCGGCGGCGTCGCCGATGGCCATGACCGCGTCGCAGTCGCGCACGGCCTGGCCGAGCACGTCGTCGAGCAGCGGGAAGACCCGGGCCAGCGGGTGCGCCTCGCGCAGGCTGCGCAGGTCGGACTCGTCGATCGTCACCGGCGCCTCGGGAGCGTCGGAGGTGACGCCAGCGGCGGCGGAGCGCTGCCAGGACTCGGCGACCTCGGCGCGCATCGCGCCGCGGGCGGTCCGTCGGGTCATGAGATCAGTAGACATCGTGGAGGGGCACCTCGCCAGGGAACGGTGTGACCGGCGTCTCTCGCAGGACGTCTCGCAGGGTCGCGCCACCGAGGTTGCAACGACGTTGCACCGCGCTCGCCGCGCGGGCGGCTCCCGTGGGCCCGAGGCGTCGGCACTGCACGCGGCCCGCGGAACAGCGCTAGGGGTCGCCGAAGCGATTTCGTCCCGATCAGGTCGCTCCGGTATGTTCACCTGCGGTGGCGTGTCCGAGAGGCCGAAGGTGCATCACTCGAAATGATGTGTGGGGTCAAACCCACCGTGGGTTCAAATCCCACCGCCACCGCCAGCGGGGTCATGACGGAGAATCAGGCTCCAGATGACGAAAATCCGCCCAGGGCGTGCCCTGGGCGGATTTTCGCGTTCACGGGAGCCGATCGAGGGGCGCCGTCGCGTCAGGAGCCGTCCTGGGGGCGGTGTCAGGCCACGGCGCGATGGTCGTTCGTGGGGTCGCGAGTCGTGGGCCGACCTGAAGCCACGTCGACTGGCCCCGTGGCCTGGGGCCAGGGAGCTGATCGGTTGAGGGGAGTGGCTGCGTTCTGGAGGCTCAGGGTCGGCCGCGGGTTAGGCGGCGACCACCGGTGGCGGAGCAGGTAGTCGAACCACGAGGTGTTCAGGCTGGAGTCGGCCGTCGGCGCCGGCGACCGGCTTGGCGAAGGGGCGCGGAGAGTTCGAGTACCAGGCACTCGCGTCGGCCGGCTACCTGGAGGACGTCCTCTCGATCATCCGTCGGTGCGCCGTCGAGATCGAGTCCAACACGTAGGCAGGCCCCGTGAGGGGGGAGCGGTTCGTCGGCGGCAGCGATTTGGCACGGAGGCGCCGCGCTGGGTCACATGTGGGGTTTACTTCGGTCGGCGGTTCACGGCCACACTCCATCGGTGGCAAGCCAGACTGACCGCCGTCATCGGCGGCAGGAGGCCTCATGACCCAGAACCAGCAGCACGCTTCGGGAGCATCTAGGCAGCCGATGCGCGTCGGCGTGTATGTGGACGGCTACAACGTGTACTACGGCGCGCGTGACTGTTGCGGACGCAGCACCTCGGGCTGGCGATGGCTCGACGTTCGAGCGCTAATCGAGAACGCAATCACCTACCAGGGCCAGTGGAACAACGCTGTCATTGACCGTGTTGTGTACTGCACTGCACGCGTCGACGCGGCCACCAACCCTTCGGCACATGCAGATCAGGATGTGTACTTGAAGGCTCTGCTCTCCACCGGAGCCGTCGATTACATCGAGTACGGGAACTACGTCACGCGAACGAAGACGGGCCTCCTCGCGGTCGACGGCAAGGACGCGACCGGCAAACACAAGGCTGAGGTGGTCACGTCAAAGTGGCCCGTCGTGGTGCGTGACAGTGCGGGTCAACCCGTGCGCGATGCCCGGTTCATGGTCAAATACCTCCACTTCGAGGAGAAGGGCAGCGACGTCAATGTCGCCTCCCATCTGCTTCTAGACGTGCTGACGGGTTCGATTGACGCTGCCGTAGTCGTCTCGAATGACAGCGACTTGGCCTTCCCCCTCCGGGTGGCCCGCGACCGCGTGCCGGTCGCAACCATCAACCCACGTGGCGAGCGTCCGACGGCAGGTTCACTCCAGGGACAGAAGAGTGATGGCGTGGGCAACCACTGGTGGTGGAAGATCAAGGACAAGGCGTACCGCCGTCACCAGCTGCCCGAGCCTGCCGGCAAGTACACGAAGCCCGCAGGCTGGTGAGCGCAGTGTGACCCACAACATCTCGTGAACCGCTGCGCTTGTCCTCGGCAGGCGCTACAGTTCCCGTTCATACCCACCCGGCCCCTTGTGGGCCGGGTCTTTTCTTTGAGGTGCGCGCCGATTCTTGACGGCGTACGCCACCGCGCTACTGTAGTAGTGCTTACTCACCCGGCCCCTTGTGGGCCGGGTCTTTTTTTTGCGAGTCGACCCGGTGGCGCTGGGGCGCCGTACGAGTTGACCTCGACCATTGCCGCGTGTGTCGCGGTCATGGCTGTCGACACGCGAGCGAGCGGCCGTAGTAGCTGCCGCTCGAAGCGCAAGCGCCGTGCTGAAGTCCTCTACGTGTCAACCGCCCTGACCCGCGCTTGCAACCGCTGGCCGGGCTCCGGCGGATTTTCATCGTCACGAGCCATGCGGAAGGTCGTCGAGGTTCGGTCTGGCGTGTGGTCAGATCCATCCAAGCGTGTGGGTGAGAGCGAGAAGCCGTGGCTACAGGTCCCCGCTGACCTGCGGCGATGGTTTTTCGTCATCACCTCGCCAGCATCGCGAGAGCCCCGGAGACCCTACGGTCCCGGGGCTCTCGCCGTCTGCGACGCTGTCGGGGTGCGGACCTGGCTGCTCCTCGCCGGCGCGGTGCTCTGCGAGGTGTCCGGCTCGCTGTCCCTGAAGCTCGCCCTGGATCACCGCTGGCTCTACTCCGTCGTGGTCGTCGGCTACACCTCGTCCTTCGCGCTGCTGGCGATGGTGCTGCGCCGTGGCATGCCGCTGGGGGTGGCCTACGGCATCTGGGGTGCCTCGGGCGTCGCGCTCACCGCCGTGCTGTCGGCGCTCGTGCTGGGTGAGCCGTTCACCGCGCTCGTCGTGCTCGGGCTGGTGCTGATCGTCGGCGGCGTCCTCACCGTCGAGCTCGGGTCCGAGCGCGCCCAGAGTGCCAGGGAGGCCGACTGATGGCGTGGCTGCTGCTGGCCGGTGCCATCCTCTGCGAGGTCGGGGGCACGCTGTCCCTCCGGGTGGCGGCGACGGGACGTCGGGGCTGGTACCTCCTGGTCTTCACGGCGTACGTCGCCGCGTTCTCGCTCCTCGGCCTGGCCCTCGCCGGCGGGCTGGGGCTCGGTGTCGCCTACGGCGTGTGGGCCGCGACCGGTGTCGCGCTGACCGCGGTGGGCTCCCGCCTGCTCTTCGACGAGCCGCTGACCCCGCTCATGGGCGCCGGACTGGCGCTCATCATCGTCGGTGTCCTGCTCGTCGAGCTCGGTGTGCACGCGGGCTGAGGCAGGGCCTGCAGGCCCAGGACGGTAGCCAGGCGGTCGACGCTGGGGCCTCGCCCTCGCCCCAGTGGTCTGAAGCAGCGGCGTGCGCGGGGCGAGAGGTATGACGTCAGTGTGCCCCGGCGTGTGCCCGGTCTGGCCCACGGGGCCGCCGGGGCGCATACTCGACAGAACATGACGTCCTCTTCGCGGTCGAGTCGCCGCCACCTCCCCAGCAGTCCCTTCCAGCCCGAGCCGGAGCGGGTGGTCGAGATCTTCGAGGCCGGCGACCGGGTCTCCCACGACATCCACGGGCTCGGGTCCGTCGTGGCGGTCGACTCCTACGGCGTGAGTGTCGACTTCGGCGCCCAGACGCTGCGCATCACTTCGCCGTTCGCCAAGATGGAGAAGCTCTGAGCCTGCGGCTCAGACCCGCAGCGACGCTCGCAGGCCCGCCAGGAGTGCCGACCACCAGGTGATGGGCCCGGTGGTGGTGCCGGTGGTGGTGCCGGCCGACGTCGGTGGTGTGACGGTCCCGGGGTCGAACCGCCCGACCCCGGGGGTCTCGGGGCTCCACGCCGTGCAGGGGTTGACGCTCGGCCTGCCCCGCTCCATGACGGGCGCCATCACCCACAGCCACTCGGTGTCCGGTTCGCCGGAGGCGACGGTGCCGTCCCACCAGCCCGGCAGACCGAGGACCAGGGTGAGGGTGTCGTCCACCGGCCCGCCCCACCAGACGTCCTCGACCTCGACGACGGCCTCGTCGGTCGCCAGGTCCACGGACACGAACCGTGCGGTGAACACCTGCTCGGCGCCGCGCAGCACCGTCGCGGGCGCGACGCAGGACAGGGCGGCGGCCGGGCCGGCGGTGAGGACGGGCAGCCCCGCGCAGAGGCCGCCGGCGATGACAGCGACGAGCAGGCGGCGTACGGCGGTCCCGGTCATGTTCCTCAGACGACGCGGCCGGGAGGCCGGTTCCCCCGGGCTGTCGGTTCCCCGGCGGCGACGATGCCCGAGGATGGCCCGCGTGATCATCGTCGAGTTCGAGGGCAAGCGCCCCCGCGTCCATCCCGAGGCCTTCGTCGCCGAGACCGCCACCCTGATCGGCGACGTGACCGTCGAGAAGGGCGCCAGCGTCTGGTACGGCGCGGTCCTGCGAGGCGACATCTGCACGATCGTGGTGCGCGAGGGCTCCAACATCCAGGACAACTCCGTGCTGCACGCCGCACCGGGCCACACGCTCACCGTGGGGCCGGACGCCACCGTCGGGCACTCGTGCACCGTGCACGGCCGCGACGTCGGCGAGAAGGCGCTGGTCGGCAACGGCAGCACTCTCCTGGACGACTCGGTCGTGGGTCCGGGGACCCTGGTCGGGGCGGGCTCGGTGGTCACGCCGGGCACCGAGCTGCCCGGTGGCATGGTCGCCACGGGCATCCCCTGCAAGCCGCTCAAGCCGGTCGAGGGCACCAGCTCCCAGCTGTGGATCGACTCCAACGCGGAGTACTACCGCGACCTCGCCGACCGCCACAGGCGGACAGCACGGACGACCGAGCCGCTGGTCTAGACCACCAGGCAAAGAGATACCCCTGGGCGTAACCCGGGTCACATCGCGACGTTGCGCGGACCGAGAGCATCCGAAATTCTCGAGTCCCTGGGGAGGGAGCCTGATGTCGTCATCCCGTCGTACCCCCGTACGTCCGACCATCCGCTCGACCGGCCGCGCCGCCGCCGGCCTGGCCGCCACGCTCGGCCTCGTCGCCGGTGGTGTGGCCGCCGCACAGCCGGCCACCGCAGCGGCCCCGGCCGCCGAGCCGACGTCCTCGCTGCTCGGCGGCGTCGCCGGCTTGGCCGAGCTGCGTGACTACGTCGTCACCGTCGACCCGGCGCTCGACGTCGTGCCGCGCCTCGCGCGCGAGCTGACCAAGCCGCTGGGTGGCACCGTGCTGTTCACCTACGACGAGGTGCTCAACGGCTTCGCCGTCCGGCTCCCGGCCGTGGCGGCCCCCGCCCTGCGCGCCCTGCCCGCCGTGGAGACCGTCCGCGCGGACGTGGAGGCGTTCGCCACCGGCGAGCAGGCCGACGCCACGTGGGGCATCGACCGAAGCGACCAGCGCTCGCTCCCGCTGGACTCCACCTACTCCTACGCCGACGACGCCGGCCGCGACGCCCACGTCTACGTCATCGACACCGGTCTCAACCCCGACCACGCCGAGTTCACCGGCCGCGTCGGCGAGGGCCGCAACTTCATCGCGGGCGGCTTCCTCGGCCTCGGCAGCGTCGACCCGACCGCCTGGGAGGACTGCAACGGCCACGGCACCCACGTCACCAGCACGGCCGCCGGCACCACGTGGGGCATCGCCAAGGAGGCGACCGTCCACGCCGTCCGCGTGCTCAACTGCCAGGGCTCCGGCAGCGGCGCCGCCATCATCGCCGGCATCGACTGGGTCGCCCAGAACGCCGAGCCCCAGTCGGTCGCGAACCTCTCGCTCGGCACCGTGAGCCGTTCGGCCGACGTCGACAACGCCGTCACCGCACTCGTGCAGTCCGGCGTCGCCGTGGCCGTCGCTGCGGGCAACGACAACAAGGACGCCTGCACCACGTCCCCGGCCGCGGCGCCGGCCGTCCTGACCACCGGCTCGACCGAGCGCACCGACGCCCGGTCGTCGTTCTCCAACTACGGCACCTGCGTCGACCTGTTCGCGCCGGGCAGCAGCATCACCGCCGCCGACCACCGCAGCACCACCGGGTCGACCGTGCTGAGCGGTACGTCGATGGCCAGCCCGCACGTCGCCGGCGTCCTCGCTTTGGTCCGCTCGATCGACCCGGGGCTGTCCGCCACCGCGGCGCAGGACGTCGTCGTCGACGGGTCCACCGCCGCCAAGGTCACCAACCCGGGCACCGGCTCCCCCAACAAGCTGCTGTGGTCAGGCGTCGCGGTCGACGACCCGAGCATCGACCGGGCACCCAGCGCCGCGTTCACCAGCAGCTGCGACGGCCTCACCTGCTCCTTCGACGCCAGCGGCTCGCGGGATGACAAGGGCATCGCGTCGTACGCCTGGACCTTCGGCGACGGTACCTCCGCCTCCGGGGTGCGCCCCGCGCACTCCTACGCCGACGGCGGCGCCCGCACCGTGACCCTGACCGTGACCGACACCGCCGGCCAGAGCGCCAGCACCACCGGCCAGGTCGCGCCGTTCGACCCGAGCTCGGTGCCCTGCACCGGTTGCACGGAGTACTCCGGCACCCTCGCCGCCGGCGGCACCGCCTACCCGGCCGGCTCCGCCGGCTTCACCGCCAGCGGCTCCCTGAAGGGCTGGCTGCGCGGGCCCGCCGCCGCGGACTTCGACCTGACCCTGCAGCAGCGCTCCTGCGGCCTGCTGTGGTGCTCCTGGAGCGACCTCGCGACCAGCAGCACCGCCGGGTCGGAGGAGGAGATCAGCCGCTCGGTCGCCAACGGGACCTACCGCTGGGTGATCACCGCCCGCAGCGGCTCGGGTGACTGGCAGTTCTGGGGCGACCCCCGCTGACGCAGCGCCGCTGACCGACCCCGCTGAACCCGACCGACGGCCCTAGGGTCGGAGGCATGTCTCTCCCGAGCGTGTCCTCCGAGTCCCTGGGGCCGTCGGTGCGTGTGGAGCGCGACGGCCCGGTGACCACCGTCGTCATCGACCGGCCCCACGCCCGCAACGCCGTCGACGGCCCGACGGCCGCGGCGCTGGCCGAGGCGTTCCGCTCCTTCGACGCCGACCCCGAGCAGCGGGTCGCGGTCCTCTACGGGGACGGCGGCACGTTCTGCGCCGGCGCCGACCTCAAGGCCATCGGTACGCCGGAGGGCAACGTCGTCGATCCCCTCCCCGCCGACGGGCCGATGGGGCCCACCCGGATGCGCCTGTCCAAGCCGGTGATCGCCGCCATCGAGGGCCACGCGGTGGCCGGTGGCCTGGAGCTCGCGACCTGGTGCGACCTGCGGGTGGCCGCCGGCGACGCGGTGCTCGGGGTCTTCTGCCGTCGGTGGGGCGTGCCGCTGATCGACGGCGGGACGGTGCGGCTGCCGCAGCTGATCGGGACCAGCCGCGCGATGGACCTCATCCTCACCGGGCGACCCGTCGACGCCTGGGAGGCCGAGCGGATGGGCCTGGTCAACCGGGTCGTGCCGGTCGGTCAGGCCCGGGTCGAGGCGGAGGGCCTGGCCCGGCAGCTCGCCGGGCTGCCGCAGACCTGCCTGGTCCACGACCGGCTCTCGGTGCTGGAGTCGGAGGGGCTGACCGAGGAGGAGGCGCTCGAGGTCGAGCACCGGCACGGACTGGTCTCGCTCACCGAGGCCGTCGAGGGCGCGCAGCGGTTCGTGGCCGGCGAGGGCCGGCACGGCCGACCGGTCGAGGAGCGGTGGACCTAGCGCAGCTCGCCGCGCGAGCCGAGGCAGACCGCGACCAGCTCACCGGGCGAGACGCCCTCGTGGGCGGCCCAGCCGCGGGCGAAGGAGACGACGCGCAGCTCGCCGGCCGGCGTACGGATGAGGGAGGCCGCTGGGATGGAGCCGTCGGCGAAGCCGGTGGTGGAGCAGCGGTGGTCCGTCATGAGCCGTGCGAGCTGCGCGTCGACAGGCGTGGCCGCGGAGGGAGGGGCCGCGGGCTCGGCCTGGACGTGGGACGCGAGTCCGATGGAGACGACCGCGCCCAGCACCAACCCCTTGACCACGTCGAGCGCACGGAGCACGACCCGGGGAGGGGTGGGCCGCGCGAGGCGCTCGGTGGGGGAGTCGGGCATGCCGCCACAACGAGGCCGCGAGCCGCCTGGTCACGCCGGTACGGACCGGTGTGACCCGAGCCACCCCCGCTCGTTGTGCACCGATGGGCCAGGATGGCTCGGTGACCTGGTTCTCCTCACCGACCGACGCCGCCGAGCGGCTCACCGCCACCGGCTACCTCGCGGACACCGCGACGGCGACCACGACCTACCTCACCGGCGCGCTGGAGAAGCCGCTGCTGCTGGAGGGGCCGGCGGGTGTCGGCAAGACCGAGCTGGCCAAGGCGGTCGCCCGCTCCACGGGAGCCGAGCTGGTGCGCCTGCAGTGCTACGAGGGGCTGGACGAGGCGCGCGCCCTCTACGAGTGGAACTACAAGAAGCAGCTGCTGCGCATCCAGGCCAGCCAGGGCCAGACCTGGGACGAGACCCACGACGACATCTTCACCGACGAGTTCCTGCTGACCCGCCCGCTGCTGACCGCGATCCGTCGCGAGCAGCCGACGGTGCTGCTGATCGACGAGGTCGACAAGACCGACGTCGAGGTCGAGGGGCTGCTGCTGGAGGTGCTCAGCGACTTCCAGGTCACCATCCCGGAGATGGGGACGATCGCGGCGGTGCGCCGCCCGTACGTCGTGCTCACCTCCAACGCCACCCGTGAGCTGTCCGAGGCGGTCAAGCGGCGCTGCCTCTACCTCCACCTGGAGTACCCCGACGCCGACCGCGAGCGCGACATCGTGCTCTCCCAGGTGCCCGAGCTGGAGGAGGGCGTGGCCACCCAGCTGGTCACCCTCGTCGGTCGGCTGCGCGAGCTGGAGCTGAAGAAGGCTCCCTCGATCGCGGAGTCGATCGACTGGGCGCGCACCCTGCTGGCGCTGGAGATCAAGGACCTCGACGACGCCGCCGTGACCGCCACCCTCGGGGTGGTCCTCAAGCACGTCACCGACACCGAGCGCGCGGTCAAGGAGCTGCGCCTGGCCCGCGCCTGACCCGCGCCGACCCCGACGTCGTCATCGCCATGAGCACCCGTTCCGGCCTGCTGGACCGCCACATCGCCTTCCTGGAGGCGCTGCGCGCGGCCGGCCTGCCTGTGTCCATCTCCGAGGACCTCGACGCCGTGTCGGTGCTGCAGGCCCTGGACTGGGCCGACCGCGCGACGCTGAAGGAGGGGTACGCCGCCACGCTGGTCAAGCGGCACCAGTGGCGACCGACCTTCGACGCGCTCTTCGACCTCTACTTCCCGCGGATGATCGGCGAGGGCGCCGGCGGGCGGCTGGACCCCGCGGCCGAGGGCGTCGAGGGCGAGGCGGGCGAGGCCGGTGGGAGCAGCGAGGACCAGGAGGCACCGGCGGGGGCCCGAGACAACGGGGCGGCGCTCGCGGAGCTCCGCGAGCGGCTCGAGCAGGCGCTGCTCGACGGCGACCAGGAGGCCCTGGACGCGCTGGCGGTCGAGATGGTCGGCCGGTTCGGCGCGATGCCGGGGCGTGGCCCGGGGCTGTCCTCGTGGTCGGCGTACACCGCCCTGCAGCGCGTCGCCCCCGGTGAGCTCGTCGACCAGATCGTGCAGGGCCTGATGGCCGACGGGCGCACCGAGGAGGAGGCCGACCGGCTGGCCGGCCGCCGCATCGGCGGGTTCACGCGTCAGGTCGAGGCCGACGCGCGGCGACGCATCGGCGAGGAGAAGGGCCCCGACCACGTCGCCCAGGCCGCGCTGCGACCGACCATCGACCGGCTCGACTTCCTGTCCATGCGGCGCAGCGACCTGGAGGAGATGCGGCGCGAGATCCAGCCGCTGGCCCGCCGGCTCGCGACCCGACTCACCCAGCAGCACCACGCCCACCGGCGGGGACCGCTGGACTTCCGCCGCACCGTTCGTGCCTCGGTGTCCACCGGCGGCGTGCCGCTGACCACCCACCACAGGCCGAAGCGACCGCACCGCAGCGAGCTGGTCGTGCTGTGCGACGTGAGCGGGTCGGTGGCGAACTTCGCGCAGTTCACGCTGCTGCTGGTCTTCGCGCTGCGCGACCAGTTCACGAAGGTCCGCGCGTTCACCTTCATCGACCACGTCCACGAGGTCACCCACCACTTCAAGCCCGGCGCGGACGTCGTCGACGTGATGACCGAGCTCGCCGCCAGCACCGCCCAGGCGGCGCTGTGGGGGCGCACCAACTACGGCCGGGCGCTCACGACCTTCGCGGAGAAGCACGCCGACGCCATCGGCCCGCGCACCGCCCTGCTGGTGCTGGGTGACGCCCGCTCCAACTACTCCGACCTCGCTGTCGACACGCTCGCGGAGCTGGTCGACCAGTGCCGGCACGCCTGGTGGCTCAACCCCGAGCACCAGCGGCACTGGGACACCGGCGACTCCGCGGCCTCGCGCTACGCCGCCGCGATGCCGATGGTCGAGTGCCGCAACCTGACCCAGCTCACCGACTTCGTGCACCAGGTGCTCTGACCGAGCCTCTGTCCTGCCACCCGGACGGGGCGTGACGGTCGTCGCACGACGTCGTTGAATACCTGAAACGTGTTCACGTCTTGGGAGGTCCCATGTCCCGCCTCGTCCGCTCCGCGCTCGCCACGGGCGTCGGTGCTGCCCTCGCGCTGGGTGCCGCCGCCCCGGTGACGACGTCCGCCTCGGCGGCGCCCGCGCCGGTCGTCGCCGCTGCTCCTGGTCCCCAGGTGCTCGCTGCTGCCCCGGGGAGGACGAAGGGCAAGGACCTGCGCCGCGTGGTGTACGTCGGCAACAACTGGGACGGCACCGCCGACGTCCTGCTCCCCGGCAGCTTCAAGCGGATCGGCCGGCTCGACATCGTCCCGGACTACGACGAGCGGATCGCCGAGATCAGCCTCAACCCCTACCGGCTGGTCTACTACCTCGCCATCCAGCAGCTCATCGGGGAGGGCCACGACCAGCTCGTGGACGACATGTACTCCTCCAACGACGGTCGGCTGCTGATCGTCTCGCGCCCCTCCTTCGCCGACGTGGTCGCCCTCGACCTGGCGACCGGGGAGATCGTGTGGCGCTTCGCCGTCGACGGGGTGCGCTCGGACCACATGGCGCTCTCGCCCGATGGGGAGACCGTCGTGGTGTCGGCGTCGACCGGCAACGTCGTGCACGCCCTGGACGTCGAGACCGGTGAGGAGGTCGGCGGCTTCGAGTCGGGCGGCTCACCGCACGAGTCGGTCTACCTCGACGACGGCGAGACGATCCTGCACGCCAGCATCGGCATGGTCTACAGCCCGCTCGACGACCCCGCGCTCGACGCCACCAAGCAGGAGCGGGTGCTGCAGCTCGTCGACGCCGACACCTTCGAGATCATCCGTCGCTACGACCTGCGCGCGGCGCTGGACGAGGCCGGCCTCGAGGACGTCTCCACCGCCGTGCGCCCGCTGACCCACACCCCCGACGACGACACGTTCGTCTTCCAGCTCTCCTTCTTCCACGGCTTCGTGGTGATGGACCGGAGGACCGGGAGGATCACCAAGGTCAAGCGACTGCCGAACCTCATCCCCGACACCCCGCGCGAGCTCTACCTCCTCGACTCCGCGCACCACGGGATCTCGATGGATCCCACCGGCAAGCACATCTGCGTCGCCGGGACGATGTCGGACTACGCGACCGTCGTGTCCTACCCGAGGATGAAGCGCTCGAAGCTGCTCAAGGGCGGCCTCAAGCCCTACTGGGTCACCCAGTCGTGGAACGGCAAGCACTGCTACATCTCGTGGTCGGGCTCCGACACGGTCTCCAAGATCTCCTACCGCAAGGCCAAGATCGTGCGGACGACCGACGTCGGCTACCACCCGCAGCGGGTGCGCAACGGCTTCATCCAGCGCTCCTACGTCGCCGACCTGCCCCAGGACCAGCCCGGTCACGGCTGAGGCTCCCGCACCACCTGGAAGACCCTGCTGGTGACCTCGGTGCCCTCGGCGGCACCGAGGAAGCCCGCGCGGTGCAGCTCGCGGACCGCCGCGTGCACCGAGGGGTCGGTGCTGGCGTCGACCAGGGCCGCGCCCTCGGCGTACGCCTCGAAGCCGTGGTGGGCGGCGACCCCCTCGCCGCCGGCACGGCTCTCGAAGGTGACGGTGACCTGCTCGACGGAGTCCGGGTTGGCCACCCCGTCCAGCAGGGGTACGACGTCACCCCGGTGCTCCAGCGACAGCACGTGACTCCCTGCGGGGAACCCGTCGAGCTGCCCGGTCGGTGAGCCCAACGTCACCGCGTGGCTGATCGGCACGCCGTGCTCGGCCGCCGAGGCCAGCAGGTCGGCGGCGAGCATGCCGCCCTGGCTGTGCCCGACGACGAGGACCGGGTCGTCCCCGACGCCGGCCTGTGCGAGTGCCTCGAGGACCCCGTCGGCGTAGCCGTTGTCGAGGCCGCCGACGAGCCGGAGGTTGGTGCCCATGTCGCGCACGTCGCCGTCCTCGGTCCAGGGCAGCGTGGTCATAGCGACGTTTCGATAACGCCAACGCAAGCACTTCATCAAGAGTCGGGCGTCTGGGCCCTCAACCTGGTGTCTCCAACGAGCCCAGCGAGGAACCCAATGCCCAGCCCCGAGCGAGTACAGCAGGTGCGTGCCGCCCGCATCGCTCAGGGCGTGCATGAGCCTGACGTCGCGCAGCTGGCGGCGCTCCTCGAGCCGATCTGGGCTAACTACCGCGATCAACCCGCAGTCGGCGACGGGCCGCAAGGAGAATGAGATGCAGGACCGCCCAACGCTTTCCGTGAACGTGCTAAAGGTGCTCGCCGACGAGGCCGAGTCTTGGCTGCACATCTGCGTACCGTCGCTTAGGCATCGGCTCGACACCGCTAACTGGATCACCGAGATGAGCGACTACGAGCGACTGCTCGGTCTCATCTACCCCATGGTGTTGGACGCCATCACGAGTTTCACGGAGGAGCTCACGCGGCACCGATTCGACGTCACCAGTGCCATCACCTTGGCCATTGGCAACGACGTCGCAGTGCGGGTAGGCCTTCCCGTAAACGGCGAGCAGGTCCAGTAGTCGGAGGCGGGCTAACCCCTGGCTGAGCCGTCCGAGGCGTTCCGCTTCACGTTGCTCGCGATCTTCGAGTCGGTGCGCACGTCGCAGTCACTGGGTTCAACCTTCCTCAGCGAGCCGCCGACTTGCTTCACGACATGGGCGTACGTGGTGTTGGGACATCTTCGGACAACTCAATGCGGATGCGACGCGGTATGCCTGCATCCTGCCGCAAGCAAGTTCTACTCGCTTTCAGCTCTAAGGCGCCGCGATGAGCTCGGACGTACGAGCGAGCGCGCGGGCGGTTTCGGGCGCCGTAGGGGGCTCTCGCGGGCAGCTAGGGCGTCCAACTCTCTTCCTGCACGCGCGCGAACGTAGTGGCGGTGAGACTAACGATCCGCGGAGACCACGGGCGACCGCTGCTATTACTCCAACTACCCGTTCGCCCCTCTCCCAGAAAGGACGAACGCCCGGGGTTTGAATTCTTGGCGGAATTCCCCGGGCGTTCAGACGCTAATGACGAGAATAGCCCGTGAGGTATCACCATTCCTTGGAGATGACCCGGTTGACCGGGCCTTCTGGCACTTGCTGCTGTTCGCGGAGGCAGACGACGCGCCCGCGCCCGAGACAGTTCAGGAGCTGGTGACTGCCGTCGTGGCTCAGTCCGGCCCGCGCCATGCCACTGCTCCTTACCGGCGGTACCGCGACGGCGCCTGGAACGCCGTGTCTCGGGCGAGCCGGCGTTGCCCGACGGCAGTGCATCTGTACGACGCCGCCGAGACGGCGGCGGTGCTCTGCCTGGACCTCGACGCCCGTGGGTCGTACGACGCTGCCGACGTGGCGCTGCAGGCTGCCGAGCTGACCCAGTTCCTGGAGCGTTGCGGGTTGAGTTGGATCGCGGACCTGTCTACCTCGGGCGGGGTTCATGTACTGGTCCGGCTGGACCGGCGCCGTCCGCGGGCGGAGCTGCGAGTGCTGCAGACCGAGCTGCGACGCCGCTACCCGACTATCGACCCGGCAGTGATGTCTGGCGCCGCGGCGATGCTCACGATGCCCGGCTCGGTCTGCAAGCCCCGGCCTGGCGATTCCGAGCTGCACCACCGTCGGCTGCTCGGCCCGAACCCCGCCGCGCGCCTGTCTGACTGGCTGACCGGCCCCTCCGAGCCTGCCGCCTGGACTGCCCTCCTGGAGTACCTGGGGCTCCCCCGGGATCTCTCAATGTTCACAACTGAGACGAACGAGGGTGATCCACGCGGGCGCCCCGCGGGAGACGGGGATACAGAGGGGGCTCCAACAGGGTTGCCCGCGGCACAGAAGGAGCTTGCAGAGGCGGCCTTCCCGGTGCGGCGATGGCCGGTGCAGCGGCAGTTCATGCTGTCTCCGGATGCGGTCCCGGCGCCCGTGGCGGAGCTGGCTCGGGCCGGCGTGCATCACTCGGGGGATCGGAGCCGGGGTGCTTGGGCCGTGGTGTGCGCGGTCATCGAGGCCGGGTGGAGTGGGGAGGCATGGTGCGCCCGAGTCACGAGCTGGCCGGAGCTCGCCGGTTACGCCGTGCTCCGCGGTCACAAGGGGGCCGACCTCGGAGCCGTAGCTGCGGCCGAGTGGGACCGGGCGTGGGCCAAGGGGGTCCGGCCGCTGGCTGGCGCGAAGGCCGTGCGGCTCATCTCCGGGGAGGTGCGTGTGCCCGCCGAGGTCGGGGCTTGGGTCGGCGCCGCGCACGAGGTGCTGGACCTGGCTCGGGCGACGAAGGTGCTGAGGGTCGACGCGGCGGCGAACGTACGGGCGTTGGTGGAGGGCCTGGCACGACTGGGCGCCGAACGAGGTGTCGAGTTCCGGCAGGCGTTGCGGGGGATGGCGGCCGTGGCCGGGCTGTCGCGGTCCGGCGTTGAGCACGCTCGCGACTGGCTGCGCGCGCAGGGCCTGCTGCTCACCGAGGCGCGGCGACCGGACCTGACCCGTCGAGAGGTGGGCGAGGAGGACTGGACGCGGTGGAGGCTGGTCATGCCGGACGGGG
>Ga0208700_1000086_pt1 | contig 34751 bp, 29 predicted proteins | sample DeeseametaMP2016_FD_184179 | JGI IMG/M metagenome (GOLD analysis project Ga0208700, IMG submission 184179) | Marine microbial communities from the Deep Pacific Ocean - MP2016 (SPAdes) | ecosystem: Environmental > Aquatic > Marine > Oceanic | place: East of Hawaii, North Pacific Ocean | collected... | reverse complement strand
TTGGTCGTTTCACACCGAAGATCCCGCCGGTGGCCGCTTACGTCACGCAGCCCCGCCGCTGACCCTCAAACCCCACCACTCCACGGGACTCTCCTCTCCTCGCGCGCTGCTGCCGTGAGCAGACGTGCGGTCATAGGCTGCGAGCGTGCTGCATGAACTGTGGGAGGACCCCGAGTCCGAGGGCGTCTTCACGTTCTGTCTAGCGGGCCCGCACGGTGACGATGCGCGGTCGACACTGTCCAAGTCGGCGCGAATGACCTGGACAGTTGAGGCTGCTAGCTACTTCGAAGCCATTTCGCTGTATTACGCCCACCAGGGCTGGGGCGCGTACGTCAGCGACCAGGCGTGGGACCACAAGACTTACGCCGAGCATGGCTGGGAGTAGTTCAGGCGCGCTCTTCTGCCGCGCACAGTGCGCACGACGCAGTGCGCGCCATTGACTGACGCGTCGACGCGTCGTGAACGCTGCGCTCCGGGGCAGGAATGTCGTAACTGACATCATGTGACCGTCGTTACACCTCCGTGCTCCGGAGACTCCTCGTCACCCTGCTGTCCCTCGTGCTGCTCCCGCTGGCGGCGCTGCTGCCGACGAGCCCGAGCGGGGCGGCGGGCACGAAGCCACCTGCTGACCGGGTGCCGCTGCCGACGCTGAGCGAGCCGCCCGCCGGCCTGCAGGGGCACCCGCTGTGGGACTCCTGGCACCAGCTGGAGCCGTTCGGCTACACCGAGCAGGAGTGGTTCGTCTCCGGCACAGCCCGGGCCGCCGACGGCAGCACCGCGCCGTACACGACCCGCGTCATCGTCACGCGCCCCAAGAAGCGCAAGGACTTCAACGGCTCGGTGATGCTGGACTGGGTCAACGTCACCGCCCAGTTCGAGAACGCCGTCGACAGCCTCGAGGGGCGCGAGGAGCTGCTGCGCAGCGGTTGGGCGTTCGTGCACGTCAGCGCCCAGGCCGCCGGGGTCTGCTGCACCCCGTTGACGCCGCAGGTGTGGGACCCGGTGCGCTACGCCGCGCTCGACCACCCCGGCGACGCGTACGCCGACGACATGTTCCTCCAGGTCGCCCGCGCTCTCCGCACCAAGCGGGTCGGCGACGTCCGCCCGATGGGCCGGCTGAAGGTGCGCCGCGTCGTGGCCGCCGGCCAGTCGCAGTCCGCCGGCCGCCTCGCCGGCATCGTCCGCGCCCACCCCGACGGCGCCGGCGTCATCGACGGCTTCCTCGTCCACGGCGGCCTCGCCGGGCTCGACTACGAGCCCCGCCTCGAGGTGCCGGTGCTGCAGCTCAACAGCGACTGGGCTGAGTCCACCGGCGAGGCCGACGACGACCCGCTCTACCGCCTGTGGGACGTCGCTGGGTCCGCGCACGCCGGCCTCTTCATCGGATACCAGCAGGTCTTCGGCTCCGGACCCCGCGTCGCCGGCCTGCCCGCCATGGACGAGCAGGGCTACCGCGACACCATCGAGGCCGCCGGCGACTACGGTCAGATGGCGTTCAACCCGCTCTACCCCGCGTGCACCGTCGCCGGCGCCTCCTTCCCCATGCGGTACGCCGTCAACACAGCGCTCCGCGAGCTCGACGAGTGGATCCGCACGGGTCGGGCGCCGCGACCCGCGCCCCGCTTCGAGTTCGAGGCCGACGGTGTGACGCCCGCGCGCGACGCGGACGGCAACGTCCTGGGCGGGCTGCGGCTGCCCCCGATCGAGGTGCCCGTGACGACGTACCGCTCCACCGACTGCGAGCTCGGCGGCACCACCGTCCCCTTCGACCCGATCACCCTGCAGCAGCGCTACCCGACGTTCGCCGACTACGAGCAGCAGCTGCGGAGGGCCACAGACCGCGCGGTCCGCAAGGGCTGGTTGCTCCCCGTCGACGCCCGCGACCAGATGCGCCGCGCCTGCGCGGTCAGGGACCGCTACCCGGGCTCGGGTGACGAGTGCCGCTCCTACCGACCCCCGCGGTTCGGGGGCTGAACCCGGCACCGCGGACCTGACACACTGGAGCGCATGACTCCCACGCCCGGAGCCCTCGGTCCCGACGCGCGCGACGCCGCCCTCGCGGCGATGACCGGCCAGGCCGGCGAGCACGAGCTCGACGTGCTGGTCGTCGGGGGAGGGATCACCGGCACCGGCGTCGCCCTCGACGCGGTCACCCGCGGCCTGAGCGTCGGCCTGCTCGAGCAGCGCGACCTCGCCAGCGGCACCTCCAGCCGCAGCAGCAAGCTCATCCACGGCGGGCTGCGCTACCTGGAGATGATGGACTTCGGCCTGGTCCGCGAGGCGCTGCAGGAGCGGGGTCTGCTCCTGACCCGCCTCGCCCCGCACCTCGTCAGCCCGGTGCCGTTCCTCTACCCGCTCACCAAGCCGGTCCTCGAGCGCGCCTACGTCGGCGCCGGCCTCGCGTTGTACGACGGCATGGCCAAGGCCGGCAAGTACGACATGGGCGTGCCGATGCACCGGCACCTGACCCGCCGCCAGGTCGCGCGGATGGCGCCGGACTTCAAGGCCGAGTCGATCACCGGTGCGATCAAGTACTACGACTGCCAGGTCGACGACGCCCGCATGGTCGTGGCCGTGGCCCGCACCGCCGCCAAGCACGGCGCCCACGTCGCGACCCGGGTGAAGGTCACCGGGTTCCTGCGCGAGGGCGAGCGGGTCGTCGGCGTGACCGCCCGCGACCTCGAGCACGACCAGGACCTCGAGATCCGCGCCCGCGTCGTCGTCAACGCCGCCGGCGTCTGGACCGACGAGATCCAGGAGATGGTCGGCGGCCGCGGCGCCCTGCACGTGCAGGCCTCCAAGGGCGTGCACATCGTCGTCCCGCGCGACCGCATCCGCTCCGAGACCGGCTTCATCGTCCGCACCGAGACCTCGGTGCTCTTCGTCATCCCGTGGGGCCGGCACTGGATCATCGGGACCACCGACACCCCCTGGGACCTCGACAAGGCGCACCCCGCGGCCAGTCGCCGCGACCTCGACTACATCCTCGAGCACGTCAACGAGATCCTCCGCGAGCCGCTGGACCACGAGGACGTCGTCGGCGTGTACGCCGGCCTGCGACCGCTGCTCTCGGGCGAGTCCGAGCCCACCTCGAAGATCTCCCGCGAGCACACCGTCGTCACCCCGGTCCCCGGGCTGGTGATGATCGCGGGCGGCAAGTACACGACGTACCGCGTGATGGCCCGCGACGCCATCGATGCCGCCGCCCACAGCCTGCGCACCACCGGTCATGGCGCCGTGCGCGACTCCATCACCGACCGGGTGCCGCTGGTGGGGGCGGAGTCCTACGAGACCCGCTCCAACCAACGGGTGCTGCTGGCGCGGCGATCCGGCCTGCACGTCGCCCGGATCGACCACCTGCTCTCCCGCTACGGCGGTCAGGTCGACGACCTGCTCGCCATGGTGCAGACCCGTCGCCAGCTCGCCGTGCCGCTCGAGGGTGCCGAGGACTACCTCGCCGCCGAGGTCGTCTACGCCGTGACCCACGAGGGGGCGCTCCACCTCGACGACGTGCTGACCCGGCGCACCCGCATCTCCATCGAGACCTTCGACCGCGGCGTCGCCGCCGCCCCGCACGCCGCGCGCCTGATGGCCGAGGTCCTCGACTGGGACGACGCCCGCGTCGCCGAGGAGGTCGACCACTACCTGCGTCGCGTCGAGGCCGAGCGGCAGTCGCAGCTCAAGCTCACCGACCAGGAGGCCGACGAGGCGCGGGTCCAGGTCACCGACCTGGTCTGACCACCCGGCGGACCGCTACGGCTGGTGCTTCGCGCCGGAGATGCCGCGCGCCTGCTTCACCCGGTTGGACCGGGCCGGGCGCTCGGGGTCGCGCTTGAGCACGTAGGTGCCGACCACCCGCGACGGCCTGCGGTAGACCACGCGCCGCGGCCCGTTGCCGCCCTCGGTCGACCACAGCTTGGTGCCGCTCCACTGCGGGTCGCCCTGCAGGTAGCGGGTCTCCAGCATCAGCTTGGTGTCGGTCACCTGCCCGAGCACGTAGGACGACTCGCCGCGGTAGAAGAGCCCGCCGTGGCACATCTGCACCACGCCCTTGCGGCGGATCACGGTGTGGTCGTGCACCTCGCCGCACAGGTAGGCGTCCACGTCGTGCTTGCGCATCAGCTGCCACAGGTCGCTGCCCTCGTAGGTCAGCCCGGAGGAGAAGCGGGTGCGCACCGGCCCGAGGACCGGCACGTGGCCCTGGACGACCACCCACGGGACCCGCTGCTTCTTCGCCCGGCGCAGCACCTTCGCGAGCCAGTCGCGCTGGTCGGGGTCGAGGCTGACCGAGACGCCGCTCGAGGTCGGCCGGAACACGTCGACGGTGACCAGCAGCAGGTTCCGGTCCAGCCGGACGGCGTACGCCGTGTCGCCGGCCTGCCCGCGCTCGGGGCTCGAGACCCCGCCGACCCGGCGCAGGTCGTCGCCGGGGGCGCGCCGCACGGCGTCGTAGGTGTGCTTGACCAGCTGCCGCTTCCACAGCCAGGTGTGGTTGGCCTTGAAGCGGATCCACGCCCTGCGCTCGGCGTCGCCGCGCGGCGTCCACGGGTCGTCGCCGATCTCGTGGTCGCCGACGGCGGGGTAGGCCGGCAGCCCGTGGTCGGTGAGGCGGCGCAGCCAGTCGCCGTAGTAGATGCGCGCAGCCTCCTTCAGCGCCCTCTTGCGCTGGTCGGTGGTGCGGTGGGGGCCGAACGGGTCGACTCCGGTCTCGTCCTTGCCCCACTCGCCCTCGACGAGGTCGCCGGCCACCAGGAACGCCCCGGGCTGATGGGCCGCGACGTCGTCGAGGACGTGGTCGAGGGAGTCCTCGTAGGCGGAGTTGGTGCCCTTCGGGTCGCCCTGCTGCCAGTGCGGGGCGCGCGTGACGTCGCCGACGTCCTGGTTGAGGAAGTCGGGGAAGGACACGAAGCGGTACGCACCGTCGGGGCGGGGGAGCCCGCGCACGGTCGGGCGGTCGTCGGGGTCGGCGGCCACCGCCCCCCGTGCGGCGGACGGGGCCGCGGGTGCCGGCGGCGCGGCGGGCCCGGCGAGGGTGCTCACCGCGGCAGCGACCGCCAGGGCGGCGACGGCAGCGAGGCGTGCGGTCGAGCGAGGGGAGGGGCGGAGCACCCAGCCAGGTTAAGGAAGGGGCTGGCGGTGCGCTGAATCCCCGGCGGATCGGTCACCGAGCGGGCCTGAGGACCCCCGGGCGCCCTGAGACACCTCTTTCACACCTGTCTGGCACGCGTTGACAAAGTAGAACAGGTTCTAGGATTCTGGGCGGGCATGACCCACGTCACACCGTCCGGACGAAGGAGTCGACCGTCGTGACCCAGGCGCCACCGCCCGCAGACCTGAAGATGCAGCGCAGCAGCCGCGACGCGGCCCGCGTGCCAGAGGTGCTGGAGGGGTGGCTGCAGGGCCTCCTGCCGGCGCACGCCGAGCCGGAGGTGGTGCTGCACAGCGGCATCGACAGCAACGGGATGTCCTCGGAGACCCTCGTCCTGGACGCGACCTGGACCGAGGGCGGTTCCCGCGACACCGTGCCGATGGTCGCCCGGGTCGCACCCGCGCCCCAGGACTTCCCGGTCTTCCCCCGCTACGAGCTGGGCCACCAGTACGAGGTGATCCGCCAGGTCGGCGAGCTCACCGACGTCCCGGTGCCCGGCGTGCGCTGGCTGGAGGAGTCCGGCGAGGTGCTCGGCACCCCGTTCTTCCTGATGGACCGCGTCGAGGGCGTCGTGCCCCCCGACGTGCTGCCCTACCCCTTCGGTGACAACTGGCTCTTCGACGCCGACCGCACCGACCAGCGCCGGCTCCAGGACTCCACCGTCGACGTCCTGGCCCGGCTGCACGCGATCGAGGACCCCCTCGGCCGCTTCGGCTACCTCGCGCCCGAGCAGGACGGCGAGACGCTGCTGCACCGCAACCTCGCCAAGGTCCGTGCGTGGTACGACTTCGCCGTCCGCGACCTCGCCCCGTCACCGACCGTCGAGCGTGCCCTGGCCTGGCTCGAGGCGCACGTCCCGACGGCCGAGGAGCAGGGCGACCCGGTGCTGTGCTGGGGCGACGCCCGCATCGGCAACGTCATCTACCGCGACTTCGAGCCGGTGGCCGTCCTGGACTGGGAGATGGTCACCCTCGGGCCGCGCGCCCTCGACGTGAGCTGGCTGCTCTTCGCCCACCAGGTCTTCGAGTCGATCGTCGGGATGCTCGAGCTGCCCGGCATGCCGCACTTCCTGCGCGAGGAGGACGTGGTGGCGACGTACGCCGAGCGCACCGGCGTCGAGCTCGGCGACCTCGACTGGTACCACGTCTACAACGGGCTCCAGTGGTGCATCGTCTTCATGCGCACCGGCGCCCGCCAGGTGCACTTCGGCGAGATCGAGATGCCCGCGGACATCGAGTCGCTCTTCCACTGCAAGCCGCTGCTGGAGTCGATCCTGGCGAAGGTGGGTGCCTGATGAGCACGCCCAGCAGCGCGCGCGGCGGGCTCGGCCCGCTCGACGAGTACCCCCTCCACCAGGTCCCGCAGCCGATCGGCTGGCCCGGCCCGAGCGACCGGCACTTCTACGACCGTTGCTACTTCAACGCCCACGACCGCACCGGCGACATCTTCGTCATCTCCGGCATGGGCTACTACCCCAACCTGCGCACCAAGGATGCCTTCTTCCTCGTCACCCGCGGCGACCAGCAGACCGCCGTCCACCTCGGCGGCGAGATCGACGACGACCGGCTCCACCAGCACGTCGGCGGCTACCGCCTCGAGGTGGTCGAGCCGCTGCGCAAGATCCGCATGGTGCTCGAGGAGACCGAGGGACTCGCGGCCGACCTGACCTGGGAGGGGTCCTTCGAGGTCGTCCAGGAGCAGCGGCACGTCATGCGCCAGGGCACCCGCGTCACCCTCGACGCCCAGCGCTTCGCGCAGGTCGGCACCTGGTCAGGCTCGCTGTCGGTCGACGGTGAGGAGATCGCCGTCAGCCCCGACACCTGGGTCGGCACCCGCGACCGCTCGTGGGGCATCCGCCCGGTGGGCGAGGCCGAGCCCGCCGGTCGCCCCGCCGACTTCGACGGCATGTGGTGGCTCTACGTCCCGATGCGCTTCGAGGACTACGCGATCGTCGTGATCATGCAGGAGGACGGCGACGGCATCCGCACCCTCAACGACTGCACCCGCGTGTGGAAGGACGGCCGGGTCGAGCAGCTCGGCTGGCCGCAGGTCACCATCCACTACACCCCCGGCGGTCGTACGCCGACCGGTGCGACGCTCGAGTGCGCGACCCGGCAGGGCCCGCTGCGCATCGAGGTGGAGTCCCGGCTCGCGGTCCCCTTGCACTTCGGCGGCGGCTACGGCGGCGACCAGGACTGGCTGCACGGCCAGTGGCACGGCGAGTCCTTCGTCGAGCGCCGCACCTACGACCTGACGTCGGAGGCGGTGAGGAGCATGTTCATGTTCGGCTGCGTCGACCACGTCGGCCGCGCAGTGGTGCACGAGAACGGCACCGAGACCGAGGGCTTCGGGCTCTTCGAGCACTTCTCCGTCGGCCGCCACGAGCCGTCCGGCTTCACCGACTTCTTCTCCGTCGCCGGCGGCTGAGGAGGGACGGAGTCCCGTCTCGAAGCCCCGGCAACCACCCGCAAGCACCACCCCGCCACCCGACCCCTGGAGCACTGATGAGCCTCGACCGCGACGCCTTCTACATCGACGGCGGCTGGCGCGCGCCGGCCTCCGACGCCACCCTGCAGGTGATCTCGCCGCACAGCGAGGAGGTCATCGCGACGGTGCCCGAGGCGTCCGTCGGTGACGTGGACGCCGCGGTCGCCGCGGCGCGGACGGCCTTCGACGAGGGTCCGTGGCCGCGGATGACCCCCGCCGAGCGGATCGCGGTCATCGAGGCGTTCTCGGGGCTCTACGCCGCGAAGCTGACCGAGATGGCCGAGCTGATCAGCCTGGAGATGGGCTCGCCCACCTCCTTCTCCCAGCTCGCCCAGTCCCCGGCGCCGTGGATGCAGATCGAGTCGTTCCTGGCGATCGCCCGGGAGTTCCCCTGGGAGGCGGCACGCCCCGGGTCGCTGGGCTCGGACGTCGTGGTCCGCCACGAGCCGGTCGGCGTCGTCGCGGCGATCCCGCCGTGGAACGTCCCGCAGTTCACCGTGATGTCCAAGGTCGTCCCCGCGCTGCTGGCCGGCTGCACGGTCGTGGTGAAGCCCGCGCCGGAGTCGCCGCTGGACTGCTACCTGATGGCCGAGCTGCTCCACGAGGCCGGCGTGCCGGCGGGCGCGGTCAACATCGTCGCCGGCGGCCGCGAGGTCGGTCAGCACCTGGTGGCCCACCCCGGTGTCGACAAGGTGGCCTTCACCGGCTCCACCGCCGCCGGCCGCCAGATCGGCGCGACCTGCGGCGAGCAGCTCAAGCGGGTCTCCCTCGAGCTCGGCGGCAAGTCCGCAGCCATCGTGCTGGAGGACGCGGACCTGGCCGCCACCGTGGAGGGCCTGAAGTTCCTCTCGGTGATGAACTCCGGCCAGGCCTGCGTGGCCCAGACCCGCGTACTGGCCCCCCGCTCGCGCTACGAGGAGGTCGTCGAGGCGCTGGCGGCCGGCATCGGCGGGATGCGGGTCGGCGACCCGATGGACCCCGCCACCGAGATCGGCCCGATGGTCGCCCAGCGGCAGCAGGAGCGCGTGCAGAAGTACATCGCCCTGGGTCAGGAGGAGGGGGCCCGCCTGGTCGCCGGAGGCGTCGGGATGCCCGACGGCCTGGACCGCGGCTGGTACGTCCGCCCCACGGTGTTCGCCGACGTCGACAACCGGATGCGGATCGCGCAGGAGGAGATCTTCGGCCCCGTGGTCTCGGTGATCGCCTACGACGGGGTCGAGGACGCCGTACGCATCGCCAACGACTCCGACTACGGCCTGGCCGGCACCGTGTGGACCGCCGACGTCGAGGCCGGGCTCCAGGTCGCCCGGGGCGTGCGTACCGGCACCTACGGCATCAACACCTACACGATGGACTTCGCCGCGCCCTTCGGCGGCTTCAAGGCCTCCGGTCTCGGCCGCGAGTTCGGCCCCGAGGGCCTGGGGCAGTACACCGAGCTGAAGTCGGTCTACCTCCCGCTGCCGCCCGCCGAGTGACCGGCCTTGCGGGGGGCGGGGAGGCGCATCCACGGCACTTGACATCGCAAAAGAATGTGTCAAGTGCCACGAACTCCTACTGAAGGGTAGTTCCGGAGACACCGGTCACATACCCTCGGTACATGAGTGCCTCCACGCCCGACCCCACCGGCCGTCCGCTCGCCGAGGGCCCGCACGACCCCGAGCACGACCCCACCGCCTCCTACGCCCTCGAGCCGGAGTACGTCGAGGCGCTGACCCGCCGCATCCTGGCGACGTCCGGGGAGACCGCGGAGGTCCGCTCGCCGATCAACGGCGCGCCGCTGGCCCACATCCCGCAGTCCACCGAGGACGACGTCGTGGAGGCCTTCGCGCGCGCCCGCCGCGCGCAGGAGGCCTGGGCGCGCACGAGCCTGGAGCACCGCTCGGCGATCATGCTGCGGCTGCACGACCTGGTCCTCGACCGCCAGGACGAGATCCTCGACCTGATCGTGTGGGAGTCCGGCAAGGCCCGCAAGCACGCCTTCGACGAGCCGATGCACATCGCGCTCACCGCGCGCTACTACGGCCGCACCGCCCACGAGCACCTCGACACCAAGCGCAAGCTCGGCGTGGTGCCCGGCCTGACCCGCGTCGAGGTCAACCGTGTCCCCAAGGGCGTCGTCGGCATCATCTCGCCGTGGAACTACCCCTTCACCATGGCGCTGTGCGACGGCCTCCCGGCCCTGCTCGCCGGCAACGCGGTGGTCGCCAAGCCCGACGCCCAGACCATGCTGTCGGCCCTGCTCGGCGCGCAGCTGCTGGAGGAGGCCGGGTTCCCCAAGGACCTCTGGCAGGTCGTGGCCGGCCCCGGCTCCCGCGTCGGCACCTCGGTGATCGGCAAGGCCGACTACATCTGCTTCACCGGCTCCACCGCGACCGGCAAGAAGGTCGCGGCCGGCTGCGCCGAGCGCCTCATCGGCTGCTCGCTGGAGCTCGGTGGCAAGAACCCCATGCTGGTGCTGCGTGACGCCGACGTCGAGCGGGCGGCCGAGGGCGCCGTACGCGCCTCGTTCTCCAACGCCGGTCAGCTCTGCGTGTCGATGGAGCGGCTCTTCGTCGCCGACCAGGTCTACGACCGGTTCGTGGAGCGCTTCGTCGCCCGCACCGAGGCGATGACGCTGGGCGCGACCCTGGACTGGGGCAACGACATGGGCTCCCTGATCAGCCAGGACCAGCTCGACACCGTCACCCGCCACGTCGAGGACGCCGTCGCCAAGGGTGCGCGCGTGCTGTGCGGCGGCAAGGCGCGACCCGACCTCGGTCCGTTCTACTTCGAGCCGACGATCCTCGAGGGCGTGACCCCCGAGATGACCTGCTTCGGCGAGGAGACGTTCGGTCCGGTCATCTCGCTGTACCGCTTCCACGACGAGGCCGACGCCGTGGCCCGCGCCAACGACGGCGAGTACGGCCTCAACGCCTCGATCTACAGCCGCGACGGCTCCCGCGCCCGCGACCTGGCCCGCCAGGTCAAGTGCGGCACCGTCAACATCAACGAGGCCTTCGGCGCCACCTTCGCGAGCATCGACTCGCCGATGGGCGGCATGCGCGAGTCCGGCATGGGCCGGCGCCAGGGCAGCGAGGGCATCCACCGCTACACCGAGTCCCAGTCGGTCGGCACGCAGCGCCTGCTGCGCTTCGCGCCGATGCTGGGCATGTCCGACGAGCAGTACGCCGGTGTCATGACCGCGAACCTGCGCCTGATGAAGAAGCTGGGGAGGGCCTGACCCATGGGCAAGCACGCGACCTTCGACTACGACGTCCTGGTCATCGGATCCGGCTTCGGCGGCTCGGTCTCCGCGCTGCGACTGACCGAGAAGGGCTACAAGGTCGGCGTCATCGAGGCGGGCGCCCGCTTCGAGGACTCCGACTTCTCCTCCGGCACCCTCGACATCAAGTCCTACCTGTGGGCCCCGGCCCTGGGCTGCTACGGCATCCAGCGCATCGACGCGGTCCGCGACACGATGATCGTGGCCGGCGCGGGCGTCGGCGGCGGGTCCCTGGTCTACGCCAACACGCTCTACGAGCCGCTGCCGGCGTTCTACAACGACGCCCAGTGGAGCCACATCACCGACTGGCGCGACGAGCTGGCGCCGTACTACGACCAGGCCAAGCGGATGCTCGGCGTCGTCGAGAACCCCGTCCGCACCCCGGCCGACGACGTCATGGAGAAGGTCGCCACCGACATGGGCGTGGGCGACACCTTCCACCCCACGCCGGTGGGCGTGTTCTTCGGCGGCCCCGGGGCTGACCCTGACGAGAAGGTGGCCGACCCGTTCTTCGGCGGTGCTGGCCCCGACCGCAACCCCTGCCGCAACTGCGGCGAGTGCATGTCGGGCTGCCGCCACAACGCCAAGAACACCCTGGTCAAGAACTACCTGTACCTCGCGGAGAAGAACGGCGCGAAGGTGATGCCGCTGACCACGGTCACCCGGGTCAGCCCCCGCGACGGCGGCGGGTACGACGTCGCGGTGAAGTTCACCAAGGCACGCCGCGCCACCGCGCGCACCACCCGCACGCTGACCGCCGAGCACGTCATCTTCGCGGCGGCCTCGCTGGGCACCCAGAAGCTGCTGCACCGGATGAAGGACGAGGGCCACCTGCCCGGGCTGTCGGACCGCCTCGGCTACCTCTCGCGCACCAACTCCGAGTCGATCCTGGGCGCCATCGCGCCCAGCAGCGACACCACGGACTACTCCTACGGCGTCGCGATCACCTCCAGCTTCCACCCCGACACCGACACCCACATCGAGCCGGTCCGCTACGGCAAGGGCTTCAACACCATGGCCCTGATGCAGACCGTGCTGACCGACGGCGACGGCGATGAGCCGCGCTGGCGCAGCTGGCTGAAGGAGATGTGGCACCAGCGCGGCAACATCAAGGAGCTCTACGACCTCAAGCACTGGTCCGAGCGCACCGTGATCGCGCTGGTCATGCAGTCGCTGGACAACTCGATCCAGACCTACGGCAAGAAGGGCCTGCTGGGCTGGCGGATGACCTCCCGACAGGGCCACGGCGCCCCGAACCCGACCTGGATCCCGGTGGCCAACGACGCCGTACGCCGGATGGCCCGCCTGCTGGGCGGCACGCCCGGCGGCAACATCGGCGAGCCGTTCAACATGCCGCTCACCGCCCACTTCATCGGTGGTTGCGCGATCGGCGACTCGATCGAGAACGGTGTCATCGACCCCTACCAGCGCGTCTACGGCCACCCCGGCCTGCATGTCGCCGACGGGTCGGCGATCAGCGCCAACCTGGGGGTGAACCCGTCGCTGACGATCACCGCCCAGGCCGAGCGGGCGATGTCGCTGTGGCCCAACAAGGGCGAGGAGGACGCCCGCCCGCCGCTGGGCGCCGACTACCAGCGGATCGCCCCGGTGCCGCCGGCCTCGCCGGCGGTCCCGGCCGCGGCCCCCGGCGCGCTGCGACTGCCGATCGTGGGGGTCTCCTGAGACCCCTCCTCAGGTCGGTGGTCTGGACCGGGAAAGTATTTCTGATCCGGTCGTGACCTGGACGTAACCCCGGCCCCGGGTGGTCGTTGAGGTGAGCAGACCCGGCAGTCATGCTCCCTCCCAATAGCCGGGTCGCGGTCCAGGCGCTGTCCAGCAGAGCGTGGACGATCAGGGCCCGGCCACCCTCCCTCCCCGGCCGGGCCCTGGTGCATTTTCCGAGCCTTGTCCGTCTGCGCGGCGCTCGCGAGCTCGCTCGCGCAGCCGCGCAGACGGACAAGAGCCGGCGAGGAGATCGAGCAGCCCCGCGGCCGAGGGACGAGGCCGCGACGGGCGTGTCGAGATCCGCGGTCACGAGGCAGGCGCTCGAGCAGCCCCGCAGACCACGACCTTCTGCAGGTGGAACGGCCCCGTGGCCTGCAGAACCTCGTGATCTGTGGAGTGTCGAGATCCACGCACCTGGTGGGGGAGCGGCCGGCTGCTCGCCGATAGGATTCGCCGCATGACGGATGCGCCTGAGCACGACCTGGTCCTCGTCGTCGACTTCGGCGCGCAGTACGCCCAGCTGATCGCCCGCCGGGTCCGCGAGGCGCGGGTCTACTCCGAGATCGTGCCCCACGACATGCCCGTCGCCGAGATGCTGGCCAAGGGCCCCAAGGCGATCATCCTCTCCGGCGGCCCGTCCTCGGTGTACGCCGAGGGCGCCCCGTCGATCGACCCGTCGATGTTCACCAGCGGCACCCCTGTCTTCGGCATGTGCTACGGCTTCCAGCTGATGGCCCTCGGGCTCGGCGGCACCGTCGACAACAACGGCGCCCGTGAGTACGGCCGCACCCCGGTCACCATCGGCGAGCACGGAGTGCTGCTCGAGGGCATCCCCGCCCAGCACAACGTCTGGATGTCCCACGGCGACTCGGTCTCCCAGGCGCCCGAGGGCTTCTCGGTGCTCGCCAGCACCGAGGGCACCCCGGTCGCGGCGTTCGAGAACGTCGAGGCCGGCTTCGCCGGGGTGCAGTGGCACCCGGAGGTGATGCACTCCGAGCACGGCCAGCGCATCCTCGAGCACTTCCTCTGGAACATCGCCAAGTGCGCCCCCACCTGGACCATCGGCAACATCGCCGAGGAGCAGGTGGAGCGGGTGCGCGCCCAGATCGGTGAGACCGGCCGGGCGATCTGCGGCCTGTCCGGCGGCGTGGACTCCGCGGTCGCGGGCGCGATCGTGGCCAAGGCGATCGGTGAGCGGCTCACCTGCGTCTACGTCGACCACGGGCTGATGCGCAAGGGCGAGTCCGAGCAGGTCGAGCGCGACTTCGTGGCCGCCACCGGAGCGAAGCTGGTCGTCGTCGACGCCGAGAAGCAGTTCCTCGACGCGCTCGCGGGTGTCAGCGACCCCGAGACCAAGCGCAAGATCATCGGGCGCGAGTTCATCCGCACCTTCGAGTCCGCACAGTCCGACATCATCGACGCCGCCCCCGAGGGCACCACCGTCGGCTTCCTGGTGCAGGGCACGCTCTACCCCGACGTGGTCGAGTCCGGCCACGGCGCGGGGGCGGCGACCATCAAGAGCCACCACAACGTGGGTGGCCTGCCCGAGGACATCGAGTTCGAGCTGGTCGAGCCGCTGCGCACGCTGTTCAAGGACGAGGTGCGCGCGGTCGGCGCCCAGCTCGGCCTGCCCGACGTCATCGTCCAGCGCCAGCCCTTCCCCGGCCCCGGCCTGGGCATCCGGATCATCGGCGAGGTCACCCGCGAGCGACTCGACATCCTCCGCGAGGCCGACGCGATCGCCCGCGAGGAGATGACCCGCGCCGGCCTCGACCACGACATCTGGCAGATGCCGGTCGTGCTGCTCGCCGACGTCCGCAGCGTCGGAGTCCAGGGCGACGGCCGCACCTACGGCCACCCGGTGGTGCTGCGCCCGGTCACCTCCGAGGACGCCATGACCGCCGACTGGGCGCGGCTGCCCTACGAGGTGCTCGAGCGGATCTCCACGCGCATCACCAACGAGGTGAGCGAGGTCAACCGGGTCACCGTCGACATCACCAGCAAGCCGCCGGGCACCATCGAGTGGGAGTGATCCCTACCAGGGCGCCTTGACGTAGTCCTTGAGGAAGCAGCCGAACAGGTCCTCGCCGGCCTCGCCGCGCACGATCGGGTCGTAGACCCGGGCGGCGCCGTCGACGAGGTCCAGTGGGGCGTGCCAGCCCTCGGCGGCGATGCGCAGCTTCTCCTGGTGCGGGCGCTCGTCGGTGATCCAGCCGGTGTCCACCGACGTCATCAGGATCCGGTCGGTCTCGAACATCTCGGTCGCCGAGGTGCGGGTCAGCATGTTGAGCGAGGCCTTGGCCATGTTGGTGTGGGGGTGCCCGGCGCCCTTGTAGCGGCGTCCGCCGAACTGTCCCTCCATCGCGCTCACGTTGACGACGTACGCGCGGCGCGCACCGCCGGCGACCGCGGCGCGCATCGCGGGGCGCAGGCGCGAGACCAGGAGGAACGGTGCGATCGCGTTGCAGAACTGCACCTCGAGCAGCTCCAGCGGGTCCACCTCGTCGACGACCTGGGTCCAGGAGTTGGTGGTCTGCAGGTCCGGCAGCAGCCCGCCGGCATCGACCGCGGTGCCGGCGAGGTGGGCGTCCAGGGACGCGTGCCCGGCCTTGAGCGCGAGGGCGGTCAGGCTGGCCGCGTTGTGCGCGGCGATCGCGTGCTCGGCCGACTCGCCCTCGTGGTGGGCCACCGAGTGCTCGCGCAGCGCCCCGGTGATGGCGGCCGGGTGGGCCTCGGAGATGCGGTCGAAGGAGACCATCTCCGGCAGCACGGGCAGGTCCGGCAGGGGTGCTGACTCCATCTCGACGAGCTGTGAGTAGGCGCCCGGGCTGCGCCGCACGGTCTGGCAGGCGTTGTTGACGAGGATGTCGAGCGGGCCGGCCGCGGCGACGTCGTCGGTGAGCGCGACCACCTGGGTCGGGTCGCGCAGGTCGATGCCGACCACGGTGAGCCGCTGCAACCATTCGCCGGAGTCCTCCATCGCCGCGAACCGGCGCACGGCGTCCTTGGGGAAGCGGGTGGTGATCGTCAGGTCGGCCCCGTCACGCAGCAGCCGCAGGGCGATGTACATCCCGATCTTGGCGCGGCCGCCGGTCAGCAGCGCGCGCTTGCCGGTGAGGTCGGTGCGCTGGTCGCGCTTGGCGTGGGAGAACGCGGCGCAGTCGGGGCACAGCCCGTGGTAGAACGCGTCGACCAGGGTGTAGTCGCTCTTGCAGATGTAGCAGCCGCGGGCGGTGATGAGCTCCCCGGCGTAGGCGCCCTGCGCGGTGGAGACCAGCGGCAGACCGGCGGTCTCGTCGTCGATGCGCAGGGCCGATCCGGTGGCGGTGCGCTCGACCACGGCACGGTCGTGGGCCGCGCGCTCGGCGCGCAGCGCAGCACGACGGGTCTTCTTGATCAGCTTCCACATGTGCCCGGTGGCGTGCTTGACCGTCCGCACGTCGGGGTGGTCGGGCGCCAGCAGGTGCAGCTGGGAGAGGACCTTCAGTGTCGTGGCGAGCTCGTCGGGGTCGACGCGCTCGAGGTACGACGTGGGGGTGGCCGAGGGCTCTGCGGGCCCCGTCTCTGGCACAGTCACCGGGAGACCATACGCGGGCCCGGGTGTTCGGACATGTTCGGACTTGTTCGGGCCAGTGGTGCAGAAAAACGGATCGGTGTCGGCTGTCACGTCTATCCTGCTGCGCGTGATGCTCGGATGACAACGTTTGACCAGATCGCGGGGGACCTCCAGGCCCGCCGCGCGGCCGCGGGGTCCCCGTCGTACGCCGAGATCGCCCTGCGCATCGCCAGGATCCGCGAGCTGCGAGGAGGCGCCGACGCGCACTCCCGCCCGGCGCGCACCACCGTCTACGACGCCTTCCGCGAGGGCCGTCGCCGCATGGACACCGCGCTCGTGCTCGACATCGTCCGTGCCCTGGGTGCCAGCGAGGCCGAGGTCGACGAGTGGGCCGAGCGCTGCCGCACCGCCCACGCCGGGGCCGCACCGACGCCGGTGCGGGAGCAGGCGCCCGCCCCTGACCCCGAGCCGGAGCCCGAGCCGACGCCCGAGCCCCCGGCGCCCCCGCCGGCACCGCCCACCGTCAAGGCGGCGCTGCTGCTGTGCCTGGGCTGCGTGGCGATCAACCTCTTCGGTCGGTGGCTCGTCGACGTCCTGGACATCCCGCTCTACCTCGACATGGTCGGCACCGCGGTCACCGCGATCATCCTGGGCCCGTGGTGGGGCGCGGGTGTCGGCGTCTCGACCAACTTCCTCGGCGTCGGCATCTCCGGCTACGACTCCATCCCGTTCGCGATCGTCAACGTCGCCGGGGCGCTGGTCTGGGGCTACGGCGTGCGGCGCTTTCGGATGGGCACCACCGTCCCGCGCTTCTTCGGGCTCAGCGCGATCGCCGCGCTGTGCTGCTCGATGCTCGCCGTGCCGATCATCCTGGCGCTCAACGGCGAGACCGGCAACGGCGCCGACGACGTCCGGGTCATCATCCAGGACGTCGTGAACTCGTTGTGGCTGGCCGTGGCCAGCTCCAACATCATCACCTCGCTGGCCGACAAGACCATCTCCGGCGCGGTGGCGCTCCTCGCGGTCGACGTGCTGCCCTGGACCGTCGTGGCCTCGATGAGACCACTGATGCCGCTGGCCGGGTCGCGACCGGAGCCGGCAGTACGCTCCACCGCATGAGCAGCCCCCAGGCCCACCTCGTCCTGACCGTCATCGGAGCCGACCGTCCCGGGCTGGTCTCGGCGGTCTCCGCCCCCGTCGAGCGGCACGGCGGCAGCTGGCAGCAGTCGCAGATGGCGCGGTTGGCCGGGGAGTTCGCCGGCATCGTGCTGGTGAGCGTGCCCGAGGGTGCGGTCGAGGCGCTCGGGGCCGACCTGGCGGCGCTGGCGGGCGACGGGCTGCGCGTCGACGTACGCCGCACCGACGCTCCCGCGGAGTCGTCCCCGACCAGTGTGGCGCTGCACCTGCTGGGCACCGACCGCCCCGGCATCGTCGCGGAGATCTCGCGCACGATCGCCGCTCACGGGGTCGGCATCGAGAGCCTGGCCACCGACCTGCGGGAGGCCCCGATGGCCGGTGGTCTGCTGTTCGAGGTCGACGCCGAGCTGAGCGTGCCGGATGGGTCCGGCCTCGACGAGCTGCGCGCCGCCTTGGAGCAGATCGCCGACGAGCTGATGGTCGAGCTCAGCCTCGAGTGACCTTCCGGGTGCGCCGACGCAGCTGGAGGATCCGCAGCGACCCTGCCGTCGCGGTGAGCAGGATGCCCGCGGCGACGGCGATGAGCAGCGCGACCGCGACCGGCGCCTCGCCCTCGAAGGAGAGGAAGCGCACGGTGGTCGTGTCGGTGTTCTGGGCGATGAAGACGACCAGCAGCACCAGCAGCAGGCCCAGCCCGACGGTGCCCACCCACACGCCGCTGGTGCGCGAGCCGCGCAGCGGGTTCTCCGGCGTGGCGGTGCTGTCGCGCTTGCCGGGCTCGGAGCCCTTCGTGGATCCGGTCGGCCCGCTCGGGTCCGTCGCCGTCGGCTCGGTCGGGGTCTCGGGCTTCTCGCTCGGGGTGCTCACGGAGCCAATGTAGTGGCTCGGTGGGCTGGACCAGTTCGCCCGGATGGCGGGATCTCGGGGCGGTTCACCTGACAGGCGCCGGCTCGCGGCCTAGTGTTCTTCATGAACCGCTGGTGACCCGAGACACCAGCGGTTCTCTACATTTCCGGGACGTCCGGGACGTCCGCGCCCGCCGGGACGCCCAGCGGCTGCAGCACGTCCTGCGCGAAGCGTTCGAGGCCGTCGAGCTTCTGCTCCAGCCCCACGTCCAGCCCGTGGTAGTAGGCCCACGGCATCGTCATGACGTCGGTGACGCCCAGCTCGGCCGCCCGGGCGAACTGCTCGGGGGTGAAGGCGTCGGTGAGCGCGGTGATGACCGAGAAGTCGCGCTCGTTGCCGGCCTCCTCGCGCATCCGGGCGAGGGTCGCGGCGTGCGCCGCCGCCTCCTCGACGGTGTAGAGGTCGCCCACCCAGCCGTCGTGGCGGGCGGCGCGACGGAAGGCGACCTCCGACAGTCCGCCGACGTAGACCGGGATGCGCCGGCCCGGCGTCGGCTCCATGACCATGCGCGGGGCGGAGTAGAACTCGCCGTCGAACTCGGTCCAGCCGGGCGCCCACAGCGCCTCCATGAGCCGCAGCGCCTCGTCGGTGCGACGCCCGCGCGTGCGGAAGTCCTGCCCGAGCAGCTCGAACTCCTCGCGGCACCACCCGATGCCCACCCCCAGGGCGACCCGGTCGCCGGAGAGCACCGCCGCGGTGCCCACCGACTTGGCGACCTGGAAGGGGTTGCGGATGGCCGGGACGTAGACGGAGGTGAAGAAGCGCAGCCGGGTCGTCACCGCCGCCAGCGACCCGATCAGCACCCACGGGTCCGGCCACGCCGCGTCCCGGTCCCACCGACGCTCACCGTCGGCGGTGTAGGGGTAGGGCGTCTGGAGGGTCTCCAGGTCCACGACGTGGTCGGGGACGGCCATGGCGTGGTAGCCGAGACGGTCCGCGGCCTGCGCCAGGACGGGCAGCTCGGTCACGGGCAGGTAGGCGGTGCTGAGGCTGAAGCGCACCCAGGCACCCTACTGCCGGACTAGAACAGGTTCTACTGCCTCGGGGTCACTCGTCGCGGACGACGTGGACCGCTGCCTCCTCTGCGGAGGCTGCGGCGCCGTCGATGCCGACGTCGTCGCCCACGAGGTCCTTCTCGGTGTCCTCGCCCAGGCCCTGGTCGGGGTCGACGAGCCGTCCGGCGCGCTCGTCCCCGACCTCGCCGTCGTCGAGGTTCTCGGTCGGGACCTCGGCGTAGGGGTCGGGCTCGGGCTCCTCCTGGGCCACGCGCTGGTCGAGCGACTCGCCGGTGGCCTCCTCGTAGGGCGTGTTGCCGTAGCCCTGGGCGGGTGAGTACTTCTCCGGGGGTGAGTAGCCGCGGTCGAGCTCGTCCTCCACGTCGCCCTCGACGTCGGTGAGGTTGTCCAGCCCGACGGGCTGGTCCTCGTCGTCGACGCTGTAGTCGCCGTAGCTCTCCGCGGCGGTCGTGGCGTCGGGATCCAGGTCGGTCGGTTCGCTCTGGCTCATGCAGCCAACCTAGGCACGCCACCGGCCGGACCGTCCCACCCCCTCAGGCGATCCGCCACCGCGGGAGCGCGTCCGGCTGCTCCTCCCGCAACCAGCCCACCAGCGCCTCCCGCACGTGGCAGCGCAGGTCGTAGAGCGTGGGGGCGTCGTACGACGTCACGAGCACGCGCACCCGGACCAACCCCTCCACGGCGTCGGTCACCTGCAGGTGCGACACCCGGCCGTCCCACATGTCGCCGGCGGCGGCCATCACGGTGGGTAGGTGCGCGCGCAGCCGGTCGGTGTCCACGCGCCAGTCCAGGTCCATCTCGACCGACCCCATCAGCTCGGAGTTGCGCCGGGTCCAGTTCTGGAACGGCGTGGTGGTGAAGTAGGTGGACGGGAGGATCATCCGCCGGTCGTCCCAGATGCGGACCACGACGTAGCTGAGCGTGATCTCCTCGATGGTGCCCCACTCGGCCTCGACGATGACGGCGTCCTCGACCTTGATGGCGTCGTTGAAGGCCAGTTGGATGCCGGCGAAGACGTTGGCCAGCGTGGACTGGGCGGCCAGGGCCGCCACGACGGAGATGAGCCCGGCGGAGGCGAGCACGGAGGCGCCCAGGGCGCGCACGCCGGGGAAGCTGAGCAGGATGGCACCGAGGGCGACGACGACCACCGCCGCGACCGTGAGGCGACGCACCAGCAGCACCTGGGTCCGGACCCGGCGCGCCACGCGGTTGTCCCTGACGTCGGTGCGGGCGCGACCCAGCGTGAGGTCCTCGAGGAAGAGCAGCACCGCGCACAGCAGCCAGGCGCCGACGACGATGCCGGTGATGCGCAGGCCCAGTGCGCCGGCCGACCACCCCCAGTGCTCGGCCCCGCGTGGCCGGACGCTGGCGACCCAGCCGTTGGCCGCGATGACCAGGGCGAGGGCGCGGAACGGCACGCGCGCGGAGTCCGACAGCGCCGCTCCCGGTGGCCAGCGCCGGGCCAGCAGCCGGAACGCGACGTGCGCGGCCAGCACCAGCGCCAGTGCCCCGCCCAGGGCGGAGCCGGCGGCGATCAGGGCGTTCGTCCACGACAGGGCCATGGCCCCATCGTGGGGGAGACCCCTAGCGGGCGGCGTACAAGGTGGTGCGCTCGCGGACGGGTCGGTCGATGCCGGCGCCGATGTCGACGAGCTCGGCGACGGTCTTGGCAGACCCGTGCTCGGAGCCGGCCATCCGGGAGATGGTCTCCTCCATCAGGGTGCCGCCGAGGTCGTTGGCGCCGGCGCGGAGCATCGCCCGGGTGCCCTCGACGCCGAGCTTGACCCAGGAGGTCTGGATGTTGTCGATGCGCCCGTGCAGCAGGATCCGCGCCATCGCGTGCACGGCGAGGTTGTCGCGCATCGTCGGCCCGGGGCGGGCGACGCCGGCGAGGTAGATCGGCGCGGAGGTGTGCACGAAGGGCAGCGGCACGAACTCGGTGAACCGGGCGGCGCCGTGCTCGAGGGCCTCGTCCTGCATCCGGGACAGGACGCGCAGGTGGCCGACCCAGTGCCGCGGGTTGTCGACGTGGCCGTACATCATCGTCGAGGTCGTCGGCAGCCCGATGCGGTGCGCGGTGGAGACGATGTCGATCCAGGTGCGGGCGGGCAGCTTGCCCTTGGTCAGCACCCAGCGGACCTCGTCGTCGAGGATCTCCGCGGCGGTGCCGGGCAGCGACCCGAGCCCGGACTCGCGGGCCTTGATCAGGAAGTCCTCGACCGACAGGCCGGTGCGGGCGGTGCCGTTGACGACCTCCATCGGCGAGAAGGCGTGCACGTGCATCTCCGGCACCCGCTGCTTGACCGCGGTCGCGAGGTCGAAGTACGCCGAGGCAGGCAGGTCGGGGTCGATGCCGCCCTGCATGCACACCTCGGTCGCGCCGAGGTCCCACGCCTCGGCCGCCCGGTCGGCGACCTCGTCCATCGACAGCGTGTAGGCGTCGGCGTCGGTCTTGCGCTGGGCGAAGGCGCAGAAGCGGCAGCCGACGTAGCAGACGTTGGTGAAGTTGATGTTCCGGTTGACCACGTAGGTCACGTCGTCGCCCACGACCTCGCGCCGCAGGTCGTCGGCCAGCCGGCACACCTGCTCCAGCAGCGGCCCCTCGGCCGTCATCAGGGTCAGGGCGTGCTCGTCGGAGAGGTTGCCCGGGTCGGCCTCGGCGGCGGCCAGCGCCTCGCGGCCCTCGCTGTGCAGGACGGCGGGGGCCCCGGTGCGGGTCGCCGCGGCACCGACGCTCTCCCAGTCGCCGTAGACCTCGGCGAAGTCCGAGCGCCGGTCCTCGGTGCGTCCCCCTCCTGGCCCCTCTGCGTCGATGGCGGCGAACAGGTCGGTGCGACCGGTCGACGTCAGGCCACCGTCGGGCTCCTGCCACGCCAGCCCATCGGGTCGTACGCCGGGTCGCGCGAGCCCCTCGGGAGTGGCCAGGACGGCCACGTGGGACCGCACGCGGGGGTCGATCCAGGCCGCGTCACCGGCCAGCGAGGCGCGGACGTACTCCGGGTGGACCGTGAGCCGCGCGGCCAGCTCGAAGCCGGCCTCGGCGCTGATCTCGCGCAACCGCTCCACCGAGGGCCAGGGGCGCTCGGGGTTCACGTGGTCCGGCGTCAGCGGCGACACGCCGCCCCAGTCGTCGATGCCGGCGCCGAGCAGCGCGTGACACTCAGCCAGGTCGGTGAGGTTGGGCGGGGCCTGGACCCGCGCCTTGGGGCCGAGCACCAGCCGGGTCACGGCGATGGCGGCGAGGTACTCGTCCAGGCCGAGGTCGTCGGCGTGCCGCATCGCGGTGTCGGGCTTGGCCCGGAAGTTCTGGACGATCACCTCCTGGATCGCCCCGTAGGCGGTCGCGGAGGCTCGCAGCGCGAAGATCGTGTCGGCCCGCTCCTCCAGCGTCTCGCCGATGCCGACCAGCAGACCGGTGGTGAAGGGGATCGAGAGCCGACCGGCGTCCTCGAGCACCCGCAGCCGCACCGCCGGGTCCTTGTCGGGGGAGCCGTGGTGGGCCTCGCCCTTGGTCTCGAAGAGCCGCCGCGAGGTGGTCTCGAGCATCATCCCCATCGAGGGGGAGACCGGCTTGAGGCGGTTCATCTCCTCCCACGACATGACGCCGGGGTTGAGGTGCGGCAGCAGCCCGGTCTCCTCCAGCACCCGCACCGCCATCGCGCGGACGTAGGCCAGCGTGGAGTCGTAGCCCTGCTCGTCGAGCCACTCTCGGGCCTCGGGCCAGCGGTCCTCGGGCCGGTCACCGAGGGTGAACAACGCCTCCAGGCAACCCATCGACGCGCCCTGGGAGGCGATCGCGAGGATCTCATCGGGGGAGAGGTAGGGCGCGCGACCCTCGCGGGCCGCCTGGCCCGGGGTCTCCACGAACGTGCAGTAGTGGCACCGGTCGCGGCACAACCGCGTGACCGGGATGAACACCTTCGGCGAGTACGTCACCACGCCGGCACGACCCGCGGCCTCCAGGCCGGCGTCGCGCACCCGCGCCGCCGCGGCGCACAGCCGCTGCAGGTCCTCGCCGGACGCGGCGAGCAGCACCGTCGCCTCGGCCGGGTCGAGCCGAGCGCCACGCTCGACGCGGGCCAGCGCCCGGCGTACCTGCTGCGGGGTGGGCTGCTCGTTCATCGACTCAGGCTAACGACCGGTCGTCGAGCCACGTGACCGGGCCCACCGGCCAAGACGGGTGCTTGATCGGGGTCGGACTGGTCTGGAGGGATCGTCCGGACTTGTTCGATCATCGGACCGTGCCTTTTCCTTGACGTCGATCGTTTGGTTGTCTGGAGGCCAGCGGCGCATGGGGGACACACAGGCATGAGCAGTGACATGAGCACAGGCACGACCACTGACGAAGCACCCAGCAGGACGAGGCTCGGCCGCCTCGCCCTGGTCGGGGCTGCCGCGATGCTGGTGGTGGCACCGATCCTGGCCGGGCTGGTCCTGGCCTGGCAGGTCCACCCGCTCCTGGTCGTGCCGACCTACCTGGTCGGCATCCCGGTCTGGCTGACGCTGCTCAGCGGCGCCTGGAGCCTGGTCGGCCGGCTGCGGCCGACGCGCGACGAGCCGCTCGGTGCTGCCGCTCCTGCCGGTGGTGCGGGCACCGCCGACGAGCAGCTGCCGGCGGTGCGCACCGAGCTGCGGCTGCCGCCCCCGCGGACCGAGGTCCCCTCGACGGCGCGGACCGAGGTCCGCACCCTCGCGACGGGGGCGGCGCCGCGGGTGCTCAGGACACCCACTCCTTGATCTGGGCGATCGTGCCGGCCGGGTCGTCGCTGGCCGGGGTGACCGACAGGTTCGTCACGCCGGACTCCTTGAACGCGGCGATGCGCTCCTTGACGTAGGACTCGGGACCCACGAGGTTGCCCGCCTCGAGCCACTCGAGCGGGACCAGCGCCTCGGCCTCCTTCTTCTTGCCCGAGAGGTAGAGGTCCTGGATCTCCTTGGCCTCCTTCTCGAAGCCGTACTCGCAGGCCAGCTGGTTGTAGAAGTTCTTGTCGCGTGCGCCCATGCCGCCGACGTAGAGGGCGTACATCGGCCGCATGAAGTCCAGCAGCGCCTTGGTCTCCGGGCCCTCGCCGATCGCGACCATGCCGCCGGCGCAGATCTCCAGCGGGGCCAGGTCGGCCGAGCGCTTGGCGGCACCGCGGGCCAGCGGCTCGCCCCAGACCTGGTGGGCCTTCTCGGGGAAGTAGAGGAACGGCAGCCAGCCGTCGGCGACCTCGGCGGTCATCGCGACGTTCTTGTCGCCGAGGGCGGCCACCCACAGGGGGACGCTGGGGCGCTCGGGCTTGTTGAGCAGCTTCAGCGGCTTGCCCAGGCCCAGGCCCTCGCCCTCGGGCAGCGGCACCGAGAACGTCTTGCCCTGGTAGTCGAGCTTCTCGTGGCGCAGGCCCATCCGCAGCACCTCGATGACCTCGCGGGTCCGGGTCAGCGGGCGGTCGTAGGGCAGGCCGTGGAAGCCCTCGATGACCTGCGGGCCCGAGGCGCCGAGGCCGAGCACCGCGCGGCCGCCGGAGACGTTGTCGAGGCCGGCGGCGGTCTGCAGCAGCGCGCCGGGGGTGCGGGAGTAGACGTTGAGGATGCCCGCACCGATCTGCACGGTCTCTGTCTTGGCGGCGAGGTAGCCCATCAGGGTCGGGGCGTCGAAGCCGTACGGCTCGGCGACCCAGATCAGGTCCAGGCCCGCCTTCTCCAGGCCGACGACCTGGTCGGCGGTCTCGCGCGGGTTGCCGGCGTAGACGAGCGGCATCGACAGCTTCATGGGGACCTCCACGGCTCCGGGGTGGTGTACGTCGACCGTGACAGTATCAGTGTCACGATCGGTCCGGGAGGGAGACGTGGGTCACCCGTCGGCGAGGCCCAGGGCCCGCCCGAGCGCACCCGCGAGCGCCGCGGCGTACTCCGTGGTGAGGTGGTCGGTGTCGCGGTAGGACAGCGTGCCGCCGATCACCACGGGGCACAGGTCCTGCCAGCACAGCCAGGGGGTCGGGTCGACCACGTCGGCACCGTGCAGCAGCGCCACCTTGACCGCCACGTCGCCGAGCAGCGTCGAGCGCTCGACGGGGGTGAACATGCAGTCCAGCAGGCTGGGCCGCGAGCTGGTGAGGCAGTCGCCCGGGTCGTGCCCGGCCTTCGGGACGTCGCGGATCAGCACGGTGCGGTCGGCGGCGGTGTCGAGCTCGTCGAAGAGCGAGTCGTAACCGTCCTCGAGGACGTCGGCCACCTCGTCGAGCTGCTCGTGGCGCTCGCCGTCGACCCAGACGCCGTTGACCGGCGGTGAGGACGCCACGATCGCGAGGTCGGGGGAGAGGGCCGCCACCGTGGCCATGCTCCACTCCTGGAACTCCTCGCAGGCCTCGAAGACGACGGCCTCGCGGACCGGCGCCACCGTGACGTGGGCGGCCGGGCACTGCGGCTTGACGAGGTAGTAGGCCCGCCAGCCGTGCTCGGAGGCGATCTGCTCCAGCGCCGGGATCCAGGCCCGGGCGTGGGAGTCGCCGAGCAGCACCAGGGTGCGGTCGCCGGAGCTGTCCCCGCGCGGGCACAGCGCGCGGACGTCGGCGTCCTCGTAGTCGCAGGCGCCGACGTCGGCGATCGAGCTGCGCAGGTCGAGGAGGTTCGGGGTGAGGTCGGAGGGGATGTCGACCTCGTTGCGGGCCGCCTCGACCGAGGCACGCACCAGGGCCACGGCCCGCTCGTGCTCGGCCAGCCGCGCGGCCTCGTCGATGGTGATCGCCGGGTTGTCGCCGTCCTCGCCGCCCTGGACGCCGGTCCACCACCAGCCGCCGCCCACGGTCGCGGCGACCAGGACGAGGCTGGCGGGGTAGAGGACCAGGCTGCGGGGCACCGTGAGCCGGCGCGCCGGGAACCCGTGGCGGAACGGCTGCTCGACGAAGCGGTAGGTCAGGGCGGCGAGGTTGACCACGACGAGCACCACCGCGGCGGTCTCGACGGCGGTGAGCTCGCGACCGGCGTTGCGCTCGGTGAGGACCAGCGCGGGCCAGTGCCACAGGTAGAGGGAGAAGGACCAGTCGCCGACCCGGCGCATCACCGGGTTGTCCAGCAGCCACCGGACCGGGGCGAGGAGCAGCCCGGGCGTGGAGCCGACCAGCAGCAGGGCGGCCGTGCCGAGGACGGGGAGGGCGGCGGCGTACCCGGGGAAGGGCGTGGTCTCGTCGATGACCACCACCGCGGCGGCGATCGCGGCGACGCCGGCCAGCGAGAGGAGCCAGCCCAGCAGGCGCGGCAGGCGCGACGCCAGGCGGGGGGCGACGAGGGCGACGAGGGCACCGGTGCCGAGCTCCCAGACGCGTGCGGGGGTCGAGAAGTACGCCGACGTCGGCGAGGTCTGCGTGACGTGCACCGACCAGGCGAACGACGCGGCCGTCACCACGAGCAGCACGGCCAGCACCGACCCGCGGGCCAGGCGCTGCTGCTTGCCGCGGCGGCTCAGGACGCGCGCAGCGACCGTCACGCCGATGAGCAGCAGCGGCCAGACGAGGTAGAACTGCTCCTCCACCGCCAGCGACCAGTAGTGCTGCAGCGGCGAGGGCCCGGTCTCGGCGGCGAAGTAGTAGACGCCCTGCTGGGCGAAGTGGACGTTGGCGAGGAACGCCGCGGACCAGGCGGCGTCGTCGAGCACGTCGCGGGCGTCGATGATCGTGGTCCAGAACAGCGACATCACGACCGTCGCGACCAGGACCACCGTCGCCGCGGGCAGGATGCGCCGCGCCCGCCGGGCCCAGAAGCCGGTCAGCGAGAGGGTGCCGCCGCGCTGGAGCTCGGAGAAGAGCAGCCCGGAGATGAGGAAGCCGGAGATGACGAAGAAGACGTCGACCCCGACGAAGCCGCCGGGGAGGTAGGGCACCCCCGCGTGGGCGGCGACGACCGTGAGGACTGCGACGGCGCGCAGCCCCTGGACATCACCGCGGAACCCGCCGGACACGCCCACGACGGTATCAAGGGGTGGCTCCACGGCGGCAGGGTGAGCAGCGGGTGCGAAGATCCGGCACGACCCGTCCGCGTCCAGGAGAGGACCACTCGTGAGCGAGACCCCCACCACCTACCGCGTCGCCGTCATGGGAGGCACCGGCCCCCAGGGCAAGGGGCTGGGCTACCGCTTCGCCCGTGCCGGCCACGACGTGGTGCTCGGCTCCCGGGCCGCCGAGAAGGCCGTCCCGGTCGCGGCCGAGGTCACCGAGCGCCTCGCCGGCGTCGAGGGAGCAGGCACCGTCACCGGGGCCGCCAACGCCGACGCCTGCGAGCAGGCCGACGTCGTGCTGCTCGCCGTCCCCTACGACGGCCACGACGAGCTCGTCGCCTCGCTGCCGCTCGCCGGCAAGACCGTCATCTCCTGCGTGAACCCGCTGGCCTTCGACAAGCGCGGCGCCCACGGCCGCGTCGTCGACGGCGGCGAGGGCTCGGCCGCCGAGGAGGCCCAGCGCCTGCAGCCCGAGGCCACCGTGGTCGGTGCCTTCCACAACGTCTCCGCCGTCCTGTTGTGGGGCGAGGACGACTTCCTCGACGAGGACGTCCTCGTCGTCGGCGACGTGCTCGAGGCCAAGGAGGTCGCGATGGACCTCGCCGCCTCGGTCACCGGTCGCCGCGGCATCGACGGCGGCAAGCTGCGCCTCGCGCGCCAGCTCGAGCCGTTCACGGCCGTGCTGATCTCGATCAACCGCAAGTACAAGACCCATGCCGGTCTGCGCATCACCGGCCTCGAGGGCCACTGAGGGGCCCTGAGGGGCCACTGATCACCTGACGTTCACCCGACCGTTCACCCCGGCGTCGCCGGGGTGAGGGTCGGGGCTCGCACCGTGGCGGGGTGACCACCACACCCGTCTCCCGGCTCGCGGTGCGCCGCACGTCCTCGCTGGCCGTCACGCCGGCCGTCGCCGGTCACCGCGGCGCCAGCGGCCACCGGCCCGAGCACACCCTCGAGGCCTACCGTCACGCCATCGCCCTCGGCGCCGACGAGATCGAGCTCGACCTCGTGAGCACCGCCGACGGGGTGCTGGTGGCCCGGCACGAGAGCGAGCTCTCGGTGACCACCGACGTGGCGGACCGTCCCGAGCTCGCGCACCGGCGCAGCACCCGGGTGGTCGACGGCCGCGCCGTGGAGGGCTGGTTCGTCGAGGACCTCACCCTCGACGAGGTCCGGCTGCTGCGTGCGCGTGAGCGCTGGCCCGCCCTGCGCGCCGGCTCAGCGGCGTACGACGGGGTGCTGGGGGTGCCGACCTTCGACGAGGTCCTCACGATGCTGGCCGAGGAGTCCGCGCGGCACGGCCGCAGCGTCGGCGTGCTGGTCGAGCTCAAGGACCCCGCCCACTCCGCGTCCCTCGGCCTGGATCTGGCCGACCCGCTGCTCGACGACCTGCGCCGCCACCGTCGGGACCACAGCCGCTCGCGGGTCAGCGTGATGAGCTTCGAGCCGACGGTGCTGCGCTCGCTGGCAGGCCGGACCCGGGTGCCGCTGATCCAGCTGGTCGAGCGGCTCGACGAGCGGCCCGCGGACTGGGCGATGACCGGTGACCCGCGGACCTTCGCGGACCTGGTCACGCCGGCCGGGCTGGCCCTGGTCGAGCGGTACGCCGACGGCATCGGCGCCCGGCACTCCCTGGTGGCCCACGACGCCGGTGACCGGGTGCTGCCGACCCGGCTGGTCCGCGACGCGCACCGCGAGTGGCTCTCGGTGTACGTGTGGACGCTGCGCGCCGAGGACCGGTTCCTGCCCGCGGCGTTCCGGGGCGGCGACGGCCCCGCCGGTCACGGTGACCTGCGGGGCTACGCCGCGCTGCTGCTGGAGATGGGGGTCGACGGGCTCATCACCGACCAGCCCGAGCTCTGCCTGGCCGCCCGCGACCTGCTCGAGGTCTGAGCGCGGCTAGCTCCAGCGGTCGCGTCGGGCGGCGCCCGAGACGGCGCTGGCCACCAGGCCCGCGGCCCCGGCCAGGACGAACGGCACCGGCAGCAGCCAGCGCACGTCGCCGCCGTCCACGGCGTCGCTGGTGAACAGCGCCCAGACCGCGACCAGGCCGAGGAACGCCAGGCCCATCACCAGCTGGCCGATGTTGACCGGGTGGCGGCCGGCCTCCCAGATCGTCGGCTGCTGCTCCTGCTCGAGCCCCGGCTCCTGCTCCTGCACGTGCTCGCTCATCGGGTCCTCACCACGATCTCTCCCAGGTTGGTCTCGGCGTCCAGCTGCAGCACCGGGCTGCCCGGACCGCCGTCGTGCGTCTCGGTGGCCTGCGTGTCGATCCCGCCGCGCTGCTCCCCGAAGAGCCGGATCTCGCCGGGCCCGTGCACCGTGGCCGTCGCCTCGACGGTGAGGTCGCGGGGGACCAGCACCTCGATCCGCCCGACCTGCACGGTGATGTCGAGGACCCGGCCGTCGAGCTCGTCGAGGTCCTCGATGCCGCGCAGGTCGATGACCAGCTCGCCGACGCCCATCCGGTACGACGGGTCCAGCGACGCCGCGCTCGTCGGCGCCTCCTGCAGCGGCTCGGTGTCGATCCGGTCGGCGGCGGTCGCGCCGAGGAGGACCGGCACGGTGAGCAGGCCGACCAGGATGAGCCCGCCGGCGCGGCCGAAGAAGGAGCCGACGACCAGCATCGTGCCGATCACGCCCAGGGCGAGCGCCGGGTAGGCGCCGTCGGCCACGGAGGCCCCCGCCAGGTCGACGGTCCCCAGGACGCCGAGCGCCAGGGTGACCAGGGCGGCGGTGAACCAGAACAGTCGCGGTCCGCGACGGCGCGGGTCCCGGACCACGGGCGGCGGGGGCGGCGGCGCCATCCATGTCTGCGGCGGAGCCACCCACGTCTGCTGCGGTGCCTGCTCGGGAGCCGGCCGGCCTGCCGGCGGCGCCTGCTCGCCGACCCAGCCCTGGGCGGACTGGCCGTACCCGTACTGCTGCCCGTACTGGGCCCCGTACTGGGGCCCGTACTGGGGCCCGTGCTGGGGCGGCGCCGGGGGTGCCGAGCGGCGCCGCTCGTGCCGGTTGATGAGCACCGCGGCGATCACCGCGACCGCGGCCAGCTGCCACGGGAACCAGAACGGCCCCCAGGCGTCCCCGGCGAGCTCCGCGACGATCGCCAGACCGGCGAGCACCGTGACGATGGTCAGGACGACCGCACGGTTGCGGTCCTCCATCCGGATCACGCCCTCGGACCCGTCGTCCATCGGCAGCAGCAGCCAGCCGGCGGCGTAAGCGATCAGCCCGGCGCCGCCGAAGAAGGTGAGCACCACGAACGCCACCCGCAGGATCACCGGGTCGACGTCGAGGTGGCGGGCCAGGCCGCCGGCGACACCGGCGACCTTCTTGTCGGTGGTGGAGCGGCGGATGCGGCCCAGGTCGCGCACCTCCTCGCCGGTGGTGCGGGGACCCTGGTCGTCGCCCGGGGGCGGCGGGCCGGCCGGGCCGGCCGGGCCATGTGGAGAGGTGGGTGTCTCGGTCATGGCTCCAGCCTGGCCCGAGGGCGTCCCCGGCACCATCGGGGACAACCCTGGTCCTCGGGGTCGCACCCCCGGGGTCGGGCAGGGGGTCGGGCAGGGGTCGATCCCCGTGGTGGGTCCCCTGCCCCTGTGTGACGATGGTCGGGCCATGACCTCCACCCATGTCCCGCCCGCGGACCGCGCGCCGCGCAAGGCCTTCCGCGACACCCGCGACCCCGTGCTGGGCGGTGTCTGTGCGGGCCTGGCGCGCCACCTGGCGGTGCCGGTGCTGTGGGTGCGGGTGGCGATGCTGCTCGCCGCCGTGCTCGGGGGCATGGGCATCGCGATGTACGCCGGGCTGTGGCTGGTCCTGCCGGCGGACTCGCGCTTCGAGGAGGAGCCGCCCGGGCTCGCGAGCGCCACCCGGGGCGGCAGGCGACCGGGCCGGTCGCGCCGTCTGCAGGACGTCGGGCCCGCGGTCGCGCTCGCGGCGCTGGCCCTGGGCGCGGTGCTGCTGCTCGAGGCCACGCTGGGCCGGGGCGCGGTGTTCTGGCCGATCGCGATCGGGCTCACCGGGGTGGCGCTGCTGTGGCGCCAGGCCGACGAGGCGCAGCGCGAGCGGTGGCTGGACACCACCGGCCGGGTCGACCCGGTGCGGGTCGTCCTGGGGTCCGGTGGCTGGGCGTCGTACGCGCGGATCGCGGCGGGCGGGCTGCTGCTCGTGGCCGCGGTCTTCATCGTCGGCTTCGACAACGGCGGCCAGGCGCAGGGCGTGCTGGTCGCCGCCCTGCTCGGCGTCGCGGCGCTGGCCGTCGTGGTGGGGCCGTGGGTCTACCGGCTGGCCTCCGACCTCAGCGCCGAACGCGAGGAGCGGGTGCGCTCGCAGGAGCGGGCCGACGTGGCCGCGCACCTGCACGACTCGGTGCTGCAGACGCTCGCCCTGATCCAGAAGTCGGCCCACGACGGGCCGACCGTCGCGCGGCTGGCCCGCGCCCAGGAGCGCGACCTGCGGGCCTGGCTCTTCGCCGGGGACACCACCGACGCCGCGACCGTCTCCGGCGCGCTGCGCGCGGTGACCGCCGAGCTCGAGGACGCCCACGGCATCAGCGTCGACGTGGTCGTCGTGGGGGAGTGCCCGATGACCGAGGGACTGCGGCCGCTCGTCGCCGCGACCCGCGAGGCGGTCACCAACGCGGCCAAGCACGCCGGCACCGGCCGCGTGGACGTGTACGCCGAGGTCGGGCCGAGTCTGGTCGAGGTGTTCGTCCGCGACCGGGGCGCCGGCTTCGACCTCGACGCGGTCCCCGAGGACCGGCAGGGCGTCCGCGGCAGCATCGTGGACCGGATGACCCGCCACGGCGGCCGCGCCGAGGTCCGCACCGCCCCGGGCGAGGGCACCGAGGTGCGCCTCGCGATGCCGCGCCAGTCCCGTGAGTCCGAGCCCGGTGAACCGCAGGAGGAGAGCCCGTGAGCCAGCCCGTCCGCGTCGTGGTCGTCGACGACCACGCGATGTTCCGCGCCGGGGTGCGCGCCGAGCTGGCCGCCGCCGGCGAGGGCCGGGTCGAGGTGCTGGCCGAGGCGGCCGACGTCGACGAGGCCGTCGCCGCGATCGCGGCGCACCGTCCCGAGGTCGTGCTGCTCGACGTGCACCTGCCGGGCGGCGGGGGAGCCGAGGTCATGCGGCGACGCCCGCACCCCGACACCCGCTACCTCGCGCTGTCGGTCAGCGACGCTGCCGAGGACGTCATCGGCACCATCCGCGGCGGGGCGCGGGGCTACGTCACCAAGACGATCACCGGGCCGGAGCTCGTCGCGGCGATCGGACGGGTCGCGGACGGTGACGCCGTCTTCAGCCCGCGGCTGGCCGGCTTCGTGCTCGACGCGTTCGCCGGGTCGATCGAGGTGGCGGCGGTCGACGAGGACCTCGACCGGCTCACCGAGCGGGAGCGGGAGGTGATGCGGTTGATCGCGCGCGGCTACGCCTACAAGGAGGTCGCCAAGGAGCTGTTCATCTCCATCAAGACCGTCGAGACCCACATGTCCTCGGTGCTGCGCAAGCTGCAGCTGTCCTCGCGCCACGAGCTGACGCGCTGGGCCTCGGACCGCCGGCTGCTCTAGCGGCTCAGCGGGGACGCACCTCGGCACCCGTGAGCGTCGGGTCGATGAGGATCTTGGCGTGCCGGTCGGCTGCCTCGAGGGCGTCGAAGGCCGCGGGCACGCCCTCGAGACCGACGACACCGGTGAGCAGTGGCGACGGGTCGACGGTGCCCTTGGCGAGCAGCTGCAGCGTGTCGTGGAACTCCAGCGGCGTGTAGCCGAGCACGAAGCGCAGGTCGAGCTCCTTGTTGACCGCCATCGAGGGCCGGATCGTGTCGGGCGCCATGCAGACGCCGACCACCACGACCCGCGACGCCAGTGGCGCCTCGGTCAGCACCGACTCGAGCATCCCCGGGACGCCGACGCACTCGAACACGACCGGTGCCGGCTGGTCGGCCGCCCCGGCGAGCTCGGCGGCCCGGTTCACGTGCTGCCAGCCGGGCACCCTGCGCAGTCGCTCCATGGTGCTGACGGCGAAGTCGAGCAGCTCCGGCGCCGTCGTACGCCACCCGCGGCCGGGGGCCGCCGTCCACGGCGACTCCGCGCTGGGGTCCACCACCACGTCGGCGCCGCAGTCGCGTGCGAGCCGGCGGCGGGCGGCCGAGGGGTCGCTGGCCACGACGGTGCGCACCCCGCGCGACTTGAGCAGCAGCACGACCGCCAGGCCCACCGGACCGCAACCCAGCACGATCGCGGTGTCGCGCTTCCCGACCTCGCCCCGGCGCACGGCGTGCAGCGCCACCGCCATCGGCTCGGTCAGCGCCGCCAGGTCGTCGTCGAGGCCGTCCGGCACGCGGTGGGACATCGACGCCTCGACGAGCACCTGCTCGGCGTACCCGCCCGGCGCCAGCGGTGACAGCCCGACCGGGTGCACGCCCTCCGAGCCGCGGACGAGGGGGAAGGCCACCACCCTCGCGCCCAGCGGGAAGGAGCGAGCGGTCCCGCGCCCCTGTGCGACGACCTCGCCGCACAGCTCGTGCCCGAGGACCGTGGGCTCGGTGGAGCGGATGCTGTGGGCGTAGTCCAGCTCGTCCATCACCGCAGCCAGCTCGTCGGCGTGCCGTCGGGCGTGCAGGTCGGAGCCGCAGATCCCGGTACGCCGCACCCGCAGCACCAGCTGGCCGGGCCCCGGCTCGGGGTCGGGCAGGTCGACCAGGGACAGCTCTCCGCCTTCACAGCTCACCGCACGCATGCGCGCCATCGTGCCGCACGGAGGCGTCGGTCAGTCGCTGCCCAGCCAGACGGCCGCGCCGGGGCACTCCGCCTCGACGTCGATGCCACCGGCCGTCGGGGACGACGACTCGCCGCCGCCCACCTGGAGCTGGTCGCCGAGCTGGTGCTCCTCGCCGTCCGGAAGCGCGATGGTCAGCGGGCTGTCCCGCACGACCTCGGTCCCGTGCGGCCAGATGACGACGTAGGACACGGCGCCGCCGCAGCCGCTCAGCGATCCGGCCACTAGCACCGTGGCCACCAGGCGGGAGGAGAGGCACGGACCGCCGCGGGTGCTCCGAGACATGCCCAGAGTCTGAGGGTTCACGAGAGCGCCTGCCAGGAACTGGCCTGGGCGAGCTCGGAGCGTGCGCGTCAGAGCTCGGTGGTGCCGTCGGGGTGGACCAGGTACCGGAGGTCGTGGGGGCTGGTCCAGAGCCAGGTGGTGGGGGTGAGCTGGACGTAGTCCCAGGCGATGGTGGTCGAGCTTGTCGAGACCGGTGAGGGGTGGGTCTTGGCTCGGTGATGTCGCCTGCAGAGTGGGGCGAGGGTGTCGGTGGCTGTCTGACCGGGTGGTCCGCCGCGGTCGGGTGGGACGTACTCGTCGATGTGGTCGAGGTCGGTCCTGGCTGAGGTGCGGGTGCAGTGGGGGAAGACGCAGGTGGGGCGCTTGAGCTTGACGCGTTGACTGATGCGGTCGGGGATCTCGTAGGAGTCGACGGCGATCTGGTCGTGGAGGTCGATGACGGGCTTGACGGTGATGTGGGTGCCGGGGACGGCGAG
>Ga0208700_1000085_pt1 | contig 35022 bp, 34 predicted proteins | sample DeeseametaMP2016_FD_184179 | JGI IMG/M metagenome (GOLD analysis project Ga0208700, IMG submission 184179) | Marine microbial communities from the Deep Pacific Ocean - MP2016 (SPAdes) | ecosystem: Environmental > Aquatic > Marine > Oceanic | place: East of Hawaii, North Pacific Ocean | collected... | reverse complement strand
GGCGGGCGATGCGCGACCGGCAGCCGGTCTACCTCGACAGCCGCCGGGGCTTCTGGGCGCTGTCGCGCTACGAGGACGTCGCCGCCGCGCTGAAGGACACGACCCGGTTCAGCTCCGCGCACGGCAACGTCCTGGAGCTGATGAGCCCCGAGCCGGTCGACAGCGGGATGATGATCCTCAACGACCCGCCCGGTCACACCCGGCTGCGCCGGCTGGTCTCGCGCGCGTTCACCCTGCGTCGTACCGCTGCGCTGGAGGAGGACGTCCGCGCCATCTGCCGCGAGCTGCTCGACGCGCTCGACCCGGGGCCGGGCGGCGGCGAGGTGGACCTGATGCAGGAGTACGCCGCCCAGATCCCGTCGCGGGTCATCTCGCGGTTGCTCGGGGTCCCCGGCGAGGACCGCGAGCGGATCCGGCTGCTCATCGACGAGTGCTTCCACCTCGACGAGGAGCACGGCTTCGTCAACGACGTCGCCCTGACCGCGATGGGCGAGCTCGGCGGCTACCTCGACCGGCGGCTGCGCCACCTGGCCGAGGAGCCCGGCGACGACCTGCTCTCCGCGCTGACGGGCGCCGGCCTGACGCGCCGGGAGACGATCGACTTCGCGATGCTGCTGGTGATGGCCGGCACCGAGACCGTCGGGCGGCTGCTGGGGTGGGCGGCGCTGCTGCTCGACGAGCACCCCGACCAGCGCGCCGACCTCGTCGCCGACCCCGCGCTCGTCCCGCAGGCGGTCGAGGAGGTCCTGCGCTTCGAAGGGCCCTCGCCGGTGCAGGCGCGCTTCACGACCGAGGACGTCACCCTCCACGGCGTCACGATCCCCGCGCGGTCCGTCGTGCTGCTGCTGACCTCCTCGGCCGGCCGCGACGAGCGGCAGTACGGCCCCGACGCCGGCGTCTTCGACATCCACCGCGAGCAGCGCCACCACGTCTCCTTCGGGTACGGCGTGCACTTCTGCCTCGGCGCCTCGCTGGCCCGCCTGGAGTCCAGGATCGCCCTGGAGGAGCTGCTCGCCCGCTTCCCCTCCTGGACCGTCGACCGCAACCGCAGCGTCCGCGCCCACACCTCCACCGTCCGCGGCTGGTCGCGCCTCCTCGTCCGCCTCTGAGTCGCCGGCCCCACCCCCCAACCTTCACTCCTCAGCTGACCCCGCAGTGCATGCCGAGCCGGCGTATCAATACGCCGGCTCGGCCCGATCGCCGGGGCCCGCGGGTGTGAGGATGGACGGGTGACGACGGGCGTGGGCGGTGGGGGCGGGACTGCCGAGGGCAGGACTGCCGGGGGCGGGACTGCCGGAGGCGAGGCTCCAGGGGGGATGTTCCTGGACCTGGCGGACCCGGCGTTCGACACGACGTCGGAGCAGGTGCACGAGGCCCGCGAGGCGGACTGGCTGGCGCGGACGTCGTACGGGTTCGCGGTGCTGCGCTACGAGGAGGCCAACGCGCTGCTGACCGACCGGCGGTTCCGGCAGGGCAACGCGCGGTGGCCGGAGCAGAACGGCGTGACCGGTGGGCCGTTCCTCGACTGGTGGCAACGGGTGCTGCTGAGCCTCGACGGCGACGACCACGCCCGGCTGCGTCGGCTGCTGATGCCCGCGTTCAAGCGGCAGGCGATCCTGGCCATGCAGCCGCGGTTCGTGGAGATCGCCGAGGACCTCGTCGCAGGGTTCGCGGGACGTGGGCGGGTCGAGCTGATCGCGGACTTCGCCGAGCCCTACTCCGCACGCATCCTGTGCCTGCTGCTCGGCCTCCCGGAGGAGGAGTGGGAGCAGGTGGCGCACTGGGCCGACGACCTGGGGCGCTCGTTCGGCATCGCGGTGGCGCAGGACCTGCCGTTGATCGAGGCCGCGCTGGAGGGCCTGACCGGGTACGTCGAGGCGGCGGTCGACGACCGGGTCGCCCACCCCCGCGAGGACCTGGTGAGCACGCTGGTGCAGGCGCACGCCGAGGACGGCCGGCTGACCCGCGACGAGCTCGTCGTGGGGCTGGTGTTCCTGGCCTTCGCCGGGATGGAGACCACCCGCAACCAGATCGGGCTGGCGGTGCAGACCCTCCTGCGGGACCCGGACCAGTGGCGCCTGCTCGCGGAGCGGCCCGACCTCGGGGAGGCGGCGGTCGAGGAGGTCATGCGGGTCAACCCGACGGTCACCTGGGTGACCCGCGAGGCGACGGTCGACCTGGAGTTCCGCGGCGTGCACTTCCCGGCCGGGTCGATCCTCCAGGTCCTCTCGCACAGCGCCGGCACCGACCCGCGGGCCGTGCCCGAGCCCGCCGTGGACCTCACCGCCGCCCGCGAGCGGGCCCCGCACCTCGGGTTCGGCAAGGGCGTCCACCACTGCCTGGGCCACTTCGTGGCCCGCACCGACATGGCCGTGGCGCTGCCGATGCTGGCGCGCGCGATGCCCGACGCCGTGCCCGACGGGCCGGGGGAGTGGCTACCGGTCTCGGGCAACACCGGCGCCCTGTCGTTCCCCATCCGCTTCAGCGCGACGGCTCGCTGACCCCGGGAAAGGGGACGACCCCCGCCGGGAACCGGCGGGGGTCGCGCTGCAGGTCAGAGCCCTGCGGTGCTCGTGGGCAGGGGCGGGGTCGAACCGCCGACCTATCACTTTTCAGGCGATCGCTCGTACCAACTGAGCTACCTGCCCGAGCGGGGCCACCTTAGCGCAGGCCCGGCGGCGCTCACGAATCAGAGGGGGGTGGGGCAGTGCTGTCGCGCACGACGAGCGAGGTCGGCAGCACGGTGCGCACCGGGTCGCCGGCGGGCGAGCCCATCGACTCCAGCAGGGCCGCGACCGCGAGGCGGCCCTTGTCCGAGACCGGCTGGCTCACCGTCGTGAGGCACGGGTGGACGGCCGTGGCCAGGCTGGAGTCGTCGAAGCCGACCACGGAGACGTCCTCGGGGACCCGCAGCCCCAGCGACTCCGCGGCCCGCAGCGCCTGGGCGGCGTAGACGTCGGAGAAGCACAGCAGCGCCGTCGGGCGGTCGGGCCGTTCCAGCAGCCGCCGCGCCGCGTCGTACGCCGCAGTCACCGGACGGAACGCGGCCAGCTCGACGGCAGGCTCGATCCCCGCAGCGGACAGCGCCGCGCGCCACCCGGCGTCGCGCTCGGAGGCGGGCGGGTTCCAGGGCGCGTCCACGGGGGTGGACTCGGGGGAGTCCTCCTGGACCGGGTGCAGGTTGAGCAGCCCGACGCGGCGGTGGCCCAGGTCGATGACGTGCTGGGCGGCGGCCCGGGCGCCGGCCCGGTCGTCGACGTTGATCGACGGCCGACCCGGCAACGCTTCCTGGTCGACGGTGACCAGCGGCAGGTCGCGCCGCCGCAGCCAGGCCAGGTCGGTGGAGTCGGGCTCGCAGACGTAGACCAGCGCGCCGTCCATCGGGACGTCGCGGGCGGGGACCGTCTCACCGCCGACGCCGGCGGTGATGAGCGTGAGCGCCAGCCCGTGGTCGGACAGGGCGTCGGCGACCGCGACGAGGAACTCGGTGGCCACGGGGTCGGACGCCTGCTCGCTGAGGCGTCCGGTGATGAGCAGGCCGACGGTGCCGGTCCGCCCACGGGCGAGCGCGCGGGCGGCAGGGTCGGGACCGACGTACCCCAGCTCGTCGGCGACGGCCAGGATTCGCTCGCGCAGGTCGGCGGAGAGCTTCTCCGGACGCGAGAAGGCGTTGGAGACCGTCATCCGGCTCACGCCGACCTCGTCGGCGATCGACTGGAGGGTCACCTTGCCCATCGGGGCCCTCCTCCGGTCGGTGGCGTCAGCTGTCAGGTCAGTGGACAGATCAGTGGACCTGGCACCCGATCATGCCCGAGCGGGTGGCGGGTCGCGGCTCGACCCACCCTGCCACGCGGCGCAGCGACCGCGCGGTGCCTTCGCGCAGGCTCGTCAGCCCGGGCTCGCGGTGGGGGACCACAGGGGCGTCGGGGCGAGCGCTCAGCACGTGCGAGCGGTGGACCGGCAGGGCCAGGACGGGAAGAGCGGTGTCGTGCAGCATGCGGTCCTCCTCGGGACGCGGAGCGGTGTGTACCGGTAAACTACTGGGCGCCTGTTTACCGGTCAACTCGCGCCACGATCGCACATCCCGGAGAGGTCCTCGGTAGAGTCCCTCCCCACTGGCCCCCATCGTCTAGCGGCCCAGGACCCCGCCCTTTCACGGCGGTAGCACGGGTTCGAATCCCGTTGGGGGTGCCACGGTTCGTCGAGCGGACGATGGGAGCCATCGTCTAGCGGGCGGGCATCCCAGGACCCCGCCCTTTCACGGCGGCGGCACGGGTTCGAATCCCGTTGGGGGTGCCACGACCGGCCGAGGCGGCGACTGCCCGCCTCAGGCGTGCAGTCGCTGCTGCGAGGCCGACAGGCCCGTCGAGGCCGCCGCCCGACGGAACGCGTCGAGCGCCAGGTCGGACTCGCCCACCCGCTCGAGCAGCCCGCCCAGGTCGAACCACAGCTGGGCGGCGTGCCGGTCGGCCCCCGTGGCGCTGAGGACCATCACCGCCCGCTGGAAGGCCGTCCGTGCGGCGCCGATGTGCCCCTGCTCGATCGCGACCTCGCCGATCAGCACGTGCCCGTCGGCGGCGACCAGGGGTGCGGAGCCGCCCAGGGACTCCAGCACCACGGCGGCGCGGTCGGCCGCTTCCTCGTGGCGACCCTGGAGGAACCACGCCCTCGCCTGCCACATGTGGTTGGAGGCCAGGTCCACGGTGCTCGCGTCACTGGTGCGCAGCGCCTGCTCGGCGACGTGGAGCTCGCGCAGCGCCTCCTCCGGCTCGGGCGGGTCGAGCCGGAGGTGCATGACGCCGAGCTGGCTGCGCAGTCGCGCGAGGTTGCGGCCGCCGGCGGTCTGCTCCAGCAGCGTCAGCGCCCGGCGCGCCAGAGGGAGGGCTGCGGCGGGGCGGCCGCGCTCGGACTCGATCACGCTCGCGTTCCAGTACGCCGACGCGCGGGCCCGCGGGGAGTCCACCCGCTCCGCGAGGTCGATGGCGCGGCGGCAGAGGCGAGCGGCGTGGGTGACGTCGCCGCGCTCGAAGTGGGCCGCGGCCACGGTGACGGTCAGGGCCACGGCCTCGTCGCTCCCGCCGAGCCCCAGCGCGTCGAGGACGTGGGTGCCGCGCTCGCCGACCTCGACCGCACGGGCCAGGTCACCGGACTCGCGGTAGCAGCGGCTCAGGGCGGTGAGCAGCTCCAGCCAGGCCAGGTCGCCCGTGCTCTGCGCGGTGAGGTCCTCCAGGAGCAGGATCGCGCCGTCCAGGTCGCCGACGGCCTCCCGCACCCGTGAGCGCAGGATCGCGGCCTCGCGCCGCGCGTCCGGAAGGGTGTCGGGGGCCAGGCCGGCCAGGATCTCGGCAGCCTCGTCGAGGTGCTCCCCGGCGGTCGACAGGTCGCCGGTGGAGAGCGCCAGCTCGGCCCAGGTCAACCGGGTGCGGACCTCGGGCTCCTGCTGCGGCCCGACGCCCGTGAGCAGCTCCTCGAGGGTGGTGCCCAGGCGCTCGGCGAGCTGCAGCAGCAGGGCGGGGTCGGGGCGGCGCTGGCCGGCCTCGATCCGGGAGACGTAGGCGGTGGACATGCCTCCGCCCGCGGCCTCGGTCTGGGTGAGTCCGGCGCGCAGTCGGGCCGAGCGGACCCGTGGGCCCAGGATGGCGGGGTCGACCGTGCGGCAGCGCTCGCTCAGGTCCGGGTCCACCCCGCAATCCTGCCGGACGGCACCGGTCCGCTTGTCGGGTTCCCCCGACCTTTCACGAGTCCTTCACACGTCCCCAGCCTGCTCGGAGGCCCCACGGAGCAGGTCGCCGACGGGGTGCGAGCAGGCTGGCTGGGGCCTCGGGCCGAGGGTGGGCGACGACGAATTGGGTGTGCTGGAGACCATGGGTTAGAGTTCCGACGCTTCCTCGGTGAGAGCCGAGGGGGAGCGCCAAGGCCCCGTAGCGCAGTTGGTTAGCGCGCCGCCCTGTCACGGCGGAGGCCGCGGGTTCGAGTCCCGTCGGGGTCGCAGAGCGACGAGAGCCCCGGACCACCAGGTCCGGGGCTCTCGTGCGTCCGGGGCCCTCCTCCCCGGTGCCCCGCGCTCGGGGCCGCGTCGCCACGCACCCCCTGGCACCATGGGCTCGTGCCGATCGAGATGGACCGCGAGCGCTTCGAGGCGCTCGTCGACGAGGCGCTCGACGCGATCCCCGACGAGCTGGCCTCCCGCGTGCACAACCTCGTCGTCCTGGTCGAGGACGAGCCCCCCGAGCACGAGCCGGCCGACCTGCTCGGCCTCTACGACGGCGTGGCCCTCACCCAGCGCGACTCCAGCACCCTGATGCACCTGCCCGACCGGGTCTTCGTCTTCCGCAACCCGCTGCTGGACATGTGCAGCAGCGAGGAGGAGCTGGTCGAGGAGGTGCGCATCACCGTCGTCCACGAGATCGCCCACCACTTCGGCATCAGCGACGACCGGCTGCACGAGCTCGGCTACGCCTGACGCGCCCGCTGCCGGGAGGTCAGGCGAGCCATGACCCCAGGCCGAACCCCAGCGCGCACAGCGCGAGCGACAGTCCCACGGTCAGCGCCGCGTAGGCCGTGCCGCGACGCGGGCCGAGCCCGTGGGTCTGCACCGCGAAGGAGGAGTAGGTCGTCAGGGCTCCGGCGACGCCGGTCCCGCCCAGTGCCAGGGCGTGCCCCTCCAGGGCCAGCCCGACCAGCAGGCCGAGCAGCAGCGAACCGGCGGCGTTGGCCAGCAGGGTGCCGCGGGGCAGCCCCGGGCGATCGAGCCGGGCCGAGAGCCAGTAGCGGGTCGGCGCCCCGACCGCCGCCCCGAGCACCACGAGCACCGGGGTCACCGCAGGTCCTCCGGCTGGTCGCGCAGCCGGGCCGCCGCGACGGCCAGCAGGCCGGCGCCCAGCGTCCCCAGCACGTACGCCGCCGCCAGCCCCGTCCGCCCGTCGGCTGCCAGGGCGCGGGCCTCCTCGGCGTACGCGGACAACGTGGTGAACCCGCCGAGCACCCCGGGGCCGAGCGCGAGCAGCAGCAACGGCCGCGCACGCACGAGCAGCAGGGTGGGGAGCAGCGCGAGCAGGAAGCAGCCGACGACGTTGACGACGAAGGTGGACCAGGGGAAGCCGTCGCCCGTCGGCACCGCAGCGCCCACGGACCAGCGGGCCAGCGCCCCGACGGCGCCGCCGGCGGCGACGGCGGCCAGCTCGCGTCTCACGGAGGCAGGCTAGTGCGGCACTGGCGAGGCGGGCGGTGCGCCTCAGCCGTAGCGGCGGGCCGCGAGGTGCGGGGTGCCCTGCTGGCCGTGCTCGGAGCTGCGCGGTCGCGGCAGGGGCGCGCGGCCCGCGGACTGCCGGACCAGCTCGCCGAGGTACCACTCCTGGAAGGCGTGCTGCTCGGGGCTGCGGGCCAGGGACAGCAGTCGCTGCTGGCGGCAGAACTCGTCGGCGAGGTCGAGGAGGGAGATGAAGCGCTCGATGGTGCGGCCGGCGGAGCGGGAGACCACGACCTCGAGGTCGACGGTCTCCTTGCCGTCCTCCTGCGCGAGCAGCACGGGGGTCTCGTCGGTGCCGGCGCGCAGGTGGCGCTCGAGGTCGCCGAAGAGGTCGGAGAGGTCCTTGGCGAGGGGGTAGTCGCTCTCGTGGGCCAGCGACAGCAGCCGCACCTCGCGGCGCAGCTCGCTGAAGTGACGACCGAAGTCGAGGAACGCCCCCACCGGCACGTCGCGCACCACGGCCGTCATGGCGTCCTCGGGCAGCTCGTCGGGCGCGGCCTCGACGCCGGTGATGACCCCCGGCACGCCGCCGTCGTCGGCGAACGAGGACGCCGGGTTGAACCACACCACCTTGCCGTCGCGCTCGATCTCCGCGCCCCACGCGTCGGCGCAGCGACCGACGATCGACAGGCCGCGGCCGAAGGTCAGCAGCACGTCGTCGGACTCCGGCTCCTCGGTCGGGAGCACCGGCCGCTCCTGGGAGCCGTCGCGGACCTCGACGCGCGGGTGCTGACGGGTGCCGCGGACGCGGACCTGGATGGGTGCCTCGCCGTGCAGCAGTGCGTTGGTCACCAGCTCGGAGACGCCGAGCTCGGCGCACTCGACCAGCTCGGGCCGGTCGATGTCACGGCACGTCTGCACCACCCACTGGCGCGCGTCCTGCACGCCACGGGGCCCACCGCCGAGCGACAGCGCTGGTCGGTTGAGCGGCACGTGCTTGTCTCCCATGAATGGCCGGCAGAGGGCGCGATGCGCCGTTCTGCGATCGCGACTACCCGTCCATCGACATCGACAAACCGGGTCGTTGAACTTTTTCACGTCTTCACCCCTTCGATCCGTCATCGGTCCAGACCACCGGTGCGGACGGGCGGGAGCCGTCGACGGGCCCCCACCGGGCGGTCGCTCGCGCGGACGGGTGGTGCGGGTGCGTGCGACGTGCACCACTGTGAGCCACGGAACGCCCGGTCGGGTTGGGTGCTGCCGCGCGGGGAGCGCGACACTGGTCTGCAGCACGCGGTCCCACCGGACCCCGCGACCCCAGGACCCAAGGAGAGGTGCTCGGCATGACCCAGACCGGATCGGCAGGCGCGGACGCTCCCGCCCCCACGCCTGCGAAGAGCAGCGGGCGTCACCGGGTCGTGGTCGTCGGCTCGGGCTTCGGCGGCCTCTTCGGCACCAAGGCGCTGCGGCGCTCCGACGTCGACGTCACGATGGTCGCCAAGACCACCCACCACCTCTTCCAGCCGCTGCTCTACCAGGTGGCGACCGGCATCCTGTCCGAGGGCGAGATCGCCCCGCCGACCCGTGAGGTCCTCAGCCGGCAGGGCAACGCCAAGGTGCTGCTGGGCGAGGTCACCGACATCGACCTGGAGCGGCGCCTGGTCACCTCGCAGGTCCTCGGCCGCGAGACCGTGTCGGCGTACGACTCCCTCATCGTGGCCGCCGGCGCCGGCCAGTCCTACTTCGGCAACGACCACTTCGCCGAGTTCGCCCCCGGCATGAAGAGCATCGACGACGCCCTCGAGCTGCGCGGCCGCATCTTCGGCGCCTTCGAGATGGCCGAGCTCGGGGCGACCCGCGGCGAGGACGTCGACCACCTGCTCACCTTCGTCGTCGTCGGCGCCGGCCCGACCGGCGTGGAGATGGCCGGCCAGATCGCCGAGCTCGCCCACCGCACGCTGCGCCGCGACTTCCGCGCCATCAACACCCGCACGGCCCGCGTCGTCCTCGTCGACGCCGCCGGTCAGGTGCTCCCGCCCTTCGGGGCCAAGCTGGGCGAGAAGACCAAGAAGGAGCTCGAGAAGCTCGGCGTCGAGGTCAAGCTCGGCGCGATGGTCACCGACGTCGACGAGCGCGGCCTGGACATGAAGCACCGCGACGGCACCGTCGAGCGGATCGAGTCGGTCTGCAAGATCTGGGCCGCCGGGGTCCAGGCCAGCCCGCTGGCCCGCACGCTCTCGGAGCAGACCGGAGCCCCGCTGGACCGCGCCGGTCGCATCGGCGTCAACCCCGACCTGACCCTGCCCGGCCACCCCGAGGTCTTCGTCGTCGGCGACATGATCGCCCTCGACAACCTCCCCGGCGTCGCGCAGGTGGCGATCCAGGGTGCGAAGTACGCCGCCAAGGAGATCGACGGCCGGATCAAGGGCAAGCCCTCGCAGCCGCCGTTCAAGTACTTCGACAAGGGCTCGATGGCCACCATCAGCCGCTTCCGCGCCGTCGCCATGATCGGCAAGCTGCGCCTGACCGGGTTCATCGCCTGGCTGATGTGGCTGGCCGTCCACCTCGTCTACATCACCGGCTTCAAGAACCGCGTCACCGCGGTGCTGCACTGGTTCGTCTCGTTCCTGGGCCGCGGGCGCTCCGAGCGCACCGCGACCGAGCAGCAGATCTTCGCCCGGTCCGCGCTCAGTCGCCTCGAGCGCGGCGCCCAGGACCTCGTCTCCGACCCGGGCTCGTACGACGACAAGCGGATCGCCGACGAGTCCGAGCGTCGCGCCGCGCTGGAGGAGCGCGCCCTGGAGGAGGCCCGCCTCACCGACGCCGGTGAGCGGGGCGTGCGCGTCGGCGGCTGACCCCGTCCGCTGGTCGAGGTGCGAGGAGCGCCGGTCGAGCCCTGTCGCTGGTCGAGGTGCGAGCGCAGCGAGCCACGAGACCCCTCCCGCGCTACTCGAAGTACCGCGGCGTCGGGTGCGGCTGCTCGCTGGCGATCCGCTCCCGCGCCCACCGCGGCAGGATGAAGAGCCCCTCGGCCTCGACGGTGACCCCGTCGGGGCCGACCAGGTGGCCGCGGCACCAGGTCTTGTGGTCCTCCGACCGCTCGATCCACGCCTCGCCGCGCAGGTCGCCGAGCGGCGTGCCCTGCCGGTAGGTCAGCGTCAGCGTGGCCGTCATCCCCGGCCGACCGCCGGCGCCGGCGGACTCCCCGAGGAGCTGGTCGAGCAGCAGCGCCGAGACCCCGCCGTGCACCAGGCCCGGTGGGCCCTCGTAGACCGCGCCGAGGTGGAAGTCCGACCAGACCCTCCCGTCGCGGTCGGGGTGGTGCTCGATCCGCAACGGCGGGGCCACCGCGTTGCGCAGCCCCACGACGGTGTTGCCCCAGGGGCGGCCGCGGCCCTGGGCGGAGAAGCGGACGCCGTACGCGCCGTCGAGCTGGCGGGCGCGCAGCCGCGCGGTGAGCGCCTCGACCTCGGCCTGCACCGCCCGGACCTCCTCGTCGTCCACGAGGGTGCGCAGCCCGGCGTCGACGAGCTCGCGCAGGGACTGGGTGAAGGGCCCGTAGAGGTCACGCTGGCGCTGGACCTCCTCGTCCGGGAGGTCGTCGCGCACGTAGCCGGCCATGCCGGGACTCTAGAACACGTTCCAGTTCATGGGCGTCGCCCCCAGATCTCGAGGGTCGGGCTCAGAGGTCGGGTCGGTAGTAGCGCACGGCGTCGAGGAACTCGTGCGGGTCGACCATCCCGCGCGTGATGTCGAAGGGATGCGTGCCGCGGCGGTGGACCAGCACCTTCCAGCCCGGGCGTCCAGGCGTCCCCACCTGCTCCAGGTGCGTGTGCGCGCTCGTGAGCTCGAAGAGGAACCTCCCGGCCTGGGTGCGGACCTCCAGCAGTCCGCCGTGCAGGCTCATCCGGGTCGGCACCGAGCCGGCGCGCACCGCCCACACGATGCCGGTGAACAGCGCCAGGATCGCCGCGAACCCGATGTCGGTCTGCACCCGGGAGTCGTAGGCCCGCCAGGCCGCCAGCAGCGTCAGGGCGATCCCGACCAGCAGGAGCAGCGAGGTCACCCGGCGCGCGAGCGTGCGGGGACGGAAGTCGATGTCGGGCGGCAGCACCGCGGGTCGCGTGGGGACAGCCGCCTCGCGCTGCGCGCGCAGGGCGTCGTACGCCGACGTCGACCGCGCCCCGCCCTCGGCCGGGCCCACGGGGTCGGTCGGTTGCGGCCGGTCGGTCGTCGTCTCCTGCCCGCTCGCCTGCCTGCTCGCGTCGTGCCGTGCGGCAGGTGCGGCGCCGGACGTCGGCCCGGAGGTGGGCTGGGAGGTGGGCTGGGACGTGGGCTGGGACGTGGGCTGGGACGTGGGCTGGGACGTGGGCTGGGACGTGGGTGGGGCGGGCGCCGGCGCGGATCGGTCCTCCGGGGCCCCGCGGACCGAGCGGTCCAGCAGCTCGCGTGCTCCTGCGGCGTACCTCGTCAGGCCGGCGCCCATCGCGGCGCCCATCCCGGGGCGCACCCGCGGTGGGCGCGGGGTGCGGGTGGGGCGACGCCGTCGTTCTGGTGTCGCCGGGTCGTCGGACGGGCCGTCGGCCGGCGCGACCGTGTCGTTGAAGGCCGCGAAGACCTCCGCGGCCGCCGACGCCGGGGGTGCCGGGTCGGCCGGGTCGTGGGGTGGCTCGGCTTCCGGCTCCGGCGCGGGCTCGGGCTGCACCTCCGGCTCGGCCGGCGGGGCCTCGCCGCGCGGCTCGCGGTCGACCTCGGCGGACGTCGCGCCGGGCAGGTCCGCGTGCGTCTCGTCAGGTGCCTCGTCAGGTGCGTCGTCGGGCTTCTCGTCGGTGGGGGCCGCCTCTTCCGCCGGGGCGGGGGTGCGGGGCTCCGCGCGACGGCGTCGGCCGAACCTCGACGTCGGGGCGGGCTGCTCCTCGCTGCGTCGGACCGAGGCCAGCACCACCGGCTCGAAGTCGGTCAGCCCGGTGCTGGTGGCGGGCGCGGCGGGGTGCTTGCCGGAGGGCTCGGTCGCGGGTGCGTCGACGACCGCCTCGCCGGGCTCCGCGCCGGTGTCGAGGTCGAGCGGCGCCGGCTGGGTCTCGGGGCTCGTCGCTGGCGCCCCTCGCACCTCGACCGGCGGCCCGGACGGGTCCTCGGACGGCGCCTCCGCCGGCGGCCCGGCGGGCTCCTCGGGAGCGTCGTGCGACGGAGGCCCGGCGATGGTCTCGGGGGCGGTGTCGGGGACGGTCTCGTCCTCGGGGCGGGGGACCCCGGTGCGCGGGACGCCGTAGGTGCGGGGCCGGGGCGCGGTGTCCTCGCCCTCGGCCCGGTGGGCGAGCCAGCGGTCGAAGAGGTCCTCCCCTGCCGGGGACCCCTGATCCTGGGCGGGCTCCTGGGAGCCGGCGCCCTGCTCGGGCTCGCGCGCGTCGGCCATGGGTCAAGGTTAAGCGGGGGAGGGCCTCCCGTGGGGCCGGTCCGTGGCGAGCGCCTCACGCAGGTGCGGCAGCACCTGCTCGATCGTGGCACCCGAGCGCAGCACCACGACGGTCGTGCCGTCCCCGCCCCCCGATCCTGGGCCGGCGCCCTCCGCGCCGCCCGGCACCGCTGCGGAGACCGAGGCCAGCACCAGCCCAAGGGCCCGGTCCAGCGCCGCCCGGGCGCCGGCGTCGTCGAGGTCCTCGCGCAGCCAGCGGCGCAGCACGTGGTTGTGCGCGGTGACGATGGAGCCCGCGATCACCTCAGCGCGCAGGTCGTCGCCCGGATCCTCGCCGGTCCAGGTCCGCAGGGCGTCGCGGAAGAGGCGGCGGTAGCCCGTGGTCGAGCTGACCTCACGGTCGCGTAGCGTCGGCACGGTGGCGGTGAGCCGGTAGCGGGCGCGGGCGAGGTCGCCCTCGGCGAGGTAGTGCTCGAGCACGATGCGGGCGGCCTCGGTGGCTCCGATGGGAGCCGCACCCGGGTCGGAGCCGAGGGTCGCCAGGCGCGCCGCCACGCGCGCGACGAGGGCGTCGTGGTCGGGGAAGATCACGTCCTCCTTGGACCCGAAGGCCCGGAAGAACGTGCTGCGGCCGACGCCGGCGCGAGCGGCGATCTGGTCGACGGTCGTGGCGGCGTACCCCTGCTGCTCGAAGAGCGCGTAGGCGGCCTCGCGGAGCCGGGCGGCGGTCTCGGGCACGGGGCTCCCTCCGGTCGCGGGTCCAGCGGATTGGCGAGACTGAGTCTCGAGCGTACGGTACTCAGTACCACCCGTAGCACGCCGACCGCGACACCCACGCCGGAGGACCCGATGAGCGACGCCCCGATCTACGCCCTGTCCGAGGAGCACCAGGCCGTCCGGGAGGCGGTGCGGGAGGTGTGCGACGCCAAGGTCGCGCCGTACGCCGCCCTCGTCGACGAGGAGGCGCGCTACCCCCACGAGGCCGCCGCCGCGTTGCTCGCCTCGGACTTCCACGCCCCGCACGTGCCCGAGGAGTACGGCGGTGCCGGGGCCGACGCCCTGGCCACGGTGCTGGTCATCGAGGAGGTCGCCCGTGCGTGCGTCTCCTCCTCCCTGATCCCCGCGGTCAACAAGCTCGGCTCGCTGCCCGTGCAGCTGGCCGGCTCCGAGGAGCTCAAGAAGCACTACCTCGGTGCGCTCGCCCGCGGTGAGGGTGGCTTCTCCTACTGCCTCTCGGAGCCCGAGGCCGGCTCGGACGCGGCGTCGATGAGGACCAAGGCGGTCCGTGAGGGCGACGAGTGGGTGCTCAACGGGACCAAGCGGTGGATCACCAATGCCGGGGAGTCGGAGTTCTACACCGTCCTGGCTGTCACTGACCCCGACAAGCGCACCCGCGGCATCAGCGCCTTCGTCGTGGAGAAGTCCGACGAGGGCGTCTCCTTCGGTGCCCCAGAGAAGAAGCTGGGCATCAAGGGCTCCCCGACGCGCGAGGTCTACCTCGACAACGTCCGCATCCCCGCGGACCGGATGATCGGCGAGGAGGGTCAGGGCTTCGAGATCGCCATGCGCACCCTCGACCACACCCGCGTCACCATCGCCGCGCAGGCCGTCGGCGTCGCGCAGGGCGCGCTGGACTACGCGCTGGAGTACGCCAAGGAGCGGCAGCAGTTCGGGAAGTCGATCGCCGACTTCCAGGGCCTGCAGTTCCTGCTCGCCGACATGGGCATGAAGGTCGAGGCCGCCCGGCAGATGACCTACGCCGCCGCCGGCCGCTCCGAGCGGGGCGACGACGACCTCACCTTCTTCGGTGCCGCCGCGAAGTGCTTCGCCTCCGACGTGGCCATGGAGGTCACCGTCAACGCGGTGCAGGTCCTCGGTGGCTACGGCTACACCCGCGACTACCCCGTGGAGCGGATGATGCGCGACGCCAAGATCACCCAGATCTACGAGGGCACCAACCAGGTGCAGCGCATCGTGATGGCCCGCCAGCTCCTCGCCGGGGTGCAGTCCGAGCTCTGACGCCCGGGGCTCCCGATCCCCGTCCCGCCCACCGACGGCCCGCAGCGCACGCTGCGGGCCGTCGGCGTTCCCCTGGGTCAGCTACGGGGTGAGCCCTGGGTGGGCTCGGCGGGTGACCAGGTGTCCTGCAGTGCGGGAACGGGAACCCTCGGGGGAGACGTTGGAATAACCCCCCGGGGGGTTGTGCTAGGGTCCGTGGCATGACCCCATGGGGGGATGGCGACCGAGGAGGAGCAGCAGATGCGTGAAGTCAGCGTCGACACCGCGGCGGAGATGATCGAGGGGGGTGCGTACGCCCTCGACGTCCGTGAGCGCGAGGAGTTCGCCGGCGGCCACGTGCCGGGGGCGGTCAACATCCCGATGGGTCAGTTCACGGGACGCCTCGACGAGCTGGACCGCGACCGTCCGGTCGTCGTGATCTGTCGCTCCGGCAACCGCAGCGACGCCATGACCGACGTCCTGCGTGCGGCTGGCTTCGACGCGGTCAACATGGTCGGCGGCACCCTGGAGTGGATCGAGGCCGGCAGGCCGGTCGAGCACCCGCGGGCCTCCGCCCTGACCGTCCGGGTCATCGAGACCCCCTCCCTGGGTGACCGCAGCTACCTCGTCCACGACGGGCGGGTCGCCCTCGTGGTCGACCCGCAGCGCGACATCGACCGGGTGCTCGACGTGCTCGAGGCCGACGGGGTACGGCTCACGCACGTCTTCGAGACCCACATCCACAACGACTACGTCACCGGCGGGTTCGCGCTCGCGCAGGCGACGGGTGCGGCGTACCACGTCAACGCCGAGGACGAGGTCTCCTTCCAGCGCACCCCGGTCCGCGACGGCGACGTCGTCGAGGTCGGCGAGCGGATGCGCGTGCGGGTGCTCGCCACCCCCGGTCACACCTTCACCCACCTCTCCTACGCGCTCGCCGAGCGCTCCGGCGCGGGCGAGACGGCGGTGGGCGTGTTCACCGGCGGCTCCCTGCTGTACGGCGCCACCGGCCGCCCCGACCTGCTCGGCCCTGACCACACCGACGCGCTGGTCCGCCACCAGCACGCCTCGGCCCGCAAGCTCGCCGACGCGCTGCCCGACGACGCCGCGGTCTTCCCGACCCACGGCTTCGGCTCCTTCTGCTCGGCCAGCCAGTCCGAGGCGACCTCCTCGACCATCGGCGAGGAGAAGCACAGCAACCCGGTGCTCACCCAGGACGAGGAGACCTACGTCCGCGAGCTGCTCGACGGACTCGCGGCCTACCCGGCCTACTACGCCCACATGGCCCCGTTGAACACCGTCGGCCCCGAGGCCCCCGACCTCTCGCTGCCCGAGCTCGCCGACGCCACCGAGCTGCGTCGACGCATCGAGGCGGGCGAGTGGGTCGTCGACCTGCGCTCGCGCACGGCCTTCGCGGCCGGTCACGCCCCGGGCTCGCTCAACTTCGGCCTCGACGGCGCCTTCTCGACCTACCTCGGCTGGCTCATCGAGTGGGGAACCCCGGTGACGCTGCTCGGCGAGACCGCCGACCAGGTCGCCGAGGCCCAGCGCGAGCTGGTCCGCATCGGCATCGACCGCCCCGCCGCCCACGCGACCGGCGGCCCCGAGGACTGGAGCGACCAGCCGCTGCGCTCCTTCGAGACCGCGACCTTCGCCGATCTCGCCGCCGTGCGGCACCACCGCGAGGTCGTCGTGCTCGACGTGCGTCGTGAGGACGAGCACGACAAGGTGTGGATCGAGGGCGCGGTGAACATCCCCATCCACGAGATCCCCCAGCGCGTCGCGGAGGTCCCCGAGGGCGAGGTCTGGGTGCACTGCGCCGCGGGCTACCGCGCCTCGGTCGCCGCGTCCTTCCTCGCCGCGGCCGGGCGTCACCTGGTCGCCGTGGACGACGAGTTCGACAACGCCGCGCCCGCCGGCCTGCCGATGGTCGGCCCGGAGGCCTGATCACGGTGCTGGTCGTCGCGGCCGGCGCCGGGCTGTTCATCGGCCTGTCGCTGGGAGCCCTGGGGGGCGGGGGATCGATCCTCGCCGTCCCGGTGCTCGTCTACCTGCTCGGGCAGTCGCCCACCCAGGCCACCACCGGGTCGCTGGTCGTCGTCGGGCTCACCGCCGCGGTCGGCGCCGTCGCCGCAGGCCGCGCCGGGCACGTCCGGCTCGGCCAGGGGCTGACGTTCGGGCTGATCGCCGTCGGCGGTGCCGTCGGTGGTGCCCGGGCCGCCGCGGTCGTGCCCGCCGACGTGCTGATGGCGCTGTTCGCGCTGCTCATGCTGCTCGTCGGTGCGCTCATGGTGCGACGCCTGCGACGCCACCGCGAGAGCGGCCAGGGACAGCGACCGCGGCTCGACGACCCGATCGTCGCCTTCGACCGCGGTGAGGGCCGGTTCGTCTGTGACTGCCCGCGCCTGGCCAAGCTGGTCGTCACCGCCACCGTGGTCGGCCTGCTCACCGGGTTCCTCGGCGTGGGTGGAGGCTTCGTCGTCGTGCCCGCGCTGCTGCTGGCCTTCGACCTGCCGATGGCCGACGCGGTCGGCACCTCGCTGGTCGTCATCACCGTCACCAGCGCGGTCGCGCTGACCGCCCGCCACGGCGCGGGGGTCGTGCCCGAGTGGCCGCCGGTCCTGGTGCTGACCGTCGTGGCCGCCGTCGGCGCAGTGCTCGGCGCCCGGGTCGGCCACCGTGTCTCCGGCAGCCGGCTCCAGGCCGCCTTCGCCGTGCTCGTCCTCGTCGTCGCGATGTACACCACCGTCCGGGCCGTCCCGGAGGTGCTCGGCGGGCTGCTCCCCACCTGAGCCCCGCCCCCGTCGGTCCGTCCACCAGCAATCACCCGAGGCAGGGCTCGACCACCGCCCCGTCACCACCGCACCACCACACCAAGACCGCGTCACCACCCGTCACCACCCGTCACCACCCCGTCACCACCACCGAGGAGCCACCATGTGCCGTCCGACCACCTGCAAGAACTGCAAGAAGACCACCTGGGCCGGCTGCGGCCAGCACGTCGCCAGCGTCAAGGCGATGGTCCCGGCCGACCAGTGGTGCAACGGTGACTGCGCGCCTGCCGAGGGCGGTCAGCGCACGGGTGTCCTGGGGCGCCTGTTCGGGCGCTGATCGCCGGACCGGTCGTCGGGCCGGTGGTCGGGCCGGTGGTCGGGCCGGTGGTCGGGCCGGTCGTCGGGGCACCGCCCTGACGGGTGCCCCGCGCGGTGTCCGCGCCTGACACGCTGGAGCGATGCGCGCGCCGCGACCCGACAGCCGCACCGACCTGCTGCAGATCCTCAAGGCGACCCTCGCCACCGGTGTGGCGTGGGTCGTCGCCGCCCACGTCCTGGAGCTGCAACAGGCCTTCCTCGCGCCCTGGCTGGCGCTGCTGACCGTCCACGCGACCGTCTACCGCACGGTGTGGCGAGGCAGCCAGGCGGTGCTGGCCTCCGGGCTCGGGCTCGTCGTCTCCTACGTCGCGGTCCAGTTGCTCGGATACGACCTCGTCGCCACCCCGGCGCTGGTCGTCTCGGTGCTCGTCGGGCTGCTGCTCGCGCGCGCCTTCCTCGCCCGCGACGAGGGGGTGGCGGTCGCGACCACGGCGCTGTTCGTCATCACCGCCGGCTACGGCTCGCACCAGGCGGCCGAGGAGATGATGCTGTCCCACCGCTTCCTCGACACCCTGGTCGGGGTCGCGACCGGGCTGCTGGTCAACCTGCTGGTGGCGCCGCCGCTGGACGACCGGGTGGTCGACAGCGCCACCACGGACGTCACCCGACGGCTCGGGCAGCTGCTGGTGCGGATGGCCGACGACCTGCGCGGCGACGTGGACGAGGGGGTGTCCCAGGAGTGGCTCGAGGCCACCCGTGACCTCGACGACTCCCTGGACCGCGCACAGCAGCACCTCGCGTTCACCCGGGAGAGCCGGTGGGCCAACCCGCTGCGCCACCGCTCCCGGCGTACGGCCGACCCCGACCACGCCGAGGCGGTGATCTACCGCCTCGAGGACGGGATCGCCCAGGCGCGGGCCGTCGCCCGGATCGTGCACGAGTCGGTCGTGGCGGCCGAGGAGTGGGACCCGGAGTTCCGCCGCCGCTGGACCGACGTCCTCGAGCGGGTCGGGCAGCGGGTCGCCGACCCGGGACGCGACACCGGGGGCGCGCCCGGGCTCGACGACCTCGTGCACGACCTCTCCGTGGCCGACCTGCCCGACCGACGCTGGCCGCTGTACGGCGCGCTGATCACGGCGCTGGACAACGTCGCCGGCATCGCCGACGACGTCGCCCGGCTCAGCGGGGCGGCCGGCTGGGAGACCGCCTGAGCTCCGTGGCTACCCGGGGGCACGAGGCGGACCGGCTCCGCTGCCGAGCGTGCGGGCGACGGGGCGGTCCCACTCCCTCGGGGTGATGAGTCGTGGCTCGGCCGGTGCCGCGCCGTGTGGCCACTGGTTCGGAACCTCGCCCCGTCGCTCTACGACCAGTAGATCGCTGCGTCGGGACCCGGGGGAGGGGGCGAAGGTCCCTGGTCCGAGGGCCCTGCGTCCCGGTCCGCGCCGTCGCCCCGGGCCGGGGTGAGGGGCGGCGTGGGGGCCGTCACTCGGCTACGGTGCGCGACGTGAGCACCGAGGAGGCCCCGACCCGCGGGCACGCCCAGCGGCAGGCGTGGGAGCGCTGGCGCGAGTACGACGCCGACCCGGCCGCGGACCTGCCGCGCATCCTCGGGGCGGCCCTGGTCGCCTTCGCCGAGCACGGCTACCACGGCACCTCGATCCGTGACGTCGCCGCCGCCTCCGGGCTGTCGGTGCCGGGCGTCTACCACCACTTCCGGTCCAAGCAGGAGATCCTGCGCGCGCTCATGGACGCGACCATGGACGAGCTGCTCGGCCGGTGCGAGGCGGCGCTGCGCGACGCGGGCGCCGACCCCGCGGCCCGCTTCGACTCGCTGGTGGAGTCCTTCGTCCGGTTCCACATGTTCCGCCGCCCGCAGGCCTTCGTCGGCTCGAGCGAGATCCGCAGCCTCGAGGCGGACAACCGAGCGGCGTACGTCGCCCGGCGGGACGCGGCGCAGCGGCTCCTCGAGGAGGCCGTCGCCGAAGGGGTCGCGGCCGGCGGCTTCAGCGCCGAGCACCCCGACGAGGTGGCACGCGCCATCTCCTCGCTGTGCGTGGGGGTGGCGTCGTGGTACCGCCCCGACGGGCCGCTCACCCCCGACCAGCTGGTCCAGCGCCACCTGGTGCTCGCGCGGCGGATGGCTGGCGCACCGGCTGACACCGTGGCATCCTGCCTACCGAGCGAGTGATCGGTCGGGGCTCGGAGGTCGGGCCCGACCCGCCCGCGGAGGAGGAGAGCCATGCAGGTCTCGCAGGAGGTCCAGTCGATCGTCGAGCGCACCCGTGCGCTGGTGCGCGAGGTCGTGCTGCCGCTCGACGACGAGCACGACGGCGACATCGAGGCCGCCGGTGGCGAGCCGGTGCGTGCCCGCCTGCAGGCGGCGGCGAAGGAGGCCGGGGTCTTCGCACCCCACGCCCCCGTCGACTGCGGAGGCCTGGGCCTGGGCATGGTCGACCGGGCACCCGTCTTCGAGGAGGCCGGCTACTCGCTCTTCGGCCCCGTCGCGCTCAACATCAACGCGCCCGACGAGGGCAACATCCACATGCTCGACCACATCGCCTCGGTCGCGCAGCGGGAGAAGTACCTCGAGCCGCTCGCGCGCGGCGACGTGCGCTCGGCCTTCGCGATGACCGAGCCGGCGCCGGGCGCAGGCGCCGACCCCTCGATGCTCGCCACCCGGGCGACCAGGGTCGACGGCGGGTGGGTCGTCAACGGCCTCAAGCGCTTCATCACCGGCGCCGACGGAGCCGGGTTCTTCATCACCATGGCCCGCACCAGCGGTGAGCCGGGGGGCCCCGGTGGCGCCACCATGTTCCTCATGCCCGGCGCGACCGAGGGGCTGACCGTCACCCGGCACGTCGGCATGGTCGACACCTCCATGCTGGGCGGCCACTGCGAGGTCCTCTACGAGGACGCCTTCGTGCCCGACGAGGACGTGCTCGGCGGCGTCGACGAGGGCTTCAAGTACGCCCAGGTCCGACTCGGGCCGGCCCGGATGACCCACGTGATGCGCTGGACCGGCGCCGTGCGCCGCGCCCACGAGGTCGCGGTGTCCTACGTCGCCGGCCGCGAGGCCTTCGGGTCCCGGCTGGCCGACCAGGGCATGATCCAGCAGCTGATCGCCGACAACGAGATCGACCTCGCGGCCACGCGCGCCCTGCTGATGGAGGCCTGCCGGGTCCTCGACGATGGTGGCCGCGGCAACAAGGAGACCTCGATCGCGAAGACCTTCGCAGCCGAGGCGCTGCACCGCGTGGCTGACCGTGCCCAGCAGATGTGCGGCGGCCTCGGCGTCTCGACCGAGCTGCCGGTGGCCAAGATCGCCCGCGAGGTGCGGCCCTTCCGCATCTACGACGGGCCCTCGGAGGTGCACCGCTGGTCGATCGCGAAGCGGGCCGTGCGCGCCATCACCGCGGAGCAGGACGCGTGAGCGGGGCCTCCGTGGAGCTGACGGCCGACGAGCTGTCGGCGGTCGCGGCGCAGATGGCCGGTGCCGGGGTCGACCTGGCCGGGCCGCTGACCGCGCGGCTGATCGCCGGCGGGCGGTCCAACCTCACCTTCCGGCTCGACGACGGGTCGTCGGCCTGGGTGATGCGCACCCCGCCGCGCGCCGGTCGCACCCCCTCGGCCCACGACGTGGCCCGGGAGTACCGCGTGACCTCGGCGCTCGGGGCCACCGACGTGCCGGTCCCGCCCGCGGTGGTGCTGTGCGAGGACGAGTCGCTCATCGGTGGACCGTTCGCGGTCTCCGGCTTCGTGCCCGGGGTCACCGTGCAGACGGCCGCGCAGCTCGACGGCCTCGTGGACGGGCTGGACGGCGGACACGGCGGGGGGCACGACGGGGTACACGACGGGGGACACGACGGCGGGCTCGTCTCCGGTGTGGTCACCGCGCTGGCCTCGACGCTGGCGGCGCTGCACCGCGTCGACCACGTGGCCGTCGGGCTGGAGCGGTTCGGTCGACCCGACGGGTACGCCGCCCGGCAGCTCAAGCGCTGGTCGGGCCAGTGGGAGATCGTGGGCGAGGCCTTCGCGGGGTCCGTGAAGTCCTCGGCCGCTGCGCTCGTCTCCGCCCTGGGCGACCGGCTGCCACGTCAGGAGTCGACCGGCGTGGTCCACGGTGACTACCGGATCGACAACACGCTGCTGACCATCCCCGGCGCTGCAGGTCAGGCTGGGGGCGAGGCTGGGGGTGCGCCGACGGTGGCGGCCGTCGTGGACTGGGAGCTCTCCACGATCGGTGACCCGGTCGCCGACGTCGCCATGATGTGCGTCTATCGGCACCCCGTGTTCGACCAGGTCATCGGTGAGCCCACGGCGTGGACCAGCCCCCGGCTGCCCGATGCCACGGGCCTGGCGGCGGCGTACGAGGCGGCGGGCGGTGTGCCGCTCGTCGACCTCGACGAGCACCTCGCCCTCGGCTACCTCAAGCTCGCCGTCATCGCCGCCGGCATCGACCACCGCTTCCGCGCCGGTGCCACCTCCGGCGCCGGCTTCGACACCGCCGGTCAGGCCGTCCCCGTGCTGCTGGAGGAGGGCTTGGCGGTCCTGCGGGGGTAGGTGGGGGACCGGGTTACGACGAATCCCTTTTCCTGCTTACTGGACAGTAAGCAGGAAATCGAGGGAGCGGCCGGCTGGCCCGCGGACCGTCGAATGCGGAGTATCCCGGCCGCCGCCTCAGACGTACCGCTCGAGGATCGTCGACTCCGCCAGCCGCGAGAGTCCCTCGCGGACCGAGCGGGCGCGCAGCTCACCGACGCCGTCGACGGCCTGCAGGTCGTCGACGCCGGCCGAGAGCAGCTTCTGCAGGGTGCCGAAGTGGTCGACGAGCCGGTCGACGACGCTGCCGGGCAGTCGGGGGACCTTGGCCAGCAGGCGGTAGCCGCGCGGGGCGACGGCACCGTCGAGGTGCTCGCCGTTGCCGAGGCCCAGCACCCGGGCGACGGCCGCCGGGTCGACCAGCTCGGTCGGCGACAGGCTGGCCATCGTGGCGAGCAGGTCCGCGGGGTTGTCGAGCGGGTGGGCGTCGGGGAGGTAGTCGCGCACGACCAGCTCCCGCTCGGAGTCGACGCCGGTGATGAGCTCCTCCAGCTGCAGCGAGAGCAGCCGGCCGTCGGTGCCGAGCTCGAGCACGTAGTCCTCGATCTCGCGCGCGATGCGGGTGACCATCTCCAGCCGCTGGGCCACCACGGCGACGTCGCGGACCGTGACGAGGTCCTCGATCTCCAGCGCCGAGAGGGTCGAGGAGACCTCGTCGAGACGCAGCTTGTAGCGCTCGAGGGTGGCCAGCGCCTGGTTGGCGCGGGAGAGGATCTGGCCGGAGTCCTCCAGGACGTGCCGGGTGGCCCCGACGTACGCCGCGATGATCTGCATCGACTGGCTGACCGAGATCACGGGGAACCCGGTCTGCTTGGCGACGCGGTCGGCGGTGCGGTGCCGGGTGCCGGTCTCCTCGGAGGGGATCGTGTGGTCGGGCATCAGGTGGACCGCGGCGCGGATGATCCGGTTGAGGTCGCGGTCGACGATGATCGCGCCGTCCATCTTGGCCAGCTCGCGCAGGCCGGTGGCGGTGAAGGGGACGTCGAGCTCGAAGCCGCCGGTGCTGATCGCGTCGACCGTGCGGTCGCGACCGATGACGATGAGGGCACCGGTGCGACCACGCAGGATGCGCTCGAGGCCGTCGCGCAGCGGCGTGCCGGGCGCGATCGACGCGAGCGTCTCGCGCAGTCGCAACGTGTCGTCGGTGCGGTCGGTCCCCACGGATCTCCTCCAGCGCTCCGGCGCACCGGAGAGCGCCGCTGCGTCAGTGTAAAGCGGGCCGGGGCGCTGCGCTCCCGGGATCCCGCACCCCTCGGGATGAGACCTACTCGGCAGGGCTGCTCGGGCTACAGAACTCCGGCCTCAGAACTCCGGGGCCGGAGGCACGCGCCCGCTGCGCGCGGTGAGTCGGAGCACGTCGAGCGCGGTGAGGACGCCGGGCACCTCGAGCACCCGCATGCCGTCGACGGTGCGGGCCGGCTTGGCCGCCGAGGACCGCTGGCCCGGCTCGGCCGGGACGACGGCGACCCGGAACCCGAGGCGGGCCGCCTCGGCCAGCCGCTGCGGCAGGTCGCGGACCCGGCGCAGCTCGCCGGCCAGGCCGATCTCGCCGATGGCGATGGTGCCCGTCGGGGCGGCCTCGCCGAGGTGGGAGGAGACCAGCGCGATGGCGAGGGCCAGGTCGCTGGCCGGCTCGTGCAGGCGGGCCCCACCCACGGTGGAGGCGAAGACGTCGGAGCCGTGCAGCCTCAGCCCGCAGTGCCGCTCGAGCACGGCGAGGACCAGCGCTGTGCGGGAGGAGTCGAGACCGCTGACGGTGCGCCGCGGCTTGTCCAGGGCGCTGGGCGTCACCAGCGCCTGCACCTCCGCGAGCAGGGGCCGGCGGCCCTCCATGGTCACCGCGACGCAGGTGCCGGGCACCCGGCCGTGGTGCTGCTCGACGAAGAGCCCGGTCGGGTCGGCGACGGCCTCGATGCCGCCGGCGTCGAGCTGGAAGCACCCGACCTCGTCGACGGGACCGAAGCGGTTCTTCATCGCCCGGACCATCCGGAACCGGCTGTTGCGGTCGCCCTCGAAGTGCAGCACGACGTCGACGAGGTGCTCGAGCACCCGAGGGCCGGCGATGGAGCCGTCCTTGGTGACGTGGCCGACCAGGATGGTGGTGATGTTGCGGGTCTTGGCGACCCGGATGAGGGCGGCCGCCACCTCCTTGACCTGGGTGACGCCGCCGGGCACCCCGTCCACGCCGGACGCGCCGATGGTCTGCACAGAGTCGACCACCAGCAGGGTCGGACGGGTCTCCTCGACGTGGGTGAGCAGCGCCCCGAGGTCGGTCTCGGCGGCCAGGAAGAGCTCGGGCTCGACGGCGTTGGTGCGGTCGGCGCGCAGCCGCACCTGGGAGGCGGACTCCTCGCCGGTGACGTAGAGGGTGCGGTGGCGGTAGCGCGCGGTCTGGGCGGCCACCTCGAGCAGCAGGGTGCTCTTGCCGACCCCCGGCTCCCCGGCGAGCAGGATCGCGGCACCGGGCACGAGACCGCCGCCGAGGACCCGGTCGAGCTCGGGCACCCCGCTGGTGCGGAAGGCCGAGGCCTCGACCGCGACGTCGCCGATCGGCACGGCCGGCGCGGTGACGGGCGCGGCCGCGGCGCGCAGCGTGGGTGCCGCGGTCTCGGCGACCGAGCCCCATGCCTGGCACTCCCCGCAGCGGCCGACCCACTTGCCGGTCTCCCACCCGCACTCCGAGCAGCGGTAGGCGGGCTTGGGCGGACGGGCGGGGCGTGCGGCGGGCATGACGGGAACGCTAGGTCACCGCACCGACACTCCCGCGCAGGTGCGCCTCCTCACCTGTGGACAGGTCGGTGCGACCCCGCCGGACAGGTCGGTGCGACCCCGCCGGACAGGTCGGTGCGACCCCGCCGTGCAGGTCGGTGCGACCCCGCCGTACAGGTCGGTGCGACCGAGCCGTACAGGTCGGTGCGACCGAGCGTGGGACGCGCGACGACGGCGCGGATATGCTGCCCCGAACCCGTGTTGGATCGATCCATGCCAGGAGGTGCGGTCAGGTGGCCCCGATGTCCGGTCGACTCCCGACCACACCCCCCACGCTGGCCGACGTCGCCGAGCGCGCCGGTGTCTCCCGGCAGACCGTCTCCAACGCCGTCAACAACCCCGACCTGCTGCGCGCCGACACCCTCGCGCGGGTCCAGGAGGCCATCGCCGAGCTCGGCTACCTCCCCAACCGCGCGGCCCGCAACCTGCGCACCCGCGCCAGCCACCTGATCGGGTTGAGGATCCAGCCGGTCCTCGAGGGCACGGCCAACCCGACGATGGACCGCTTCGTGCACTCGCTGGTCGAGGCCTCCCGCGAGGCCGGCTACCACGTGCTGCTCTTCTCCGGGGAGCCCGGCGAGCCGCTGGCCGGCTACGACGACCTGCTCCGCTCCACCGCCGTGGACGCCTTCGTCGTCACCGACACCTACCTCGGCAACCCCCAGGCCAGCTGGCTGGACTCGCGTCGGGCGCCCTTCGTGGCCTTCGGCCGACCCTGGGAGAACCCCACGGCCACCCACGCCTGGGTCGACGTCGACGGCGCCGCCGGCTGCCAGCTCGCCACCGACCACCTGCTCGACAAGGGCCACGAGCGGGTCGCATGGATCGGCTGGCGCAAGGACTCCCGCATCGGCGAGGACCGCCGCGCCGGCTGGCACCGCGCCATGCACGCCCGCGGGCTGCCCACGACCGGCCTCGCCTCGCGCGTGGAGGACACCGTGGTCTCGGGACGCTCGGCCGCCGGGGTGCTCCTCGACGAGGCGCGGCCCACCGCGTTCGTCTGCGCCTCCGACACCCTCGCCATGGGCGTGCTGCACACCCTGCACGAGCGCGGCCTGCGCGCCGGCGACGACGTGGCCGTGGTCGGGTTCGACGACTCCCAGGTCGCGCAGGTCGTGCGCCCCGGGCTCTCCTCGGTGCGCCAGCCCCTGGAGGAGGTCGCGGTCGAGGTCGTGAAGGCCCTCGAGGGTCTGCTCGGCCACCCCCGCGTCGCCCACCCCGGGGTGCTGCTCACACCCACCCTCGAGGTGCGCGACTCCTCCGGCCCCGACCGCCGCTGACCCCTCGGCCGTGCGCGAGCGACGGCTCGGCCGTGCGCGAGCGACGGCTCGGCGCCCTCAGGTACGCCGCCACCAGACGTCGACGGCGTAGTCGACCTCCAGCGTGGTGCCCGGCAGGTCGGCGAGGACCTCGCGGGCGGTGGGGGTCGGCAGCTCGATCGAGACGACCGCCTCGAGGTCCGCGCGGGTCTCGAAGGACCAGCGGGTGAGGACCGGGACGCGGTGGTAGCCGGCGGTCTCCCAGAACGCCCGCTTCTCGGCGGGGCCCGGGAGGTCGGGGAAGCCGCGGGCGAACCAACCGCCGAAGGTGGAGCGCGAGGCGTCGTTGTCGACCACCACGTGCACGCCACCTGGCCGCAGCAGGCGCTCGACCTCGACCAGGCCGGGCTCGCAGCCCGGGCCGAAGAAGTAGGCCCAGCGCGAGTGCACGAGGTCGACCGAGGAGTCGGCCAGCGGCACCGACTGGGCGGTCCCCTCGAGCACGGCGACGTGGTCGAGGCGCCGGGTGCGCCGGGTGGCGAGGGCGCGCAGGTCGGGGTGCGGCTCGACGCCGGTCACGTGGCGCGCGGTGGCGGCGAAGCGCCGCAGGTGGAAGCCGGTGCCGCAGCCGAGGTCGAGCACGTCGAGATCGGCCCAGTCCTGCACCGAGGCGATGGCGGCCTCGACGAGCCCGTCGGGGTCGAAGGCGCGGTTCTCGACCTCGTAGGTCTCGGTGTGGTGCCAGATGTTCGGCGACGGCCTGGTTCCGTCGGGCACCGCCGGCCCCGGGGGCGGCGGTGGGGGAGCGGGCGTGCTCAGAGCCGGACGAGACCGTTCGGCGTCAGCACCTGGACCGCGATGATGCCAGGGGTGCCGTGCGGGGCGACCCACTCGACCTTGACGTCCTCCAGCGGCGCCTCGACGGGCTCGCCGAGCCACTCCGAGACCCGCTGCGGGTCGCCGGCGATCTCCAGGCAGGCCAGGTCGAGGGACTCGTCGGCACCGGTGCTGGGGTGCAGGTCGGGTTCGACCTCCCACTGGATGAAGAACGGCAGCTGCGGGTCGGCCATCAGGCCGTTGATGCCGATCTGCTTCCAACGCAGCTCGACGCCGTCGGGACGGTGCCGGCTGCCCTGCGCGGCCGCGCGACCCAGGCGCTGCTCGGGCACCGCGATGTCGGCGACCTCCACGGCCCAGCCGAGCCAGCCGCCGCCGAGGGCGGAGCGGGCGCGGACGGCCTGGCCGAAGGGGGCCTTGTCGGAGGCCGGGTGGTCGAGCACCTCGACGATCTCGAGGTAGGTGCGGTCGGCCAGCGGCAGGACCATGTTGCGCGTCCCGAAACGGGGGTGGACACCACCGTCGAGGAACTCACGCCCGAGCAGGGCGCCGATGCGGCGGGCGGTGCTCTCCAGACCGTCGGGTCCGGCGGCGTACGACAGATGGTCCAGGCGCATGCCCTCCAGTGTGGAAGACCGTTCTTTGCCAGGTCACATCGGGGTCGGAGTCTCTCGACGTCGAGAGAGCGTCGGGAGAGCGCCGGCAGAGCCCTGGGAGAGCCCCGGGCGACTCCGCAGCGCTACTCCTCCTGCGCCCAGGACGCGGGGTGCAGGGCCAGTGCCGAGCGCGAGCGCACGTGCGCCTCGCAGTGGCGCACCAGCTCGGCGTACGCCGCCGGCCCGACCAGCTCGGTGAGCTCGGGGCCGTAGGTGACGAAGACCGGCTCGACGGCGACGTGCGCCTCGGTGTTGCCGGTGCAGTACCAGTCGAGGTCGTGGCCGCCGGCGCCCCAGCCACGCCGGTCGTACTCCGCGATCGAGACCTCCGTGTAGGTCGACCCGTCGGGTCGCTCGACGTCGCGGAAGGTGCGGCGCACCGGCAGCTGCCAGCACACGTCGGGCTTGGTCTCCAGCGGGTTGCGGCCCTCCTGCACCGCCAGCGCGTGCAGGGCGCACCCGCCACCCCCGATCCCGTTGCCCGGGTGGAAGCCGGGGCGGTTGGCGAACACGCACGCCTGCTGGCCGTCGACCTCGACGGTGCGCGTCTTGCGGGCGCCCTCGTCGTCCTTCTCCACCCAGTGCTTGCGCTTGAGCGGCCCCTCGGGCCTGTGCTGCCACAGGGAGGCGTCGAGACGCTCGACCGCCGCGGCCACCCGCTCCTCGTCCTCGTCGTCGGCGAAGTGCGCGCCGAGCGTGCAGCAGCCGACGTCGGGGGCATCGGCGTAGATGCCGGCGCAGCCGGTGCCGAAGATGCACGTCCACGAGGACGTCAGCCACGTCAGGTCGCAGCGCAGCACCTCGTCGGCGTCGGCGGGGTTGGGGAACTCCACCCACGCGCGGGGGAAGTCGAGCGGGACCTCGGGCACGGCGCACAGGCTACGCAGGCACGCGGCACCCAGCACGCGGTGACCCGGGGACAGTACGGTGGTCCCATGCGCCTGGGAGTGCTGGACATCGGCTCCAACACCGGTCACCTGCTCGTCGTCGACGCCCACGGGGGCGCGGCGCCGCTGCCGGCGTACTCCTACAAGGAGCCGCTGCGACTCGCCGAGCACCTCGTGCCGAACGGCCCCGACGAGGGTGCGGTGAGCGAGGCCGGCATCGACGCGCTGACCGCGTTCACCGCGCAGGCGCTCGAGGTCGCCGACGAGAAGGGCTGCGAGGAGATCCTGGCCTTCGCGACCTCGGCGGTGCGCGACTCGGTCAACGCCGACGCGGTCCTCGACCACGTGCACGAGCGCACCGACGTGCGCATCGAGGTGCTCTCCGGCGAGGACGAGGCCCGCCTGACCTTCCTGGCCGTACGCCGGTGGTTCGGCTGGTCCGCGGGACGGCTCGCCGTGTTCGACATCGGGGGCGGCTCGCTGGAGATCGCCGGCGGCTCCGACGAGGCGCCCGACGTGGCCTGGTCGCTGCCGCTGGGGGCTGCTCGCCTGGCGCGCGCGCACTTCGGTGGCGCCACGCCCGACGCCGACGACATCAAGAAGCTGCGCAAGACCATCCGTGCCCAGATCGCCCGCGACGCCGGCCACCTGCTGCGGGTCGGCCCGCCCGACCACGCGGCGGCCACGTCGAAGACCTTCCGCTCGCTGGCGCGCATCTGCGGCGCGGCGCCGTCCTCCGAGGGTCCGCTGGTGCCGCGCAAGCTCCCGTTGAAGGAGCTGCGGGAGTGGATCCCGAAGCTGGTGCAGATGCAGCACGACGAGCTGGCCTCGCTGCCGGGGGTCTCCTCCAGCCGCACCCACCAGATCGTGCCGGGCGCGCTGGTCGCCGAGGCGTGCATGGACATCTTCGACCTCGAGGCGCTCGAGGTCTGCCCGTGGGCGCTGCGCGAGGGCGTCATCCTGGAGAAGCTCGACCAGCTGCCGGTGCTGGGCTGACCGGCCGAGTGGTGCACTGAGGGACATGCCCGCCCGGATCGGACTCTCCACCTCCTCGGTCTACCCCGAGTCGACCGCGCACGGCTTCGCCTACGCCGCGCGGCTGGGCTACGACGCCATCGAGGTGATGGTCGGCATCGACGCGCTGTCGCAGCAGACCGCGGCGGTGCGACAGCTCTCCGAGCACCACGGCATCCCGATCTGCGCCATCCACGCGCCGACGCTGCTGCTGACGCAGCGGGTCTGGGGCACCGAGCCGTGGGGCAAGCTCGAGCGCTCGGCCGAGATGGCGCAGGCCGTCGGGGCCGGCACGGTCGTGGTCCACCCGCCGTTCCGCTGGCAGAAGGAGTACGCCCAGGGGTTCGTCGAGGGCATCGCGGCCCTGGAGGCGTCGACCGGCCTCGCCTTCGCGGTCGAGAACATGTACCCCTGGAAGGCCCAGGTGCGCGGCCGCAACGCGGGGATGGAGATGTACCTCCCCGGCTGGGACCCCTCCGCCGAGGAGTACTCCCACGCCACCATCGACCTCTCCCACGCCGCCATCGCCCACGACGACGTCGTCGAGATGGCCCAGCGGCTCGGCGACCGGCTCCACCACGTGCACCTCACCGACGGGTCGGGCTCGGCCAAGGACGAGCACCTCGTGCCGGGGCGGGGGGAGATGGGGGCCGACGCCTTCCTGCGGCACCTCGCCGCCGACGGCTTCGGCGAGCGGTACGGCGGTGACATCGTGCTGGAGATCAACACCCGCCGGTGCGACAGCGTGGAGGAGCGCGAGGCCGACCTGGCCGAGTCGCTCGCCTTCGCCCGTGAGCACTACACCGAGCCCGCCTCGGCCGCCGCCGCGGAGGGGGCCGAGCGATGAGCGGGGCCGCCGTGGTGACGGTGGAGGGGCTCGTGGTGCGCCGCGGCCAGCACACCGTCCTCGACGGCCTCGACCTCGAGGTCGGCCCCGGCGTCACCGGGCTGCTCGGTCCGTCCGGCTGCGGCAAGTCCACGCTGCTGCGGGCACTGGTCGGCGTGCAGCGCACCCACGGCGGCTCCGTGACCGTCCTCGACCACCCCGCCGGCGCCGCGGCGGTCCGGGCGCGGGTCGGCTACGTCACCCAGGCCGCCTCGGTGTACGACGACCTCACGGTCTCGGAGAACCTCCGCTTCTTCGCCCGGGTGCTCGACGTCCCCGGTGACCGGGTCGACCGGGTGCTCGCCGAGGTGGACCTCGCCGACCGGGCCGGCGACGTGGTCGGCCGGCTCTCGGGCGGACAGCGCTCGCGGGTCAGCCTGGCCGTGGCGCTGCTGCGCCGCCCCGAGCTGCTGGTGCTCGACGAGCCCACCGTCGGTCTCGACCCGGTGCTGCGCGAGGACCTGTGGCGGCTCTTCCACGAGCTCGCCGGCGACGGGGCCGCGGTGCTGGTCTCCAGCCACGTGATGGACGAGGCCGAGCGCTGCGACCGGCTGCTGCTGATGCGGGAGGGCGCGATCCTGACCGACGGCACGCCCGACGCGGTCAAGGAGTCCGCCGGTGCCGCGACCGTCGAGGACGCCTTCCTCGCGCTGGTGAGGGGTGGGACGGCGTGAGCCCACGGATCCTGCTGGCCGTCACCGCGCGCGTGCTGACCCAGCTGCGCCGCGACCACCGCACGCTGGCGATGCTGCTGGTGCTGCCGACGGCGCTGATCGCTCTGCTGTGGTGGGTCCTCTCCGGGGACGCCTCGGGCTCGGCCTTCGACCGGGTCGGACCGGCCCTGCTGGCGATCTTCCCGTTCACCGTGATGTTCCTGGTGACCAGCGTGACCACGTTGCGCGAGCGCTCCAGCGGCACGCTCGAGCGGTTGCTCTCGATGCCGACCGGGCGCCTGGACCTCCTCGGGGGCTACGCGTTGGCCTTCGCGCTCGTGGCGCTGGTGCAGTCGGGGCTGGCCGTCGCGGTCTCGGTGGGACTGCTCGGGCTGGAGGTCGACGGCTCGCTGGCCGTCCTGGGTCTGGTCGCGGTCGTGGACGGGGTCCTCGGGTGCGCGCTGGGGCTCTTCGTCAGCGCGTTCGCGGCCACGGAGTTCCAGGCGGTGCAGTTCATGCCGCTGGTGGTGATCCCGCAGCTGCTGGTGTGCGGGCTGTTCGTGCCGCGTGAGGCCCTGCCCTCGGTGCTCGGGGCCGTCTCGGACGTGCTGCCGCTGTCCTACGCGGTCGACGCGATGGGGGTGCTGACGGCGGGCGGCCCGGGCGGCGGGTCCGGTGGTGCCGGCGGGTCGGTGTGGGCCGACCTCGCGGTGGTGGCCGGGTTCGCCCTGGCGGCGTTGGCCCTGGGGGCGGTCACGCTGCGTCGGCGTACCCCCTAGGGCGAGGCACGGGCGAGGGATGTCGGCCGGGTGAGCCCGCCGACGTACCCTGGCGCGCATGTCGTTGCTCCGCCAGCCGCTGCTCCTGCTCGCCCGCAGTGGGGCGGTGAAGAGCGTGGTGTCGACGATGCCGGTCTCCTCGGGGATCGTGCACAGCTACGTCCCCGGCGAGACGACACAGGCCGCGGTCGACGCGACCGCCGACCTCGAGGCCGAGGGCCTGAAGGTGACGCTGGACTTCCTCGGTGAGGACACCCTCGACGCGGCCCAGGCGCAGGCCACCGTCGACGCCTACGTCGAGCTGCTCGGCGCCCTCGCCGCGCAGGGGCTCGCCCACGGCGCCGAGGTGTCGGTGAAGCTGTCGGCCGTGGGCCAGGCGCTGTCCGAGGGCGGGCACGGCATCGCGCTCGAGCACGCGCGCACCATCTGCCGCGCGGCCCGCAACGCCGGCACCATGGTCACCCTCGACATGGAGGACCACACCACCACCGACTCGACGCTGTCGATCCTGCGCGAGCTGCGCAAGGACTTCCCCGAGACCGGCGCGGTCCTGCAGGCCTACCTCCACCGCACCGAGGCCGACTGCCGCCAGCTCGCCTACGAGGGGTCGCGGGTGCGGTTGTGCAAGGGCGCGTACGCCGAGCCCGAGTCCGTCGCCTTCCAGGACCGTCTCGACGTCGACAAGTCCTACGTGCGCTGCCTGAAGGTGCTGCTGGCCGGCCAGGGCTACCCGATGGTCGCCACGCACGACCCGCGCATGGTCGAGATCGCCGCCTCCCTGGCCAGCCGCTACGGCCGCGCGCCGGGGACCTACGAGTTCCAGATGCTCTATGGCATCCGTCCCGAGGAGCAGCGCCGTCTCGCCGCCTCGGGGGAGACGGTGCGGGTCTACGTCCCCTACGGCCAGGAGTGGTACGGCTACCTCATGCGGCGCCTCGCCGAGCGCCCGCAGAACCTGTCATTCTTCGTGAAGTCGTTGATCTCCAAGAAGTAGGGACTCCCCATGAGCTCGAGCCAGCCCGCCGGTCAGACCGCGATCATCGGCGCCGGCGTGATGGGGGAGACCCTGCTCTCCGGCCTCGTCCGCTCCGGACGTCGCGTCGACGCGCTGCTGGTCGGCGAGAAGCGCCAGGAACGGGCCACCGAGCTGGAGGAGCGGTACGGCGTGGCCGTCGTCTCCAACCTCGACGCCGCCGCCAAGGCCGACACGGTCGCCCTGGTGGTCAAGCCCCAGGACATGGGCGAGGTGCTCGCCGAGATCGCGCCGGTGCTGCGGCCCGGCCAGATGCTGGTCAGCCTCGCCGCCGGCATCACCACCGGGTTCATCGAGTCCCGCGTGCCCGAGGGCGTCGCGGTCGTCCGGGTCATGCCCAACACCCCGGCCCTGGTCGACGAGGGCATGGCCGCGGTCTCGCCCGGGTCGCACTGCTCCGAGGCCCAGCTCGCCGAGGCCGAGGCGCTGATGGCCTCGGTCGGGCGCGTCGTACGCATCCCCGAGCGGCAGCAGGACGCCGTCACCGCCATCTCCGGCTCCGGCCCCGCCTACATCTTCTTCGTGGTCGAGTCGATGATCGAGGCCGGCGTGCACCTCGGCCTGCCCCGCTCCACGGCCTCCGAGCTGGTCATCCAGACCCTCGTCGGGTCAGGGAAGATGCTGCAGGAGACCGGCACCCACCCCACCGTCTTGCGTGAGCAGGTCACCAGCCCCGGCGGCACCACCGCCTCCGCGCTGCGCGAGCTGGAGATCCACAAGGTGCGTGCCGCGTTCCTCGCCGCGATGGAGGCCGCCCGCGACCGCTCCCGCCAGCTGGCCGAGGGCTCCTGACCCTCACCGTCCCCGTCCCTGCGTCGAGCCGGCGTACTGATACGCCGGCTCGGCGGTAGCGTGCCGGCATGGAGCAGGACGATCTCGTGGACAACGGCCTGGACGCCTACAACCTGAGGGTCCTGGCCGGGCTCCTGGCGGTGCTGACGGCGGTGACGTGGTTCGTCGTCATGCTGCTGGTGCTCGACGACGAGCCGCACCGCCTGCTGCGTCTGTGGCTGGAGGTGCTGGCGACGACCGCCACGATCGCCAGCGCCGCGTTCGCGGTCTGCGCGACCGTGAAGGCCTCGGAGCAGCGGGTCCTCGCCGCCGTCCGCGACGACCGCACCTGACCTCCACGCCGAGCCGGCGTGTTGATACGCCGGTTCGGCGAGCGGGGTTCCGCAGGGGCCGGCGATCGGGCAGGGTCGAGGGATGAGCGACCCCGACCTCCGCTTCTGGTTCGACCCCGTCTGCCCGTTCGCATGGCTCACCTCGAGGTGGGTCCGCAGCGTCCAGCGGCAGCGTGACTACTCCGTGGAGTGGCGGCTGATCTCGCTCCGGCTGTTGAACTCCCACATCGACTACGACTCCCACTTCCCCGAGGGCTACGAGGACGGCCACAACGCCGGCCTCCACCTGCTGAGGGTCTGCGCGGCTGCCCGCGCCGAGCACGGTGCCGAGGTGCTGGCCGACCTCTACCCGGCCATCAGCTCGCGGATCTTCGATGCCGACCCCTCCGAGCAGTCGCTGCGGCCCGAGCGTGGCCGCGAGGTGCTGGCCGTCGCGCTGTCCGACGCCGGGCTCCCGGCCGGCTTGGCGGCGGCGTACGACGACGAGAGCTGGGACGCCACCATCCAGGCCGACACCGACGAGGCGCTGGCGCTGACCGGCAAGGACGTCGGTACGCCGATCCTGCACATCGCGCCGCCCGAGGGTGCGGCGTTCTTCGGGCCGGTGATCAGCCGGGTGCCCTCCGACGAGGACGCGCTGCGGCTGTGGGACCACGTCGTGGGGCTGGCGACCTACCCCGGCTTCGCGGAGATGAAGCGCTCCCTGCGCGAGCTCCCCCAGCTGCGGGCGCTCGGCGTCGCCGAGGACGAGGTGGGGAGGACCGAGGACTGGCACGGCGGCTCGCGGCGCCTGAAGAAGTAGCGACTCGTAGCCGGACGGACCGAACCGCC
>Ga0208700_1000077_pt1 | contig 35852 bp, 27 predicted proteins | sample DeeseametaMP2016_FD_184179 | JGI IMG/M metagenome (GOLD analysis project Ga0208700, IMG submission 184179) | Marine microbial communities from the Deep Pacific Ocean - MP2016 (SPAdes) | ecosystem: Environmental > Aquatic > Marine > Oceanic | place: East of Hawaii, North Pacific Ocean | collected... | reverse complement strand
GTGCAGGCCGGCCACCCCGATGTCGAGCCCGTCGAAGGCCGACCAGTCCGGCCGCAGCGCGCTGACGGCGGCCGCGTCGGCCAGCAGGACGCCGACCCACCCCGGGCCGTTGTCGATCCACTCGGCGTCGACGATCTCGTCCGTATCGATGCCCAGGGCCCGCGCGATCCGGGCGAGGTCCTCCTCGGAGACGGGTCCGCTGCGCAGCAGCGGCGGCGCCTCGAGGGCCAGTCGCTCCCCGGCGTGCACACGGACGAGCCCGGCGCCGCACTCCTGCACCAGCACGCCCGGCGTCGCCGGGGCACCGCCGGCCTCGAGCCACGCGTGGGCCGACCCGAGCGTGGGGTGACCCGCGAACGGCAGCTCCTCGCCGGGGGTGAAGATCCGCAGCCGGTAGTCGGCGCCCGCGTGCGTGGGGCGCAGCAGGAACGTCGTCTCCGAGAGGTTGGTCCAGCGGGCGAACGCGGCCATCTGGTCGTCGGTGAGGTCGTCGGCGTCGTGCACGACCGCCACGGGGTTGCCGGTCAGCGGACCGGAGCCGAAGACGTCGACGCAGCGGTAGGAGTGGGTCACGCCCGGATCATTCCGCGTCATCTCGCCAGCACGGCACCCGAGTCCGCCAACCCGCCGCCCTCCCAGTGGATGACGCACCCCGCGGCCCGCACTTCGCAGGTCCGGATCTCCAGCGGCCCGGTGGCCGACGAACGACCGGCCTCCGAGGCACCCGGGACCGCGGCCCGGTCGGCCAGCAGGAAGGTGATGCGGGCGGGACTGACGAAGCGCGCGTCCAGCACGACGTCGTCGCGGGTGACCCCGGAGTCGACCTCCTCCCCGGATCCGACCGCGAAGACCCGCACCCCGGTGCCACCCTCGCCGCTGCGGGTCAGCACGAACCGCTGCAGCGGGGAGATCTCGCCGCCCTCCCCCAGCCGTACGACGGGCGTGCCGAGCAGCTGGCGGACCTGGATGGACTCCCGGCCGACCTGGCGCAGCTGCGTGACTCCCACGACGTCGACCAGGTCCCCCTGCTCGGGCTCGCTCACCACCGTGCTCACCGAGCCGGTCCGGGTGTGCCACTGGTGCTCACCGGCCGCGTCGACGAACACCAGCTCCGGGGCGGCGAAGCGGACGAGCCGGGGCACCTCCGCCGACGCATCCTCCAGGGCGTCCTCGTCGCCCGGGAGGACGGTCTCGAGCCGCGCGACCACCTCGACCTCGAGCACGTCGGCCACCTCGAGCGTCCGTCCGTCCTCGGCCACCCACGCGACCTGCTGGGCGGGCTCGGCGGCCACCAGCCCGGCTCCCGGCTCAGCCCGGCCGAGCAGCACCCGCTCCCCGTCGGGCCCCAGGCGCACGACGTCGCCCTCCTCGTGGACGTACACGACGTACCCGAAGACGTCGGCCAGCGCCACTACCCCCGACACCTCGGCCTGCCCCACCTCCTTGATGCGGATGCGACCGTCGGCGTACCAGGAGACCGGTTCGCTGGAGTCGAGCGCAGTGATGGCGACCGGTCCCAGCGCCGGCTCGGTCGTCGAGGGATCGGACGTCGGCGGGTCGGGCTGCAGGACGGTGACCAGTCCGCCGACCATCACCACGGCCGCCACGAGCGCTGCGACGCGCAGCACAGGTCCCCGACGGCGAGGAGGTACGGCGCCGGTGGGCGGGGGCACGGGAAGGCCCGGGACGGCAGTCGTCACCGAGGCCAGGAGTCCCGGGTCGGTCGCGTCCAGCAGGTCGACGTCGGAGCGGCCCAGCGCGGCCCAGGCCAGCCGCGCCCGCGCATCCACGGGCACGCGGTCCAGGTCCGCACGCAGCGACGCCGGCAGGGAAGGCTGCTCCTCGGCCCACGGAGACCGCCACCACGCCTCGCCGGCCGCGAGAGCGGCCCGACGCTCCTCGAGCAGCAGGTCCCGCAGGCCGGCGTCGGGGTCGTGCTCCTCGCGCAGGCGTCGCCAGGACCGCTGTGCCCGCACCAGAGCCCGGTCCGCGAGCACGGCCGCGTGCCCGGCGGGGTGACCGAGCAGCACGGCGAGGCGGACGAGGTCGGGGCGCCGGGCGGCGGCGTACGCCTCGAAGTCCGGGCGCGCGCCGCGATCGGTCCCCACTACTGCCACCGACGAGGTCGAGGTGCTCAGGCGTGCAGAGACATCGGGCCGTAGACCCGGCGCTCGAGCTCGAAGAGCGTCACGGCGTCGACGCCGTGCTCGGCCAGCTCGGCCCAGGTCTCGCCGACCCAGGACTCCGCATCGGCCTGGCTGGTGAAGCGCTGGTCGACGAGGTCGGCCGGGGCGTCGGCACCGAGGGTCACCTCCGTGCCGTACGCGTCCTCGAGGCGCCACCACCACGGCCGCTCGGCCGCGGTGGGGGCGCGGAAGGTGGAGGGCTGCTCGGGCAGGTTCATGTCAGGACTCCCGGACGGAGGGGTCGACGAAGGGCGGCTTGGTCAGGGCGAAGACCTCGCGGCGGCCCCGCACGTCCACCGACACCTCGGCGTCGGCGGCGACGGTGGCGGCCACGAGCGCGAGCCCGACGCCCTTGCGCAGCGTCGGGGAGAAGGTGCCCGAGGTGACCTCGCCGACCGGCACGTCGGCGGTGAGCATGACCCGCATGTGGGGGCGCGGGATACCGCGGCCGGTGGCGACGATGCCGCGCAGCACGCGCTGGGGGCCCTCCTCGCGCTGCCGGGTCAGCACCTCGCGGCCCCAGAAGGCCGGCTTCGACCAGCCCACGGCCCAGCCGAGGCGGGCCTCGACGGGGGTGATGTCCATGGAGATGTCCTGGCCGTGCAGCGGGTAGCCCATCTCGGTGCGCAGGGTGTCGCGGGCCCCGAGCCCGCAGGCGAGCATCCCGTGCTCCTCACCGGCGGCCAGCAGCGCGTCCCACAGGGACTCGGCCGCGGCGTTGGGCGCGACCAGCTCGTAGCCGCGCTCGCCGGTGTAGCCGGTGCGGCACACGGTCACCTCGTGACCGTCGTGGGTGCCGGTGGAGAAGGCCATGTAGTCGTGGTCGACGGGCAGGCCGAGCGCGGTGAGCACCTCGTCGGACCTCGGCCCCTGGACCGCGAGCACGACGAGGTCGCGGTGCCGGTCGGTGACCTCGACGCCCTCGGGCGCGGCCGCCGCCAGTCGGCGCACGACCTCCGCGGTGTTGGCGGCGTTGGGCACCAGCAGCACGTCGTCGTCGGCGCGCAGGTAGACGATCAGGTCGTCGACGACGCCGCCGGTCTCGTCGTCGCAGCACAGGGTGTACTGCGCCTGCCCGACGCCGATGCGGCCGAGGTCGTTGGTCAGGCAGGAGTTCACGAAGTCGGCGGCCCCGGGACCGGTCACCGTCGCCTTGCCCAGGTGGCTGACGTCGAAGACGCCGACCGCCTCGCGGACCGCGGTGTGCTCCTTGACGACCCCGGCACCGGCGTACTCCAGCGGCATCGACCAGCCGCCGAACTCGGCGAGCTTGGCGCCGAGGGCCTCGTGCCTGGCGTGCAGTGCAGAGGTGAGCAGCGGGCCGTCGGTCTGGTCCTCCAGCGTCATGGCGCGAACCTATCGCAGCAGCCCCGTGGCTATCCTGCGGCGGTGACCTCGTTCATCCTCCGCAGTGCCAGCCCCGCCAAGACCAAGGTCGACGCCGTCGTCGTGGGAGTGGTCGCGCAGGACTCCGGGGTCGACCTGGCTCCCGGCGGGGAGGAGGTGGGCAAGGCCTACGGCCGCAAGCTGCGGCCGCTGCTGTCCTCGCTGTCGCTCAAGGGCAGCCTCGGCGAGACCACCCGCATCCCCACCGCCGGCGTCATCAACGCCCCGATGCTGGTCCTCGTCGGCTTGGGCGCGACCCCCTCGACCGCCGACCTGCGCCGGGCCGCGGGCGCCGCGGCGCGGGCCGTGCCGAACGCGGCGTCCGTCGCCCTGGCCCTGCCGACGCCCGGTGCCGCCGAGGTGCGGGCCGTGACGGAGGGGTGGCTGCTGGGCGGCTACCGCTTCACGACCTACCAGCGCGACACCGCGTCGGAGGCCACCGGTCCCGGCGAGGTCGTGGTGCTCAGCCCCGGCGCGCGCAAGCAGGAGGTCGTCACCGCGCTGGAACAGGCCCAGGTCGTCGCCGACGCCGTCTCGGGCTGCCGCGACTGGGTCAACACGCCCCCGGGCGACCTCACTCCCCCGCTGTTCGCCGACGCCGTGGTGGCCGCCGCCGCGCCGCTGACCAAGGGCCGCGGCAAGAAGCTCACGCTCACCGTCCACGACGAGGCGTCGCTGGCCGAGCTCGGCTGCGGCGGCATCCTCGGCGTCGGGCAGGGCTCCGACGCCCCGCCGCGGCTCGTCGAGATCACCTACGCCCCCAAGGGCCTGCCGAAGGACGCCCCGCACCTCGCCCTGGTCGGCAAGGGCATCACCTTCGACTCCGGCGGCCTCAGCATCAAGCCGGCCGGCTCGATGCACGAGATGAAGTCCGACATGGCCGGTGCCGCCGCGGTCGTCCAGGCCACGCTGGCCATCGCCCGCCTCGACCTCCCGGTCAAGGTCTCCACCTTCGTGCCGATGGCCGAGAACATGCTCTCCGGCTCGGCCACGCGCCCCGGCGACGTCCTGCGGATGTACGGCGGGACGACCGTCGAGATCTTCAACACCGACGCCGAGGGCCGCCTCGTCCTCGGCGACGCGCTCGTGCGTGCGACCGAGGTCGAGCCCGACCTCATCGTCGACGTCGCCACCCTCACCGGCCACATGGTCGTGGCGCTCGGCGACCAGGTCGCCGGTGTCATGGGCAGCGAGGAGGTCGTCGCCCAGGTGCTGGCCGCCTCCGAGACCGCCGGCGAGGCGTGCTGGCCGATGCCGATCCCCGAGGAGATGAAGCAGCGGATCACCTCCTCCAAGGTCGCCGACCTCGCCCAGCACGACTGGGTGCGCTGGGGCGGGGGACTCTTCGCGGGCGCGTTCCTCCGCGAGTTCACCGCCGGCCGGCCCTGGGCCCACGTCGACATCGCCGGCCCGTCCTTCGCCAGCGGCGGACCGACGGGTCACGTCACCAGCGGCGGCACCGGCTTCGCCGTCGCCACGCTCGTCGACCTCGCGCGCTCGCTGGCGGACTGAGCCAGGCTCAATAGTCCAGGCTCAGGAGTCCAGGTCGCGCGCCTGCTGCTTCTGGGCCTCGCGCTGGCGGCGGTTCCAGTCGCGCATGCGCTGCGGCACGCCGACGACGGCCGCGTCGTAGGACGGCACCTGGGCCCGGTTGCAGAACTCGTGGGCCCACTTCACCGACGGCACGCGGCGACGCGTCCACTCCCCGTCGTGCGCGACGAGCAGCAGGGTGACGTCGCTGACCGCGGTGCGCGGCTCGACGAAGCCCTCGACACCGCGCCGGGCGCCGACCCAGGTCGTGAGGTGCTCGACGTCGGTCGAGTCGGCAGCGCGCACCCGGGTCGAGCCGGTGCGGTAGCCGTCCTTCGCCGGCCCGCGCATGCGCGGACCACGGTCACGACGGAAGCGGTCGAGCAGTCCCATGCCTCCAGTCTGCCCGACCCACCCTCGGGCAGGTGTGGACTGTCGTCGCAGTAGTGCAAAGATGGACCGCACTCCCACGAGGAGTCACCCGCACACCCCTACGCAAAGGACCATGGTGGCCGACGCCGGACACACTCCCGGACACACCGACTTCGACGTGCTCGTCCTCGGTGCCGGGTCGGGCGGCTACGCCTGTGCCCTGCGCGCCGCCCAGCTCGGCCTCACGGTCGGTCTGGTCGAGAAGGACAAGGTGGGCGGCACCTGCCTCCACGTCGGCTGCATCCCCACCAAGGCGCTGCTGCACGCGGCCGAGGTCGCCGACTCCGCACGCGACTCGGAGAGGTTCGGGGTCAAGGCCTCCCTCGAGGGCATCGACATGGCCGGCGTCAACGCCTACAAGGACGGCGTCGTCGCCCGGCTGTTCAAGGGCCTCACCGGCCTGGTCAAGGGACGGGGCATCACCGTCATCGAGGGCGCCGGCACCATGACCGGTCCTCGCGAGGTCACCGTCGACGGCACCGCCTACACCGGCGCGCACCTCGTGCTGGCCTCCGGCTCCTACTCCCGCTCCCTGCCCGGCCTGGAGGTCGACGGCGAGCGGGTCCTGACCTCCGAGCACGCGCTGCGCCTGGAGCACGTGCCGTCCTCGGTGGTGGTGCTCGGCGGTGGCGTCATCGGCTCGGAGTTCGCGAGCGTGTGGCGCTCCTTCGGTGCCGACGTCACGATCGTCGAGGCGCTGCCCCGGCTGGTCGCCGCCGAGGACCCCGCGTCCTCCAAGGCCCTCGAGCGCGCGTTCCGCAAGCGCGGCATCACCTTCAAGACCTCCACCCGGTTCAGCTCCGTCGAGCGCACCTCCGAGGGCGTCGCGGTCACCGTCGAGGACGCCAAGGGCGCCACCTCGGTCATCGAGGCCGAGCTGCTCCTGGTCGCCGTCGGTCGCGGCCCCGCCACCGACGGGCTGGGGTACGCCGAGCAGGGCGTCGCCATGGAGCGCGGGTTCGTGCTGGCCGACGAGCGCTGCCGCACCAACCTCGAGGGCGTGTACGCCGTGGGCGACATCGTGCCCGGCCTGCAGCTGGCCCACCGGGGGTTCCAGCAGGGCATCTTCGTCGCCGAGGAGATCGCCGGCCTCGCGCCGGTCCCGGTCGAGGAGTCCGCGATCCCGCGCGTCACCTACTCCCACCCCGAGATCGCCTCGGTCGGCCTCGACGAGGAGACCGCCCGCTCGACGTACGGCGACGGCGCGATCGAGACGCTGACCTACGACCTCGGCGGCAACGGCAAGAGCCAGATCCTGCAGACCCAGGGCTTCGTGAAGCTCGTGCGCCGCACCGACGGTCCCGTCGTCGGCGTCCACATGGTCGGCGACCGCGTCGGCGAGCTGGTCGGCGAGGCCCAGCTGATCTACGCGTGGGAGGCCCATCCCGACGACGTCGCCCCGCTCGTGCACGCCCACCCCACCCAGAACGAGGCGCTCGGCGAGGCCCATCTCGCCCTCGCCGGCAAGCCGCTGCACGCGCACGGCTGAGCCACCCGGACAGCTCCACTCCACCTGCTACCGAAGGAACCGCATTGGCCACCGAAGTCAACCTCCCGGCGCTCGGCGAGTCCGTCACCGAGGGCACCGTCACCCGCTGGCTCAAGCAGGTCGGCGACACCGTCGCTGTCGACGAGCCGCTGCTCGAGGTCTCCACCGACAAGGTCGACACCGAGATCCCCTCGCCCGTCGCGGGCACCCTGCTCGAGATCAAGGCCGAGGAGGACGACACCGTCGAGGTCGGTGCGGTCCTCGCGATGATCGGCGAGGAGGGCGAGTCCGCCGGTTCCGGTGACGACTCCGGCGATGCCTCCAGCGATGACTCTGCCGAGGACTCCGCCACCCCCGAGGCCGAGCCGGCCGACGAGGACGGGGCCGAGAAGAAGGCCGAGCAGGAGGAGGAGATCGCCGAGGAGACCGGCGACCTGCCCCCCGGTGACGAGACCCCCGAGGAGGAGAAGTCCCCGGCCGCCTCCGGCGGGTCCGGCGGTGGCTCCGGCACGTCGGTGACGCTGCCCGCCCTGGGCGAGTCCGTCACCGAGGGCACCGTCACCCGCTGGCTCAAGCAGGTCGGCGACAGCGTGGAGGTCGACGAGCCGCTGCTCGAGGTCTCCACCGACAAGGTCGACACCGAGATCCCCTCGCCCGTCGCGGGCACGCTGCTGGAGGTCAAGGTCTCCGAGGACGAGACCGTCGAGGTCGGCGCCGAGCTCGCCGTCATCGGCGACGGCTCCGCTGCCCCCGCAGAGGACTCCCAGCCCGAGCCCGAGCCCGAGCCCGAGCCCGAGCCGGAGCCCGAGCCGGAGCCGGAGCCCGAGCCGAAGACCGAGGACAAGCAGCCCAGCCCGGCGAAGGAGCCGGCACCGGCGGCCGAGGAGTCGCCGTCCCAGCCCGCAGCCCGGGCCTCCGAGCCCCCGCGCCAGGAGACCTCCTCGTCCTCGGGCGGTTCCGGGGACGGCCCCGGCTACGTCACGCCGCTGGTGCGCAAGCTGGCCGGTCAGCACGGGGTGGACCTGTCCACCGTCGAGGGCACCGGTGTCGGTGGCCGCATCCGCAAGCAGGACGTGCTCGCCGCTGCGGAGGCCGCCAAGCAGCCCGCCGGGCCCGCCGCGTCGGCGCCTGCCAGCAGCCCCTCCGCGCCGGCCGCCACCGGCGCCCCGGTGCCGGTGAACCCCTCGCCGCTGCGGGGCACCACCGAGAAGATGTCGCGCCTGCGCAAGATCATCGCGACCCGGATGAACGAGTCGCTGGCGACCTCGGCGCAGCTGACCCAGGTCGTGGAGGTCGACGTCACCAACGTCGCCCGCCTCCGCGACGCCGCCAAGGCGGACTTCCTGGCCCGCGAGGGCGTGAAGCTGTCCTTCCTGCCGTTCTTCGCCAAGGCGGCCGTCGACGCGCTGAAGCAGCACCCCAAGCTCAACGCGACCATCGACGACGAGGCGGGCGAGGTCACCTTCCACGACCACGAGCACGTCGCGTTCGCCGTCGACACCGACAAGGGCCTGCTGACCCCCGTGGTCAAGGACGCCGGCGACCTGTCGATCTCGGGCCTGGCCAAGAAGATCGCCGACGTCGCGGCCCGCACCCGGACCAACAAGATCGGTCCCGACGAGCTGTCCGGCGGCACCTTCACGATCACCAACCTCGGCAGCGTCGGGGCGCTCTTCGACACCCCGATCATCAACCAGCCGCAGGTCGCCATCCTCGGCCCCGGTGCCGTGGTGAAGCGTCCCGTGGTGATCGACGACCCGAACCTCGGCGAGACGATCGCCGTGCGGCACATGGTCTACCTCGCGCTGACCTACGACCACCGCCTGGTCGACGGCGCCGACGCCGGTCGGTTCCTCCAGGAGGTCAAGCAGCGCTTGGAGTCCGGCTCGTTCGAAGTCTGACGCCCCGCAGCACCAGCACCACCACGACGGCCCGTCCGGGGAGACCCGGGCGGGTCGTCGTGCGTCCCGGGGTCTCGACCGGCGGGGCCGTGACCGGACCGTAATCAAGGAGCGCGATGTCGGTCCGTCGTCGTAGGTTCGACCCACCGTGACCAGCACCGTCTCGCCGCCCACCCCGCGGCCCACCCAGCCCGTCCTGCCCACCACCGACCACCGCCAGCCGATCGACTGGCGCCGTCTCCGGGGGCCGGTCGCTGCGGCCTGCGTGCTCGGCGCCTTCGTGGCCGCGATCGGCACGAGCCTGGGCACCGTCGTGGCCGGTCGTCTGGCCGACGGGCCCACCACCGGGCTGCTCGGCCTGCTGGCCCTGTGCGTGGTCGGCGGCGCCCTGGTGGACACCGTGGCGCGCACGGTGTGGGCCGGCGTGGTCGACCGGGCCGAGGGCCGGCTGCGCGGCGACCTGCTGGACGCCGCGATGGCGCAGCCGCTCGCCGAGCTCAGCGAGCAGGCGGTCGGCGAGATCCTCGACCGCGTCGACGACGACACCCACGAGGTCGGCAGCCTGCTGCGCCAGAGCGTCTGGATGGCGATGCGCACCCTGCTGGCCTCCGGGCCGCTGTGGCTGGTCGCCGGCCTCACGTGGGCCCCGGCCTTCGTGCTCTTCCCCGTCACCGCCGTCGTCACCTTCTGGTTCGTGAAGTCGCGGCTCCCGGAGATCTCGCGGCGCAAGGTCATCGAGGAGATGGCCTGGACCGACCACGCCGCGGCGATGGAGGAGGGCGTGGCCGCCCGCGACGACCTGCGCACCAGCCTGGGCCAGTCCTACGTCGTACGCCGCTGCACCGAGCTCGCCTCGACGCTGCACCAGCGCTTCGACGAGGTGCTGGCGATGGAGAGCAGCGTCAGCCGCCGCACCGGCACCCTGCTGCACGCCATGCTGGCCGCCATCGGGCTGGCGGGCGTCGCCCTGGTGATCGACGGGCGTCTCTCGACCGGAGCGCTCATCACCCTGTTCCTGGTCACCACCCAGTTCGTCGGCCAGGTCGACCAGCTGGCCCGGCACCTCCCGGACCTGCAGGCCGGGTTCGGAGCGGTGCTGCGGCTGCGCACGCTGCTCGGCGCCGTGCCCGAGCCGACCGGTGGCGTGCCGATGCCCGACCGGGTCCCGGAGGTGCGCTTCCGCGACCTGCACTTCTCCTACGGCACCGGCACCTTCGCGCTCGAGGGCGTCGAGCTGACCATCGAGCCCGGCACGACCTGCGCCTTCGTCGGCCGCACCGGATCGGGCAAGTCGACCCTGGCCTCGCTGGTCTCCCGCGCCGTGGAGCCGCAGCGCGGCACCGTCCTCATCGACGGCACCGACGTGCTCGAGCTCGACCTGCAGCAGCTGCGCGCGTCCGTCGGCGTGGTCACCCAGCGCACCGAGATCCTCGCCGGCACCCTCGCGGAGAACATCGCGCTCTTCGGCGACCTCCCCCGGGCTCGCGTCGAGGCGGCGGTCGCCGAGCTGGCGCTCACCGACTGGGTGGCCGGTCTGCCCGACGGCCTCGACACGCTCCTGGGCCCCGGCGGGCTGACCCTGTCGGCCGGTGAGGAGCAGCTGGTCGCGTTCGCACGGCTGCTGGTCCGCGACGTCCACGTGGTCGTGCTCGACGAGGCCACCGCCCGGATGGACCCGGTCACCGAGGCGCGCGTGGTGCGCGCGGCCGACCGGCTGCTGACCGGTCGCACCGGCCTCCTGGTCGCCCACCGGCTCTCCACCACCGAGCGGGCCGACCGCATCGTGGTGATGGACCACGGCCGGGTGGTCCAGCAGGGGCCGCGTGCCGAGCTCGCCGCTCGGCCCGGTCCGTTCCGCAGCCTGCTGGACGCCAGCGACTCGACCGACCTGACGCCGACCCCGCAGCTGCCGGAACTGCCGGAGTCCTCGCAGCACTCCTCCCTCGACTCCCACGTCACGGGCATCGGCAGCGCGCGCCGGATCAGCACTCCCCCGCCGCCCCCGGCCCTGCGCCCGATCCCGAGCCTCGCGCGCGGCACCTGGAACGCGCTGCGCATCGAGCCCCGCTGGGGCTTCGTCGCCATCTGGCTCTTCCTGCTCTCGGCACTCACCGGCGCCTTCGGCGCGGTGACCGGGTGGCTGTGGGGCCTGGTCGTCTCCGACCTGCAGCAGGGCCGCTCCCCCTGGCTGCTCACCATCGCCCTGGTCGTCTCGATCCTGGTCAGCCCGCTGCTGCTGGCCTCGGCCATCCGGCGCTACCCGCGGTGGTGGGTCGCGGTGATGATCCGGGTCCGCGCCGCCGTGCTGCAGGGCCAGACCGAGCAGCGCCGACTGCACCGCACGCCCCCGGGCGAGGTCGTGGCCCGCGCCATGGACGCCGACCGGTTCGCCCGCTACGCCGACCGCTGGGTCGACTTCGTCAACGGCCTGCTCATCGCCCTGGTCACCGCGCTCATCGCGCGCAGCCTGGTCGCGGGCGGCATCCTGCTGCTGGTCATGGGCATCTCCGCGCTGGCGTCCTCGCTCGGGCGTCGGGTGGCGGGCCGCTCGGCCGCCGCCTCCTCCGCCGCACGGGCCCGCTTCGGCCGCTCGCTGGTCTCCACGCTGGAGTCGGTGCGCACCGTGAAGCTGGCCGCCGCCACCCCGGACGTGCACCGTCACCTGCGCCAGGTCGACGGCGGCCGTGTCGATGCGGCCGTGCGCGAGCACCGTGTCCAGGCGCTGCTCGACGGCGTCCCGATCGTGATGGTGCAGGCCGGCGTCGTCGCCGCCTGGGCGATCTTCGTCGGCGGCGGATGGGGCCTGGCCACCGCCCTGCTGGTCGCCAACGCGGTCAGCGGGTTCGACTGGTTCGGCCGCGTCGCGGGCTCGGTGGTCACCGAGGCCCCCGGCACCAAGGCGTGGATGCGTGCGACCAGCGAGCTCGCCGGCGGCGGCGACCTGATGGAGCTGGCCCCCGGGGTCGATCTGGTCCACGGCCGCTCCCCCGCGCCGGCGCCGACCGACCGGGAGCCGCTGCGCCAGATCAGCCTGCGCGGGTTCACCGCGCTCCACGACGACGGCACGCTGGGCGCCGAGGAGGTCGACCTGACGGTCGAGGGCGGGGAGCTGGTCCTGCTGCTGGGCCAGGTCGGCTCGGGCAAGTCCTCGCTGCTCGCCGCGATGGCCGGGCTGATCGGCAGCACCGGCGAGCTGCGGTGGAACGACCGAGTCGTCACCGACCCCGAGGTCGAGCTGCGCCCGGGTCGGGTCGCCCACGTCGCGCAGGTCCCCCGGGTGCTCTCGGGGACCTTCCGCGGCAACGTCGCCCTTGACCACCCCGACCGTCGGGTCGAGCCCGCGGTCGAGGCCTCCCGTCTCGGTCCCGACATCGCCGAGGCCGGTGGCATCGACGCGCTCGTCGGTCACCGGGGCGTCCGGCTCTCCGGCGGGCAGGTCCAGCGACTCGCGCTGGCCCGTGCCCTGGCGTGCGACGCCGAGCTGCTGCTGGCCGACGACGTGTCGTCCGCCCTCGACGCCGCCACCGAGATCGAGCTGTGGGAGACCCTGCGCGAGCGGGGGGCCACCGTCATCGGCGCGACCTCCAAGGGCGCGGCCCTGGCCCGCGCCGACCGGGTCGTGGTGCTCACCGACGGTCGGGTCGCCGACTCCGGCCCCTGGTCGGAGCTGGCCGCCCGCTGGTCGCATCTGGCGGGCTGAGCGACTGCCGTGAGGGACCTGGCCGGGTGAGAGCCACCCTGGCAGGCTGATGGCATGTCACTGCACGTCGTCGTCGCCGGCTCGTCGGGGTTCCTCGGCACCCACCTGACCGCTGCCCTGCAGCGTCAGGGGCACCGGGTCACCTGCCTGGTGCGCCGCCCGGCCGAGCACGAGGGTGAGTCGACGTGGGACCCGTACTCCGACGTCTACGACCGCGAGGTCATCGAGTCCGCCGACGTCGTGGTCAACCTCGCGGGCGCTCCGCTGGTCGGCAACGTGCACTCCAAGCGCTGGGCGCAGGACGTGCTGGAGAGCCGGGTGACGACGACCCGGCTGCTGGCACGGGCGATCGCCGAGAGCGAGCGGCCGGCGGCGTACCTCGCGGGCAACGGGATAGCGATCTACGGCTCGCAGGGCGACACCGTGCTGACCGAGACCTCCCCGAGCACCGGCGACGCGCTGCTCACCACCGTCACGCGGCAGTGGGAGGAGGCGACGACCCCGGCCCGCGAGGCCGGGTCCCGCGTGGTCGTGCTCCGCACCTCGCCCGTGATGGACCGTCGCAGCGCCCCGCTCGGTCCGCTCACGCTGCTGTTCAAGACCGGCCTGGGCGGCAAGCTGGGCAACGGCGCCCAGCACATGCCGATGATCTCGCTGCGCGACTGGGTCGGGGCCGTCCTGCACCTGGCGGCCGACGATGACGCCCACGGCCCAGTCAACCTGTGCTGCGTCGACACCCCGACCAACGCCGAGTTCACCCGCACGCTCGCCTCGGCCGTGCACCGCCCGGCGTTCGCGCGGGTCCCGGCCAAGGTGCTCGAGGTCGCGGCCGGCCCGATGGCCCCCGAGCTGCTCGGGTCGGTCAACGCCCGCCCGCAGGCGCTGCTGGACCAGGGCTTCGTCTTCCGCGACCCCGACGTGCGGGCGGTCGTGCAGGCGGGGCTGCAGCGGCTGGACCCCTGACCCGGGGGCGTAGGCTCACAGAATGACTCCCGACACCATCGACTTCGACCTGGTCGGGATCGGCGACCGAGCCGTGGACTACCTGACGGCCTGGGACCTGCAACGGCGCGTCCACCAGCGGGTGGTCGACGCAGAGTCCCCGGACACCGTCCTCCTCCTCGAGCACCCCCCGACGTTCACGGCGGGCAAGCGCACCGACCCGCACGAGCGCCCCCTCGACCCCGGGGGCGCGCCCGTCATCGACGTCGACCGCGGCGGGAAGATCACCTTCCACGGTCCGGGCCAGCTCGTCGCCTACCCGATCGTCAGACTGCCCGAGCACGTCCGGGTCGTCGACTTCGTCCGCCGCATGGAGGAAGCCATGATCGCCACCTGCGCGGAGTTCGGCGTCCGGTCCGCGCGTGTCCCGGGTCGCAGCGGCGTGTGGCTGCGCGCGACGACCGATCGCCCCGAGCGCAAGATCGGTGCGATCGGCATCCGCGTCTCGCGCGGGGTGACCATGCACGGCATCGCTCTCAACTGCGACGTCGACATGAGCTGGTACGACCGGTTCGTCCCCTGCGGCATCGACGACGCGGGGGTCACCTCCCTCACCGCGGAGGTCGGTCGACGGATCAGCGTCGCAGACGTGGTGCCCGTCCTCGAGCACGAGCTGACCCAGATGCTCGCCTGGGCCGAATACTTCCCCACCCCGGACTACGAGCCCCGTCCGGAGCCGGGTCGCGCCGCCGTCGGCGGCCCGCGCGTCGAGGTCCTCAGCCGCCCAGGGGCGTGAGATCGTCCCGAGGTGAGCACCCTCTCGGGACCGGTCGTCGAGACCACCGGCCTGCGCAAGGAGTACCCCACCCGTCGCGGCACCCGCGTCGCGGTGGCCGGCCTGGACCTCGCCGTCGAGGCCGGCGGGGTGCACGGCTTCCTGGGTCCCAACGGCTCCGGCAAGACCACCACCATCCGCATGCTGCTCGGGCTGGCGCGGGCGACGTCGGGCACGATGCGGCTCTTCGGCGAGCCCGTGCCGGAGCGGCTTCCGCAGGTCGTCGGGCGCGTGGGCGCGGTCGTCGAGTCGCCGAAGTTCTCGCCCAACATCTCCGGGCGTCGCAACCTGCTGCTGCTGTCCCGCTCGATCGGCGCCCCTGACACCCGGGTGGATGCGGCGATCGAGACGGTCGGGCTCACCGGTCGTGACGGCGACCGCTACAAGACCTACTCCTTGGGCATGAAGCAGCGCCTGGCCATCGCGGCGACGCTGCTCAAGGACCCCGCCCTGCTGATCCTCGACGAGCCGACCAACGGCCTGGACCCCGCCGGCATCCGCGAGGTCCGCGACACGATCCGCGCGCTCGGCGAGGCGGACACGACCGTGCTGCTGAGCTCGCACATCCTGGCGGAGGTCCAGCAGGTGTGCACCGCGGCCACGATCATCGGGCACGGGAAGGTCCTGGCCTCGGGCCGCGTGGACCAGCTGCTCGGCGCCGCCACGAGCCACCGGGTCCGGTGCACCGACGCCGCCGCGGCCGCCGGTGTGCTGCGCACCGCCGGCCTCACCGTCCACCTCGAGGACGACGCGGACCACGCGCACGGCGCCGTGCTGGCGGTGGAGACCGACGACCCCGCCGCCATCACCCGCCTGCTCGCCGCCCGCGACATCTGGGTCAGCGAGCTGATCCCCTCGCGCCAGGACCTGGAGTCCTACTTCCTCTCCCTCACCGCCGACGCCGACGACGAGGAGGCGGGCCGATGAGGGGCCTGCTGGTCGAGCTGACGCGTCTGCGGTGGCGCCGGGCCGTCCTGCTGCTGCTCGTGGCCGTCGTGGTGCTGCCGGCGCTGCTTCTCGCCACCACGGCCTGGAACACCCGTCCGATGAGCGACGCCGAGATCGACTCGCTGCTCTCGGAGCGCTACGCGCAGCGCGAGGTCGCCCGCTGCGAACGACGACCGGAGCAGTACGTCGACTACTCCGGCGAGGCGGTCGAGCCGGAGGGGTGCCGCGAGATGATCGCCGGCTGGTACGGCGGACGGCAGACGCTCCGGCCCGCGCAGGAGCTCGACGGGACCGTCCTGGCCGCCAGCACGCTGGTGCTCGCGCTGGTGCTGCTGCTGGGCACGACCTTCGTGGGACACGACTGGAACACCGGGTCGATGAGCAACCAGCTGCTCTTCGAGCCACGCCGGGGACGGGTCTGGGCGACCAAGGCCGTCGCGGTCACGCTCACCTGCCTGCTGCTGGCGACGGCCGTGCTGTCGGCGTACTGGTGGGGCGTCACGACGCTGGCCTCCGTGCGCGACGTCGCGGTGGCCGACGGTGTGGTCGGCGACGGCTACGAGCAGGCGCTGCGCACCGGCGTCCTGGCCGGGGCCACGGCGCTGGGCGGCTACGCGCTGACGATGCTGTTCCGCAGCACCGTCGCGACCGTGGGCGTGCTCTTCGGCCTGGCGGTCGCCAATGGTGCGCTGCTGGGCATCGTCGGGCAGACCACCCAGCGCTGGACTCCCCCGCTGAACGTGATGGCGGTGATGCAGGGGCAGGTCACCTACTACGACGAGTCCGCCATCGCCCCGGAGTGCCGGTTCGGCACCGCCGGGCCCGGGGACGACTGCGACCCGGAGCGGACCCTCACCGCCCGCGACGGCGGCCTCTACCTCGGCTCGGCGCTGCTGCTGGCCTGCGGCGCCTCGGTCGTCTCCTTCCGGCGTCGCGACGTCCCCTGACGGGGGCCCCGCGCAGGCGCCCTCGATTGGGGGGTGACCTGGGCCACCGGCGTACAGTCGAGCCCGTGGCACAGGCACCGGCACCCGATGGCAGGAAGCTCCTCCGACTGGAGGTCCGCAACGCGGAGACCCCGATCGAGCGCAAGCCGGAGTGGATCAAGACTCGGGCCAAGATGGGCCCGCAGTACAAGGAGCTCCAGGGCCTGGTGAAGGGCGAGGGCCTGCACACCGTGTGCCAGGAGGCCGGCTGCCCCAACATCTTCGAGTGCTGGGAGGACCGCGAGGCGACCTTCCTCATCGGCGGCGAGCAGTGCACCCGGCGCTGCGACTTCTGCCAGATCGACACCGGCAAGCCCGAGCCGCTGGACCGCGACGAGCCGCGCCGCGTGGCCGAGTCCGTGCGGACGATGGGCCTGCGCTACTCCACCATCACCGGCGTCGCCCGCGACGACCTCGAGGACGGCGGTGCCTGGCTGTACGCCGAGACCGTGCGCCAGATCCACGAGCTCAACCCCGAGACCGGCGTCGAGAACCTCATCCCCGACTTCAACGGCAAGCCCGACCTGCTGGCCGAGGTCTTCGAGTCCCGCCCCGAGGTGCTGGCGCACAACGTCGAGACCGTGCCGCGCATCTTCAAGCGCATCCGCCCGGCGTTCCGCTACGAGCGCTCGCTCGACGTCATCACCCAGGCCCGCGACTTCGGCCTGGTGACCAAGTCCAACCTGATCCTCGGCATGGGCGAGACCCGCGAGGAGGTCAGCCAGGCGCTGCGTGACCTTCACGAGGCCGGCTGCGAGCTGATCACCATCACGCAGTACCTCCGCCCCTCGGTGCGCCACCACCCCGTGGAGCGGTGGGTGAAGCCCGAGGAGTTCGTGGAGCTCAAGGACGAGGCCGACGAGATCGGTTTCTCCGGCGTGATGTCCGGCCCGCTGGTCCGTTCGTCCTACCGCGCCGGTCGGCTGTACCGTCAGGCGATGGACGCGCGCCAGGGTGCGTCCGCCTGACCCGTTCAGGCCCCCACGAGCAGACGAGGCTTGCCCCACCGATGGCCAAGAGCGACACCCCCGCCACCCCCGGTGCCATGAACCGCCGCCAGCAGATCGCGGAGACCTACCGGATCACCAAGCGCACCTACCCGCGCATCGGTCTGGTCCTCCTCGGCACCTTCCTGCTCGCCGGTGCCATCGGCTTCACCCTCTTCAAGATCCTGCCCGGCAGCGGCGTCATCGAGTGGATCCTCTCGGTCATCGGCGGTCTTCTCCTCGGCACGCTCGCGGTCCTCATCGTCTTCAGCCGCAAGGCCCAGACGGCGGCGTACTCCCAGATGGAGGGCCAGCCCGGTGCGGCCGCCGCGGCCCTCAACGTGCTCAAGCGCGGCTGGAAGGTCGACCCCGCCGTCGGCTTCACCAAGCAGCAGGACGTCGTGCACCGCGTGGTCGGCCCTCCGGGCATCGTGCTGGTCGGCGAGGGTCAGCCCAGCCGCGTCCGCACCCTGATGGCCTCCGAGCGCCGCAAGCACGAGCGCGTGGCGGCCGACGTGCCGATCCACGAGGTCGTGTGCGGCCGGGGCGAGGGCGAGGTGCCGCTGCCCAAGCTGATGCGCCACCTGCAGAAGATGAAGCGTCAGCTGCGTCCGGCCGACATGACCGACGTGCTCAACCGCATCAAGGCGCTCGACGCCACCCGCGGCACGCTGCCGCTGCCCAAGGGCCCGATCCCGACCAGCATGAAGGGCATGCGCGGCCAGATGCGCGGGCGCTGACCCCCCGCGATCGGACCTAGCTCCCGCCCATCATCCCGGCCATGTCGGACATGTCCGTGACCTCGCTGGCCGGGGGCGCCTCGATGTCGACGTCGGTGCCCCAGTCCACGAAGCGCATCTGCATCTCGCCGGCGACCGCACCCATGTCGATCTCCATCTGGCGGAACAGCCCCTCGTCGGTGAGCCACAGCTCGTAGGTGATGGTCTCGGGCAGCTGGCCGGCGACGTCGGCGGCGCCCTCCATCTGCTCGAGCATCGCGGTGGAGTCGACGACGGCGGTGTAGTGGTCGAGGGTCTCGCCCTCGACCTCCTCCTGCCCGACGTACGTCGCCGTCTGCAGGCCCTCCTCCATGACCTCGGCCTGCGCGCGCGGGTCGAGCTGGCCGGTGAAGGAGCCGCCGACGGGGTTGTCGGGGTCGTCGAGGTCGAGCTTGAGGAACTTGTCGCTCATCACCGCGAGCTTCATGTACATCGCGTTGTCGACGACGATGATCTCCATGTCGCCGGTGCCGCCCATCCCCGACATCTCCATGCGCATCGAGACCGGGTCGCTGGTGTAGTCGGCCTGGCCGGTCACGTCGATGTCCTGGCCGCCGGCGGTCATGGACATGACCAGGTCGGCGGTGGTGGCCTTCTCGAAGGCGGAGATCATCAGCGCGCTGAGCTCCTCGGCGCTGATCTCCTCGCCCTCGGCGACGTCGGGCAGCTCGCCGCCGGAGTCACCGGCGTCGCCGGAGTCGCCGGTCCCAGAGCCGACGCTCGCGTCCGTCGACGCGGAGGTGTCGTCCTCGCAGGCGGTGAGCGCCGCGAGGCCGAGGGGCAGGGTCAGGGCCAGGGCGGCGAGTCGGGTGCGCATGACCCGAGCCTACGGCTCACTCCCCGCGCGCGGTCTGGAGAGTGACGCAGATGGTGCCGGCGGCGAGGTCGTGCAGGCCGCGGCCGTCGGGCTTGAAGACCAGCGGCGGGATGACGAGCGCGACCAGCACCTGGCGCAGCACCGCGGGCAGCAGGTCGACCGGGCGGGACTCGCCGCTGACGCGGACGACGCGCAGCCGGGTGGCGACCTGGCCGAAGGACCCGCCGATGGTGGCGGTGAGCAGCGCGGACTCCAGGACGAACACGCCGAGCACGACGAACCCCGAGGCCGAGCCGGCGTCGGCGCCGTACACCGGCGTGAACAGCCCGACGACCAGCAGGCAGGCGAACCAGTCGACGGCCAGCGCGACCATGCGACGCGGCCACGACGCCGCCTCGGGCACGACCGGGGACTGCGCCAGGGACGGACGCGGGGAGCTGCTCACGGCGTACACCCTAGGAGCCGTCCGGGAGCGCCCCTCTTCCGGACAGGCTGTTACGTGGGCGAAACACTTCCGATACGGTCGAGAAACCTCGCCCCTCCTAGGGTGGGGGCGCAAGTCTGAGGCAATGTCGCCGAGGGCTGACCACTCTTCACCGATCGGCCGGCTGCCCCGTGCTGGGACGGCCTCAGGAGGACGAATGTTCCAGAGCTTCGAGGAGCTCCTCAAGTACGTGAAGGACGAGGGTGTCGAGATGATCGACATCCGCTTCTGCGACCTTCCCGGCATCATGCAGCACTTCACGGTCCCGGTGTCCTCGTTCGACGAGTCGGTCGCCACGGACGGTCTGGCCTTCGACGGGTCCTCGATCCGCGGCTTCCAGGCGATCAACGAGTCCGACATGGCTCTGTTCCCGGACCCGACGACGGCCTACATCGACCCGTTCCGTCGTGCGAAGACCCTCGCGCTGAACTTCTTCATCCACGACCCGATCTCGGGCGAGGCCTACTCCCGCGACCCGCGCAACATCGCGCGCAAGGCGCTGGCCTACCTCTCGACCACGGGCATCGCCGACACGGCGTTCTTCGCCCCCGAGGCCGAGTTCTACATCTTCGACTCGGTGCGCTACTCCACCGGCCCCAACGAGGGCTACTTCCACATCGACTCCGAGGAGGGGTGGTGGAACTCCGGCAAGGAGGGCGACAACCGCGGTTACAAGACCCGCTTCAAGGGCGGCTACTTCCCCGTCGCGCCGTACGACCACTACGGCGACCTGCGTGACGACATGGTCAAGAACCTCGAGGACGTCGGCCTGCTCGTCGAGCGCGCCCACCACGAGGTCGGCACCGCCGGCCAGGCGGAGATCAACTACAAGTTCGACACGCTGCTCAAGGCCGCGGACGACGTGATGAAGTTCAAGTACATCATCAAGAACACCGCGTGGGAGGCCGGCAAGTCGGTCACCTTCATGCCGAAGCCGATCTTCGGCGACAACGGCTCGGGCATGCACGTCCACCAGTCCCTGTGGAAGGACGGCGACCCGCTGTTCTACTCCGAGACCGGGTACGGCGGCCTCTCCGACACCGCCCGCTGGTACATCGGCGGCATCCTCAAGCACGCCCCGGCGCTGCTGGCCTTCACCAACCCGACGGTGAACTCCTACCACCGCCTGGTGCCCGGCTACGAGGCCCCGATCTCGCTGGTCTACTCCTCGCGCAACCGCTCCGCCTCGGTCCGCATCCCGATCACCGGGTCGAACCCCAAGGCCAAGCGCGTCGAGACCCGCTTCCCCGACCCGTCGGCGAACCCCTACCTCGCCTTCGCGGCCCTGATGCTCGCCGGTGTCGACGGCATCAAGAACAAGATCGAGCCCGCCGCTCCGATCGACAAGGACATCTACGAGCTCCCGCCGGACGAGATGGCCGAGATCGACCAGGTGCCGACCAGCCTCGGTGCCGTGCTCGACGCCCTCGAGGCCGACCACGACTTCCTCACCGTGGGGAACGTCTTCACGCCCGACCTGATCGAGACCTGGATCAGCTACAAGCGTGAGCACGAGATCGCCCCCGTGCAGCTGCGCCCGCACCCGCACGAGTTCGAGCTCTACTACGACATCTGAGCCGAGCGCTCACACGTCGACGCGACGGCCCCGGGGGGGACTCCCCCGGGGCCGTCGTCGAGTCTCACGGGCCCGTCGCGGGTGCCGAGTCATCTCGGAGGATCATCGTCACCAGGTGGCTCTGATCCTCCGAGATCGCGACCACGGAGGCCCGCCCCGGCGGGCGTCAGTACGCGTAGCCGTACGCCGTCGCCTGTCCGAACGCGTACGGGACGGTCGGGTCCTCGTCGACATGCGCGGCGCAGTGCGCGTCACGGGCTGCGGAGGACTGCACCAGCGGCAGGTAGGACTGCGAGGCGAGGATCGTCTGGGCCGCGGCGTTGGCGGTGGCCTCGATCTGCGCCTCCACCAACGCCCGGGCCGCGGGGGTGGGGGCAGAGATGAGCGCCTCGGCGTTGCGCCAGGCGTTCTCGCGCCACCCCGACACCATCTGGAACAGCGTCCAGTTGCCGAGGCCGAATGGGTCCTGGGTGTCGTCCATGGCCGGGTCGAAGCGCTGCGCGAACTCGGCGATCAGCGGGGCCGTGGCCTCGTAGAGCCACTCCTCCACCGCGTCGTAGTCGCCCTTGCGGCTCGAGCCGTCCGGAGCCACGAGACCCACCGCGGCCATGACGTAGGGCAGGTCGCGGTTGATGTGGGCGTTCATGCCCAGCAGCAGGTCCCCGGTGCCGCTGACCCGCTTGTCCTCGGCCGCGTCGAACGCGGTCAGCCAGACCTGCGGCACCTCGTCGCGGTCGCCGTCCTTCCAGGCGTAGTAGGCGTCGGTGTAGTAGCGGGCGAAGACGGCGTCGACGTGGTTGAAGTAGGGCTCGTCCTCGTAGTAGCCGTCGATGTCGCGGGTGTGGCCGTAGAGCTGGGTCATCCGCACGTACGCGCGGGCGAAGACCGCGTTGTGGCTGCAGCTCGCTGCGGTCTCGTCCGCGATGCGGCTCTGCTCCTTCAAGGTGGCCTTGAGGCAGCTCGGCCGCCCGGCCACGCAGTCGTTGTCGCTGCTGGGGACGTACTCGTCGGTCCATCCCGCGAGGTACGACGACCATGGGACGTACGGCAGCACGTCGGCCTGGGCCGGGGCGGCCGTCACGACCGCCGCCGAGGCGGCAGCGACGCCCCCGACCAGCGCTCCCACGAGTGTTCGGGCACAGCGGATCCGCCGCTTCGTGTTCATCGCATCCCTCCCAGAGCGAAGACAACCCTTCGATGCTGCCCCTTGTGGCCAGAAGATGTCTGTGCCCCGTCCGAGCCATGTGGGGTGGTCCGATCGGCGGTGGCGGTCCCGCGTGAAGGAGCCCGCGGCGTACGCCGGAGGGCCTGGCGTGCACCGGGCGGCTCACCACCGAGGGCCTAGGTTGTGGACATGGAGTTTCGCTACCTCGGCAACAGTGGTCTGAAGATCTCGGAGATCACCTACGGCAACTGGCTCACCCACGGCTCTCAGGTGGAGAACGACGCGGCCACCGCGTGCGTGCGCGCCGCGCTCGACGCCGGCATCAGCACCTTCGACACCGCTGACGTCTACGCGAACACCAAGGCCGAGACGGTGCTCGGCGAGGCGCTGAAGGGCGAGCGTCGCGAGTCGTTGGAGATCTTCACCAAGGTCTACTGGCCGACCGGCCCGGGCGGGAAGAACGACACCGGGCTCTCGCGCAAGCACATCATGGAGTCCATCAACGGGTCACTGACCCGGCTGCAGACCGACTACGTCGACCTCTACCAGGCGCACCGCTACGACACCGAGACGCCGCTCGAGGAGACGATGCAGGCCTTCGCCGACGTCGTGCGGCAGGGCAAGGCGCTCTACATCGGTGTCTCGGAGTGGACCGCCGACCAGATCCGCGCCGGCCACCCGCTCGCGAAGGACCTCGGCATCCAGCTGATCAGCAGCCAGCCGCAGTACTCCATGCTGTGGCGGGTCATCGAGGGCGAGGTCGTGCCCGCGTGCGAGGAGCTCGGCATCTCCCAGATCGTGTGGAGCCCGATCGCCCAGGGCGTGCTCACCGGCAAGTACCAGCCCGGTCAGGCTCCCCCGGCCGGGTCGCGCGCCACCGACGACAAGGGCGGCGCCGACATGATCAAGCGCTGGATGGACGACGACCTGCTCACCCGGGTCCAGAAGCTCCGTCCGCTCGCCGACGAGGCCGGGCTGACCATGGCCCAGCTCGCCGTCGCGTGGGTCCTGCAGAACCCCAACGTCGCCTCCGCCCTGGTCGGCGCCTCGCGCCCCGAGCAGGTCGAGGACAACGTCGCCGCTGCCGGCAAGAAGCTCGACGCCGATCTGATGAAGGCCATCGACGACGTGCTCGGTGACGCCGTCATCGACGACCCGTCCATGACCGAGAAGACCGCCCCGAAGACCCGGGTGGTGTGATCCCGCCGCGGGCTCAGGACGCCTGACGCCCGGCTGTCAGGTGCTGCTCGCGCGGCAGCGGGCGCCCGAGCCGGGCGAAGGCCTCCTCCACCGTCACCGTGCCGGGACGCTCGGGCTCGATCCCCAGCACGGCCGGCGCCAGGACGGGGTAGGCCCTCGGTGCCGCCGCCTCGAGCACCCGGGCGAGCACCCGTGGCCGCCGAGCGGCGAGCGCCAGCGCCGGGCGCAGCACGGCCGTCACCAGGGCGTCGACCACGGGACCCTGTCGGGTCCCGATGGCCTCACGCATCCAGCGGGGCAGCGTCGCCACCGTCGCGCGACGCAGCAGCGTGTGCACCACCGGGCCCAGGACCCGCCACCGGCCGGGCAGTCGGCTGGCGAGGTGCGCGCCATCGAGGACCAGCCGGGCGTGCTCCACGGCGACCTCGCTCACCACCAGGTCGGGTCGCACCCTCTCGTAGTAGGCGCGCATCTGCGCACGGTCACGCGGGACGTCATCGGGGTCGATGGTCTGGAAGCCCGCGGCGACCAGGCACTCGGACCAGTACTGCCGCTCCTCCTCCTCGCTGAGGGGTCCCGGGCCGAACCTCTCGTAGACGTGCAGCACCGACTGCCACTGGGTCAGGTGGATCCACAGCTGCCCGGCGGGGTCGTTCGGGTCGTAGGCCTGCCCCGTCACCGGGTCGGTCCCGCCGACGCGGCCGTGGATGCGCACCAGTGCGTCGGCCATCCGCGCTGCGGTCGCGCTGTCACCGAGCACGAGCGCACCGGCGTACTCCAGCGTGCGGTCGTAGCGGTCGGCGGCGCGCTGGCGCAGCGAGCCGGTGCCGGCCACCGAGGCGACCACCAGCGGGTCGAACATCTCCACCAGGGCGGTGCGCGCGAAGCCGACGGTCATCGACGTCGGGTAGCGGTAGACCTTCCAGGTCACGGAGTCGGGTCCGAAGATGCCGTGGTCGAGCGGCTGCAGGGCTGTGCGCGTCATGCAACACAGAGTGATACATGTGTTGCATGACGTCAAGAGACCCCGCTCACCCCATCAGCAGTGACACCAGGGTCCGTCGCGCGTAGTCCCGAGCACCCTCCTGGGTCCGCACGTCGATCGCGTGCTGGGCCGGGAGCAGGACGAAGGAGGCGAACAGCCGGGCCATCGTCTCGCCCACCGCGTCAGGATCGAGGTGGGTGGCACGGCCGGCGTCCTGCAGGCGGCGTACGCCGGTGGCCGCGAACGTGCTGCCCATCCGCAGCAGCGCCGCGTCGTCGGCGAGCCCAGCCGCGATCAGGTCCTGCGGCTCGTGCTCGGCGGTGCGTCGGACGACCGGGTGCGCCTCGGCCAACCGCAGCGCCGCGGCGAAGCCCTCCACCAGCTGCTCCACCGGATCCTCGAGTCCGTCGATGGCCTCCAGGATCCCCCTCGCCATCCGCTCCCCCTCGCGCAGGGTCATCGCGTGGAGCAGGGCGTCGCGGTCACCGAAGCGCCGGTAGACCGTCACCCGGTTGACCCCTGCTCGGCGGGCCACCCCGTCGATCGTCAGCTCCCCGATGCCGTGCGCTGCGCAGGTCGCGACCGCGGCGTCGAGGATCTTCGTCGCCGTCGCGTCCTCCGGCAGGCCGGTGGCCCCGCCCGCGAACGCCTGACCGAGCACCGCTCCCAGATCCACGGGAGCAGCCTAGTGACGCGCCGGCACCGCCGGCGGGCACCTCCTGGTGGCCGGTCGGTGCCGCCTCACAGGATGTAGAGCATCTCCTGGTAGGTCGGCAGCGGCCACAGGTCGTCGGCGACGAGGCCCTCGAGCTCGTCGGCGGCCTCGCGGACCGCGGCCATCGCGGGCAGCACCGTGTCGCGGCAGTACGCCGCCTCCTCGATGCCCTCGTGCTCGTGAGCGCCCTCGATGGCCGACGACAGCGCCGCGAGCCCGGCACGGAGCGCGGTGAGGGGCGTGGTGACGGCCTCCAGCGTGGAGGTGTCGGCCTCGACCCCGGCCGCCTTGAGCGTCGCGACGTTGGAGGCCAGCTCGGTCTGGTAGCGGATCGCGGCCGGCAGCACGGTGGTCGAGCCGATCTCCAGCGTCAGGTTGGCCTCGACGCCGACGGTCATCACGTACTGCTCGATGCCGACCTCGTAGCGGCTGTGCATCTCGCGCTCGTTGAAGACGCCGTACTTCTCGAACAGCTCCAGCGCCTCGGGGGTGACGAGCTCGGGCAGCGCGTCGACGGTGGTGCGGAGGTTCTTCAGGCCCCGCTGCTCGGCCTCGACCTGCCACTCGTCGGAGTAGCCGTTGCCGTTGAAGATGACCGCGCCGTGGTCGGAGATGATCGAGGTGAGCAGCTGCTGCACGGCCTCGTCGAAGTCCGTGCCGTCGGCCACCGCGGCCTCGAGCACCGTGGCGCAGTGGTCGAGCGCCTCGGCCATGATCGTGTTGAGGATGACCATCGGGCCGGCCACGGTCTGCAGCGAGCCCGGCGCGCGGAACTCGAAGCGGTTGCCGGTGAAGGCGAACGGGCTGGTGCGGTTGCGGTCGCCCGGGTCCTTGCTCAGGTCGGGGAGGGTGTCGACGCCGATCATCAGCGTCCCCTTCTCCTTCGAGCGGGTGGCGCCGCCCTTCGCGATCTGGTCGAAGACGTCAGCGAGCTGGTCGCCGAGGAAGATCGAGATGATCGCGGGCGGGGCCTCGTTGGCGCCGAGGCGGTGGTCGTTGGACGCCGAGGCCACGGAGACGCGCAGGAGACCGCCGTACAAGTGGACCGCGCGGATCACCGCGGCGCAGAAGACGAGGAACTGCGCGTTCTCGTGCGGGGTGTCCCCGGGCAGCAGCAGGTTGCCCTGCTCGCTGTTGCCGATGGAGAAGTTCACGTGCTTGCCCGAGCCGTTGACGCCCGCGAAGGGCTTCTCGTGGAACAGGCACTCCATGCCGTGCTTCTTGGCCACCGCGCGGAAGGTCGTCATGGTCAGCTGCTGGTGGTCGGAGGCCTCGTTGGCCCGCTCGAACATCGGCGCCACCTCGAACTGCCCGGGCGCGACCTCGTTGTGCCGGGTCTTGGCCGGGATGCCGAGCTTGAAGAGCTCCCGCTCGGTGTCCATCATGAACCCGAGCACCCGCTCGGGGATCGCCCCGAAGTAGTGGTCGTCGAACTCCTGGCCCTTGGGTGGCTTGGCCCCGAAGAGCGTGCGACCGGCGTTGAGCAGGTCGGGTCGGGCGTGGAAGAAGTGGCTGTCGACCAGGAAGTACTCCTGCTCGGGGCCGCAGAACGCGACGACGTTCTCCGGCTCCTCGTGCCCGAAGAGGGACAGCACCCGCTTGGCCTGCGCCGACATGGCCTGCTGGCTGCGCAGCACCGGCGTCTTGTGGTCGAGCGCCTCACCGGTCATGGAGATGAAGATCGTCGGGATGCACAGCGTGTTGCCGTTGGGGTTCTCCAGGACGTACGCCGGGCTCATCACGTCCCAGCCGGTGTACCCGCGCGCCTCGAAGGTGTTGCGCAGCCCGCCGTTGGGGAACGAGCTCGCGTCGGGCTCGCCCTGGACCAGCGTCTTGCCGGAGAACGACGCCAGCGCGGTGCCGTCACCGACCGGGTCCAGGAAGCTGTCGTGCTTCTCGGCGGTCAGGCCGGTCAGCGGGTAGAACACGTGGGCGTAGTGGGTCGCGCCCTTCTCCAGCGCCCAGTCCTTCATCGCCGAGGCGACCGCGTCGGCTACCGCCGGGTCGAGCGGCGCGGACTTCTCGATCGTCGTCAGCACCGACCTGTAGACCGACTTCGGCAGCCGCTTCTGCATCACGGTGAGGCTGAAGACGTTCTCGCCGAAGATCTCCCCCGGCTCCTCGCCGGGGTCGAAGGTGAACGGCGGCGGCGTGCATGCCTGGACGGCGGCGATGGCCTGCAGGCGAGCCGGGTTGGACGTCATGGTGGTGCTCCCTCAGCCGTGGCGCGTGGCGCCTTCCTTCCCCGAGACCGTGGACGCGAGGCTAGGCCGCCCGCGTGTCGTCCCCGTTTCCGCCAGGTTGCTGCGAACGGCGTGCCCCGGCCCCGCTGGGGCTCACCCGTTCGAGCGCATGAGCGCGTCCCCGACCGGGCACCCGGAGGAGGACCCCTTCCACCGACCGAAGGAGCACAGGCATGAAGCTCGACCAGGTCCGCCCGGTGTTCGACGCCGAGGGTCCGTTCACCACGGTGCGATGCGACGTCTCGCGGCACACCGAGCACTCCGCCCACGACATCCAGGTCCGCTGGGCGTCGCTCGTCAAGGAGCTCGACGCCGAGGGCGCCCCACCCGGGGACGTGGCGGCCGCCGAGGACCGCGTGCTCGCCGAGACCCACACCTCCGGCGCCTGGGAACGGACCGTGGTCGTGTGCGGCGGCGAGGTGCTCATGGACGACCTGCACCCCGCCCGCCACGAGGACGTCGCGGTCGCCACGCACGGCCCGCTCCCGGACCTGGCCGACTGGGCCGCCGAGTCCTCCGACCGGGTCCCGTTCGTGCTGGCCGTCATCGACCGAGAAGGCGCCGACGTGTCGGCGTACGACGGATGGCACGGCGAGGCCGAGATGCGCGACGTCGAGGGTGAGACCGAGCACCTGCACAAGGTGCCGGGCGGCGGCTGGTCGCACCGGCGCTACCAGCAGACGACCGAGGACACCTGGCACGCGAACGCCAGCGAGGTCGCCGACGAGGTGGTGGGCCTGGTGAAGACGCACCGCCCGCGTGCCGTGCTGCTCGCGGGCGAGCCCGGCATGCGCGCCGACGTGGCCGAGCAGGTCGCGGCGACCCTGCCGGTCGACTCCACCACCGTGGTGCACCAGCTGGAGTCCGGGGCCCGTTCCGAGGGCGCCTCCACCGAGGCGCTGTGGACCGAGGTGCGCGCCGTCCTCGACGCCGAGCGCGTGGCCGACGAGCAGCGGCTCGTCGAGCGCGTCGCGCAGGCCCGCGCGCACGACGCCGCTGCGGTGGGGATCCGCGAGACCCTCCGCGCCCTGGCGGAGTCCCGGGTCGAGACCCTCCTGATCGCCTCCGGCAGGCACTCCCACGAGGAGGTGAGGGTGGACGACCATCCGGGCCTCCGGCTGCCCGACCACCCCGCCGCCGAGGACGTGCTCCCCGGCGACCTGGCCGTCGTCGCCGCGGCCTGCCTCACCGACGCCTCCGTCGAGGGCGTGACACCCGAGCTGCTCGCCGACCTGCCGGGCGCCGACTGGTGCGCCGCACTGCTGCGCTGGGAGGAGCCGGCCTGAGCCGAGCGGGTGGGCGGGGACGCCTCGGTCCCCGTCCACCCTCCGTCAGCCCTCCGTCAGCCCTCCGTCAGCCCTGCGGCGCCGCGTCGCGGATCGGGGTGATCCAGGACTGGTGGGTGGTGCTGTTCTTGGTGATGGCCAGCAGCTCGTCCATGTGCGGCTCGAGGCCGGTCACCTTGTCCAGCGGGACACCGATGATGAGCTGGAAGCCCAGGCCCTTCCACGCGCGCACGGCACGGCCGGCGAACTCGGAGTCGGCCTTCACGAAGCCCTCGTCGAGGAAGACCGGCGCGAAGCGGGGCCGCGAGCGCAGCTCGTCGCCGAGACGGAAGCGCAGCGCCGAGCCGACGATGAAGGCCACCAGCTCCTGGCTCTCGCCACCGCTCTTCTCCCCCAGCGTCCGGTAGGTCGCCTTGAGCTCGCCGGTCAGCGAGTCGTAGCGCTCGGCGCTGATCTCCACGTGCCGGCGCACGTCGAGCAGCCGGTCGCGGTCGGTCGAGGACGACGCCACGTCGCCGACCTGGGCGGGCACCCGCAGCTGGTCCATGAACCGGCTCAGCTCGGTGAAGCGCCGCTCGAGGTCGTCCTCGCCCAGCTCGCCGGTCGTGCCCGCCGCCAGCCGCCGCAGGTCCTTCATGAAGACCTGCACGTGGGCGGGCGTGAGACGGCGCAGCCGGATGCGCAGCCGGTCACCGACGCCGCCGAACTCCAGGCGCCGCAGGATCGCGTTGATCGGCTCGAGCCGGTCCTCGATCTCCTCGATCGAGGCGGCCATCGCACCGACCAGCGGCACGAGGTCCTGGCCGCTCCACTCGGTGAGGCGGCGCCGCCACTCCGCGCGCCGCTCGGCCAAGCCGGTGCCGCGGACCTCCTCGAGGATGCGGGCGTAGTCGGGGTAGGACGCGGCGGTCGCCCCGAGGTTCGGGGAGTCCCACTGCATCTTGTAGACCCGGAAGATCCCGGCCAGCTCCTCCTCGACCCGGGTCAGCTCGGTCTCGGCGTCGACCACGGCCTCGCGGAGCCGCTCGGCGAGGCGCTGGGAGGTCTCGGTGAACCGCTCGAGGTCGTCGGGGTCGCCGGGCGCGGCCGCGGCGGCGAAGTCGGCGGCCAGCGCGGCGTCCTGCTCGTCGGTGAGCGTGACCCGCCCGGAGCGCTCCATCGCCTCGAGCCGGTCGGTGACGAGGTCCTCGTCGTCGACCAGCCGGGCGTGCTCGTCGCCCAGCTCGCGGGCGCGCGCCTCCAGCCCGAACCGCTCGCGGCGCACCTCCTCCAGCCGGCCCGTCAGCTCCTCGATCTGGCGCTGCAGCGCGTGCAGCTGGTCGTCGGCGCCGAGGATCTCCTCGCGCCGGGCCTCCAGCTCGGCGATGCGCCGGTCGCTGCCGTCGACGTCGAGGTCGTCGAAGCGTGCCGCCACGATCGCGTCGTACGACGCCCGCTGCTGCTCCAGCAGCGCACTGCGCCGGTCGAGCTCGGCGACCTCCGCATCGACCGCGTCCAGCTGCTCCTCCAGCGCGGCCAGCTCGGCGTCGATCTCGGCGACCGCCTCCTCGCCGGAGAACCCGATGATCGAGCGGCTGTCGCCCCGCCCGTGGGTGCCGCGTCGTCCCTGACGGGTCTGACCGGCCTCGGTCACCCGGAAGCCGCCGCCGGCGAGCCCGGCGGCGTCCTCGACGCACAGCGCGTTGCGCGACGGCTCGCTCACGTGCGCCTGGACCCAGCCGGAGAACGGCGAGTCCTGGAAGAGCAGCTTGCCGGCGACCCGCTCGGGGTCGGCCGGGCCGAGGTCGGGCAGGTGCAGCTCGACGCCCTCGAAGACCAGTCGGCCGCGCAGCCGCAGCCCGTCGATCGCGGAGGAGAACTGCTCGAGCCGGTCCAGCGGGACCAGGAGCATCCGGGCGCTCGCACCCAGCACCGTCTCCACGGCGGTGCGCCACCGCGCTTCCTCCGGCGCCACGTCGATCAGCTCGGCCACGAAGGGCAGCTCGGAGGCGGGGATGCCGCTGGCGCGCGACACCTCGTCGCGCAGCTCGTGCATGCGGGCCGGCAGCCGGCCCCCGCGGCTCTCCAGCGAGGCGCGCTCGCGGCGCAGCTCGGCCTGGCGCTGGCTCAGGGGGAAGCGGCGGTCGCGGGTGACGTCGCGCTCGCGGCGCACCCGCTCCTGCTCGCGCTCCCAACCCGAGAGCCACTCCCGGGCGTGCAGCTGCAGCACCGTGAAGGCCTCGACCGACATCAGGGCGTCGCCCAGGTCGGGCGCCTCGGCGTCGGTGACCCCGACGACCGGCAGCAGCCGCTCCTGGAGCAGCTCACGACGGGCGAGCCGGTCCTCGCGGACGACCTGCTCCTGCTCGATCGACTGGCCGATCCCCTGGATCGTGGAGCCGCCGGCGGCGCGGTGCGCGGCCTTGGCGGCCTCCAGGTCCGAGGCCAGGTCGCGCTCGGCGGAGGTGGAGGCCGACAGCTCGGCCGTGGCCCGCTCGCGCGCGGCACGGTTGGTGTCAACGGCGTCGCGGATCAGTCGGTGGTGGGTGCGCAGCAGCCACTGGCGCAGCGGGGTGTCGCCGCTGGCCGCGACCCCGTAGGAGTCGAGCTCGGCCAGCCGCGCGGTGGCGCGGACCTGCCGGTCGTGCAGGTCGGTGATGGGGCTGAGCACCTCGAGCTTGCGCTCCTCGGTGCGCATCGCGGAGTACGCGGCGTCGAGGTCGTCGAAGTGCTCGATGGCCCGGTCCGCGGCGGCGTAGGTGGTGGGCCGCTCGAGCACCATGTCCTTGTAGAGCTCGTCGACGCTGCGCACCTGGTTGCCGGCCTGGATGCGCGCCAGCAGCCGCAGCGCCTTGGCGCCGTCGCCGCCGGCCCCGATGCCGAGCCGGGCGTGCAGGACGGCCGAGAACTCGGCGTACGTGCGGTGGACCCGGACGCCCGGGAAGAGCTTCTTGAGCGTGTTGGCGTGGAAGCGGTCGGCGACCGCGGCCTCCAGCACCTGCAGGGACAGCGCGCCCTCGTGGGTCACCAGCTGCATCTGGACGTCGGCGGAGCGGGACGCACGACGCGGGACGTAGTAGGTGCGCAGCGCGGTGAAGCGGCCCCCCTGGTCGTTGACGAAGGTCATCGCGACGGCGCCCCAGGTGTCGCCGCCCTTGCCGCGCAGCAGCTTCTCGACCGGCCGCCCGGTGCGGGGGTCGTCGACGACGTCGACGGCACCGCGCAGGTAGGACAGCAGGTTGCGCTGGCCGACGCCGCGGGCGCGACCGGCGACGGCGTCGTTGGAGGCGCCGTTGAACTTGGTGTCCGACGGCATCATCAGCGCGGTGTAGGCGTCGAGGATGGTGGACTTCCCGACGCCGGAGGCGCCGGAGATCATCGTGGCCTCGCCGCGCAGCGGCACGGTCGTCAGGCCGCCGAAGCCGCCCCAGTTGACCAGCTGCATCAGCGCCGCCCGCCACTGCATGGTGTCGTCGGCGGGCAGGGAGACGGTCTGCTCGGTGAACAGGCCCTCGCGCTCGGTCTCCTCGACGCTCACTCGGCGTCCTCCTCGATCAGCATGCCGTCGGTGTCCGCGGCCGCAGCGGCCCCCGGCTCGACGGGTACGTCGGTGGGCCCGTCGATCGGCTGGTCGTCGCCGTGCGCGTCGGCCCCGCCCCCGTTCGCCTCGCGCAGCTGCTCGAGCAGCTGCTGCAGCAGCTCCAGCGGCAGCAGCGGCTCGACCGCCTCGCTGATCTCGAACCGGTCCTCGGAGGCGGTCGGGATCAGCAGGCCCGCCTTGGCGACGCTGGTGAAGGCGTTGCGCGCGCGCTTCTCGTCGCCGGCCTCGTCGGTCGCGTGCGCCGGACGGAAGGTCGCGACGTGGTCGAGCACGTCGTCGCGGTCGATGTAGACCCGCGCGTCACCGCCGGCGTGCCCCGCGCGCAACCGGTCGCGCAGGTGCACCAGCACCAGCGTCTCCTCCCGCGACCAGGCGGCGTCGTAGAGCAGCGTGGGCAGCCGGGCGCCGGCCTCCGAGACGGCCTGGCGCTTCCAGGCGACCTCCCGGGTGCGGTCGATGGCCAGCTCCAGGAACAGGTCGTTGAGTCGGGAGCGGATGACCCGCTCGTGCTCGACCAGCACGGTCCAGTCGCGCGGGTGGGTGCGCGCGGAGATGAAGCGGGACTTCAGCAGCGTGACCAGGGCCAGCCGCTGGGCGTGCTCGAGCCCGCCCTCGTCGCCCTCCCACAGCGACACCGAGGTCGCGTCGTCGGGTGCATCATCGGGTGCAGGGTCGGGCGCGAGGTCGGGCGTCGGGTCCAGGTCGGTGGTCACGGCTGGTCCTCCACGGGCGGGTCGGGCGGCAGGTCTGGCTGCAGGTCTGGGTCCGGCACGGGGGTGCGCGGGACGTCGAAGGTGCGGTGGGTGCCGTCGGGCCGGACCGCGGCGTACGCCTCGCCCTCCCCGTCGGGCCCGGGCTCCTGCTCCAGCCAGCCGAGCTCTGCGGCGAGGTGGAGCAGGCCCAGGATCTCGACGGGGCGCCGCAGCGACGGCTCGAGCGCGCCGAAGAAGGAGCCCATCGAGCCGACCGGCACCAGCTGCGACCGGGCCTCGTCGAGGCGGCCGCGGAGCACCGAGAGCTGGGGGCCGCCCTGGGCCTTGAGCTGCTCCAGGGTCAGGCGCGGCGCGTCGTCGGGGTCGGGGGCGGCGATCGGCTCGGGCAGCCGGTCGTCGGCGGGGTCGTGGAATCGCTCGCGCAGGTGCTCCACCGACACCCGGGCCGGCAGCAGCGGCAGGTCGATGCTGGCGCGCGGGCCGGTGGTGGCCATCCACGTCATCAGCTCGGACTCGACCTGGCGCAGGGTCTGCTCCAGCTCGCGGTCGCGGGCGACGTCGTGGGAGACGATGTACTCCTTCAGCGTCGCGGTCACCCGCGAGCGCTGCGAGAGCACCCGGTCCAGACCGTCGCGCACGAGGCGGACGGTGCCGCGCAGCTCGGCCCGGTCGGCCTCGCCCAGCAGCCCCTCGGAGAGCGGGTGGTCGAGCAGGTCGCCGAGGTCCTCGCGCAGCTGGGTCACCGTCGCGTCGTCGCGCAGCAGCGCGAAGGCACCCTCGAAAGCGCGCCCCTCGTGGGTCGCGGTCATCAGCGCGTCGGCGCGGGCGAGGTAGTCGTCGATGACCTCCCCGGCGGGGCGGTCCTCGGCACGGAAGGCGGCCAGGATCTCCGAGCGGATGGTCGCGAAGCGCTCCTCGACCCGGGCGAAGTCGCTGGGCAGCGCGGAGACCAGCGACATCAGCTCGGTGTAGCCCTCGAGCATGAAGTCCTCGGTGGCCCCCACGAGCTCGGCGCCGTCCACGAGCCGGTCGCGCTCGGCGGTGAGCCGGGCGATCTCGGCGTTGAGGATGCCGACCCGGCTCGAGCGGTCGGGGTTGGCCTCGGAGTTGAACCGCCGCACGGTCGTGAGGATGGTGGCGATGCGGTGCTCGGAGAGCGTGGCGCGGTCGCGGGTGAGGTTCTTGACCAGCTCCAGCGCCTGCTGGGCGTGCGAGGTGAGGGCGTAGACCTCCTCACCGGACTCGTCCAGGGAGCGCACCAGCCACTGTCCGCGCATCCACCGCTGGCACAGGTCCCGGCCCGAGCCGGTCGGGACGTCGGCCTCGGGGTCCCGCCGGAAGACCGTGAGGTGCTCCTCGACCTGGGTGTGCAGCCGCGCCGTCGGGATCGGCTTGTTGTCGCGGCCGAAGGCGGCCCGGAAGATGGTGATGACCACCGGCGCCTGCCGCTGGTGCAGCAGGGTGAGGGTCGGCCGGGCGAACGCCGCGCTCACGCGCGCGAGCTCGGAGGCGATGTAGGAGCCCTCGCTCACTGACCCTCCCCGTGCGGCTGTCCGGACACCGACGGGCAAGCATCCCAGACGCCACCCCCAGGGGTGGGATCCGGGCGGGGGTCAGGGCACGAGCACGTCGTCGATCGGTCGACGCGGCGACGCCGGCAGGCGGGTCGTCGAGGTGTGCGGCCAACCGAGCCTCAGCAGGACCTGCGGCTGCACGGCGAGGCCCAGGACTCCAGACCGCAGCTGCTCGCGGAGCTCGGGCTCCTCGACCGGCAGCGAGACCGGCACCCCGCCGAGGCCCTCGGCGACCGCCTCGAGCCACACGGCGCTGAGCGCCTCGCCCGCGGCCAGCCACCCGGCACGGTTGTCGTCCTCGTGACAGATCGCCAGCACCGCGGCACGCTCGGCGACCGCCTCCGCGTCCTCCGCGGGCGTCCCGTCCAGCACCCCGGCGCCGTCACGACCGCGGCCGAGCGGGTCGACGACCCGGTCGGGCACCAGGTCGGCCGGCACACCGTCGTACGTCGCCCGCGGCTCGATCGCCCACCACCGGGCGTGCTCCCGCTCCACGAGGCGGCGGGAGGCCTGCAGGACGCTGGCGGTCGAGACCAGGTGCTCGACGGCGACCCGCTGGCGCACGTCGAGGACGACAGCGGGCGCACCGGCCTGCGTGGAGACCTCCGCGAGGCGGCGCAGGATCTCGTCCGGCACCTCCCAGGAGCTGAAGGGCCTGCGGTCGGTGCGGCGAGCCACCAGGGACGCGAGCGCGATCCGGTCCTCCGGCCGGGACGGCGAGCGACCCTCCAGGTGCAGCCGGGCGACCAGGTCCGGCGGACCGCCGTCGGGGAGGCGCTCCACGCGCACCGCGCGGTCCACCGAGCGGGCCGCGACCACGGCGTGGTGCAGCGCGGACCCCAGGCTGAGCATCATCAGCCGGCCGCGGGGGTCCACGCCGTGCAGCTGGCGGTCGTGGTCGGCGTACAGCTCCAGGGTGTGCTCGGAGCAGATCCGCCACCGCCAGGGCTGGGTGTTGTGCAGGCTGGGCGCGCGCATGGCCATCGCCACGATGCTGCGGGCGACGCCGCGCTGCGGCGCTGCCCCGGTGATCTCCGATGCCGCCAACGTGACCATGTCCGCCTCTCCGGACCCGGCTCCCTCCGGCTCCGCCACCAGCCTCGCGGGGCACCGGGGCCCAGGCACGAGCCGGACGGCACGCTGGCGCGGGACCAAGGTCCCCCGCTGCTGGGGTCAGCCCATGAGGTCCTCGGAGAACGCCACCTCGTCGACCTCCCGCGGCGTCCGGAAGGGGTACGGCGCTGCGTCGGCCATCCGGAGCGTGGCCCGCACGGCGGTGCCGCCGCCGAGGCAGACCTGCTCGGCGAGCGCACGCGCCGTGGCCAGTTGGTCCCCGGCGGGCACGACCCGCGAGACCAGGCCCGCCGCCAGCGCCTCGTGGGCGTCCAGGCGGCGACCCGTCAGCACCAGGTCG